>Ga0210033_1002749_pt1 | contig 14719 bp, 18 predicted proteins | sample CryGeymeta201501_FD_185465 | JGI IMG/M metagenome (GOLD analysis project Ga0210033, IMG submission 185465) | Groundwater microbial communities from Crystal Geyser aquifers in Utah, USA - Crystal Geyser metaG 2015-01 (SPAdes) (version 2) | ecosystem: Environmental > Aquatic > Deep subsurface >... | reverse complement strand
GCACTGCGCTCGACTCGCCACCGGCATCCGAGCGCCGGGCATTGCGGTGTCATGCTCCTCGGGTCCACGGTGGCCATGCCATGAACAGAGGCGACGGGGGCCCGTGAGATGAAGCTACGCCATCCTGGCCGCCATCACACTCGAGTGACCGCCTCCGGCCTCGCGCTCAACCGCGCGGATGGAGCACGCAGCCACCGACGAAGCGGCTCTTCCACTTGGCCATCATCGCGGTCTTCACCTCCACCAGGGGATAGGCCTTCTCGACGTAGGGCTGAAGCGCGCCCGAGTCGGCCCAGGCCGTGAGCCGCTCGAGGCGCTCGGGCCGGATGCTGGGATCGCGGTGGGTGGAGATCACCGTGGGGCAGCCGAGCACGTCGAGCCCCTTCATCATGATCAGGTTGGTGGGCAAGACGTTGGCGTTGGGCGCGCCGCGCCCGCCCTTGCCCTTGGCGACGAAGGGCGTCGCTGCCCAGCCGACGATCAGATAGCGCGCGCCGAAGGTGACGCAGCGCAGGCTCTCGAGCGAGATGGGGCCGCCGACTCCGTCGTACACCACGTCCACGCCCCGCCCGCCGGTGAGCGCCTTCACCTCGTCACGGAAGCTCTTGCTGCCGCCTTCGCCATCGTCGGTGAGCACGATGTGATCCGCGCCCTGCTGCCGCACGATCTCGAGCTTCTCGGGGGAGCGTCCGGTGGCGATCACGGTCGCGCCCAGCAGCTTGGCGAGGTGCACGGCCGCGAGCCCCGTCGAGCCCGAGGCGCCGTGGATGAGCACGGTCTCGCCCGACGAGAGCCCACCGCGCGCGACCAGGCAGTGATAGGCGGTCTCGTAGTTGCCCAGGAAGTTGCAGCCCTGATCGAAGGAGAAGGGTTCGGGCAGCGGGCGCAACGCCACCGCGGGCGCCACGGCGTAGGAGGCGAAGCCGCCGTTCCGCCGGTAGTCGCCCTTGGAGCGCGGCCCCGTGAGCGCGCCGTCGGCCATCACGCGGTCGCCGAGGGCGAGGGCGTCTGGATCGACGTCGGCGCCGACCCAGATCACCACGCCGCTGTACTCGAGGCCCGGTGTGTAGGGCAGCGTGGTCTCGTGCTGATACTGCCCGCTCGTCATCAGCAGATCGACCCAGCCCACCGACGCGCTCTCCACCGCGACGGTGGCGTCCGTCGACCGAAGCGTGCCCGGATCCGGCGCCGGCTGCGGCGCGAGCTCGACGTGATGCTCGACGGCGTCGACGGGATCTTCACCCAGCTCCGAGACGAGCACGTGCATTCCAACAGGCCAGGCAGCTGTCATCGGGGTCTCCGTTTTCTCACGAGGGGCCGCTTGTGCGTTCATGGAACCATCGCGTCTGAAGTCGCGCTATCGGCGAGGCCCGCGTCGAAGCCCGCGTCGAGGCCCGCGTCGAGGCCCGCGTCGAGGCCCGGCAGCAGCGGACCCCCCGCGCCCAGCGGCGCCGAGGCATCGACGCTGGGAGGCGGACCGTCGGGATAGACCGGGAAGATGTCGCCGCCATCGTGCATCAGGAGACCGGCGTAGAACACCGCCAGTACGGCGAAGAGCAGCAGGTTCAAGACGCCCGCGACGATCGCGCTGATGCCGATGGCCGTGTCCGCGCGTGGCCCCTTGCGCGCCTTGGCCACCACCACCGCACCCAGGATCACGGCCAGCAGGCTGAGGAGCAGCCCGAGGGCGCCGCAGCAGCAATCCAGCACGAAGGCCGACAGACCCAAGCCCAAAGCGCTCAACGCCAGCGGATCCGCCCTCACCGAGCGATGGGCCGTCGCGTCGTCCTCGTTGCTCACACGCGCATTCTACACACATGCCCTGGCGGTCTCCTTCCTTCGTTCGAGGCCGAAGTTCCAAGAGCCAAGAGCCAAGAGCCAAGAGCCAAGAGTGGGCCGGCGGGACGTGACACCCGAAGGGGTGCTTGCCGAAAGCGAGCGTCGCGCCCACCATCGCAGTTCGCCGTGAACATCAAGCTCCCAGGATTGCTCAACGGCGTCGCTGTTCTCCGGGAGCAGTTCGGCGACGAGGCGGTGGACCGCGTGATCGCGAGCTGCAGCACCGCCGTACAAGAGCGCTGCGAGTCGGGCATCGCCATCGAGTGGCACGACTTCCGTGAGCTCTGTGAATTCCTGGAACAAGCGGAGCGCCAACTCGGCACGGGCGATGGTCGCATCGCCGAGATCGTCGGTGCCGCCGGCGCCGAAGTGAACACGCGAAGCTGGGTCAAGCGCGCCGCCATGTTCTTGGCCCGCCCCGAGTACGTGCTCCGCCGAGCGTCCGGCGCCTGGAATCAGTTCAACGACGAGGGATCGCTGGATATCGTCGAGGTGCTGCCGAATCGCTGCTCCATGGAGCTCACGGGCGTGAACTCGGTGCACCCACTCTTCTGCGCGACGTTGACGGGATGGGCGCGGGTGATGGCGGAACGTGTGGGCTGGGCCTCCGCCATCGCGCGTCACACCGCATGCCGCGGACATGGCGACGACACCTGCATCTGGGTCGTCACCTGGCCGCCGAAGAGCTGAGCACCTGCTGGACGAGGCCGGAAAGCGGCATTTTGTGCTCGATGCGCGGCTGCCCTACTCGCGCGCGAGGATTCTGGCGGATGAAGCAGGACGCACAGCACGAGGCACAGCTCTTTCGGCTCGCGGGGTCGGGGGCGTCGCCTCGGCCGATCAGAGCCTGCCGCCCGAGCTGAAGGATCGAGCCAACATTCGGCTGCGCCTCGCCGCCGGCGCCTACGCTACTGCCGCGGCCCTCTCTGTGCTGACCGAGCTGTGGATGATGCGCGCGGGTCGGCCCGAGACCTGGGTCTGGACCCCAGCGCAGGTGAAGGACGCGGTCTTCTTCGGCAGCGCCTCGGTGGTGCTGACGCTCGCCTTCATCGCGCTCTTGAGCCTGAAACAGTTCGAGCCGTGCACGGAGCGCCTGCTCGGGTACGTGTTCTGGGTCATCACGACCCACGTCTTCGTGTGCGAGAAGGGCCTCGAGCTCGACTTCGTGAAGGTGTTGGACTTCGGCCTCGCCAAGCACGTCACGCCCGACCCGTCGGAAGAGCGCCTCACCATCGAAGGCGGCATCGCCGGCACGCCCGGCTACATGTCGCCCGGCGCCGCGATGAGCCACGAGGTCGATCTGCGCAGCGACATCTAGGCTTCGGCTGCCTCGCCTACCGCTTGCTCGCCGGACACGACGTCTTCGCGGGCATGGGACCCTTAGAGCAGCTCGTGCTGCACACGGTGGAAGAGCCCACCCCACTCACGGAGGCGGCGGAGCAAGCGATCCCCCCGGCGCTCGCCGAGCTCGTCATGCAGTGCCTGGCCAAGGACCCAGCCGCGCGTCCCGCATCGATGGGCGAGGTCATAACGAGGCTCGAGGCGACGGGCATGATCGATGCCTGGACCCACGAACGCGCGTGCGTGTTCTGGGACGAACGTCGGCGCCAGACCGAAGCCAAGCTCGACCCCATGGCGCTGGGCGAAGCCTCCACCATGGTGGCCGCGGGACCAGACCCCGAAGCCGCGACCCAAGCCGGCTGAGCCCGAGCGCTCCGGCCACCGCCACCGCATGCCAACGAGAATTGACAACCCAAGCGCCGGAAGCCATGCAGGCGCGATGATCCACACGGCGTTCGAGGACGCTTTCTTCGACGGGCTCGTGCTGCGCGAGACCACGGGCGACACCGTGACGATGACGACGCGCGTGCTCGGCAACCTGCGCATCCACAGCGGCGCCATCGCCGCGGCGGACCCGCTCACCATGGACTTCGACGGCTCGAGTGGCCGTCTCGACCGCGAGCTGCCGAACGGCGAGTACCCGCTGGAGATCGCCATCGCGCGCTTCGGCCACGACCAAGACCAGCGCGTCGCCTGCGCGCGCGTGCGCTTCGCCGACAAGTCCGCCGTGCGCTGGCAGAGCGCCAAGCCCGCGGGCGCGCCCGAGCTGGAAGAGGACGAGGGCAACGTGGTCATGTTCTCTTCGGGCACGGGCGACGGCTGCTACGAGTCCTACTGGGGCTTCGACGAAGCGGGCGAGCTGGTGGAGCTGGCCACGGACTTCGAGGTGCTGATCGAGAACCCGAGCCAGAGCGTCGAGGTGCCGCTGCCGACCAAGCGCGGCCGCATCGAGCATCCGCTGCTGAAGCAGTACGGCGTGACCGCCAGGGCGCCCCTCTTCTCGCGACGCACGATCATCCTCGGCGGCAAAGGCATGGCCCGCGTCGAGCTCTCGGACAGAAGCCCGGTCCAGATGAAGGACTGGCCCACCGGCCTACACTACAGCTGGGCCAGCGCCGGACCGGACGCCCACGCCATCATCCATCTCTTCTCCAGGGAGCGCAGGCCCCTTGCCCATGCCTGAAGACAAGCCGACACCGGAAGAGGTCTGCGCGGCCGTACGCGAACAGATGGTCGCCTTCGGCTTCCCCGGCACGCTCATGCCCGCGTGCATGGTGGACGGCGCCATCGACGAGCGGAGTGGCCGCTTCCGCGTCGAGCTGGCGCGTGAGGTCATGCTCGAGATCGCGGGCTTCCCCGTGCGCTACGCCACGCGCATCACGGGCGTGATCCAGAACGGCGCGCTGACCCAGATGTCGGGCGTGAAGATCAAGAAGGGCCTCTGGCTCGGCCTGAGCAGCATCCACGCCTCGGGCGACCACCTGAAGTTCAAGGTCGGCGCCCTCTCGAAGAACATCCCTCGCAGCGAATGGGATGGCTAGAGCGCGCGCTCGCCCTGACGCCACGGCCCTGCGCCTGGCCCTCCCGGTTTGGCGACTCCCGAAAAATCATTTGCATCGTCGCCTTTACTCCTGCCTCGACAAGGCCCAAGAGGGGCTCACTCAATCGACGGCCACATGGGCCGTCCATTGACCAAGCGCCGAGTTGGCGCTTCGAAAGAATGTGAAAAAAATGGCTGAAGGTACAATCAAGCGTCTCACCGACAAGGGCTTCGGATTCATCTCGACTGGTAACGGAGACGATATGTTCTTCCACCAGTCGTCCGTCGAAGGCACGTCGTTCGACCAGCTGCACGAGGGACAGAAAGTGTCCTTCGATGCAGGCCAGGGCCCCAAGGGTCCCCGCGCCGAGAGCGTCCGCGTCATCTGACTCGACTTGATCGCTGACTTTTGAGCGCACTGGACTCCGGTCCAGTGCGCTCTTTTTATTGGTGCGCCGAGAGGCCCCCGAAGGGCGCATGGCCAGGCACGTGGGCGTCCGCAGGCCTCCGCCAATCCCCACTCGGATTCCTCCTTCGCTGATATGCTCCCGCCGATGGACGCCAAGACCCAGAAGACAACCGGCAAGATCGTGGGCGGCTGCGGCTGCCTGCTCCTGCTGCTGATGGCCGCCTGGATGTGCTTCCTGGTCTACATCGGCATCAAGGGACGCGGGAACGACGAGCAAGCGTCGATGATGCTCGGCCTCGTGAGCTGCGGCTGCTCCATCCCCATCCTGCTGCTCACCGCGGCCGGCCTCTTCTTCGGCTTCCGCAAGAGCGGCGACGCCAGCTGAGGCGAACGCTCCGCGGTCCAGGAATACGGCCCACGCCGCCCGTCGTTCTGCTCTCGTGCGTCGACTCCTTCTCCTCTGCTCCATGCTGACCCCGCTGGCTCCACTCGCCTGGACGGCGGAGACGGGCGCGCAGGCGACCGACCACGACGCGCCGCAGGCCGGCTTCCGCTCACCCGAGGCCATCTGTCGCTCGCTGCGAACCGACGTCGACGACGCTGGGAACCTCGGCCATGGCCGCTGTCGTGTGGTTCGGCGCGCCAGCTCGGGGCCCGTGCACGCCGCAGCGCTCCTGCTGTCGGACGAGCGGCATGACGAGGTCGTGCTCGCGACCGATCGAGGTGACGGTCGCTGGCAGGTCGTGCGCTCGGCGGCGACCGCCTACAACTACCAGGGCCTGCTCGGCGCCGTCGTCGTGCGTTCGCTGCACGTCCGGCACGGCGTCGATGGCGGCGCGCCCGAGCTCGAGGCCGACGTCACGCGCTGGCAAGGCGAGCTCGCTCCGCCCGACGCCTGCTTCTACCCGCGTCTGCTCGAGACCCACCGCTACTACTGCACCATCCCCGGCGACGACTGGGCGTGCACGTCTCTCCAGGTCGCGGCCGACGCCGGTCGCTACGTGGTCATCCAGCGCGGCTGCACCCTCCCCTCGTCGCCGCCGCCAGCGGCCTGGTCCATCGACGTCCACTTCGGTCCCGACGAGATCGAAGTCACCCGTCGCGCAGGCTCACCACCGCCGATCATCGAGCGCTGGCTCGGCACGCATCCGCTCTCGGACGCACTCCGGACAGGCGACGCCCCACCCGTGCTGCGCTCGACGCCGGATGGGATCTAGCCGCGCCCCGCAGCGGCGTCCAAAGCGTGCAAAATATAGACATTGCCTGTCTACATTCCAGAATAATGTCACACGGGAGATTGGGTCAGATCCGGGGAAGATCGATAATCGCCTGTAATTACAGGATCATCCTCATTTGAGGAGCCGTGGCATGGATGCTGCTTTAGGTAGCCTCCGGAGGTCACGGCATGACTCGAACTCAGAACTGGTTGGCGGTAACGGTGGTGGCGGCGTTGTTGGGTGGCTGTGCAGCCCAGACAGGCGATCCCGGCTCAGCGAGCGCGGACCTCCTGAACATGGACTACGACGCGAGCCACGCGACCGTGACCTTCGAGCAGGATGGCGCCATCGCCACGGCCGAGGCCACCGTGCTGCCCGACGTGATGGAGATGACTCTGCGCATGCAGGGCATGGTCCTGTTGATGACCGCCGACCGCGCCACGGGCGTGTTCGACGTCGATGGCTTCGCCGAGGCCAACGGCGAGGACACGCAGATGGTCGAGTCCGACCTGGCTCTGCTGGTCGCGTTCGAGGGCGCGCTGACCGAGCCCTACCAGCAGCACGCCGCCGAGTCGCCTGCCCTGGACTTCCTGAACCGTGCCATCACGGCCTGGAGCGGGTACTCCGAGACCATGCCGCTCACGCGCACCTTCCACGGTCGCCTGGACCGCAGCTCGAGCCTGTGCGCCAACGTGAACAAGCCCGGTCAGGGCGTGCAGACGCAACGCTGGCAGTCGGCCACCCACGACTGCGGCTCCACCGCGGGTGATTGCTCCAACTGGACGGGTTGCGACCGCTGGGACGACAACTCCTCCACGAGCTACGTGTTCATGAGCATGCACCCGGAAGGCGGCTGCAGCGATGACACCTACTTCGGCGGCTCGAGCGCCTCCTTCTCCTGCTACGAGCCCGACCACCCCGGCGGCACCGAGTACGCCTACGGCGCGTGCTTCGGTCGCTGCGGCGGCGGCTGCGGTGGTGGCACGGCCTTCACCCGCGACTGCGTGGACCACGATCAGTGCGTGCGCCTCGGTCACTCCATCGCCTCCTTCTGGTGCGACGACGAGTTCACCGGCGCCGCGTGGGATGCCCTGTGGGCCAGCAACTGCTCCGGTGTGAACCTCAAGGTCGACTACAACTGGGCCGGCACCTCGGCCGAGGGCAACTGCCCGACCAGCTGGAACTCCACAAACGACGGTTGTGATGTAGGCTGTCAGTTCATCGATGGTGACTGTTTCCGCTGATCGCACGGCAGCCAAGGGCTGGCTCCGAAGGAGACGGGATTGGACCGTCCTCTTCGGGGCCTTCGTCCTTTGGGTGGGCTGCCGCAGCGAGGTCTCGACGGCGCCGGAGGGCCAGGGGGCCCACGCGGCTCAGACGTCCGCGGCGACGACGCCCACTCCGCCCGACACCAGCGTGGAAGTGCAGCGCGGCCAGGTGGCGCAGCTCGTACGCGACGTCTTCGCCAGCATGGTCGCCCGAGACTGCCCGAGGCTGGAGTCGTTGGTGGCGGGCCAGGCCAGAGAGCATCTGATGCATGGCGGCGGTTGCCAGCACGTGGTGGAGACGGAGCCAGAGACGCTGGACGTGACGCTGGTGAGCATGGAGCCACCACGGCGCGACGGCAGGGCGCCCGGCGCCTGGATGGTGCACGTGTTGACGCGGAACCGTGAGAACGAACAGCCTGCGCTCGTTCGTGTCGAGTGGACGCGAGACGGCTTTCGCCTGGTGAACATGTGAGGCCGAGATGAATCAGCCCGAAGCCATGAGTCGCGCGGGCATGTGGGCCGCGCTCGTCCTGCTCCTCGCCGTGATCGCGGGCGTGTGGGTCTTCACGCGCAGCCCGGCCACGCCGGCTGCGAGCACGGATCCCAAGGATGCGACCGCCGCGGCCGAGCACGCCGCCGTCCCCTCCACGGCCTCGCCGCCCGCCAACCTGCCTCCGGCGCCCGAGGCGGGACAGGCCAACGCGGAGGCCGTGCATCGCGCCGAGGCGCTGCCGCCCTTGCCTCCGGCTCCGCCTCCTGTGGACGACGCGCCGAATCAGGGCGACGGAAACGGGGCCGAGGTCGCGCCCTTCGCCATCGCGCACGTGGAGTCGCGCGGCGAACGCGAGATGACCTTCGCCGAGAAGGCCATCCAGACGCGCACCATGGTGGCGCGCCTCACGGAGCGCACCGAGCGCGTGGAGGCGCAGCTGGCCGAGGCGCGCCGATCGGGCGATGCGGAGGAGACGCATCTGCAGGAGGTGATGCTGACGCGCCTGCGGCAGCGCGCGCAGCAGCTCACGCAGGACGCGACCCGGCTCGAGGCACAGGCGACTGCGGATCCCGGTGGGTCGACGCAGGGCGAGTCGGGCGAAGCTCCGTCGCCCGAGGATGAGCCGCCGCCGCCAGCCAACACGCCATGACCCGCGCCGGGGCGGCGCTGGCCCTGCTCGGGGCGGTCGCCCTGGGCTCGGGATGCGCCGCCGGCGAGGCGGAAGTTGTGGGCACGCGGGCGGAGATCCTGGGCGGCATGGAAACGACCGACTTCCCCTTCGTCGGCGCGCTCGTGGAGCGAAGGAGTGTCTGTGGCGAGGTGCCGCGAATCGCGATCTGTACCGTGGCCTTGGTCGCGCCCGACGAGGCGATCACGGCTGGCCATTGCGCTGCGCCCTACCGAGGCCGTCAGCTCGAGGTGCTCTTCGGCGCCAGCCTCGACGGTCCGGACGCGGTGCTGCGCGTGGTCAGCCAGCTCGAGCTCCATCCGGGCTACGACGACACCAGCAGCGACACGGACCTGGCGATCTTGCACCTGAGCGCGCCGGTGGCATTCGCGCCGGTGGCGCTCCAGAGCACGGCCCTCGACGCGAGCTTCGTGGGCACGACGGTAACCCTCGTGGGCTTCGGCGCCACGGAATCGCAGGCTGCCCGAAAGCGTGTGGGCACGACCGTGGTGGATGCGCTCGACGCCTTCACCTTTCGGTACGGGCCCTCCCCGGCCATGACCTGCCACGGCGACAGCGGCGGACCTGCGCTGGTGCAGATCGACGGCGCGTGGGTGCTGGTGGGCATCACCTCCGCGGGTGACGCGGCGTGCACGGAGTTCGGCGTGGACACGCGCATCGACGCGCAGTTCAGCGAGTTCTTGGCGCCTGCGATCGCGCGTGCTCCACCCGTCCCAGGGCCGCTCCTGGCCCTCGACTCGCTGTGTGATGCGAGCTGCGACGTGGACGCGGATTGCCCGGCCCAGCTGGTCTGCCAGAGCGACGACACGGGCCTGGGACGCTGCGTCTTCCCGCAGCAAGAGCGCTGGTCGTTCTACGGGACCTGCGCGGCCGGAGCCGATTGCGGCTCGGGCCTATGTGTCCCCATCGAGGACAGCTGTCTCTGTCAGACCGTGTGCCCGCCCATCGACCCACCACCGCCGCCACCACCACCGCCCGGCTCCGGCGGAGGCTGCGCCTTGGTCGCGCCCGCCGGTGCAGGGGCCGAAGGTGTTCCCTTGGCGCTCGCGCTCGCCGCCATCGCCCTCCTCTGGCGCCGGAGAGGACGTTGAGCCGTGGGCTGATGGTCGCGCTCTGCCTGGCGCTGGCGACATCGACGTCGGCGGCGGCTCAGATCGCGCTCGTGGACGTCACGGCGGCGGCCGGGCTCGATCATCAGACCGGTCCGGCGCCCGACTACGGCCCCAGCGAGGCGGGACGATCCGCGGCGCAGGACGGCACCGGCGTCGCCTTGGGCGACATCGACGGAGACGGCGATCTCGATCTCTACCTGCTCGCCAATCGAGGCACGCCGAACCGGCTCTACCGCAACAACAGCACGCCGGGCTCGCCGCGCTTCGGGGACATCACGCCGCCCGTGCTCGCGGACGTGCAGCAGGCGCGCGTGGCCTTCATCGTCGACCTCGATCACGACGGGCTGAACGACATCGTGCTGATCAACGACGTGGGCCCCACGGACGATCCGGGCTCACGCATCTTCCGCGGTGACGGGCACGGCGGCTTCGTCGACGAGACCGAGGGTTCGGGCTTCACGCCGCGCGGCTGGCCCATGGGCGGCGCCACGATCGGCGACGTGAACGGAGACGGCGAGCTCGACCTCTACCTCACCGTCTGGACCGGCGGCTTCGGCGTGGCTGCACCCTTCTTCCCCGGCACGAACGAGCTCTACCTCGGCGACGGAGCCTTCCATTTTCATCAGGCCACGGAAGGGCAGGGACTGGGTCAGCACACGGAGGACGGCTTCACGCCCATCCTCGCACAGATCGACGACGAGCCCGGCCTCGACCTCTACGTCGCCGTGGACCGCGCGAAGGATCTGCTCTTCGTGCGGCGCGGCGGGCGCTTCGTGGACGTGAGCGAGCGCGCGGACGTCTCCCACGTGTCGAGCGACATGGGCGTGGCGCCCGCGGACTTCGACGACGATGGCGATCTCGATCTCTTCACCACCAACATCTTCCTTACGGACAGGCGCTTCATGAACGAGAACGCCTACTACGAGAACCAGCTCGCGCAGTCCGGGCAGCTGACCTTCGTGGATCGCGCCGAGAGCTTGGGCATCATGGACACGCGCTGGGGCTGGGGCGCGGAGGCGGTGGACCTCGACCTCGACGGGGACCTCGACCTCGTGGCGGTGAATGGCTTCGCGGCCTACGCGGACGCGCTGCCCGAGACGCGGCTGGTGCGTGGGCCGGGCTACCTGTTCGAGAATCGCGCAGGCGCCTTCGTGCAGTACTTGGGCACGGACCTCGACACGGAGGAAGACGCGCGCGCGCTCGTGGCCTTCGACCTGGACTCGGATGGCGATCCCGATCTGCTCTTCACCACCGTCGACGGCGCGGTCCACTTGCTCGACAACCAGACCCCGAGCGTGGGCGGCGTGGTGCAGGTCGTGCTCGAGCCCCCGGCGCTCGCGTATGGCGCCAACGTGCGAGGCCTGGTGGGCGCCGTGCACAAGCGGCGTGACGCCCTCGCCGCCCACAGCTACCTGGTGGGCGGACCGGCCAGGGTGAGCTTCGGCCTCGGCGCCGAGCCGCGGCTGAGCGAGGTCGAGGTTCACTGGGCCGACGGAGTCCGGACCGCGTTGCCGACGCTCGAGGCGGGCCAATCGCTGGTGGCCCGGCGCTGTCAGAGCCCCGACGAGTGCAGCCCGACCGGGGGCGCCGCGCCCTGCTTCTGCGTCGAGGTCCCGCCCAAGGGCGGCTGCGCCGTGACGTCCTTGGACCCGGCCGACCCGGCCCTGAACCTGATTCCGCTCGGCCTGTGGGCGTGCTGGCGCTCCAGACGCCGACGCTGATCGTCCTCTGCCCCCCGCCGTGGGGTCTGCTAGGATCGCTTCAGGTTCAACGCGGGGCAAGGCCCCGAGAGGAATGTGAAATGGCCGAGCTGATCTCCCGGATCGCCGCTCTACAGGACCAAGAGACCTACCGCGACCTCCACTGGGAGGGCTCCTTCGAGGACTACCTGGAGATCGTCCGCGAGCGTCCGACGGTGACTCGCAACTCCTTCCAGCGCCTCTACGACATGGTCGTGAGCTTCGGCGAGGAAGAGTACGTCGACAACAAGAAGAAGCTCGTCCGCTATCCCTTCTTCTCCGACCCGATGGAGAACGGCAAGGACGGCATCTTCGGCCTCGACATCCCGTTGATGCGCCTGGTGCACGTGCTGCGCGCCGCGGCTCAGGGCTACGGCCCGGAGAAGCGCATCATCCTGCTCCACGGTCCGGTCGGCTCGTCCAAGAGCACCATCGCGCGTCTGCTGAAGAAGGGCGCGGAGCGCTACAGCCGCACGACCGAGGGCTCGCTCTACACCTTCTCGTGGGTGAACCTCGAGGGCACGGGCCTGGCCGGATCGGACAACCACTTCCCTTGCCCGATGCACGAGGAGCCGCTGACGCTGATCCCGCTGGACTGGCGCGAGCAGGCCATCAACGAGCTCGCTCTGGGCGACGATCACCATCGCGTGCAGATCGCGGGCGACCTCGACCCCGCCTGCCGCTTCATCTTCCAGGGCCTGATGGAGCGTCACGCCGGCGACTGGTCGAAGGTCGTGCGCGACCACATCCGCGTGCGCCGCTTGATCCTCAGCGAGCAGGACCGCGTGGGCATCGGCACGTTCCAGCCCAAGGACGAGAAGAACCAGGACTCGACGGAGCTCACGGGCGACATCAACTACCGCAAGATCGCGGAGTTCGGCTCGGACTCGGATCCGCGCGCCTTCAACTTCGACGGCGAGTTCAACATCGCCAACCGCGGCGTGGTCGAGTTCGTCGAGGTGCTGAAGCTCGACGTGGCCTTCCTCTACGATCTGCTCGGCGCCACGCAGGAGCACAAGGTCAAGCCGAAGAAGTTCGCGCAGACCGACATCGACGAGGTGATCATCGGCCACACCAACGAGGCCGAGTACCGCAAGCTCCTGAACAACGAATTCATGGAGGCGCTCCGCGACCGCACGATCAAGATCGACATCCCCTACATCACGAAGCTGTCGGAGGAGATCAAGATCTACCAGAAGGACTTCAGCGCCGGACGCCTGCGCGGCAAGCACGTGGCGCCCCACACGCTCGAGGTCGCCGCCATGTGGGCCGTGCTCACGCGCCTCGAGCCGCCGAAGAAGCACGAGCTCAGCGTGCTGCAGAAGATGAAGCTCTACGACGGCAAGGTGCTGCCCGGCTACACGCAGGACAACGTCAAGGAGCTGCGCAAGGAGACCGCGCGTGAGGGCCTCGACGGCGTCTCCCCGCGCTTCGTGCAGGACAAGATCAGCAACGCGCTCGTGCGCGAGGGCTCCGAGGGGTACATCAACCCCTTCATGGTCATGAACGAGCTCGAGAAGGGCTTGAGCAGCCACTCGCTGATCAGCGGCGAGGACGATCGCAAGCGCTACACCGAGCTCATCGGCGTGGTGAAGGGCGAGTACGAGGAGATGGTGAAGAATGAAGTCCAGCGCGCCATCAGCGCGGACGAGGACGCCATCGCCCGCGTGTGCGCCAACTACATCGACAACGTTCGCGCCTTCACGCTCAAGGAGAAGGTGAAGAACAAGTACACGGGTCGCGACGAGGAGCCGGACGAGCGCCTGATGCGATCCATCGAAGAGAAGATCGACATCTCGGACGCGCGCAAGCAGGACTTCCGACGCGAGATCATGAACTACATCGGCGCCCTGGCCATCGAGGGCAAGAAGTTCACCTACGAGACGAACGATCGTCTGCGACGCGCGCTCGAGATGAAGCTCTTCGAGGATCAGAAGGACTCGATCAAGCTCTCGAGCTTCGTGTCCAACGTGATCGACAAGGACACGCAGGACCGGATCGACATCATCAAGAACCGTCTGATCAAGTACTACGGCTACAACGAGGCTTCGGCCACGGATGTGCTGAGCTTCGTCGCGAGCATCTTCGCGCGGGGCGACGTCAAGCAGTAGTGCGCTCGGCGTCCAGGTTCGTGCTCGTGTGCGGGCTCGCCGCGGTCGGCGCGGCGGCCTGTGGAGGAGGCGGAGGCGTCTCCTACACGCCGCCTCCACCCTTCGTGCCGAACGTGCTCGAGGATCTTACCAGTTACGTCGATCCGATGATCGGCACGGCGGGTCAGGGCAATGTGATCCCGGGCGTACTCGTGCCCCACGGCATGGTGCGCGTCTCGCCCGACACCGCGGACGAAGGCGGCGCCATCGACGCCTACCGCTACGAGACCGGGCGCATGGCGGGCTTCAGCCACACCAACCTCGAGGGACCGGGTGGCTCGGGCAACGGCTACAGCCAGATCCTGGTGATGCCGAGCACGGGCGCCTTCGATCCGGCGGCCAGCTCGGCCTTCTCCCACGACAGCGAGCAGGCGGAGCCCGGCTACTACGCCGTGCAGCTCGACGACTCGGGCGTGCAGGTCGAGCTCACGGCGGGCGCGCGTGCGGCCATCCACCGCTACACGTTCGACGCCGCCGGACCCGCGCACATCTACTTCGATCTCGGACAGCTGACCACGGGCGCGACGCTGAGCTGGTAACGGCTGCCGCCGTCTGCAAGGACGGACAGGCTCAGTGGGGTCCGAGGTTCAGGTGCACCCCGAGGGGCACGAGCGCTAGGTAGCTCCCGGCATCCGTGAGCAGGGGCACGACGCGCTCGCTCGAGCTGGTGTGGGCGTCGACCACGAGGTTGAGCGTCACGCCGGCGGCGCCTGCGAGACCCGTCAGGGCGAGAGCGCGGATCGGGCGAAGGCTTCGCATCACGGCAGAGGATACCCACGTTCGTGAGCGAGGCGCACAGGCATTGGCTCGCCGCTTGCTTTGATCTCCAAGCATGCGTCGCAAACTGCTCGTCTCGTCGTTCTTGCTCTCCGTCGCCGCGGGTGCACTCGGGGCGTGGTTGATGGGTCATCCGCTGAGCTACG
>Ga0210033_1002741_pt1 | contig 14743 bp, 10 predicted proteins | sample CryGeymeta201501_FD_185465 | JGI IMG/M metagenome (GOLD analysis project Ga0210033, IMG submission 185465) | Groundwater microbial communities from Crystal Geyser aquifers in Utah, USA - Crystal Geyser metaG 2015-01 (SPAdes) (version 2) | ecosystem: Environmental > Aquatic > Deep subsurface >... | reverse complement strand
TCGCCCAATCCGTGGCGAACATCCCGGCGCATCAGAGCATCGAGGTCGAGCTCAGCTACGTCGCCATGCTGCCCTACGAAGACGGGCAGTACGAGTTCGCCTTCCCCATGGTCGCGCCTCCGCGCTTCGACCCGAGTGATCCTTCGGCCGTGCTCGGTCAGCCCGGCGAGAAGCGTCAGGCCGATGGTGTGGAGCTGCGCCTGCACCTCGACGCGGGCATGCCTCTGGTGTCGGTCGCGTCGCCCACGCATCAGGTCACGGTTCAGCGCCCCCACGCGAACAAGGCCGACATTACGCTGGCCTCGAGCGGCGAGATCCCGAACCACGACTTCGTGCTGCGCTACGCCATGGGTGGCGAGACGCCCGAGGCGGCCGTCTTCGCCACGCGCGACGACGAGCGCGGACACTTCAGCCTGGTGCTGCAGCCGCCGCCCACGCCCCAGAGCGGAGACGCTCAACCTCGTCACATCACGTTCTTGATCGACGCCAGCAGCTCCATGCGCGGTCAGCCCATGGCGCAGGCGCGCGCTCTCGTGAGCCGCATGCTCGGAGAGATGCGCAGCGGCGAGACCTTCGATCTGCTCACCTTCAACGACCGCGTGGTCGCGCTGAGCTCGGAGTCGTCCAGCGCGGATCCGGCGAACATCGCCCGCGCCAACACCTGGCTCGAAGAGCAGAGGCCCGTGGGCAGCACGGCGATGCGTTCGGCCGTGGAAGAGGGTCTGCGTCGCAGTGGCCTCGACCACGAGCGCCTCGGTCTCGTCGTGCTCGTGACCGATGGCTACGTGGGCAACGAGGCGGACGTGCTGCGCGCCGTGGCCACCGGGCTGGGCGAGTCGAGGCTCTACACCCTCGGCGTGGGCTCGGCCGTGAACCGCTTCCTGCTCGAGCGTGCGTCCGAACTCGGTCGGGGTCGCTCCGTGGTGTCGACGCTCTCGGAGGCGCCCGCCGTGGCCGCCGAGCGTCTGAGCCACCTGATCGCCGCGCCCGTCTTCACCGACGTGCGCATCGACTGGGGCGGACTCGTGGTCGAGGACGTCTACCCGCGTCGCCTGCCCGACCTCTTCGCCGGTTCGCCTCTGGTCGTGCACGGTCGCTTCGAGCGCGGCGGTCACGCCCGCGTGAAGATCCGCGGCACCTATCGTGGTCAACGCTACGAGCGCCTGGTAGATGTGGCGCTGCCCGAGGCGGCCACCGGCGAGCGCGACGCCGAGCACGCCACGCTCTGGGCCCGCGCCGCGGTGCACGACCTGATGAACTCGCTCACGTTGCGCGACGATCCGGCGATCATCGATCAGGTACGCGTGCTCGGCCTGCGCTACCGCATGGTTACGCCCTACACCTCCTTCGTGGCCGTGGACGAGACGCCCGACGACACCCCCGAAGGCGACGAGTCCGACGCCGAGCCCGAGGCCCGCGCGACTCTGAGCCCTGGGCGCACGCTGCCGGGCGATCCGGAGCTCCGCATCCCCGCGCCCGCCGACGCCCTGGCCGTGACGGTGATCCTGCCCTTCGGGGACACGGTGCCTGCCAACTACGAGCCGCGTCTCGGCCTGTGGACCGCGCGTTTTCTCGTACCCGCCGACGCCGAAGAGGGCACCTACCCCGTGTACGTGCGCATCGCCTTGCCCGGCGGCGAGAACCGTCAGATGCGCCTCTGGTACACGGTGGATGCGTCTGCGCCCGAGCTCGACTTCGAGGTCGAGGGCGAGGTGAGGCCCGGCGCCGAGGTGTTGATCCGCGCGCGCCAACGCATCACCAGCGCGGACCTCGAGCAGGTCGGTCAACGCCGCGACGACCTCAGCCCCGAGCGCGCCGTGCTGCTCAGCGACGCCAACGGCCTCGAGCTGACCGGGCCCGACGGTCACTCCATCGAGATGCGCGACGATGGCCCCGGCGCCTGGGTCGGTCGCTATCAGGTGCCCGAGGACGCCCGGGGCGAGCTCGAGTTGTCCGCCGTGGTCGTCGATCTGGCCGCCAACGTCCGCACCCAGAGTCTCACGCTGGCGGTGCTGCGGTGAGCGCGCGCGTCGCGCTGGTCCTGGGCGCTCTTGTGATCGTCCTCGGCGCACACGGAGCGGCCTCGGCTCAGCACGACGCGAGCGTGCGAGTGGAGCGCGTGGTCGGCGCCTCGGGCGCGGCGCGCGACATGGTCGCCTTCGAGGGCAAGCTCTTGGTGGCGACCCAGCGCGGCCTGGTGGTGCGCGACGCGGAGGGGAGCGAACGCCTGCTCGGTCCGGCGCAGGGCATGCCCGGTGCGCGTCTGGTCTCGGTCAGCGTCACCTCCGCGGGCGTGTGGGTCGGTGGTGTCGAGGGCGCCGTGCTGCTCGACCGTGAGTTGAACCCCGTGCGTCGCCTGCCCCTCGTGCGTGTGAGTCGCGTGTGCGACTTCGGCGGCCAGACCTACGCCGTCACCTTTGGCCGCGGCATGTTTCGCATCTCCGGGGACGCGCCCGTGCATCTGCACCTGGGCAGCAGCCACGCGCGTGAACGCCAGACAGACGCGCTCGTGGTGGGCGACGAACTCTGGGTCTCGACCTCGGGCGCCGGCATCCTGCGCGTCGGCGCGGACGGAGCGTTGCGGGCGCGCATCACCTCGGTCGCGGGGCTGGTCGACGACCTGGTCTGGGATCTGGAGCTCACCCACGAGGGTGACGTGCTCGCTGCGACGGCCTCGGGCGTGAGCGAGATCCACGCGCGCCATATCCGCGCGGGCGCCGCCATCACGCGCGCCACCATCGCACTGCCCATCCCCGACGTACGCGCGGTCTCGTCCGAGCCGGGCGGGGCCCTGGTCGCCACCTATGGCGGCGGTCTCTTCCGCATTCGCGCTGCACGCGCTCAGGCGCTCTCGGGCGCCAGCGACCCCGAGTCGTCGCGCGTGCGCGCCCTCGGCCGCCTCGCGGGTCAGGTCTTCGCCGCTACCGACGCGGGCCTCGCCCAGATCTCGGACGGCCATTACGCCCTCGTCTCTGCGGGTGGCCTCGACTCCGCCGACATCACCTGCCTCGAGCGCGCCTTCGGCAGCGTATGGGTCGGCACCTTCGATCGCGGTCTGGCGCGCCTGGTTGGTGGCCGACTCGTGCCCGTGAGCGTGGCCACGGGTCGCTGGCGCATGGACGGACGCGTGAACGACCTCGCCGTCACCGGTCGTGGCGACGCCCAGATCCTCTACGTCGCCACCGATCGTGGGCTCTACCGCCACGACGGTCGCAGCTTCGTGCCCGTCGTGGAGTCGGGCGCGCCGCCCCAGGATCACATCACCTCCCTCTTCGTCGAGCCGCGCAGCGGCGTGCTCTGGGTCACGGGCAGCGACTACCTCGGGCGATTCGACGGTCAGGCCTGGCGCAGCTGGAGCGGCGACGCGCTGCCGAGCGCGCATCTGCACGCAGTCGCTCGCGACGCGGGCGGCCACATGTGGGTCGGCAGCTTGCGCGGCCTGTTCGAGCTGAACGAGGTCAGCTCCGAATTCGTACGTCACGACGTGGCGACCGGCGACCTGCCCGTGAACTGGGTCACGGCGATCACGCCTTGGGGCGATGGCGTCGTCGCGGGCACTTACCACGGCGGGCTCTCCTGGGCGGCACGTGGCGCCTTTCGCATCGAGCGCGAGAGCGCCCAGGGGTTGCCGGCGGGTTGGGTGAATCCCCACGCCATGGCCAAGATCCGCGGTGACCTCTGGGTGGGCACGCAATCGCGCGGCCTGCTCGTGGGCGCCTCGGGTCGCTGGACGCACCTCACGCTCGCCGACGGCCTGCCCAGCGACGACGTCACGGACATCCTCGCCGACGGTCCAAACGGCGCCTGGGTCGCGACGCGCGGTGGCCTCGCTCATGTGGTCACGGATACGCCGCCCGCGACCTGAACGCCGGCTCCCGAGTCAGCGCACAGAGCGAATCTCGACCAGCCTCATGCGGCCTCCCGCGCGCACCTCGATCTCGTCGCCTTCGTGGGCGTCGACCAGGGCCCGGCCCAGAGGCGCCGCGGGCGAGAGCAGCTGCACGGCGCCCTCGGGTGTCTCCACGCTCAGGCCGCCGCCGACCGGGACCAGGAACACGCGCCGCTCTCCCGACTCGTCCTCGAGCGTCACCAGCGCGCCCAGGCCAATGGCGTCGTCCGGTCCGTAGTCGCGCAGCGCCAAGAAGCGCAGACGCTCGATGCTCTCACCGAGCTCCTCCACGCGCATGGCCTGACCGCGCGCCAGGTAGCTCGCCCCAAGCGCCCGCGTGTCCTTGTCGTTCTCGGGCTTGGCCTCTTCGTGCACGGCGCCCGCCCGCGTGGCTTCCGCGCTGGTCAAGGCCGCCGCATGCTGCGCCTTCATCTGCGCCAGGGCTGCCGCCAGGATCTCCCGCTTGTTCATGGCCGCCATCGCCCGAGCATAACGGATGGGGGCCGCGCCGCTCAGGGTTCGAGCAGGTAGAGATCCCAGCGCACGCGTCGACCGACGTCGGAGTCGAGGGCGAGGCCGCCGGTCGTGAGCGCGCCACCCGCGTGGCTGATGCGTACACGCGAGAGGCCGCCGCCGAGATCCTGCACCATGTAGCAGCCAGCGGCGCAGCTCGAGAGCTCGGCCTCGCGGGTCGCCTCCGTCATGCCCACGGGCGCGACGAAGCCGCCGCTGAAGGTCGCGCTGAGGTGCGTGCCCTCGGCCATGGTGAAGCGCGCGCCGCCCGTGTCGCTGGAGAGAAGTCCGACCACGTCGTAGACGTCGGCGACATCCTCCGGGGTGACGACGCTGGCGTCCCCGGCCGAGGCCAGGGTGTCGATGGTCGGATCGAGCATGGGCACGAGGTAGCCGTCGCGCAGCAGGAGCGGGAGCTTGTCCAGGGGCGCGGGGAGGGTGACGACGCTGCCGCCTTCGACCAGGGTCTCGGCCTGCCAGTCGAGGTAGTGGCCCGCGGGCAAGTCGATGGTCTTGGTCACGTCCCCGCGCGCCACCACGGGCGCGACGAGAATTGCCGGCCCGTAGTAGTAGGCGTCGTCCACGCCGGCGAGGTCGACGCGATCCGGATGCTCCAAAAAGACGTGACGCATGATGGGTGCGCCCGTCGCGTGCGCTTCGTGGGCCAGCGCCCAGACGTAGGGGAAGAGCCGCGTGTGCAAGCGCGCGTAGGTTCGCCAGGCGTCCATGGCGTCACTCGAGCTCCAGATGCTCGCCTTGGTGCCGCCGTCCATGGAGAAGCTGCAGGCGTTCTGATCCTGCATGTTGGGCGACATCGAGCCCTGCTCGATCCAGCGCGTCATCAGCTCGCCGTTGGCGGCCATCGCTCCGTCCGCCACGCAGTGGAAGCCGCCGATGTCGCCGCCCCAGTTGGGCACACCCGAGATGCCGAGGTTGATGCCCGCGCGAGGCATGCTCGGCAGACCATCCGTGTCGTCGAAGGAGGCCGCCGGATCGCCACTCCAGACCATGGGCGAGTACTGCGACGCGCCCGTGTAGCCGCTGCGCGCGAAGGTCAGCCACTCGCCCGCGAGCGCACCCGCCTCGAGCTGGTCGAAGGCCGCCTTCTGGTAGATCACGGGGTAGAGGTTGTGCAGCTCCTCGCCCGTCATGCCATTGGCGGCGAGTGTGTCGGGCTGCACGTACTCGCCGAAGTCGTACATGAAGCCGTCGTAGCCGAGGTCGGTCGACCAATCGAGCAGCGTGCCATACCAGCTCGTCGCGTCGGGATTGGTGAAGTCGATCTGCAGCACGGGCAAGAACGTGCCGCTGATCAGCTCCACCAGCGACAGGTCGCCGGCGGCGTTCTTCAGGAAGTAGCCCTGGTCGATGCCCTGCGCGAGCGTGTCGGGGATCTTCGTGTCCGGATCGTTGGAGACGAGCGAGTTGTAGTAGCAGTTCATCTTGTAGCCGAGGCGATGCCCCTCGGTGACCCAGGCGCGCAGCGTGTCCTCGATGCCCACCTGCGAGCCTGCGGGCAGGAAGTGTACGGCGTCGTCCAAGCCCGTGATGGCGAGGTCGCGATCGCGCATGGCCTGGATCTCGGGCACGCCGTCCTGCATGGAGCCGCGGCCGATGCGCCGACGCGGGCCGTAGGTCCAGGCGGGCGCCACGCGCGGCCGACCCGTGGCCTCGGTGAAGAGATCGATGACCTGATAGGGCCAGGGGCGCGCGTCCGCGGGCTTGGGCACGTAGACCTCGAACGCGAGCTCCGGGCCGATCTCCCACACGCGCCAGGCGTCGTCGTGCGCCGTGACCAGGTTGAACTCGCTACGCCAGGTGGTGTCGAGCCAGAAGCCGTAGCCCTTGGTCGAGAGCATGAAGGGCACGGGGTAGTAGGTCATGGCTTCGCCGTTGGGCGACGGGTTGTGGATGCCCGCGGGACGGTTCTCGCCCAGGCCCACGCCGCCCTCTTCAGCCCAGGAGTAGACGTCGAGGCCGCGCTGATCCGTGCGCGTGAAGCGCTCGCCCAGGCCGAGGTAGTGCTCGTCCGTCGGCGCCGCGAAGCTCGCCTCCCACGCGCGCGGGGCGTCGCCTTCCGTGACCAACTTCGCCTCCACGCGCAGCGTCGACGCGCGCACGCGATGCGTGACCTCGATGCGATCGGCCGAGCCATCCGGTGGCGCCATCACCAGCGTCACCTCGTTTGCCGCCTCGCGCACGTCCACCGTGACCCAGCCCTCGCGCCAGGGATCGAGGCTCGGGGCGAAGCGATAGTGTCCGGGCGTGATCACGCCAGGGCTCCAGCTCAGACGACCCGAGGTCCAGGCGATGGGCGCGTAGCCGTCTCCGCGCGCGTTGGGCAGCGTCGAGAGCACGGTGGTGCCCGACGCATCCGCCACGCTCACGGCGTAGGGATGGGTCGTGATGTTCACCGTGATGCCCTCGGCTGTGAGCGCGATGGCGCGCTCGACGGGCGTCGGCGTCTGCGCGTCACCGCTCGCGTCCGTGCTCGCGTCCGGCGTCGCCGCGTCAGGCGTGGACGAGTCGTCGCCACAGGCGACCAAGGTGGAGGCGACGAGCGCCATCAGCATCGTTGAAGCGAAGTTCCGCATGGCGTCTTCCTACCATGTCCACGCCCTCCGTCGGCAGTGGGGTTCGGGGCACGATCAGGGGCGAATCGTTCGGCGGTACTGGTCTGGCGTCTGGGAGAAGCCCTCGACGACGAGCCCGCGAGGGTCGGTGATGACGCCGCGCACGAACATGCCCCTGTCGATGTAGAGCGCTGCGCTCACGTGGCGCTGGTCGAAGAGCAGTCGCAGGTGCGACGTGCCGGCCGCGTGCTGGCAGGTGACCCACATCGACACGGGGATCTCAGGTGGGAGTCGATCCTCGGGCCGTGCGCGCTCGGGAGGCTGGACTCGCACGATCACACACAGCTGGCGCGTACCGACATGCGTCGACCAGCTCTCGAAGTCGAAGCCGGGGTGTGGCGGGGGCGGGGGCGGTGCGGGCTGAGGGTCTCCTGGCTCCATCTCGTCGCAGCAGCCCGAGGCGGGCTGGGTCGGGTCCATGTCGCCGCTTAGGGTGACGCGGCGCATCGCGAGCAGCTCGGCGCCGACGACGTTGCCCTCGGCGTTCAGCCCGAGCACGCGCACGCGAAGGCGCGTCTCCACGTCGTCCGCGCGTCGGTCGTGGCTGGAGGGGAGGACGCTCTCCGGCGTCACGCCATCGGGCAGCACGAGCGCGATGCTCGCTGCTTCGATGGTGCGGGACTCGCTGCGCACGCACGCGACCTCGAGCGCTCTGCGCCGCGCCAGCTCCGGCCCCCGGTGCATCCCGACGCCACCTTGTGTCATGCTTCGTCCGGTGAAGCGGGTGCGCATTGGACTCGGGCTCTCGATCGCTTGCCTGGCGTTCGCGTTCTCCCCCCTCCCCGCGCGCGGGGATGGAGCCGCTCCGCTCTCCGTGCTCACGGTCACGCCAGCGCGTCCGATGCGGGCCTCGGACATCCGCAGCCGCTCCATCGGGCGACCCTGGCACGGCTTGCTCGTCGGCGGATTGAGTCTGCACGAGTCCGCCGGCATCCGGCTCCTGCCCGAGCATCGCGACTCGGATCACTTCTGGGGCACGGCCGAGCTGGTGACCCTGATCGAGCACGCCGCGGCTCGCGTGGCCGGCGAGGCGCCGGGCTCTCGGCTCACCATGGGCGAGCTGGGCAAGCGCGGTGGCGGCAACATCCCTGGACACCGCTCCCACGAGAGCGGACGCGACGCGGACGTGGGCTTCTACCTGGTCGACGCCGCCGGGCTCCCCTTCGAGGAAGATCGCTTCCTGCCCGTCGGTCGCAGCGGACGCGTGCGTCACCTGGCCGAAGAGGTGCGCTTCGACGACGCGCGCAACTGGCTCTTCCTCCGTAGCCTGCTCGAAGACCCCACGGCCTACGTGAAGTACGTCTTCGTGTCCCGCAGCCTGAAGCATCGGCTCCTGGTCGAGGCGGCGCGACAGCAAACCCCGCAGGAGCTCCAGGCGCGCGCCGAGCGCATCTTGCAGCCACCCCTCGGGAGCCATGATCCCCACGACGGGCATTTCCACCTCCGCATCTACTGCCCGGCGGACGACGTCCCCGGCTGCCGGGAGCGCGGCCCGTACTACGATTGGCTGCCGGACGAGACCCCGTTTCTGCCCGAGCACGTGCGCCTGGAGCGCGGCCTCCCGCCTCGACCCGTGGCCGAAGCCGAGCACTCGCGCTTCCACGTCACGCGCCTCTCGCGCCGGTAGCTCCGAGGGCTCACTCCAGGCTGCCGCTGCCCGCTCGCGTCTGCTATGTCTTCGTCGTGATTTCGCGCCTGCCCCACGCCCTGATGATCCTCGGCATCATGCTGATGCTCGGTGGCGCCCTGCATTGCGTGGGTGAGCGCCCGAACGCGGAGCCCGCGCCCGTCACCGCGGGAGCCGAGGCTCCGCCCGTCGTGCTGGCGGCCACCGCGGCCGCCGCCAGCCAGCCCGAGCCCGCCATCGCGGAGGCAGACGCCGGGGCGCCCCCACCGCGAGCCCAGGCGCCACTTCACGTCGAGCCCTGGCCCGCGCTCTCGGCTCTGACGCCCCGAGTCGTCGGCTCCCTGCGCGCGATCGCCGCTCGCAGCCAGCGCGAGCACGACAACGTCTTCGCCAAGCTCGGAGGCTCGAGTGTCGAGAGCCACGCGTTTCTGCATTGCTTCCGCAGCGACGAGGTCGCGCTGGGTGAGCACGCGCATCTCTCGGAGACGATCGACTTCTTCTCCCAGGGCCGCGCCGCCGGCACCAGCCCCTTCACGCGCGAGAGCCTGGCCGCGCACCGCGGCTGGAGCATCCGTCAGGGCCTCACGGGTCGTCCCACGCGCGTCGAGCAAGAGCTGCGGGAGATCTCGCCGCGCTACGCGTTCGCGCTCTTCGGCGGCAACGATGTCCAGGCCCGACGCCCGCGCACCTTCTACCGTCACCTCGTCAGCCTGCTCGACAAGCTGGAGCGCAACGGCGTCATCCCGATCCTGGGCTCGACCATGCCGCGCGGGGACTCGGACGAGATGGAGGGCTGGGCCCGACGCTACGACGAGGTGAGTCGCTCCATCGCCGAGAGCCGCCACCTGCCCTACATGGACGTGCACGCGCGGGCGATGGACCTGCCGGGCCAAGGCCTGGCCGGCGACGGCGTGCACCCCAACGTGCTCCTCGATGGCGGTCGCTCGCGCGCCTGCGACTTTACCGACACGGGCGAGCGCTACGGCATGAACCTGCGCAACCTGCTGGCGATCCAGACCCTCGATCGCCTGCGACGCGTCCTGACCGCGGGCGAGCCGCCGCCCGACGCGGATCCCCCGGCGCGGCGCGGTGACGGCACCCTGGTCGCGCCCGTCGAGATCGAGCGCTTGCCCTTCGCCGAATTCCGAACGCACGCCATGCCCACGACCGCCTCCCTCGAGGGATCCAGCTGCACGCCCGATCGCACGGGTCCTTTGCCCGCGCGTCTCTACCGCGTGATCGTCAGCGAGCCCATGCGTGTGCGCGCCTGGGCCTTCGACACGGACGGTGACTCCCTGGTCATCCATCTCTTGGGGGCCGACGCCCAGCCCGGCTCCTGCGTGCGCGCCCGAGACGACTCTGTCTTCGAGCTCCCCGTCGGCACCTGGGTCTTCGCCGTCGAGGCCGCGGACGACCCGGAGTTCACGTTCTCGCTCACGGCCGAGTGAGCGTGCTGCGCGTCCACGAGATCTACGCGTCGATTCAGGGCGAGTCCTCCTTCGCGGGCCTGCCTTGCACCTTCGTGCGGCTCAGCGGCTGCAACCTGCGCTGCCGTTGGTGCGACACGCCGCAGGCCTTCACTGGCGGCGAATCCCTCGAGCTCGAAGAGGTGCTGCGGCGCGCGCTCGCGACCGAGACCACGCTCGTGGAGTTGACCGGCGGCGAGCCGCTCTTGCAGCCCGAGGCCCTGCCCTTGATGACGGCGCTGGCGGACGCGGGCCGCACGGTCTTGCTCGAGACCAGCGGCGAGCGCGACATCTCGGCAGTGGACCCGCGCGTGCACCGCATCATCGATCTGAAGGCGCCCGGCAGCGGCGAGTCCGAGAAGAACAGGCTCGCGAACCTCGCGCATCTCACGAAGCGCGACGAGTTGAAGATCGTGCTCGCCGATCGCGCCGACTACGAGTGGGCACGCGCGCTGATTCAGAGCGAGCGCCTGCACGAACGCGTCGCCCACGTGCTGCTCGCGCCCGTCTTCGGCGAGCTGGAGGCCGCGACGTTGGCGGAGTGGATGCTCGGCGACCGCCTGCCCGCGCGCCTCAACGTGCCCCTGCACAAACACATCTGGGGCCCCGAGACGACGGGCGTCTGAGCGCGAAGAGTGTCGTGAGACCTTGCGATCCGCTCCAAGTCTTCTTGAGTTTTCGACCATGAGCACACGACCATCTCACGTGTCTTGACATGTGGCCCATGGCGGTCTAGCCTCATTGAGTTGGCGCTTTCGACCTATTTGTTGACCGAGCGCAGAAGGGGTTGTCGATGTTGAGCAGAGACCGGCCCGCACTCGCTGCCGAGTTGGGCAGAGATTCAACTCATCCCCATTTATGGAGGGGGCGCGAGGCGACGCCGGCTAGCACTCCTATCCACGCGCATCGTCCTGATTGCCGCGCTGGGAGTGTGCCTCATGGGTGCGCGGGTTTCCGGATGCCGGGCCAGGTCTGTCGACTGGCGTGATGCGAGCGGCGCCATGGCGAACCTACCCCTGGCGCGTACTCAGACCGATACCCTCTCAGCATCCGAGTTGGGGGCTGTCTCCGATGGTCGATCGATCCGAGTGGGCGGCGGACGACGTGTCGCGGCTGGTCGTGTTCAAGGGTGATCTGGCTGGAGGCGCGGGTGTGAACCCCGGTTCGAACTTTCGGCTCGAGCGCAGCAATAGACCTCCACCACCACCTTCGCCCGTTCCACCGGTGTTCGAGATGCCTTGGGCGCTTGCCGATGCCGGCCACGAGAGCGGGGTCGACGTCGTGGTCCTCCCGGACGAGTTTGCGGAGTCGTGTCCTGTCGGGATCTGCTCCCAGCAGAAGACGGCTCGCAGCGCTCGCAACGTGGACTTGGGCATGTGCTCCATCCACATTCCCTGGATCATCGACGAGAGCACGCCATCGGATCCACTCCTCGATCAACTCCACTTAGCGCCGGGAGATGGCATCGCTCAGCAGCTCGTCGCGAAGTTCGAAGACAAATTCGTGCAAGAGATCAGTGGTCCCCAGCTCGGCAGTCGCTTCCAGGGATTCTTTCAGTCCGTATTTGGGTTTGTTCCTAGTATTACTATCGACCCGATGGCCGCGCACACTTCGATGGCAGGTCACAACTCGAGATTTTTCACAAGATTTCGCGTAAATCACACTGAAGACGAAATCTGCATTCGTAGCAATTGGCGAATGCAATTCCAGATACCCAATGGTGTTCTAAACCCCACGGGGAGATGTGGTCTCAGGGATACGTCCGTTCAGTTCTGCGGCAATTTCGTGGCACAGAATGGGCTGCTCCGGTTCCATGTGACATCGACCGATGCCCAGATACAGAAATACGCGAAGGTCCGATTCGAATGCAATTTCTGGAGAGGCCAAATAGAGGGAGCGATCCGATCTTCCCTGGCAGCACCGCTCGAGGATGCCATTGATCGCTCATTTGCTGAGCAGCTGCACGTGTCGGAACTTCTGACCCCGGCTTTCACCGTAAGCTCGTGTGATCCTAACGGACCGGAAGGGGTGGACTGCGCAACGACCTTTGCGCAAGTGGGAGGAATGTGTGCACAGGAGGGCACCGAGACCGCACCGTCATGTCACTGGGACATGCCCGTCCAGCGCGTCGAGATATTACCGAGTCGGCTGGAGATCGTGATCGCGGAGAGTGAGTCCGACGCGTTCTTTCAGCTTCTTTCACAGCAGGACTTGCTGATCGTGGCCGGCTTCGTCGCGCAGCCGCTCTGCCGGCGGACGGATTCGGGGCTGAACCCGAGTCCAATGCTGGAGACGCACGGGTTGTTGGTTCTTACGAACGATGCGGGTGGCTTGAGCGTGGTGGGCCAATGAAGAAGCGCTGGATGCGTAGGCGCCGATGCGGGCAGCCATATCTTGCGATGTGCTTCGCTACGTGTGCGGCGAGCCTGCTCGCCGTGGGCTGTGGTTCCAGCCACGCACCGACAAGCGATTCCGGAATCGATGCGGCAGCCGACACAGGCCCGATGCTCGACGCGAGCTGTCCCGATCCGGTGGAATTGGCGCCCGGTGTATTCGGAGGAGACTGCTGTGCGGATGGCTGGGTCGAGTTCGAGAGGCTCGCTGTCGGCGATGGTGGCAGTGCCGAGTCGCCTCGATTTCTCTGCATTGAGAGTTCGGCAGATCTCGGAGGGACTGGGGCGCTATGTCTGCCGGCAGTAAACGGGTGTTCAGAGAATAACGTATGTGCGAGAAAGGCTGGGACTCGAGGAGTGACCGGCCGGTGCATGCCCCTGGCCGCTTGCAACTATATTCGGTCGATTCGAGGTGAGTCTGATGACACGGGCGTCTGCTACTATAGCGACCTTACACCAGTGGTCACGGGCGTGCGGCCGGAGGTGAATTGCACGGCTGACGACGTGGCCGTCGGCATATGCGGGGACGGCTGTGACTGTGCGGGCGAGTCCTTTGTACACTGTCGCGGCTCGAGTGAGCTGCATCCGATGGGCGTATGTGCGGCTGATCTCTGCGATCCCACCGGTATGAACAGCTTCGCAAGGTGCCGCGGCGACGATCGTTGCCTCTTCGTGGCGCCCGGAAGCTGGCCCGCTTTCTGGCGTGATCGTGCCATTACCTCGGACGGGGGCGTGCAGACACCGGGCGGATATTGCGTAAGTCAGGCGCAATGCGACGCGGTGGAGGGGCTCTACGCTGGCTACTGGCGCTGCCTGCAGCCCGGGGAGGTCTACACGCCGTGAAGCGAGTGGCCATGTTTTGTCTGGTCCACACGCTGGGCGTTGTGAGTACCGGCTGCGGTTCGAGCCATCCCCTGGAGAGCGATTCCGGAATCGACGCGGCGGTCGACGCGCGTCCGACCTTCGACGCAAGCTGTCCCGATCCGACTGAACTTGCGCCCGGCGTGCTCGGTGGAGACTGTTGCGCGGATAGGATCCAATTCGAGAGGGTCGATGTCATGGACGGTGGGACTTTTGAGTCGCCTCGATATCTTTGCGTGGCGTTTTCGACGACTGTCGCGGGGTCCGGACAGGCCTGCCTGCCGCCGCTCAGCGTGTGCTCCGACGGCAACGTATGCGTGAAGATGACGGGCGACCTGGGCGTGACTGCAAGATGCATGTCGCTGGCCGAGTGCAACTACATTCGCTCTGTGCGGGCTGAGCCGGACGATACCGGGGTGTGCTACTATGGCGACGTCACGCCCGTGGTCGCGGGAGCGCGGCCGGAGGTGAGCTGCACCGTCGACGACGTCGCGGTGGGCCTGTGCGGGAACGGCTGTGAGTGTGCAGGCGATTCCTTCGTGGGCTGTTTTGGTTCGAGCGAGGTCCATCGGATGGGCGTGTGCGCGGCCGGCGTCTGTGATCCGAGTAACAATGGCTTTGGCAGGTGCCTCGGCGATCAACGATGTATGTTCGTGGCACCGGAGAACTGGCCCGCCTTCTGGCGCGATGGTGCGGTGGGATGGGACGGAACGGTGGTGCCGCCGGGCGGATATTGCGTGAGTCAGGCGCAATGCGACGCGGTGGAGGGGCTCTACCCTGGCTACTGGCGCTGCCTGCAGCCCGGGCAGGTCTACACGCCGTAAGCGCCCAATTCCGCACGAATGCGCAGGCGGGCGAGTAGATACTCTCTGCGTAGTGGATAATGGACCAGCACACCGCGTATCGGTTAGCGCTCTGCGGACCCGTCGCCGCACCGCCCGCACTTGGCCTGCTCCGCCAGGAGTGCCATCCTCCGCGCCCATGCCGATGGATCCTGACTTCGTCGCCGACTGCCCCTACGGGCCCGGTGGTCTCTTGCTCGACGACCTGATCGAGGTGGACCGCGAGGCGAGCCGCGTGGTCGTGCGCATGCCGACGCACGCCGATCTGCCCCTGACTCGTGAGCAGCGCGCGCATCCCGTGCGTCATCCGCGCCACGTCAGCGGCGGGCTGATGGTGCACATGACGGGCATGGTCGGCTTCGTGCATGCCTACTACTGCCTCGATCTGCGCCACGCCGACGGCTGGATCGGCTACGGCGGTCGCATCTACGACGCGCGCTACCTCAAGCTCGCCCAGCCGGGGGAGCCGATGATCCTCGAGGCCACGGCGACCAAGGTGCGAGCCGGCGCCAAGCAGAG
>Ga0210033_1002736_pt1 | contig 14771 bp, 5 predicted proteins | sample CryGeymeta201501_FD_185465 | JGI IMG/M metagenome (GOLD analysis project Ga0210033, IMG submission 185465) | Groundwater microbial communities from Crystal Geyser aquifers in Utah, USA - Crystal Geyser metaG 2015-01 (SPAdes) (version 2) | ecosystem: Environmental > Aquatic > Deep subsurface >... | reverse complement strand
CCGGGTGCGCGCCGTCGATCTTGATGGTGCCTTGAGCGGCCTGAAGCCAGAACGTGCGAGGAGCAGGGCCGAGGTCCGTGGAGAATACGACCTCGCCGCCGTCGGTGGCGCTCCAGCGCGTGGGCAGCAGCGAGGGGGGCTCGTAGAGAAACACGAGGGTTGCCCCTACACCGACGCCGTCGCCGACGGGATTTGTAGGGGTAGCCCTTGTGGCTACCCGACGGCGGTGACGCGGGGGCGGTGCAGCCGTCGAGGCCGTCACGCCACGGCAACCACACCGGTTGCCCCAACATGGCCGCCGCTAGCCTCTGCCGTCGTCATCCGCAACACAGACGCCCGCACCCGCCTTCCTGCGCCGCGGAGGGCCGCGCTCGGCCGATCAGCTGGCCTTGCCACGTCCCACGGGCGGACCCGTGCCCTCCACCGAGGCCTTCGGCGGCGCGGCAAGCCCAGGCGAGGCCGTCGAGTTGGCATTCGGCGACGCGGCGAGCCCAGGTGAGGCCGCCGAGGTCGCGTTGTGGGCGAGGAGAAGGGCAGGTTGGAGGGCCGAGCTCGCCTTGTCGCGGCGGAGAAGGGCAGGTTGGAGGGCCGAGGTCGCGTTGTCGGCGAGGAGAAGGGCAGGTTGGAGGGCCGAGGTCGCCTTGTCGCGGCGGAGAAGGGCAGGTTGGAGGGCTGAGCTGGCCTTCCCGAGCAGAAAATGTACAGGTCGGGCCTCCGGGGTGGATGATTCGGAGGTGGAAGCAGCGGGTTGGCACGGGCTGTGTGGACGATGCGGTCGTCACGCCGCTCCCTTGCAAAGTCGCGGGCGCCTTTCTATTGTCGTGCCCCACACCGCGTCGCCGACCGGGCCGACCTCGCAGCCGAGGGGCCGTGATCGTGGGCGCGCTCTTTCCCGATGACCTCAAGGAGAAGCACGATGTCCAGCCAGCACGGCGGCGCCATCATCGGTGAGCACCTCGCCCGACACGGTGTTCAGTTCATGTTCACCCTCTGCGGCGGCCACATCTCGCCGATTCTGACCGGCGCCAGGGCGGCCGGCATCCGGGTGGTGGATGTGCGGGACGAGAAGCACGCGGTCTTCGCCGCGGACGCCGTGGCGCGTATGACCGGCACGGTCGGTGTGGCCGCGGTCACCGCGGGGCCCGGCGTGACCAACACCATCACGGCGATCAAGAACGCGCAGATGGCCCAGTCGCCGATCATCCTGTTCGGGGGCGCCACGCCGACCATTCTGAAGGGGCGCGGCGCGCTCCAGGACATCGACCAGCTCGTCCTGCTCAAGCCGCTGACGAAGTGGGCCACGAGCGTGCGCACGGTCAAGAGCCTCGGGCCGGTGGTCGACAAGGCGATCGAGGTGGCCACGAGCGGCACGCCGGGGCCGGTGTTCATCGAGGTGCCGGTGGACGTGCTCTACCCGGAGGAGATCGTCCGGCAGTGGTTCATGTCGGAGAGCGGGGTGCAGAACGCCAAGACCTTTGGCGCCAAGGCCTTGCAGCTCTACCTGAAGGGGCACCTGTACCGGCAGTTCAACCAGCCGCACATCCCGGTGGACTTCGCCAACCCGATCGACCAGCTCACCCAGACCTTCGATGCGCTGCCGCTGGACAGCGTGCCGTTCCCCATCGGCCGCGACACCGAGGCGCTGATCGACGCCGCCGCGGACGCGCTCCGCACGGCGAAGCAGCCGGTCCTCGTGATCGGCTCGCAGGCTCTGGCCAACTGCTCGCCGGCCCGCGCCGAGGAGCTCGCGGACGCGGTCAGGCTGCTGGGGCTTCCGGTGTGGCTCGGCGGCACCTCGCGCGGTCTGCTCGGCAAGACCCACGACGCGCAGTTCCGCCACCAGCGCAGCAAGGCGCTGAAAGAGGCCGACGTCGTCGTCATCGCCGGCTTCCCGTTCGATTTCCGGCTGGGTTATGGGCGGAAGATCAACCGCAAGGCCACCCTCATCGCGGCCAACCTCAACACCGAGGACCTGCGCAAGAACCGCCGTCCGGACATCGGCGTGCAGATGCACTCGGCCGACTTCCTCATCAAGCTCGCCGAGCGCCTCGGCAGCCTCGGCCCGTTCGACGGCTGGCTGGCCACGCTGACCGAGCGCGAGCAGGCCCGCGACGCCGAGATCGCCGAGATGGCTGGCGAGCCCAGCGAGCTGATCAACCCGCTGGACTTCTTCTTGCGCCTCGAAGCGAAGATGGCCGACAACAGCGTGATGGTGGTGGACGGCGGCGACTTCGTGGCCACGGCGTCCTACATCATCAGCCCGCGGCGGCCCCTGTCGTGGCTCGATCCCGGCGTGTTCGGCACGCTCGGGGTGGGCGGCGGCTTCGCAGTGGGTGCGGCGCTGTGCCGCCCGTCTGCGGAGGTCTGGCTGATCTACGGCGACGGCTCCTCGGCCTACAGCCTCTCCGAGTTCGACACCTGCGTGCGGCACGGCCTGGCGCCCATCGCCGTGATCGGCACCGACGGATCCTGGGCCCAGATCGCCCGCGAGCAGGTCGAGATCCTGGACGACGACATCGGCACGACGCTGCTGCGCACCGACTACCACAAGGTCGCCGAGGGCTACGGCGCCGTGGGGCTCCTGCTCACCGACCCGGCGAAGATCGACGAGACGCTGGACGAGGCCAAACGGCTCGCGGCCTCGGGCAAGCCGGTCTGCGTGAACGTGCACATCAACAAGAGCGACTTCCGCAAGGGCTCGATCTCGATGTAGATCCGCCTGCGCACGGGTCTGCTCCGCCGTGCAGCGGGCTCGCGCGTGGGTCGGGCCGGAGGTTCGCGCCGAACCGCCAGCGGCCCCTGGCCACCTCGCGTGCTACGGGGCGGCCGTCGCTGAGCTGTCTCCGCGCGGCCGACCCCGCCGCGCCTCCAAGACATCAATGAACGTCGTCCCGAAGCGATAGGCGTCGCCCGGCCACCTCGCCGAGACGTAGCTGCCGTCCCTGACGACGAAGCCGCGGTCCAGCTTGCCCGGTCGGTCGCGCAGCACAGGCCGCGGCCCCTCGGCGAAGTCGGCCGGGCTGGCGAGGGCGCGGGTGACCTCGGCCTGCACGGTCTCGGGGTAGGTGCGGTAGTAGCTGTGGAGCCAGGCGCGGGTCAGCCACCAGGCGGCCAGCTCCTGCTGCTCGAGCAGGGCGGTGGTCTTGCGGCCGTGCAGGACGGAGCGGCCCGTGGCGGCGTCGGTGCTGCGCGCCATGACGATCACGCCGTGGCAGATCGCTCCGACGGGGGCGTCGCGGGCCATCATCGCGGCGGTCAGGCGCTGCACCTCGGTGGACTCGAGGTAGGTCTTCATGCCGGGGGCGTGTCCGCCGGGCAGCACGAGGCCGTCGAGGGTGTCGGCGAGGCCGTCGAGGTCGGCCCAGGTCAGGGGGCTGCGGAAGGCCTCGGTGAGGGCGAGCTCCTTCGCCGCGTCGCGCGCGTCGCGGCGGGCCATCAGGATGCCGCGCCAGGGCCCGAGCCCGCGGCCGGTCATCATGCGCTCGTCCGGGTGGCCCTTGCGGCCATCGGGGGTGGCGAAGACGACGTGGTGGCCCGCAGCGACCAGCAGCCGCCACGGGATCGCGGTCTCGGTGGGGTCGAAGTCGCGCAACGGCAGCGGGATGAGGATCTTCAAGGTCGAGCTCCGAGGCGCTCAGCGTCGCACGCAGCGTGTGCAGCTGTTGTTGTTGCCGTACCGCTCGCAGAAGTCGTTCTGGATGCAGTCCACGTCCGAGACGCAGGTCGCGAAGCACGGCTCGCACCGGCCGCTGGCGCAGTCGTGGTAGGGGCCGCACTCGCAGTCGTCGAGGCAGGTGTTGGGCGTGCAGACGCCCGTCTGGCACAGCTCGCCGCGCGCGCAGTCGGCGTCGGCCCCGCAGCCGCAGGTCGCGCCGCTCGGGCAGTCGGCGTCGACGGAGCATGTTCCATCTGTGAGACAATAGGGGGTGTGTGTGCCTCCAGTGTTCCGCAGGTCGCACGTGTGATCGAAGCGGCAGGTGCCCTGGGTGAGGCAGACCGGCTCGGCGTTGTTGGTGGCGTTGTTGGTGGGGCCGCCGTTGTTGGTGGGGCCGCCGTTGTTGGTGGCGCCGTTGTTCGACGCGCCGTTGTTCGACGCGCCGTTGTTTGACGCGCCGTTGTTCGACGCGCCGTTGTTGGCAACGTTGTTGTTGGCGGTGGCGTTGTTGGTGCCGTTGTTCGCCGCGCCGTTGTTGGTGGCGGCGGTCGGCGCGGGATCTTCGTCGCCGCAGGCGGTGCCGAGCAGCATGATCGCGCTGAGCGCGACAAGCGAGCGGTGCCAGGGGTGTGAGGAGCGTGCAAAGGACTTCATCAGGGCTCCTGGGGGATGGGGGAGGGGCTGTCCTCGTCACGGAGATCTGCGTCACCAAGCACGGCGCGCAGCGCGCCGTCGCGAAGATCGAGCTCCCACACGGCGTCCCGCGCCGGGTCGAAGCGAGCCTCCGCCGACGCCAGCACGAGCGGCGAGTGGGTGGCGGCGATGAGCTGAACCGGCACGTCGTGCTGGCCGGTGAGCGCCTCCATCACGTCCAGCAGGGAGGGGACGATGCGCCGCTGCCATTGCGGGTGGAGGTGTGCCTCGATCTCGTCGATCAGGAAGATGATCTGACGGGTGGGCGGTGCACCCTGCAGCGCAGACGCCGCGACGTGCTCCTGCCACGTCCATACAAGCAGGTAGGCGAGCGTCACGATCCGGCGGATGCCGGCGGAGACGTGGATCAGCGGGACCTCCTGACCGTAGGGCATCCTGAGCGTCGGGTGCCTGCGCGCGTCGCGGAGGGAGACCTTGACGAGCTCTCCGGGTTCGAGAGGCTCCTCGGATGACGGTGCGAGCGCCCTCAACACGCGCCGGAGCTGGTCAAAGGCCTCGCCACCCTCGAGCTGCCAGGTCGCCCAGTCCGCGATGAGGCCGTTGCAGAGCTTCATCGGCTCGTTCAAGGGGAGACCAGACCAGACCTCATCGGCGGAGAAGAGGTAGGCGGCGGGGCGGTCGTCGCTGTCTTGTTTCCAGTAGTTGCGTGCAGGATCCCAGACCGAGAAGCCTCCATCGACCTGCGCGTAGATCACAAGGCCCGGAATAGCCGGCCGGCCTCGCTTGACAGGCCACGTCTCCTTCGCACGGTCGAAGGTGCTGACGTGAGTGAGCGAGTTGCCTGCGGTTGTGCTGAATTCAAACTCGATCTCTGGCTTCGTTGGCGGCCGATGCGGCATGAGCATCGTGCGGGCCCACGTCCGTGTCAGGGCCCACCAGGCCGCGTCGAGGAGGAAGGTCTTGCCCAGACCGTTGTCTCCCGTGAGGAAGTTGAGTCGCTCCCGCAAGCTGATCTCGAGGCTGGGGGCAGGACCGACGTCACGAAAGCTGAGCCTTTGGAGCATGGTGACCTCAGTTTCGGGTGCAGACGTTGAGCGTCTGCCGGTCGGCGGGGTCGTAGGGGGGCTGAGAGGCGGGCCGGATGATCTCGGCGTCGCCGCAGAACCAGGGGTTGGCGGGGTCGGTGGGGCAGTCGGTGTCGGCGGTGCAGGGCTCGGTGCAGACCTGCTCGATGGCGTTGCCCATGGCGTCGCGGCGGATCAGGCAGATGCCGTGGTCGCAGTTGATGGTGGTGCTGCAGTCGGAGCCGGTGGGGTCGGTGCCCATGGGGGAGCGGCAGATGAACTGGAACTGGTTGTCGGTGACGTTGCGGGACAGGGCGCAGAGGTGGTCGGCGCGGTCGCAGCCGCCGTCGTCGAGGCAGTCGAGCGCGCAGGCCCGGACGGTGTCGCCGCTGATGCGGAAGTCGGTGCAGGTGAAGCCGGCTGGGGCGCCGGCGGCGGCGCAGTCCGAGGCGTCGATGCAGGTGGTCGTGCACTCGTCGGTGAAGGCGGTCAGGCAGATGCGGTCCTCGCACTGGGAGGAGGGGGAGCGGGTGCCGTCGCAGGCCGTGCCGATGGGGGCGCCGGTGGGCTCGGGGAAGATGCAGTACGTGGTCGTGGGATCCTCGAAGCTGCGGATCTCGCCGCAGACGCGGTCGCCCGAGGGGCACTCGCGCGTGGCGCGGCAGGCGAGCTCGGGGTAGTCCTGGCAGAGCGGGAAGGTGCCGGTCTGGGCGCCGCGCAGGACCGGCTCGGGGGAGCAGAGGCGCTGGGCGCCGCAGTCGACGTCGGCGTCGGCGCAGAGGGTCGTGCAGAGGTTGTCGAGGCAGAGGCCGGTGCGGCAGTCCGCGTCGGTGGTGCAGGCGCCGCGGTAGTCGCGGTTGCCGATGGGCGCGATGCAGACGGAGGTCAGCGCCGTGTTGTCGCGGTTGGTCACCACGCCGCAGACCTGGCCGTTGGGGCAGGCGCGGTTGGTGTCGCAGGCGGTCGGGGTCGGCGGGACGCAGACCGAGGCGGTGCTGTCGGCGGCGAGCCCGAGCTGGCGGGGGCGGCAGACCCAGTCGGCGGCGGCGGCGCAGTCGTTGTCGGTGTCGCAGGGGAGGGAGCAGGCGGTGGTGAGCCAGTCGGTGAGGCAGAGGTTGGCGCCGCACTGGCTGTCCTGCGCGCAGGTCTGGCCGAGGTCGCGGCCGCCGGTGTTGGGGGCGAGGCAGGCGAGGTCGATGCCGCCGGTGGCCGTGTCGCGGACGTAGCAGGTCTCGGAGGCGGCGCACTGGGCCGGGGCGGTGCAGGGCTGGGGGAAGGTGCAGACGCTCACGTCCACGGTGCCCTGATCGACCATCGCCGGCTCGCTGCCGCAGATCTCACCGCGGGCGCCGTCGCAGTCGGCGCCGAGGGCGCAGGGCTCGTGGCAGTGCGCGGCGAGGCAGAGGTTGGCGAGGCATTGGTCATCGGCGGCGCAGGGATCGCCGGTCTGGCCGCCGCCGGGGTTGGCGGCGCCGCAGACGAAGTCCACCCGGTCGCTGCGGCGGCGGGCGACGCAGGACTCGCCTCCGGCACAGTCGGCGTCGCGCTGGCAGGGGTCCTCGGGCGGCACGACGCAGACGTCGACGGGGATGTTGCCGGTGTCGACGGTGACGATGCGGCGCGCGCAGGTGAGGCCCGTGGCGCAGTCGGCGGTGTCGGTGCAGGGCTCGGCGCACTGGCCGTTGAGGCAGAGGTTGGCCAGGCACTCGGCGTCGGTGGTGCAGAGGTCGCCGGCCCGGTCGCCGGGGGTGGGGTTGCCTGCGCCGCAGAAGGTCAGGACGTCGTCGGGGGTGACGACGAAGGCGCAGGACTCGCCGGAGCAGTCGGCGAATCGCGAGCAGGCGGGCGGGGCTGTACACAGGCGAATGTCGAGCGGGGTGTTGCCGAGGTCGATCTGGCGGTCCTGGCAGGTCGTGGGAAGGGTGCCCGTGGAGGCGCAGTCTGTGTCGTCGGCGCAGGGGTTGGTACACAGGCTGGCTTCGCAGAGGTTGCTCGCGCACTGGTCGTCCAGGGTGCAGAGGTCGCCGGTCTCGCGGTCGTTCGGGTCGTCGGCGGGCTGGCAGATGAAGCTGATCCCGTCCGGGATGCGCTGGGCGCGGCAGAGCGCCGGGTCGGTGCAGTCCGATGGCAGGGTGCATGGGTCGGGCACGTCGAGCACGCAGAGGTTCAAGGCCGCGCCGTCCACGAGGCGCGGCTGGCAGACCTCGGGGCTGGGGCAGTCGGCGTCGGCGGTGCAGGGGGCCGTGCAGGTGCCGTCGAGGCAGAGGCCGCTGGCGCACTCGGCATCGGTGGTGCAGCCGTCGCCGCGGTCGCCGCCGCCGATCGGATCGGTGCAGACGAGCGTGCGGCCGTTGCCGTTGCGGTCGGGCACCACGGCGCAGACCAGCGGGTCGGGGCAGTCGGCGTCGTGGGTGCAGGCCGGGGGGTTCGGGGGGATGCAGACGAAGGCCTCGGTGGTGTTGCCGTCCCGCACCGGGCGCTGCCGGCAGCGCCAGCGGTCGGGGCAGTCGGTGTCGACCTCGCAAGGGGCGGAGCAGGCCGTCGTGACCCACTCGGTGAGGCAGAGGTTGGTCGCGCACGCGGCGTGGTCGGCGCAGGAGGCGCCCGGGTCGGCGCCGTCGGGGTTGGGCGACTGGCAGACGGTGTCGAAGGCGCCGGCGTCGAGGTCGCGGACGTAGCAGGTCTGCGCGGCGTCGCACTGGCGCGCGGCCAGGCAGGGCTCGGGCACGGTGCAGACGCGCACGTCGACCGTGCCGTTGTGCACGGGCACCGGCTGGTCGGCGCAGGTCGTGCCGCCGGCGCAGTCGTTGTCGGTGGCGCAGGGGCCGGCGCAGCCATCGGTGAGGCAGAGGTTGCGGGCGCAGGCGGTGTCGTCGGCGCAGGCGTCGCCGTCGTCGCCGCCGCCGTCGTTCGGGTCACCGCAGACGAAGTCGATGCGGTCGCTGCGTCGGCGGGCGACGCAGACGTCCGGCGCCGTGCAGTCGGCGTCGCTGGCGCAGGGGTCCTCGGCGGGCAGGACGCAGACGCTCACCTCGACGTTGCCGCCGGTCAGCGTGGCGACTCGCGGCTGGCAGGTCAGGCCCGCGGCGCAGTCGACGGTGTCGATGCAGGGCTCGGCGCATTGGCCGTTGAGGCAGAGGTTGGCCAGGCACTCGCCGTCGGCCGCGCACAGCTCGCCGGCGCGGTCGCCGGGGGTGGGGTTGCCCGCGTCGCAGAAGGTCGGAAGGCTGTCGTCGCCGCGGACAAAGACGCAGGCGTCGCCGTCGGTGCAGTCGCTGAACCGCTCGCAGAGGGCCGGAGGGACGCAGATGCTGGCCTCGACCGGGGCGCCCTGCGTGTCCACCGGGCGGGTCTCGCAGGTGCCATCGACCGGCCCCTGGCAGTCTGAGGCGTCGTCGCAGGGGGCCGAGCAGAAGCCGGCCTCGCAGAGGTTGCTTGCGCAGGCGTCGTCGGTGTCGCAGGGCACGCCGGTCGCCCGATCGCCAGCGTCCGGGTCGGCGCAGGCCAGGTCGAGCGTCCCGTCGCCGCGGCTCGCCCGGCAGACCTGGCTGCCGGTGCAGTCGTCGTCGCTGGCGCAGGAGGTGTCCACGTCGGCCACGCAGACGTCGGCGGTCACCGCGGCGGAGAGCTCGGTGGAGGCGCAGTGGAGGCCGGTGGGGCAGTCGGTGTCTCCGACGCAGGGCGCGGAGCAGGTGCCCGCCTCGCACAGGCCGTGGTCGCAGTCGGCGTCCGCCGCGCAGGTCGCCCCGGGCAGGTCGGCCCCGATCGGGTCTTCGCAGGTCAGCGGGTGCACCCCGTCGTCGCGGTGCACGACGCACGTCCGACCGCCGTCGCAGTCGACCGAGCGCAGACAGGCGTCGCCCACCATGGCGTTGTTGTCGCCGCCGTTGTTGGTGGGGTTGTTCGTCGCGTTGTTGGTGGCGTTGTTCGACGTGCCGTTGTTGGTGGGGTTGTTCGTCGCGTTGTTGGTGGCGTTGTTGTCGAACCCGTCGTTGTTGGCGCCCGGGTTGTTGCGGTTGTACCGCACGGCTGTGCCCGAGGCCTCCTCCGTGCAGCCCGCGAGCCCGGCGGCCGCCAACAAGCCCAGGAGACCGACGATGGCGAGTGAGTCGAGTGAGCGCGGCATGAGTCTGGCCCTTCCCGGCGACGTCGTGTGGGTCGTCCGGTCCGTACGGGGGAGCGCCGAGGAGCGCGGAGTGGGCTGCGCAGGTGACACGCCGTGCGCAGCGATGGCGGTGTCGGGGCCAGTGTAGCGGGGCGGCGTTCGGAAGTCAGGTTTGCGTGGGCGAAACCGGGGCGATCGGGAGGTGGGCGACGGGAGCGAAGCGACCGAGCCTGGAGCCTCGGGGTCGGGGGCGGTGGCCGCGGTGGCGCATCACTCAAGGTGATTGAGGGTTCGCATCATTTTGAAGGGCGCGTCGCGTGGGGTGGCGGAGTCCCGGTCTCCCAGTCCGGCGACGCAGGCCGTTCACGGCGGGCTTGCCGGGTCGTGGGCAGGCGATGGCTCGAAAGGTGCTTCGGTGGATGCGGCGCCGGCGGTCAGAGGGCGAGGAGTCGACGATCGTCGCCGGGCACGAGCCACACCATGGCGCGCGCCTTGTCCCCTGCGGTCCATCGGGCTCGCATGACACCGGCGCCCGCGTGCGGGTCCGCGCGCGGCTGCAGGATTGCGAAGGCAGAGGCGGGTAGCGATGTACAGACTCAAGAAGTTGGTGGCGCATGGAACAGCGGCCGAGGTCGGCCGCTGGGCGGAGGCGCTGCTGAAGCAGAGCAGCGCCGAGCCGCACCAGCGGGGGGCGGTCTTCTCGATCGAGCAGCTGGAGCTGCGCGCCAGGGGGCTGGCCAGCACGGACGAGCTGGGGCGTCGCGGCCACGGGGATCCGCTTCTGAGGCGGCTGGGCGAGGCCGAGCGTGTGATCGGGTGCTGCCACGACCTGACCGCGCGGAGACTCGCGGAGGGGGGCCGACTGACGCCGACGGCGGAGTGGCTGCTGGACAACAACTACCTCATCGAGTCGCAGCTCGCCATGGCGCGCAAGCACCTGCCGCGCGGCTACGCCCGTTGGCTACCGCCGCTGGCGGGCGGCGCGTTGGCGCTGCTGCCGCGCGTCTACGGGCTGGTCATGGAGCTCGTGGTGAACCTGGGGGGGCGCGTGGATGAGGAGGCGCTGGCGCGCTACCTGGCGGCCTACCAGTCGGTGACCCACCTGACGCTGGGCGAGCTGTGGTCGATCCCGACCATGCTGCGTCTGGCGCTGATCGGGCACATTCGCAGCGTCGCCGTCAGCATGATCGGGAAGCGGGCGCACCGGGACAGCGCGCTGGAGTGGGCGCGTCGGATCGACGCGCCGTCGGACGAGCCGGATCACGCGTTGGTCATGCTGGCCAACATGGTCCGGGAGAACCCGCCGCTGTCGACCGCCTTCGTCACGCAGTTCACGCTCGCGCACGAGGGTCGCGGCGCGACCGGTGCCTTCGTGCTGGCGTGGCTGGAGCAGCGGCTGGGCGCCCGTGGACAGACCATCGAGGAGGCCGTGCGCGCCGAGACCCAGAGTCAGGTGGCCGAGCAGGCCGCGATGGCCAACAGCATCGCCAGTCTTCGGCTGGTGGACACGACCGACTGGCACGCGTTTGTCGAGGCCGCCAGCGCCACCGAGGCGATCCTCAAGGGGGAGGAGGCCGGGGTGTACGGCCAGATGGACTTCGAGACCCGGGACCAGTACCGGCATGTGGTGGAGGGCCTGGCCCGGCGGCTGCACCTGGACGAGGAGCACGTCGCCCGCGCGGCGGTCGCGTTGACGGCCACCCCGCTCGCTGGCCAGGGGACCACCGCAGCTGCCCACGTGGGGTACGTGCTGATCGGCGAAGGTCGGCCCCACCTCGACCGTGTGCTGCGCGGCAAAGAGGCGTCGAGGCTGGTCTCGCGACGGACGGTGCGGGGGCTGAAGCTGCTGGCCTACCTCGGACCGATCGCGCTGCTCGCGACCGCCGGGGTCTTGTGGTTGCTCCTGCCGCTGCGTGCGATTCCGGTCTGGTCGTGGCCCGTGCTGGCGCTGGGTGCGGCCATGGCGGCATCGCAGTGTGCGCTGTCGGTGGTGAACTGGTTCGCTTCGCTGATCCGCCGGCCGCAGGCGTTGCCGCGGATGGACTTCGAGCACGGGATCCCGCCGAGCTGTCGGACGATGGTGGTGGTGCCGACGCTGATCATGGACGGAGGGGCGATCGGGCATCTCATCGAGGGCCTCGAGCGGCGCCACCTCGCCAACCGCGACGGGAACCTGTGGTTCGGCCTCCTGACGGACTTTGGCGACGCGGCCGAAGAGCACCTCGAGGGTGACTCCGCGCTCCTGGCCGATGCCGTAGACGGCATCGAGGCGCTCAACCTCAAGTACGATGGGGCTGGTCAAGGGCGGTTCTTCCTGTTCCACCGCCCCCGGACCCACAACCCGAACGAGGGCTGTTGGATGGGCCGTGAGCGCAAGCGCGGCAAGCTGGAGGACTTCAACGCGCTGCTCTGCGGCGAGGATCGGGGGTGCTTCAGCCGCGTCGTGGGCGACGTGGGCTCGCTCTCCTCCATTCGGTACATCATCACGCTGGACACCGACACGGACCTGCCGTGGGGGGCAGGGTGGCGTCTGGTGGGGGCGGCGGCGCACCCGCTGAACCGGCCGCAGCTGGACGCGACGAATCAACGGCTCGTGGCGGGTTACGCGATCCTCCAGCCACGGGTGGGCATCTCGCTGCGCAGCGCGTCGCAGAGCCGGTACTCGCGGCTGCTGGCCGGTGAGGTGGGCATGGACCCGTACACCCGGGTGGTCTCGGACGTGTATCAGGACCTGTTCACGGAGGCGTCGTTCATCGGCAAGGGCATCTACGATCTTGCCGCGGTCCGCCATGCGTTGGATGGGCGTTTCCCGTCCAACGCGGTGCTGAGCCACGATCTGCTGGAGTCGTGCTACGCGCGCTCGGGGCAGGTGAGCGACGTCGAGCTCCTCGAGGAGTCGCCGTCTGGATACCTCGCTGACGTCAGCCGTCGGCACCGCTGGATGCGGGGCGATTGGCAGCTTCTGCCCTGGCTGGGACTTCGGGTCAGCGACGCCACGGGGCGCCGGATCTACCCCTCCGTCGACGTTCTGGGTCGGTGGCGGATTTTCGACAACCTCCGGCGATCGCTGGTGGCGCCTGCGTTCGTGGTGCTGCTGGTGGCGGGGTGGACGGTGCTGCCGGACCCGCTCGCATGGACGCTGGCGGTGCTCTCGCTGCTCTTTGTGCCCGAGCTGCTGCCGGGCGTCGCGGAGCTCTGGCGCCGGCCGGCGCGTCAGCCGCTCGCGCGGCACCTCAGCACGGTCCTTCGCGCGACGGGGCGTCGGCTGGTGAAGATCGGGCTGTGGCTGTCGTTCCTGCCGTTCGAGGCCTCCGTGGCCCTGGACGCAGCGGTGCGCTCGCTGTGGCGGATGCTGTACAGCCACCAGCGGATGCTCGAGTGGCAGACGGCGGCGGCGGTCGAGCGCGCGGCGTCGGTGGGGCTGGGACGCATCTGGCGCCGGATGTGGGTCGGCCCGGCCCTGGCGATCGCCATCGCTGCGGCGCTGGTGGTGAGGGAAGAGCCGCTCGCCGCTGTGGCGAGTGGATGGTTGCTGCTGCTGTGGCTCCTGTCGCCGCTTGTGGCGTGGTGGGTGAGCCGGCCCCTGAAGACCGGTGGTGCGGAGCTCGACGCGGACGGTCGGGAGGAGCTGCGGAGGTTTGCGCGGCTGACGTGGCGTTACTTCGAGGTGTTCGTGGGCGCCCAGGAGAACTGGCTGCCGCCGGACAATGTGCAGGGGGACGCCCAGGATCCGGGCCGCCGCGTGGCACATCGGACGAGCCCCACGGACATGGGGCTGGCGCTGCTCGCCAACCTGAGCGCGCACGATCTTGGCTACCTGAGCGCGGGGCAGCTGTTGCACCGGACCACGCGCACGATCGAGTCGATGGAGCGGCTGGAGCGTCACCGCGGCCACTTTCTCAACTGGTATGACACCCGCACATGCAGGCCGCTGTTGCCGCAGTATGTGTCCACCGTCGACAGCGGCAACCTGGTCGGACACCTGCGCGTGCTGCGCAGCGGTCTGCTGGAGCTGCCCGATGCGCCGCTCTGGCCTCCGGCCGCTCTGGCAGGGCTGCGCGACACGCTGCGCGGCTTGAGCGTGGAGGACGGCCACTCTGCCGAGCTGCCCGCGATCGAGGCGCTCCTCCTGGTGCGCACGAGCTCACTCGGCGCTCGGGCGGCGTGGCTGGGCGAGCTCGCCGCTGCGGCGGGGCGTCTGGTCGAGTCCTTCGAGGGCGACCACCAGCAGCACCCGGAGGCCGCCTGGTGGGCGAGCGCCTTCGACCGGCAGGTGGACGCGCAGCTTGCGGAGCTCATGGAGATGGCGCCGTGGCTGTCCGTCGACGGCCTGCCGCTCGATGCCACGACGGCTGGCCAGATGGGCGAGGTCGACGGGGCGCGCACTCTGCGCGAGCTCGGGGCGCTCGCCGTGGCGGCCGCCGAGGCGCTGGGCGCGGGGATGGAGCCGGAGCAGGGCGGCCCCGGCGAGGCGCGTGGTGACGGCGAGGTCGGCGCGCGGGATCGGCTGGTGGCGGCTCTGCGGCTGGGCGCCGAGCGGATGGCGGCGCGCGTTCGGCAGATCGACGACCTTGTCGAGCGCTGCGCAGACCTGAGCGACGCCCGGTTCGACTTCCTCTACGACGCGCGTCGCAAGCTGTTGTCGATCGGCTGTTGGGTAGCCGAACGGCGGATGGACCCGAGCACGTACGATCTGCTGGCGTCGGAGGCTCGTCTGGCGAGCTATCTCGCCATCGCGACGGGCCAGATCCCGTTCGATCACTGGTTCGCGCTCGGTCGGCGGTTGACCCTGGCCCGCGGCGGGCAGGTGCTGTTGAGCTGGAGCGGCTCGATGTTCGAGTATCTGATGCCGCTGCTCGTGATGCCACAGTTCGCCGGCACGCTGCTGGATGAGACGTGCCGTGTGGCGGTGGGGCGACAGATCGCGTACGGACGGCAGCGCGGGGTGCCCTGGGGCGTCTCTGAGTCCTGCTACGACACGACGGACGCCGAGGGCACCTACCAGTACCGCGCGTTTGGGGTGCCGGGGCTGGGCTTGCAGCGTGGGCTCGCGGACGATCTCGTGATCGCGCCGTACGCCTCCACGCTGGCGCTGCTCGTCGACGCGCCGCGCTCTCTGTCGAACCTGCGGCGGCTGGCGGCCGATGGCTATCTGGGGCCCTACGGGTTCTACGAGGCCATCGACTTCACGGCGAGCCGGAGCCGGGAGGGCGTGCGAGGCCACGTGATCCCGACGTTCATGGCGCACCACCACGGGATGAGCCTGCTGGCGTTGGGTCAGACCATCCTGGGG
>Ga0210033_1002729_pt1 | contig 14803 bp, 12 predicted proteins | sample CryGeymeta201501_FD_185465 | JGI IMG/M metagenome (GOLD analysis project Ga0210033, IMG submission 185465) | Groundwater microbial communities from Crystal Geyser aquifers in Utah, USA - Crystal Geyser metaG 2015-01 (SPAdes) (version 2) | ecosystem: Environmental > Aquatic > Deep subsurface >... | reverse complement strand
TTGCGCGCGAGCTGGCGCGGATGAACCTGCCGATGAACATCTATACCCAGTGGTATTGGAAAACCGACCTGCACAACCTCTTTCACTTTTTGCGCCTGCGCGCCGATGCCCACGCCCAATACGAGATCCGGGTCTATGCCGAGGCGATTGCCGCCTGCGTGCGCGACTGGGTGCCGCTGGCCTACGGCGCGTTCGAGGATTACCGGCTGGGCGGGGTGACGCTGAGCGCCACGGCGGTTGCGGTGCTGAAACGGCGACTGGCGGGGGAAGTGGTGGGGCAGGAAGACTCGGGCATGAGCAAGGGCGAGTGGCGGGAGTTTGTGGAGGGGTGGGGGTGAGCGACCTGCCCCCCGGAAATTTCTGCGAACGAGCCGTTTCAGCGAGACTCGGATTATCGGGACGCTCAAAGAGCAGGAAGCCGGGCTGACTGTGGCAGATGTCTGGCGCAAGCATGGCATCAGCGCCGTGAGTTTTCACAAGCTGAAGGCCAAATATGGCGGGATGGACGTGTCGGATACCAGACGCCTGAAGCAGCTTGAGGAGTGAGGCCACGAACGCCACTGGTTCGAGAGAGGGGCTGAGCAACGCAAAGCTCAAGCGGCTGGTCGCGGATACGATGCTGGACGTTGTCGTGCTGAAAGAGCTTCTGGGAGAACCATGTGAACGTGGACCGCAAGCACAAGCTGATCCCGCCGTTACCACGTCAGCGATGCGGCGCTGCATGACAGCCAGGCGGTGGATCACCTGTTGATGCAGGGCAACACCGGTGCGGGCGTGTGGGCGGATGCGGCGTATCGCTCCGAGCAAATGGAGGCGAAGCTGAAAGCCCGAAAGCTGACCAGCCACATCCACCGCAAGGGCAAGCGCGGCAAGCCGCTGACCGAACAGGCCAAGGGCCGCAACCGGACCAAATCCTCGGTGCGTGTGCGCGTCGAGCATGTCTTTGGCGCGCAGGCCAACGACATGGGCGGCACCCTTGTGCGCACCATCGGCCTGGCGCGGGCCAAGGCCAGGATCGGGATGAAGAACCTGGCCTGCAACATCCGCCGCCTCGGCCAGTTGCGCCGCATCAACCCGTGCCCGGCATGAAAAAGAGCGCCCGGAAACGCGGATCAGGCCGCGAGGCGGCACGGATCAAGCGCAAAGGGCCAGGTGACAGACACAAAACCACCTAACAGTCCGCCAGTCAGCAGCCCACTGCCAACTTCAAACCAGTCGCACCGAGGTGCGGCGCTGAAAACAGGTAAAAATCGAGGTGCCCTATTGCTGCTTGTCCCAGATGGCGGCCCAATCCATTACACGGCGCGGGATCAACGCGCCTCGGTGGGCGATGACTTGCCCAGCAAGTCTGTTGCCTGCCTGCGCTGCCAGTGCCTGATCCTGACCCAGAAGGCGGGCCGTCAGATAGGCCGCGTTGAAGCTGTCACCTGCCGCCGTGGTATCTACTGGCCCGGTGTTTCTTCGGGTGGGGATGGAACGGGTCGAAGCGATCATTGCGCCATCGGGGCCGCATTTTACCACCACCTCGCTGGCCCCCATGGCAATCAGGCGCCGGTAGCTGGCGGCAGGTTCTTCGTCCCCCCAAAGCATTTCCTCGTCGTCAAAGGTGGCCAGACAGATGTCGGTCAAGGCAAGCATGCGCGCATAAACGCGTCGTGCCTGTGCCGGATCGGGCCCCCAGAGGCGGGAGCGATAGTTGCCGTCGAACGCAATCCTTGCACCAAGGGCACGGGCGTTCTTCAACAAGCCGAACAACCGGTCAAGGGACGCCGCATCATAGAGCCACAGCGTGATACCCGACAGATAGATGACCTGTGCGGAAAGAACCGCCTGCGCGACACGGTCGCTGAAGAAGTCTCCGAACAGGCCCCGCGCGGGGGCAGCCTCCCGCCAATAGGTGAAGTCTCGCTCGCCACCGGCGCTGGTGCGGATGGCGTAAAGGCCAAGCGTCCGGCCCGCCGCGACCGGGCTTGCGCTGTCGTCCACGCCTTCTGCTGCCACCAGCATCCGTGCTTCAAACGACCAGGGGTCATCGCCGAAAACCGTCAAATAGCTGGTCGGTTGTCCGAGGCGCGACAGATAGGCGGCGGTGTTAAAGGTGTCGCCGCCAAAGCCCATGCGGGCGGTGCCATCGTTATCAAGCGAAAGTTCGGCCATCAATTCGCCGATGCACACCACAGTCATGCGTCAGTGACCTTCCATCACAAAATCCGCGCAGCGGTCGCCCAGCATCATGGCAGGGGCATTGGTGTTTCCGGCGTTGATGTCGGGCACCGCCGACATGTCTGCCACGCGCAGGCCTTTGATCCCGCGCACTCGCATCCGGGCATCCAGCACCGCCATCGGGTCGCCGTCGGCCCCCATTCGCGCGGTGGACGCCGGGTGGTAGTTGGTCTTGACAAACCGCCTGCAATGGTCGGCCAGCGCCGCATCGTCCATATGCGCCGGATCCGGCACCGCAAGACGCTTGATCCGGGCGGCCAGAGGTGCTGTCTGGAAGGCGCGGACGAAGAACCGCTGCCCTGCAATCATCGCCGCCATGTCGGCGGGGTGGTGCAGCAGGTTGGGGCTGACCAGTGGCATGTCGGCTGGGTTGGCCGACCGCAGTCGCACCTCGCCGCGCGACTTCGGCTTGACGACGACGGTGGTCACGGTCAGGCCATAGGTGTTTTCGACAAGGCTCAGCGTGTCTCGGTCCAGATAGACGATCGGCACGCAGAACGCCTGAATGGTCGGCTCTGCTGTGGGGTCATCCGGGTTGACGAAGGCCCCGGCCTCGACCCCCGCCGACAGGATGCGGCCCGCCTTGAACAGCCAGAACTGCAACCCGTTGAGCACCATCCGCCAGCCTTCGCCCTGCCGGAAATAGCCATAGGGTCCGTTTGCGGTGGCGATGATCGGAACCTCGGGGTGGTCGATCAGGTTCTGGCCCACGCCGGGCAGGTTGGCGACCACCGCGATGGCGTGGTCGCGCAGATGGTCTGCGGGTCCGATACCCGACAGCATCAACAGTTTGGGCGTGATCAGCGCACCGGCGGTCAAGATGACCTCGCCGCGGGCAAAGCTCTGGCGTTGCACCCCCGCCTTATCGCGCCACACCACACCGACCGCGCGGCCGTTCTCGATCACAATCCGCTCGACCCGCGCGTGCAAGCGCAGCGTCAGGCGCGGGTCACCCTGCAGCGGTGACAGAAAGGCATAGGCGGCCGATGACCGCCGCCCGTGGCGGTTCATGAACTGATAAAACCCGACACCCCGTTGCGACGGCCCGTTGAAATCGGGATTGTAAGGTTCGCCCATCCCCTGCACCGCCTGCACGAACCAGCGCGACATCTGGTCGATGTAGCCGGGGTCCGAAACCTGCATCGGCCCGCCGAAGCCATGCTGGGCGTTGTTCAGGCGGTCGTTGTCCTCCATCCCCCGGAAATGCTTCAGGACAGCATTCCACGACCAGTCCGCCCCGTCATTGTTGCCGCGCAGGGTGGCGTCCCACGCGTCATAATCCGAAGGTCGCCCCCGCATGTAGACCTGCGCATTCACCGAAGACCCGCCGCCCAGCACGTTCGCCTGCGGAATGTCGTGTGCCCGCCCGTTCAGGTGCGGCTGCGGCACCGTGGTGTGATACTGCATGAACCTGGAGCCATTGATCATCTTGAAGATGCCCGGCGGCATGTCCAGCAAGGGGTGCCGGTTCGAATGGCCGCCTTCCAGCAGCAGCACGCGGGCATTGCCGTCGGCCACCAGTCGAGCCGCCGCCACGCAGCCGGAAGAGCCCCCGCCGACGACGATGTGATCGAATTCTTCGCGCGCCATGGCGTGCGTCCTTTCCTTGGGTCAGGGGCGTTTGCCCGTGCGGGGGGTGTCAGACAGCGTTGAATGTACCGCGGACATATTCCCACGCGGCGTTCAGGTGGGCGTTCAGCGCCGCTTCCGCGGCTTCGGGGTCGCGGTCGCGGATGGCATGATAGATGTCGGAGTGGCGCAGGAAGTTCATCCGATTGCGTTCTGGTGACCGGGGCATTTTCACCCAGTTCGGCGCGAGCCAGGCGGTGAAGGCCTTGTGCAGCGACGGGAAGACCGGGTTCTTCGGGATGTCGTAAAAAACCGCGTGGAACGCCACATCGGTGCGGTAGAAGGCGGCGCTGTCGGGGATGGCGGCCTCGTTCGCGTCCAGCGCCCGCTTCAGCGCCTCGATATCGTCCTTGCGGGCCTGCCGGGCGGCCTGGCGCACCAGCGCGGCCTCGAGGAAAATCCGGGTGTCATACAGGTTCTTCACCCCGCCCGATTGCGCCAGAAGATGCACCACAACCCCATCCGCCGCCGCGAGCGCCGCGTCATAGCCGGGGCGCCGGACCACCGGGCGAAAGCGTGGGCGGTTTTCGACCATCCCGCGCGAGGCCAGCGTCGCCACTGCTTCGCGCACCACGGTCCGGCTTACCCCGAACGTTTCGATCAGGTCGCGTTCGGACGGCAGCGGTGCTCCGTCCGCCAGATCGCCCGCCGCAATGCGGGCTTCGATCTGACGCACCACCGCGTCAGCGGCGCGGTAAGTCGATGGTCTGGAACGGGCGATTTGGTCGGGCATCCGGCGCTCCGGTTTCTGGTTTGGTCTTACTATACAAAGCAAGAAAAGCAGCGCAAGCATCTTTGTTTGGTATGATTAAACTTTCCAATAAGAATCTATAAGTCCATTTTGCTGAGCATTATGAGCAATTTAGTGAATATTCCGGCATAATTGCATTTATCTGGCCCAAAATTCGCTTGACGATTCGCCATTTTTTATCTCCAACTGTTGCAAGTTTTGTCATACCAAAATAGGCGTCGCAGTGCTGCAAGAACTGACCAATCTCGAGACTGATGGCCCTCCGATACGGGCGCGGATGTTCGTTGATGGCCGCTGGGGCGACAGCATGGCGGACGGTCACGCAGTCGAAAACCCTGCCGACGAACGCGTTATCGCCACCACCACCGCCGGAACTGCCGAAACGGCCGCCATGGCCCTTGACGCGGCGCGCAAGGCACAGACGGCCTGGGCCCGGCGGCCTGCCGTGGAACGCGGACAGGCGGTCCAGGCGCTGGCGGACGCGGTGCGGGCCCATACCGATCTTCTTGCGCGGGTCATCGTGGCCGAGCAGGGCAAACCGCTGGGTCAGGCGAAGGGCGAAGTGGGCGCTACGGAAACCTTTTTGCGTTTTGCTGCCGAACAGGCGCGGCGGATCGAAGGCGAGATTCTGCCCTCTGATGCGCCGGACGAGGAAATCCAGATCCGCCGTCTGCCGCATGGCGTGGTGGTGGGGCTGACGGCATGGAACTATCCACTGGCGCTGGCCGCGCGCAAGCTGGGGCCGGCGTTGGTGGCGGGCAACGCCTTTATCCTGAAGGCGCATGAATTTACCCCGCTGTCGGGTCTGGCACTGGCGGCGCTGGCCGAACAGGTCGGGCTGCCTGCCGGGTTGTTCAACGTCGTCACCGGCGACGGGCGCACGCTGGGGCGGGCGCTGGTAGAAGGCGCGGATATGGTCACCATGACCGGATCGACCCGCGCGGGCCGCGAAATCTATGCTGCGGGAGCGGCGCAGATCAAGACTCTGCGGCTGGAACTCGGCGGCAAGGCCCCGTTCATCGTGATGGAGGATGCCGACATCGACCGCGCCGTGGCGGCGGCGGTGACGGCGCGATTCACCAACTGCGGCCAGGTCTGCACCTGCAACGAACGGATGTACCTGCATCGCGCGATTGCCGACGAATTTCTGGCCAAGTTCACCGCACAGGCTGCCGCCTTGAGCATCGGGATGCCGCTGACCGACCCGGACCTTGGCCCCAAGGTCAGCCGGGGCGAAGTCGACAAGGTCGAGGCGCTGACCGCTGCCTCCATTGCTGCCGGGGCCGAAGTGCTGCTGCGCGGTGGGCCGCTGCGCGACGGGGCCTTTGCCAAGGGACACTGGATGGCCCCGACCGTTTTACACACCACGACCAACGACCTGCCGGTGATGCAGGACGAGGTGTTTGGCCCGGTTGTCGCCGCGATGTCGGTCGACAGCTTCGATCAGGCGCTGACCCTTGCCAACGACAGCGACTACGGCCTGTCGGCCTATGTCTGGACGCAGGATCGCCGCCGTCTGATGGCCGCAGCCGCTCGCCTGAATTTCGGCGAGATCTACTGCAACCGGACCAACGGTGAACTGGTTCAAGGATTCCACTCCGGCTGGGGCCTGTCGGGTCTGGGCGGAGAGGATGGGAAACACGGCTTCGACGGATATCTCCGAAAGAAGACGATGTACCTCAACTGGGCCTGAGAGGGTCCGCAACCTTGCGGCATCCGCCGCATTTCTGGGAGGAAGACATGAAAAGACGTATCCTGTTGGGCGCCGCTGCAACGGCGCTGGCCCTGTCGACGGGTCTTGCCTTGGCGCAGGGCCTGCCGCCGCTGGCCGCCAAGGACAGCTACAAGGTCGGGTTCGCCCAGACCGAAAGCAATAACCCGTGGCGCATTGCTCAGACCAAAAGCTTTGTCGACACGGCGGCGACCTGCGGCTGGGACCTGGTGCAAACCGATGCGGGAGGGTCTGCGGCCAAGCAGGTGGCCGATGTCGACAGCATGATTGCGCAGGGCATCGATGTTCTGTTCCTGCCGCCGCGTGAGGAAAGCCCCCTGATCCCCGCCGTGATGCGTGCCAAGGCGGCCAACATCCCGACCTTCCTCGTCGACCGGTCGGTCGATGCATCGGTCGCAACCGCCGGCAAGGATTATGTGACCTTCCTCGGGTCCGACTTCATCGATCAGGGCCGCCGCGTGGCGGAATGGGTCATCGCCAACCATCAGGGCGACGGCAAGATCATCGAACTGGAAGGCACCACCGGGTCGTCGCCCGCCAATGACCGCAAGAAGGGCTTCGACGACGCGATCGGCGCCGACAGCAGGTTTACCATTCTTGAGTCCCGCTCGGGCGACTTCGCGCGCGATGAAGGCCGCAAGGTGATGGAAACCCTGCTGCAGGCGCACCCCGACGTGAACATTGTCTATGCGCACAACGACGAGATGGCCATCGGTGCCATTCAGGCGCTGGAAGCTGCGGGCCGGGTACCGGGCGCCGACGTGCTGGTCGTCAGCATCGACGGCACCCGCGACGCGCTGCAAGCGATCATCGACGGCAAGATGGGCGTCACGGTCGAAAGCTCGCCGTTCTTCGGCCCGCTCGCCTGTGAAACGATGAAGAAATACGCCGCTGGCGAAACGATCGAGCCCTGGATCAAGGTGGAAGACCGCATTTTCACCAAGGAAAACGCGGCCGACAATCTGGCCGGGGCCTACTGACCCCTTCCGGTCAGCAGGCCTTGCGGGGGCCGCGTCATGCGGCCCCCAACTTTCGCAACGACAGGACACCCGGCCCACGATGGACGACCCTTTGCTGCAGATGAGCGCGATCACCAAATCCTTCGGCGGCATTCCGGCGCTGCAAGATGCCATGCTGACGATCGCACCGGGCGAGGTGCATTCCATCGTCGGCCAGAACGGCGCGGGCAAATCCACGCTGATCAAGATCCTGACCGGCGTCTATCGGCGCGACAGCGGCACTGTTTGCTGGCAAGGCCGCGATGTCGACCTGCGCTCTCCGCGCGAGGCGCAGGAGGCGGGTATCGCCACGATCTATCAGGAACTGACCTTGGTGCCGCAGCGCACCGTGATCGAGAACATCGTGTTGGGGTATGAACCCCGCACCCGTCTGGGCCTGATCGACTGGCGCGTGGCCGAGGCGCGAACGCGCACTGTGCTGGACCGCTTCGGGATCGACCTTGACCCCCACCGGGCGCTTGGCAGTTATCCGACCGCCATTCAGCAACTGGTCGCCATCGGCCGCGCCGCGTCGATGGACGCAAAGCTGCTGATCATGGACGAACCCACCTCGTCGCTGGACGAGCGCGAGGTCGAGGTGCTGTTCGGCGTCATCCGGCAGTTGAAAGCACAGGGCACCTCAGTGATCTATGTCAGCCATCTTCTTGATGAAATTTTCGAGATCTGCGACGTCGTGACGATCCTGCGCGATGGCCGCACCGTTGGCGCGGCGCGGATCGCCGAGCTGACCAAACTCGACCTGATCGCCGGGATGTTGGGCCGCAGCGCCGAAGAGATCCGCAAGGCGGGCATGACCGAACTCGCAGGCAGTCCCCGGCGCGAGGGCGGCGCGGCCGTGCTGAAGGCCACCGGACTGTCCACCGACCGCCGCCTGCGCAAGCTGGACCTGACACTGCGCGCGGGCGAAATCGTGGGTCTGGCGGGCCTGCTGGGATCGGGCCGAACCGAGGCCGCGCGTGCGATCTTCGGGATGGACCGGCTGAGCGGTGGCCAGATCCTGATCGACGGCGTGCCCGCCGCCATCACCTCGCCCCGCGCGGCCATTGCGGCGGGGCTGGCGTTCCTGTCCGAGGATCGCAAGACCGAAGGCATCATCCCCGACCTGTCGGTGCGCGAAAACCTGACTCTGGCCCTGCTGCCCCGTCTGTCCCGGATGGGCGTGGTGGACACGACGCGCGAGCGGACGATCGTGGCGGGCTTCATCAAGGCGTTGGGGATCAAGGCTGCCCACATGGACCAGCCGATCCGCGAGTTGTCGGGCGGCAACCAGCAGAAGGTCTTGCTGGGTCGCTGGCTGGCCATCGAGCCACGCCTGCTGATTCTAGACGAACCGACGCGCGGCGTCGATGTGGGGGCCAAGCGCGAGATTCAGGCGATCATCCGCGAACGGGTGGAACAGGGCTGCGCGGTCCTGCTGATCTCGTCAGAGTTCGAAGAGCTGATCGAGGGCGCGAATGACATCGTCGTGATGCAGGAAGGCCGCAGCATCAGCCGCCTGTCCAACCCCGGCGTGACCGAGGATCAACTGATCCACGCGATGGCCGCCGGACCGTCCGCGGGCGGTGCCGCATGATCCGCAGGCTTGATCCCCGGTTGGCCGGGCTGCTGGTGGCGCTGGGGGTGCTGATCGCCCTGAACCTGGCGATGACGCCCAATTTCCTGAACATGCAGACACTGGCGGTCAATGTCAGCCAGGTCGCCACCATCGCCATCGTGGCGCTGGGGATGACATTGGTGATCGCCTCGGGCGGGATTGACCTGTCGGTGGGGTCGGTCATGGCGGTGGCGGGGGCGCTGGCCCCGATCATTTTCCTGTCGGACTGGGCGCTGGCCAACCCCGGTGCGGGTCTGGCCGCGTCGATCGTGGTGCCGCTTTTGGTGGCGGCGCTGTGCGGCGTGTTCAACGGCGTGCTGATCGCGATTCTGGGCGTGCAGCCGATCATCGCCACGCTGATTTTCTTCATCTCGGGGCGTGGCGTGGCGCAGGTGCTGACCAACGGCAACCTGCAAACCTTTACCAACCCCTCCTTCACCTGGCTCGGCACCGGGCGCGTCCTGAGCCTGCCGGTGCAGGGCTGGATCGCGCTGATCCTGACCATCGGGCTGGCGCTGGTGGTGCGGCGCACGATCTATGGCCGCTATCTGCTGTCGGTCGGCGGAAACGAGCGCGCAGCGGTGCTGTCGGGCGTGCCGGTGGCGCGGATCAAGATCGCGACCTATGTCATCGCGGCCACGCTGGCCGGGCTGGCGGGGCTCATCGTCGTCGCCATCAACTCGGCGTCCGACGCGGCGCGCATCGGGCAACTGATGGAGCTTGACGCCATCGCCGCCGCCGTCGTCGGCGGAGCAGCGCTTTCGGGGGGCCGCGCACCGATGGTCGGCACCCTGCTTGGGGCGGTGTTCATCCAGTTGATGGGCTACACCCTGATCGCAAACGGCGTGTCGGACGAGATGACGCTGATCGTCACTGCCGCCATCATCGCCATTGCGGTGTGGCTGCAACGCGGGCGGAGGCAATGATATGCAACGACTGTCAAGTCAGGGCCATGCCGCCGTCTGGGTTGCGCTGATCGTGCTGATCCTGTTCGGGGTGCTGCGGTACGATAACTTTGCCTCGGCCTACAACCTGTCGTCGTTTCTCGGCTACAACTCGATGTTCGTTGTGATCTCGGTGGGGATGTGTCTGGTGATCATGACCGGCGGCATCGACCTGTCGGTTGGCACGGTGGCGGCGCTGGCCTCGGTGGTTGCCGCACTGTTGTCGCCGATGGGGCTGGTGGTGGCGCTGCCTGCGGGCGTGGCCGCCGGGCTTGCCGCAGGGGCGCTGAACGCAGGCATGATCGCGGGGCTGCGGCTGCCGCCCTTCATGGCGACGCTGGCCACCATGCTGGCCGCCAAGGGGGGCGCCCTGCGGCTGTCGAACAACCGCACCGTGCCGGTGGACTGGAGCAGCAACTTCACATGGCTCGGGATGAACAAGGTGGCGAACCTTCTGCCTTGGACGATTCTCGTGGTGCTGGTCGTCGTCGTCGTCGCCTGGGTCATCATCGCGCGCACATCGCTGGGCCGGACCGTGCTCGCCATCGGCGGCAATGCGGAAGCCGCGCACCTGATGGGCCTGAAAACCCGCCGTGCCGAGGTGTTCGTCTATGTCTTCTCCGGTGGCTGCGCCGGGCTGGCGGGGGTGTTTCTGGCCTCGGGCTATGGTGCCGGCCAACCGCTGGAAGGTGCCGGATGGGAGCTTGCAGCGATTGCTGCTGTCGTGGTCGGCGGCACCCTGCTGACCGGCGGCATGGGCTCGGTTCCGGCCACCGTCGCGGGGGCGCTTCTGTTCGGGCTCGTCTTCAACTTGCTGAATTTTGAAAACGGGCGCGGCACCATCAGCCTGTCGGCCAACTGGCAGTCGGTCATCCGCGGCCTGTTCCTGCTGATCGTCATCCTGCTGCAGGCGCGGCTCGCCCGCCCTGCCGCCCGAACCTGAGGATAACATGCCCCGTATCACCGACCTTCAGGCCCGGCTGTTCCGCGTCCCCCTTCCCGAGGTGATGTCGGACGCAAAGCATGGCGACCACACGCATTTTGAGCTTGTGACAGTAGAAATCACCACCGAGGACGGCCTGACCGGCACCGGCTACACCTACACAGGCGGGTTCGGCGGGCGGGCCATTCTGGCGATGGTCAACCATGACCTGCGGTCGTTCCTGCTGGGCCAGCGCGCCAACGGAGTCGAGGCGATCCACGATGCAATGCAGTGGCGCGTCCACTACGTTGCGCGCGGCGGCATCGCGTCTTTCGCCATATCTGCCATCGATATCGCGCTGTGGGATCTGCGTGGTCGGCGCGACGGGATGCCGCTTTGGCGCATGGCGGGCGGCGCGTCGAATCGCAGCCGTGCCTATCGCGGCGCGATCGACCTGAACCTGCCGCTGGAGCGGCTGTTGTCCAACGTGCGTGGTTTTCTGGACGAAGGTTACCAGGGGGTGAAAATCAAGGTAGGCCAGCCCGACATGCGGGATGATTTCCGTCGGGCCGAGGCGGTGCGCGCGGCGCTCGGTTCCGACCGCGCCTTCATGGTCGATGCCAACTATGGCTGGTCGGTCGATCAGGCGATTGCGGCGGCCAAGGGTTTTGCCGGCCTCGATCTTCTGTGGTTCGAGGAACCGACGATCCCCGACGATTATCAAGGCTATGCCCGTATCGCCGAGGCGACGGGGATGCCGCTGGCGATGGGCGAAAACCTGCACACGATCCACGAATTCGAATATGCAGTCGCGCAGTCGCGCTGCGCCTATCTGCAACCCGACGCATCGAACTGCGGCGGTATCACCGGCTGGCTGCGTGCGGCGCGGCTGTGCGCTGACCACGCCATCCCGGTCTGTTCGCACGGGATGCAGGAACTGCACGTCAGCCTCGTCGGTGCGCAGCCGAATGCCGGCTGGGTCGAGGTGCATTCCTTTCCCCTCGACGCCTACACCACCCGTCCGCTTGTGCTGGACGGCCTGCACTGCATCGCGCCCGACACCCCCGGCACTGGCGTAGCATTCGACTGGCCGCGCCTTGCCCCCTACGCAATCACCTGAAAGGCCAATATCATGACCCAGACCGCAGCCTTCTATCGCGGGGGTCGGCGCTTCGCCGTCGAACCCGTGCCCACCAGCGAACCCGGCCCCGGCGAGGTGGCGGTGGACGTGGCCTTCGTCGGCATCTGCGGCACCGACATGCATGTCTATCACGGCAACATGGATGCCCGCGTCGGGCACAACCGGATCATCGGGCACGAAATGTCGGGTCACGTGGCTGCGGTGGGCGACGACGTCGCGGCCTTTGCCCCGGGCGACGCCGTGGTGGTACGCCCGCTGCACCCCTGCGGCACCTGCCCTGCCTGCCTCGCTGGCAATAGCCACATCTGTCACAGCCTGAAGTTTCTGGGCCTCGATACCGACGGCGCGATGCAGGGGCGCTGGGTGGTGCCCGCCTTCACGCTGCACCGCCTGCCCGACGGCGTGGCGCTTGACGTGGCGGCCCTGGTCGAACCACTGTCCGTGGCCGTTCATGACGTCCGCCGCGCCGCGCTGCAGCCCGGCGAGGTCGCGCTGGTCATCGGCGGCGGGCCGATCGGAATGTTGATCGCGATGGTGGCCCAGGCCGTAGGTGCCCGCGTGATCCTGTCGGAAATCAACGAAAGTCGTCTGGCGATGGCCGCCGAGATGGGCTTTGAAGGGCTGAACCCCAAGGCGGTGAACGTCGCTGAAACCGTGCTCGACCAAACTGGTGGCGCGGGCGCGGATGTGGTGTTCGAAGTGTCGGGCACTCAACCCGGCGTCGATCTGATGACGGATGCGGTGCGCGCCCGGGGCCGGATCGTGATGGTGGCCATCCATGCAAAGAAGGCGCAGGTTGACCTGTTCCGCTTTTTCTGGCGCGAAATCACGATGCACGGTGCTCGGGTCTACGAGTCGCAGGATTACGACCGCGCCATCCAGATGATCGCCGAAGGGCTGCCCGTCGCCCGCCTGATCACCGATCGCCACCCGCTGGCGCAGGTGCAGACCGCGTTTGAGGCGCTGGACGGCAACCCGACTGCGATGAAGACTCTGATCGAGATCGGGGGTGCGGAATGACCCTTTTCGACCTGAGCGGCAAGACCGCCCTTGTTACCGGCGCGCGACGTGGCATCGGGGCAGGGATGGCGTTGGCCCTGGCGCATGCTGGGGCCGACATCATCGGCGTGTCGGCCAGCATGGAGCCAGACGGTGGCGAGATCGGCGCGCAGGTCCGCGCCCTGGGCCGCAGCTTTGCCGGCCAAGCGGTCGATTTCGCCAACCGTGCCGCGCTGAAGACGTTCGCGGCACGGATGGACGTTGAACCGATCGACATTCTGGTCAACAACGCGGGCACCATCCGCCGGTCCCCCGTCGCCGACCACCCTGAGGCGTGGTGGGACGAAGTGATCGAGACCAATCTTTCCGCCCAGTTCCTGCTGACGCAGAGCGTTGGGCGCGGCATGATCGCGCGGGGCAGGGGTGGCAAGGTGATCTTCACCGCCTCGCTGCTGACGTTTCAGGGCGGCATCAACGTGCCGGGCTATGCTGCGTCGAAGGGCGGGATCGGTCAGCTAACAATGGCCTTTGCCAACGAATGGGCGGCAAAAGGCATCCAGGTCAACGCCATCGCGCCCGGCTACATCGCCACTGACAACACTGAAGCCCTGCGCGCCGACCCCGACCGGTCCGCCTCGATTCTTGCCCGTATCCCTGCCGGACGCTGGGGCACGCCACAGGATTTCGCGGGGCCGGTCGTATTCCTGGCGAGCGCAGCATCGGACTATGTCTCTGGTACGATACTCACAGTCGATGGTGGCTGGATGGGTCGGTAAAGGCATCTCAGGACGGTCTCTTTTTGCCTTTCAAACGAGTTTGCCCAGCTGGGGGACGAAGCCGGCCGCGGGGCAGCCTTGGTGATCTAGTGTTTGCCACCCGACACTTGATACCCAATCGTCGCGAAATTGCTTCCCTTTGTGCGGCACTATCAGTCTCTGGGTCTCGCCGAGCGGTTGAACCTGTCCCGGCCCGGTTAACGGCCGCCTTGGCGGCCTGGGCAGCGTCCGACCGCCCCGACGGGCGGGCGCTACGTCACCGCAAGCGCGATGATCGAGGTCAGGGTGGCTTCAGCCATAAAGAGTTGACCGCAATCGTTGCCCCCCCCCCGCTGTCGGGCACCGCCCTCCATGGGGCTTCAGATGATCGGCAGATTCGCCCCGTCAAATCCTCCACACCCGCGCTGCCCGTGGCGGATTGCCGGCCCGTCTGGGTGCGGACTGGTCGGGTCAAAGGGCAGGGATCGCTGGTAGCGTCCGTCAAGCTGGTGTAATTTGCGGGATGGCCAGTCTGGATCATCGGTCAGGCGGCCTGTGAGGTGATGCTGCTCTGGGCGCGCCTGGCATCCGGTCAGATCCGGATGCGGCAAGCAGATGGCGGGGAAACCCTGTTACGGCCCATCGTGCCAAAGACAGGTGAGCCCGTCGCCTGATCAGGCGCAAATCAACCCGCCCGGACAACATTGCCGGAGAATTTCCACCACTTCCGCGACACAACCCGGGGTTCTGCCTTCGAATACTGGCCTCATGACGACAGGAATGGAAACCCTCGCCCCGAACCGATCGCCCGTCCCGTTCCGGTGTTGCCGCTTCGCAACCCTGTCCAAACCCCGTTCTGGCACCAACTCCGGCGCAGAGTGTGCACCACGCCGGTGCGCACAACGGGTTTCCTTGATATCAACGGGATATGATGGTGCTGTGAGAGAGGATTGAACTCTCGACCTCTCCCTTACCAAGGGAGTGCTCTACCACTGAGCTACCACAGCGCCTTTGTCCGGGCCGCATCTGCCGCCGAACGTGGCGGGTGATTAGACGCATTCTCGGGGTCGTGCAAGCGCAATCTGGCCGGTTTT
>Ga0210033_1002722_pt1 | contig 14827 bp, 13 predicted proteins | sample CryGeymeta201501_FD_185465 | JGI IMG/M metagenome (GOLD analysis project Ga0210033, IMG submission 185465) | Groundwater microbial communities from Crystal Geyser aquifers in Utah, USA - Crystal Geyser metaG 2015-01 (SPAdes) (version 2) | ecosystem: Environmental > Aquatic > Deep subsurface >... | reverse complement strand
GCCAGGATGGACGGATGGCGAGAACGGATGGCGATGTGCAACGTGTTCGAGTTGTTCGTGAATTACAAACCGTGGACCAGGAGAGGGCCCGATCACCCCTCGTTCACGAGGGGTCGCCGCTGCCCGCGAGGGCGGAGCCCGAGCGGATGCAGCGGAGGGGGAGCTCTCCCCCACTACCGACCCCCACCGTTACGGTATCCAACGAGAAGTGAACAAGAGACAGTGCTTGCGAGGGGCCGAGGCCGTTCGCGGAGCTTTGCTCCGCGATTACGGCCGCGGGGGAGCCCGCTGCCCGCGGAGCTTTGCTCCGCGATTGCAGCGGGGGAGCCGCCTCAGTACTCGCTGATGATCGGGATCACCCACGGCTTCCGATCAAACCGGCGGCGGAAGTACTGGCGCGTAGCCTGCTGAAGCTGGTCCGACAGGCGCTCGACGTTCAACCGGTCGCGACGAGGCAGCTTGTCGAGGCGGGCGAGCACGAACTCGACGCACTCCTCCAGCACCTCCTCCTCGAGCGCGGACTCGACCGCGCCGACCTGGATGAACTCAGGACGGGTGACGATCGAGCCGTCCTCCATGTCCACGCCGACCATCGCCACGAGCACGCCGGAGCGGGCGATGCGGCGGCGCTCCTTGAGAACCTCGTCGTTGACCGAGGCCAGGGTGCGGCCGTCCACGAACACCTTGCCGGTGCGGACGCGGCCGACGACGCGGGCGGCGTCCGGGGTGACCTGCAGCACGTCGCCGGTGTCGATCACCTGGGTGTGCGGCACGCCGAGGTCCGCGGCGATCCGGGCGTGCTTGACCAACATGCGGTAGTCGCCGTGGATCGGGACGAAGAAGCGCGGGCGGAGCAGGCTGATCATCAGCTTCTGCTCCTCCTGGTGGGCGTGGCCGGTGGTGTGCACCGGCGCCTCGCGGCTCGTGATCACCTCGGCGCCCATGCGGTACATCTGGTCCTGAAGGTTGCCCACCGAGCGGTCGTTGCCGGGGATGACGCGTGCGGAGAACACCACCACGTCACCCTCATCCACGTGCACAAACCGGTGGCCGCGACGCGCGATGGCCGACAGCGCCGACCTCGGCTCGCCCTGGCTACCCGTGCACACCACGACGATCTTGCTCGGCTGGATGTCCCCGAAGGCGTGCATCTCCACCAGGATGTCCGGCGACGGCAGGACGATGTAGCCCATGTCGAGCGCGGTCATCAGGTTGTTGCGCAGGCTGCGGCCGATGACCAGCACCTTGCGACCGCACGCGTGCGCCGACTCCAGGATGCCCTGCAGGCGGTGGATGTTCGAGGAGAACATCGTGATCCACACGCGACGACGCGCCTCGGCGATCACGCGGGTCAGCGCGTCACGCACGCTCGCCTCGCTCGTGGAGCTGCCGGGGCGCTCCACGTTCGTCGAGTCGCTCAGCAGCAGCAGCACACCCGACTCGCCGATCTCGGCCAGCCGCTTGATGTCCGTCCGCTCGTCGCGCACCGGCGTGTGGTCAAACCGGAAGTCACCCGTGTGCACCACCGTCCCCATCGGGGTGTGGATGGCGATGGCCGCCGCGTCCGGGATCGAGTGGTTCACCCGAACGAACTCCACCTCGAACTTGCCGAACGAGGTGCGCTCGCCGCCGCGCACAGGGTACAGGTCCACGTCGGCCAGCAGGCCGTGCTCCTCGAGCTTGCGCTCCAGCATCGCGATCGTGAGCGGCGTCCCGTATACGGGCGCGTCCAGCTCGCGGAGCAGGTACGGCATCGAGCCGATGTGGTCTTCGTGCCCGTGCGTCAGGACCACGCCGAGGCATCGCTCGGCGTTCTCGAGGATCCAGTCCACGTCCGGGATCAGCGAGTCCATCCCGAGGATGTCGTTCTCCGGGAATACAACGCCGCAATCGACCACGACGAAGTCTCCGTCGTACTCGATCACCATACAGTTCATCCCGAACTCTCCGACCCCGCCAAACGGAATGATGCGGACATACGGTGTCTTGGGAGCGGCGGGGAGAGGGGAGAGAGGGGAGTCCAGATCTATACTCATGGTTCCTTGGATTTGATCGGTGCTGCGGCGCTGTCTCCCTTCGAGACAACGACGATGTCGCAAGGATGGACCTCGCCCGCCAGAAATGCGGCGATGATCCGCGCGGCATCACGCTGCGCCTGCCGTGAGGATGAGGTCACTCGAATCGCGAGCTGACCCTCCTCATGATTGCGTTGAATACTCATCGTGGCCCATACACGGCCATCGACGGCGAGTAACATGCGACCGGGCGTCAACGCCTCGGTCATCGATTGAAGCCCTGCACGGCCTGCGAGGCGGCCATCCACCTCGCTCTTTTCGGTGTCCACCCAGAAGGCGCTCACCCAGTGATAGTTCGGAAAGACACCGTCGTGGAGCTGCACCGCCTCGAGGCCCGACACCCCGAGCACCTTGTCCGTGCGCGCCACCAGATACGAACGAAAACCTGCGTCCACGTCGCCACGCCCCGTCGGCCCGACGAAGATGCGATAATCCGACAGCGCCAGCTGGCTCGCCCAGCCCTCCAACGTCGCCCGGTCCGCGCTGTACAGGTAGATGTCGAGCTCCCGCGCCCCGCGCCCATACACCAGCTCGATACCCGCCGGCAGCGCGCCCCGAAGATCCCCCAGCACCTCGCCGCCCCGCGCCACCGGGAGGAACTCCGCGGCGCCGCGCCCCGTCAGCAGCGTCAGCAACGCCTCCTCCGACAGATCCGTGCCGATCTCCACCCACACCTCACCATGCTTGCGGTCGATCCGGGTGCGATGGTCGAACAGGTGCGCCGCGTTCAAGCGACCGATCAGCCGATCCTCCAGAGCCTGCGCTCCCTCCGAGCTCCGCAGCGCCTTGTCCTGCAGCCCCAGCAGGAACGTGTAGCGCGTCTCCTGCGCCTGCAACGCACCCTGCGCCAGAGGCCCGAGCGGCAACACACCCGCCCACACCGCCATGCCCAGCACGACAGCAACGAAGAACGGGACGAGCCCGCGATGATGAGGGACAGCAGACAGCTGGGTTCCTGCATAGAGCATGGAGAGGTGTCATCCAGGAGGGTGGGTGAAGATCCCGCGTGACGACCTTGCGACGACACAAGCGGTGTGCGGCGGTCTGACGCAGACGGCCCTGGAACGGCCCCCGAATGAGCCCACATTCCCGCGCCGCACGCACATGCCCACTCTCTCACCACCCGCCTATCATGCCTCGATAGAAAAAGCCAACCCGCACCTCATTCCTTTCGCGCACTGCGCCCCGAGCTGCGCTCCGATCCGGCGCCGAGCGCCACCGCGCACCCCAACGGCCCCCCCTCGGCGTGCAGCCTCCACAGCCCTCCGCAGGGCACGCCGACCCCCGCCCTCACGCCCCGCGATGACCTTCCCCTTGACTCCTGTGCTGTGACCTCAACACCTACCCACACCCACACCAACGGCGTCCGTTGCCATTTCGAGCTTGCCAAAGCGCGCCCGATGGGGCTACGTAGACAGGCCCAGAGTGAGCATTCGCCCGAATGCAGCATCGCGGCCACGTGCCGCGCTTCCAGAGGAGTCGATGATGCCCTCGAGGTCCAGGGCCCACACAGATCGCCTTCATCGCACGTCTGCCCTGGCAGGCGTGCTCTCCCTGGCGACGCTCATCCTCTCTCTCGCGCTCCCCTCCACTGCCTCAGCCCAGCACCGCGTCATCGAGCAGACCGCTCTGGCCAACGTGATCGGCTCGGCTGTGGCCGACGCGCTCCACCCCTCCGACGGCGCGACCAACAGCAACGCACCTCCAGCCATCCGCACCCGTGACGAGGCCAGGCTGCGCGCCGAGCAGCTCGCCCGCGCGCTCACCGACCGCATCGTCGATCAGCGCCTGCAGCAGCTCACGGCCACCTGGCGGGCGGGCGGCGAGCCCGGCGCCGAGGCCCTGGATGCGCTCAACACCGTCGAGCCCCGTCGCCTCGAAGACGCCCTGTCGAGGCCCATCCACAGCTTCGATGCGCCCCGTGGACGGATCACGGGGCAGTTCATGGTCGCTGGCCGCGTGGCGCCCTTTGTGGCCTACGTCCCCGATGACTACGCGCCGAACACCGCCTGGCCCCTGCACATCGACCTGCACGGCGGCGGCGGCGCCCCCTGGAAGAGCTGCGACAGCAACTGGGAGCAGGGCCAGCCTGCCCAGCACGGCGTCATCCTGGTCTGCCCGGGAGAGAGCGACGCCGGCTGGTGGATGCCGCACGGCGAGAAGACCGTGCTGGCCGCCCTCGAGCACTTCCGCACGCTGTACCACATCGACGATGAGCGCGTCAGCGTCGGCGGCGCCTCCTCGGGCGGCTTCGGCACCTGGCACGCCGCGACGAAGTTCCCGTGGCTGTGGCGAGCGGCCATCGTCCGCTGCGCGGCCACCCCCCGAGACCCCGAGACCCTGAACAACCTCGGCGAGGTCCCGGCCTTCTTGATTCATGGCGACCAGGACCATCGCATCAGCGTGGTCAACTCGCGACGCTCCTACGCCATCCTCAGCGACGGCGGCCACCCCGTCGATTACATCGAGGTGCCCGAGATGGGGCACCGCTACGGCCGCCGCTACAACACCCAGATCCTCGAGTGGCTGGAGCCCAGGCGCCGTGTGCTCGATCGCAAGTTCGAGTATCGCGTGGTGCGCCGCGGCGAGTCGCCCGAGCGCCTGCACTGGCTCAAGCCCACCTGGCCGACCCACAAGGTGGTCGGCGAGCTGGTGAGCGGAGAGATCGTGCGCGCTGGCGATGCGGAGGATGCGGTCAATGTGGTGGACGTTCAGGCCACCACGGACCTGCAGGGGTTCACGGTCCTGCTCGAGGACGCCCTGTGGAACCCCGCGCACCCCGTCGTGGTCCGCTACAACGGCACCGAGGTCTATCGCGGCATGCCCTTGCCCACCATCGGCGCCGTGCTCGACAGCTGGGTCGACCACTCCGACCCCGGTCTGCTGGCCACCCACGAAGTCGTGGTCACGCTCCCCACCACCTCCATGCTCTCGGCCTCGCTCACACCATGACGACACCGATCGACGACTTCTCCGGCAAGCGCGTCCTCGTCACCGGAGGCTCCGGTGACATCGGCCGCGCCATCTGCACGGCCTTCGCAGCCCGCGGCGCCCGCGTCGCCTTCACCTTCTTCTCCAGCCACGACGGCAAGCGCAAGACGGCCGAGGCGATCGAGACCGCTGGCGGCCCCGAGCCCCTCGCCATCCGCTGCAACCTCCGCGACGACGACGCCCCCGCCCAGATCGCCTCGCCGGTGATCGAGGCCTGGGGCGGCGTGGACATCTTCGTGAGCAACGCCGCCAGCGGCGTGCTTCGCCCCACGCTGGAGCTGACGAAGAAGCACTGGGACTGGACGGTGAACGTCAACGCGCGCTCGCTGCTGCTGCTGGCGAACCTCCTGGTCCCCCACATGCCGACCGGCGGCCGCATCATGGCGCTCACCTCCATGGGCGCCGTGCGCGCGATCGAGCACTACGCCGCCGTCGGCGCCTCCAAGGCCGCCCTGGAGTCGGTGATCCGTCACCTCGCGATGGACCTCGGCCCGCGCGGCATCACGGCGAACGCCATCTGCCCCGGCGTCGTGGACACCCAGGCGCTGCAGCACTTCCCGAACCGTCAGCAGCTCATCGACATCGCCACGATGCGGACGCCCAACCGCCGCATCGTCACCCCCGAGGACGTCGCCAACGTCGCCGTCCTCCTCGCCTCCCCGCTCGCCTCCATGATCCAGGGGCAGACGATCGTGGTGGACGGCGGCTACGCGATCCTGGCCTGACCCCCCCCCCCGGCCCTCAGAACTCCGCGGCGCGCAGATCATCCAGGAACGTCGGGTCGGTGAGGAGCTCGCGGACCTCGGGGCGGGCGAGCAGCTCGGAGACGTCGTCGGCCTTGATCGCGGGGTCGGCCATCAGGGCCTTGACCTGGTCGTTCATCAGGACGCGGCCGGTGGCGGGATCGTCGCGCAGGTCGGCCATCTCACGGTCGCGGGAGGCGTCGAGCAGGTCGCCGAGCTTGGCCAGGTCCGGCAGCGCCCACGGGACGACGACCTGGTGGTCGCGCACCGTGTCGAGCACCGATGAGTGCTGCACGCGCAGGCTGTCGTCCGGGTCGGCCTTGCGCAGAGATGCCTCGATCAGCAGGAGGCTGCTCGCGGCGAGGTAGATGATGAGGACCGACTTGAGACCGCCGAGGAGGCTGCCGACGAGGCGGTCCTTGCGGGTGAGCTCCTCGCTCGCCAGGCGCATCCACTTGACGCCCAACCAGGTCAACAGGGCCACCGCGAGGTAGATGACGACGGCGGCGCCCACGAGGAGGCCCCACTCGAGGAGGGGCTGCTGCAGATCGGCGCTGCCGTACTGGATCTCCTTGAAGACCGCCGCTACCGTGGGGGCGGCCACGAACGCCAGCACGACGCCCACCAGCCGACTGACCTGTGTGATCGCGCCCGAGTAATAGCCCAATCCAATCAGGATGATAGCGAGGATGATGGCGAATATGTCGAAGGTCATGTGCCCCTCATGGCGCGGGTGATGGCCAGCACGCGTGCGCGCCAGCCCGACAAACCATGCCGCATGGACGAGGCGGACGCGCCGTCCATTCAGACCGCCTCGGGACCGCGCCGCCTTGCGTGCACGCCAGGGTAACCGGCGAGCACGCTCCGTCCAGCTTCTCAGCCGCCCCACAGGAGGTCCGCGCCGTGGAACACCCGCCCATCATCACCCTCACCACCGACTTCGGGACGCAGGACGGCTACGTCGGCGCGATGCTCGGGGTGATCCTGGGGATCTGCCCCCGGGCCCAGCTCCACACGATCACCCACGCCATCGACCCGCAGGACGTCCGGGGCGGCGCGCAGGCCCTGGCCACGGCCGCCCCATGGTTCCCGCGCGGCACCGTGCACGTCGGCGTGGTGGACCCGGGCGTCGGCACCGCCCGGCGCGGCGTGGTGGTGGAGGTGGGTGGTCAACGCTTCGTCGGGCCGGACAACGGCTTGTTCGGGCCCGTCGTGGACGCCCTCGAGGCCCACAGCGACCGCGCCCGATGGCTTCAGATCGACGCCCCCGGCCGCACCCTCCCCCACATCTCCTCGACCTTCCACGGCCGCGATGTCTTCGCCCCCATCGCCGCCCACCTCGCCGCAGGCGTGCCCCTCTCTGCGCTCGGCGTCGAGCTGCCCGACCCCGTGCGGCTGCCCCCACCGCTCTGCCGCCGCGACGGCGACGCCGTGTGGGGCGAGGTGGTCACGGTCGACCGGTTCGGAAACCTCATCACCAACATCCCGGCCAGCGCCGTCGAAGGTGCCCCGGACGTGCGCGCCCACTGGGTCGACCACCCCGACGCCAGCGCGGTCGAAGGCCTCCTCCGAAGCTATGGCGAGGCCGTCGATGGCGGCTTGTTGCTCCTCGTGGGGTCTTCAGGCTATGTTGAGGTCGCCGTCAACGGTGGCTCCGCCGCCGCTGCGCTGGGGCTGAGGCGAGGAGCCCGGCTCCAGCTCGTGGCACAACGTCCAGCGCAGGGCTCGATGTGATCGCACCTCGTCAGATACAGCTTCGGTGGATGGCCGTGGCCGGCGGCCTGACCCTCTGCGCCATGGCCTGCAACCCCACCCCGCTCCGCAGCAAGTTCGACGCAGACACCCTGTACTACGGCACCTGCGACACCGATCTGGTGCCCTGGGAGCCCTCATTCGCCACCATCGACCGCTTCGAGGACCAGGTGACCATCCGGCTGCAGAGCCGCGCCGGGAGCGTCCGCGACATCGACGGGATCTTCATCCAGGTCGACAGCGACTTCGTCTCGGCGAACCTGAACAAGGATCTCCTCCTCGGCCTGCCGGACGACAACGGCCAGCTCCCCGTCCGCACCCTGCTGGGCTTCTACGAGTCCTGCCCCAACGCCACGGTGGTCCCCGAGCTCGTCGGTTCGATCCGGTTCAGCTTCTTCGAGCCCATCAACGACGGCCAGATCACCGGCACCATCACCGCTCCCGCCGTGATCGACATCCGCACCGGCGACGTCATCGGCGCGAACTTCACCGGCCGGTTCAGCTTCCGCGTGCAGAAGGGCCGCCCCTACACGAACTTCACGGGGCCAGGCCAGGAGTGAGCGCGCCGGCCACAGGCGGGACCACGCCCCTGCCGGCCACAGCGCCCGGCGCCAGGCCGGACGGCCCCTTGATGCTCCGCGTCCACGCCCTCTCCTTCAGCTACCCGCGCGGCCCGAAGGTGCTCGACGCCATCGACCTCGAGGTCGCCCCCGGCGAGTTCGTGGCGCTGCTCGGGCCCAACGGCTCGGGCAAGTCGACGCTGCTGTCCCTGCTCGTCGGCCCCGAGGCCCTCGGCCACCACCCCTGGGCCGGGCAGCTCGAGATCGGCGGCCACGACGGACGAACACTGAACACCAGAGCACGTGCACTTCAATTATCCTATGTACCTCAGACAGTTCCGGTGGACCTTCGGCTCGACGTGGAGGGCGTCGTGCGGCTCGGGCGCTTCCCGCATCGGCAGCCGTTCGGGGGAGACACGGCCGACGCCGACCGGGTGGTCGAGGAGGCCATGACGGCGTGCGGCGTCACCCCGCTGCGCGGACGTGCCTACGGCACTCTCTCCGGCGGTGAGCGGCAGCGGGTCATCCTGGCTGGCTGCCTCGCCCAGCAGACACCCTGCCTCCTGCTGGACGAGCCCACCAGCGCGCTCGACCTGCGCCACGGCCTGGAGGCCCTTGCCGTCCTGGCGACCCAGGCCCGGGCCGGCAAGGCCGTGCTGGTCGCCACCCACGACGTCAACCTCGCCGCCCAGTTCTGCTCCCGCCTCGTGCTGCTCGCCGAGGGCCGCGTGGTGGCCGACGGCCCGCCCGAGCAGGTCCTCACCCGCGAGGTGCTGGCGCAGGTCTACGGCGTGGAGGTCGCGCTGATCCCCGTGGAGGGCCGCCGGACGCCGCTCGTCCTCCCGCTGCACCCGATCGGCCCATGACCGCTGAGCCGCGCAAGGCCCGCCCCGTGGCCACCGTGCTCGTCGCGCTGGTCCTGTGCGCGCTGGCCCTCGTGCTGACGCCGCTGATCGGCGCCGTGCCCCTGGACCTCAAGGAGGTCTTTCGCGGCGTCGAGCCCGCCGCGACGATCTTCTTCACCCTTCGCCTGCCGCGCGTGCTGTTGGCCGCGCTGGCCGGCGGCGCCCTCGCCACGGCCGGCACCGTGTTCCAGACCCTGCTCCGCAACGATCTGGCGACCCCCTTCACGCTCGGGGTCGCCTCGGGCGGGAGCCTCGGGGCGGTGGCGGCCATTCACTTCGGCCTGACGTTCACGCTGCTGGGGCTCAGCCCCCTGCCCGTGGCGGCCTTCGCCGGCGCGGCGCTGGTCGTGGCGGCCATCCTGGGTCTGGTCCGGCTGCGCGGCCCCTCCATGGAGAGCACCACGCTCCTGCTGGCCGGCGTGACGGTGAGCTTCCTGTGCTCGGCGACGATCATGCTGCTTCAGTACCTCAGCGACTTCACCGCGACCCACCGCATGATCCGCTGGATGATGGGCGGGCTGGACACGGTGGGCTATGGACCGCTGCTGCAGGCGCTCCCCTTCGTGCTGGTCGGCCTCGCCGTGATCGCCCTCCAGACCGGACACCTGAACCAGCTCCTGGCCGGCGACCTGCTGGCGGCCTCGCGGGGCGTGCCGGTGCGGCGCGTCCGGGTGACCCTGCTGCTGGCCGCCGCGCTGATCACCGCCGCCGTGATCGCCTTCACCGGCCCGATCGGCTTCGTCGGCCTGATCGTCCCCCACGGCGCGCGGCTGCTGGGCGGGGCGAACCATCGGGCGCTGCTGCCCGCCAGCTTCCTCGGCGGCGCCGCCCTGCTGCCCGTCTGCGACATGATCGCCCGCACCGTCATCGCGCCCGCCGAGCTCCCCGTGGGCGTGCTCACCGCGCTGCTCGGCGCGCCCTTCTTCCTGTTCATCTTGCTGGGACAAGGCCGCGGAGGGCGTTGACCGGCCATCGAGGCGTCCGCTACTGTGGCCGTGGCTGCCTCCTCCACCGATGTCTCGCGACCACCCCGAGGCCCGACCATGCTCCCGCCGCTGCACTACATCGCCTACGCCAACCGCCACTACGTCGACGCCCGCTGGAACCTCGCCAGCAGCAACGTCCCGCCCTACGACCTCGCGTCGCTGGACGTCGACCGGACGCGCCTCAACACCCACCCGACCGCCTTGACCCGCGAGGCGATCACCGCCGTCGCCGCCCGCTACGGCGTCGCCCCCGACCGCGTGGCCATGACCGCAGCGACCAGCGGCGCCAACCACACCCTCGCCGCCTGGCTCGGCACCACCAGCCCTCGCCGACGCATCCTCCTCGAGCGCCCCGGCTACGAGCCCATGTGGCAGACCCCGAAGCTCTACGGCCTCGAGGTCGCCTTCTTCGACCGCCCCACCGAGCACAACCGCCCCGCCTGCCTCTCCCTCCAGCGCGTGCTGGACGCCGTGGACGACCAGACCGCCGCCGTCTGGCTCACCAACCCCCACAACCCCACCGGCCGCGTCATCCCCGACGCCGCGCTCGCCGAGCTCGCCAGCGCCCTCAAGGCCCGCGGCGTCCTCCTCTACGTCGATGAGGTCTACCTCGACTTCGACGGCGAGCTCGGACGCCGCTCCGCGGTCCACCTCGGCGACAACGTGGTGATCGGCTCCAGCCTGACCAAGGTCTACGGCCTCGGCAGCCTCCGGTTCGGCTGGCTCGTCGGACCGCCCGACCTGATCGCAGGTGCCCGCCTCCTCCAGCTCCACACCGTCGGTGCGCTCTCAGGCCCCGGCCTGGCCCTGGGCCTGACCGTCCTCGACCACCTCGAGGCCGTCAAGACCCGCGCCACCGCCCACCTCACCGGCCGCGCCGCCCAGGTCGCCGCCGCCTTCGCCACCTCACCGCGCGTCCGCTGGCACGCCCCCGACACAGGCATCGTCGGCATGCTCTCCATCCACGGCGTCACCGACGACCTCGCCTTCGCCGAGGCGCTGATGAAGGACGCCTCCATCATCACCGCCCCCGGCACCTTCTTCCAGCTCCCCGGCATGCTCCGGATCGGCTTCGGCGACGACGCGGACACGTTCCATCCCGCCCTGGCCCGACTCCTCGACCACCTCCAGGGCTGGCGACCCTGACCGTCACGGCATGACCGCGCCCACCCGGACGTTGTCCTCGACGCCACCGCCCGATGTCCCTACCATGAGACGCGGCGGCCCCCCGCCCGCCAGAACACCCAAGGAGTGACGATATGTGCCTGATCTGTCTGGACTTTCAGAAGCAGAAGATGACCCTCGCCGACGCCCGCCGCGCCTTCGGTGAGATGGTCACCACCATGGAGCCCGAGCACGCCGAGAAGGTCGAGCGCATGCTCGCCGACGCCGCGCGCCAGCCCACACCCCAGACGCCCGCCCCCGGCAACCCGCCCTCCAAACCCTGAACCACGCCCCCCGGGCAAGCCCTCGCCCCCGGCGACGACGCCACCCCCACGCGCCCTACCCGCCCGCCGGAGGCTCCACGTCCGTCACCTCGACCTCGAGGGACTCCGGCGCCTCGTCCTGCACCAACGGATGGCTGCGCATGTAGTCCAACAGATCCGCGTAGCCGGCTGCGAACGGTGTGATCGCGGGGTCGGGCGGAAAGTCCCCGAACGGCTGGTCCGTCATCACCCCGAGCGCCATGACCGCCAGCGCCCCCGTGTCAAGGTAGCGCTGCGGCGAGGTCGGCTGCTGAAACTCGAGGCCCATCGCATTCTTGAGGCGGTTGGTGTAGCGCTGGATTTGATCGGCGACCATCGCCCCGAGCGGCCGCTGCTTCGGCGTGACCACCTCCGAGAGCGCCTGGCACAGCCCTGCATACCGCACCATCACCTCCTTCTCCCCCGGTGACAGCTCGCCACGGAACTCCGCGTGCGCGAACAGGCTCAGCATCAGCCGCACCTCGTCCTCATACCCCCGCGCGGCCGCCGCGATCGCCCCCCCATACAGCGCCGCCCCCAGCCCCAGCAGGTGGTGTGGCTCCGTCAACGGCAACCCGACCAACCCCGGCGACAAGATCCGCATCTCCCGCGCCAGCTCAGGCTTCGCCATCCCTGCCTGCGCCAAAGCCACAGGCACCCCGTAGTTGATGGCGAGCCGGTGCATCAGCTTCACATTCCCCGACAGGATCCCGTACTCCACCGGCCGAATCCGCCGCGTCAACAGCTGCTCCTCCGTGTGCCGCGACAGGTGCACCCCCGGATCCCCCGACAAGCACCGCGCCGCCAGCAGGAAGTCCTCCATGATCAGCTCGGCCGGCATCCCCAACGCAAACCGCATGTGCGCCCGGTTCGCATACATCTCCCCAAAGTGGTACTCGAAGCTCCCAGGATGCTTCGCCAGCTCGTGGTCCAGCACCCCGAGCACCCGCCCAAGCGCCTCTCGGCTCATGCCACGGAAGCGGGGCTCGAGGTCGTCCAGGCTCAGGGTCTCGTCCATCTTCTCGTCCGTCATCTGCCGTCCTCCTTCAACGCCAACGCCGGCCATCATCCCCATGTGGTATGCCATGCAACGCCCACCCGTCAAACCACGCCGTCGCCCCATCCACCACCGCCCGCAATCCCCCCCAGACACTTCCCCACACACCCACCACAGCCCGATCTCGCCATCAACCCTCACTCTCTTGCCCTCACCCTGACCTTCCTTGTCACACCCGCCCCGCCCCACGCCATCCCCGCGACCTCGTCCCGCGCGTCCTTTGCCCGCCCTCACAGCGCCAGAGCACGCAGACTCGTCACAGTCGCCACCTTTCTCGCCGCCCTCCTTGACCCCTCCGACGACCCCGAGGTCTGGCTCGACCACGCTCTCTCCCAGCTCGCCGCCGCCGAACCACACCTCCACCGCATCGCACGCGCCCGCGCCTGGCGCCACGACCCCGCCGCCACCCAACGCTGGAACGACGCCGAACGCCGAGCCCGCGCCCCAGCCACCACACTCGCCGCCAGCCTCCTCGCCGACGACGCCGGCCTCTGACCCCACCCCGCCCTCAAGCCAACCGATCCAGCGGGCTCGTGATCCCCAACATCCTCCTGTCCGTGACGTGCAGATAGATCATCGTCGTCCGCAAGTCCTTGTGTCCCAACAACTTCTGCACCGTCCGCACGTCCACCGACGCCTCCAGCATGTGCGTCGCGAAGCTGTGCCTCAACACATGACAGCTCACTGGCCGCGCGATCCTCGCCCCCAACGCCGCTTCCCGCACCGCCCGCTGAACGCTGCTCACATGCATCGCATGCCGCACCACCCCTCGACCGTCTGGATGCGCCAACAGCCGCCCTGACGGAAACAGATACTGCCACCCCAGCGCCTTCGGCGCCGCGTCGAACTTCCTCGACAACGCGTTCGGCAGCAGCGCCCCACGAAAGTCGACCATCTCAAGATCCTTCGCGTGCACCACCTCCCGATGCGCCAACTGACGCTCCATCGCTTCCACCACCCGCTCTGGCATGATCGTCGCCCGCGCCACGCCCCCCTTCGGCTCCTGCACATCGATCCGCCGCCGTCCCACGTCCACGTCCTTGCACCGAAGCCCCAGACACTCCGACACGCGCAGCCCTGCCCCATACATCAACGACGCGGCCAGGTGATGCCTCACATCCACCGCCGCCAACACCGCCGACACCTCCTCCACCGTCAGCACCGTCGGCAGACGAGACGGCCGAACCACCCGCTCCTTCCGCATCACCCCCACCACCGCCAACCCCAGCACCTCCCTATACAAGAACACGATCGCGTTCAACGCCTGGTTCTGCGTCGCCGCCGCCACCTCCCCCTCCACCGACAGGTGCGTCAGAAACGCCTGCACCTCCCCAGCCCCCATCTCCCGAGGATGTCGCATCCCATGATACCGAATGTACCGCTCCACCCAATGGACATACGTCTTCTCCGTCTGTGCCGCATACTGCTTCCGACGCATCACCTCCCTCATTTCATCCATGAGACCCATCTCTCGCCCTCCTCACCTCTCCATCGCCCACTCCAGTCGCCTCGACCCCCAGCGGGAGCGCGGAGATTGTCGTCCTCCTGCTCGCCACCAGGCATCGCCACCAACGCACCATGCGCTGCCGACACACCATGGTTATCGGCGGCTGAACCCGGATGTTGCCTCTCACCCCTCACTTTCTTGCCCTCACCCTGATTTTTCTTGTCACACCCGCCCCCGCCCCACTCCATCCCCGCGACCTCGTCCCGCGCGTCCTTTGCCCGACCTGACCGCGCAAAGCACGCAGACTCGTCACAGTCGCCCCAGCTACCGGCGCCACACCGAGCAGCCCCTCCATGCACCCACCCCACCTGCCACCCAACCCTCGCCGCCTTTGCCCCGCGCCGAGCGCAAAATGCAGCGCCCCCGCTCGCCTCCACCCTCATCCCCGCGCCAAACGATGCATCGACTATCACACTCTCCACCAGCTCTCCACCACACCCTTCACCACACTGCAAAGGACACATAAACATGGTTGTTTCCAAGCACCAGAGACCAATCTGGACAGAACAAGTCCACATTCAGCGCGGAAATTAGTTGTCACCACGGTTGACTCTGGGCATCAGTCGCACTATAGTTCTCGTGCTGGACGACATAATCGACTCGGAGCACGTGGGTCGGGCTGAGAGCGCTCTGAAGCAATGTTGTTGTTGAGCCTCGCGGTTGAAGAGCTGGCGGGCGAACGCACAACCCGAGGCGTGGAGCCCGGTCGAGACCACGGGGTGAACCGTGAGGGTGTCAGGAGTCGGGACGAAGATTGGCGCAAGGATCGAGCGGCCATGGCGCGC
>Ga0210033_1002714_pt1 | contig 14859 bp, 14 predicted proteins | sample CryGeymeta201501_FD_185465 | JGI IMG/M metagenome (GOLD analysis project Ga0210033, IMG submission 185465) | Groundwater microbial communities from Crystal Geyser aquifers in Utah, USA - Crystal Geyser metaG 2015-01 (SPAdes) (version 2) | ecosystem: Environmental > Aquatic > Deep subsurface >... | reverse complement strand
GGGGAGAAGCTCACGCTCTCCACGGGCGCCTATCTCGCGCACGTCGGCGCGCTCGAGATGAAGATGAAATTCGGCGGATTGAAGAGCCTCTTGGCCAAGGAGGGCGCGTTCTTCCTGGAGCTTGGCGGCGAGGGAGACCTCTGGTTCAACAGCTACGGCGGGGTGCACGCCATCGAGGTCGACGGCAGCTACCTCGTGGACAACGGTCACCTGGTGGGCTTCGAAGGCAACCTCACGTTCACCATCAAGGGCGCGGGCGGCGGGCTGATGGGTCTGGTCGCGTCGGGCGAGGGCATGGTCTGCGAATTCACGGGACAGGGCCGCGTCTACATCCAATCCCGCAACCTCGGCTCCCTCGTGGGCTGGCTCACCCCGCTCCTCCCCGGCTGAACAAGGAGTCCCGATGGAAGTAGAGATCGCTTACCGACCCGCCCACGCCATGGCTCGCGTCGTCCTCGAGCGCGACGAGTCCATCGTCGCCGAGAGCGGCGCCATGGTGGGCATGAGCACCAACGTGCAGATGCAGGTCCAATCGGGCGGTCTGATGAAGGGCCTCGAGCGCATGTTCGGAGGCGAGTCCTTCTTCCGCAACACGTTCACCGCGTCCGGCGGTGCGGGCGAGGTGCTGCTCGCGCACTCGCTGTGCGGCGACATGGTCGCGATGGAGATGACGCCCACCGGCTACTTCGTACAGTCCTCGGCGTACATCGCCTCGACGCCGAACGTGAACCTCGACACCAAGGTCGGTGGGTTCAAGACCTTCTTCGCCGGGGAGGGCGTGTTCGTGCTCGAGGCGACGGCAGCCGCAGCGGGGAAGCTCGTGGTCGGCGCGTTCGGGGGCATTCAGGAGCTGAGCTGCGATGGAAACCTGGTGATCGACACGGGGCACCTGGTCGCTTGGGACGCGAACCTCGAGTACACGGTGGGCAAGAGCGGCAGCGGCTGGATCGCTTCCTTCCTGTCGGGCGAAGGGCTCGTCTGCCACTTCCATGGTCAGGGGCGCATCTGGATCCAGACGCGCAATCCCGCCGAGTACGGCACTACCGTGGGTCGCATGCTGCCACCGAAGAAGCGATAGGAGCCATCATGCGCTACGAACTGAAGGACAAGCCGGACTTCACCATCGTGCACGTCGACTTCGAGGCGCCGGGCGAGCAGATCCTGGTCGAGTCGAGCGCCATGGTCGCGCGCGCCGGCGGTGTCGGCATGCAGACTCAGATGAAGGGTGGGCTGCTCGCGGCCGCCAAGCGCAAGATGCTCGGCGGAGAGAGCATCTTCCAGAACACCTTCACCTCGACCGAAGCCGGACAGGATCTGTGGCTGGCGCCCGGACCCGAGGGCGATGTCGAGGTGCTCGAGCTCGACGGCAGCTCCCCCGTGATGCTCTCGAGTGGCGCCTTCCTGGCCAGCGCACCAAGTGTCAACTTAGATACGAAGTGGGCCGGTTCGCGCGGCTTCTTCAGTGGTCAGGGCCTCTTCCTGCTCAAGGCCGAGGGCACGGGCCCGCTGTTCTTCGCGAGTTATGGCGGCATCCACGCCGTGGACGTCGGGCCCGCAGGATACATCTGTGATACCAGCCACATCGTCGGCTTCACCGGCGGTCTCAGCTACGACGTGACCAAGGTGGGTGGTCTGAAGAGCCTCTTCTTCTCCGGGGAGGGGCTGGTCTGCCGTTTCACGGGTCACGGTCGACTGTGGATCGCGACGCGAAATCCCGGCGCCCTAGCGAGCTTTCTCGAGCCCTATCGTCGCGTCGAACGCGGGAGCAACTGATGTCGGAAATCGCCAAACCGTCGTGCCGCGGGCCTGCTTGGCTGCTGCTGACTCTGACCGTGGTGGTGTTCACGGGTCGCGCCCAGGCTCAGCCCGAGGTCGCGCCGCCCGCCGAGATCCAGGCCCAGCCTGCAGTCCGGGCCCAGACCGCGCCCGCACCTGCGGTCGACCTGCGGCTGGTGGCGCGACTCTACGTGACGTCGGCCACCCATGGGCACGTGGCCGATCCGGTGTGTACCGACGAGACCCAGCTCGAGCCGACGGATCTCGCGCGCAGCCTGAGCGCGCTCTCGGCGGCTCATCATGGAGACGCCCACTCCCTGATGATCGACACGGGAGCGATCCTCGGGCCCCACGCGGTCGCGCGCTTCGCGGCTCGCACTCAGCCGGACGACTTCGCGACACTGCTCGCCGATCTCGGCTACGACGCCATCGGCTTCGGCGAGACCGAGCTCGGACTGTCCAGGTCCGCGTTGATCGGCATGGCTCAGCGCCTGCGCGCGCGCGGCATCCCGCTGTTGGCGACGAACCTCTACTGCGCGCCCGAGGCGCACGAACTCTGTGACGCGCTGGTGGACGGCGTCGACGGCGTGCCCTTCTTCGAGGTCGGGAGCGAGCACATCGCCCTCTTCTCGTTCCTGGCGCCCGCTGCCTTGAGGCGGGTCACGCCCGAGAACGCCGCCGGTGTGCGTCTGGCGCCCATGAAGGAGAGCATGATCGCGGCCGTGCGCGCGGCCCGAGCTCGAGGCGCCACCGCGGTCATCGTGAGCGTGCAGGACGGTGAGGGAGCGCAGGCCATCACCCGTGTGGTGGCGAGCCTCGCGGGCGTCCCACGCGTGGACAAGCCCGACCTCGTGCTCTCGGCGGAAGCCGGCAGTGAGCTCATCTTCGCGCGTCCGGCGGATTTCCGGCCCGCGATCGCTTCGGCGCCTCCGCGTGGCGCGGCGAGCGTGGAGGTGCGTCGCGACGTGCGACGGGGAATCCTCGACGTCCTCGTGCAGCCCATGACGCCGGCGGACGCGATCGACGCGCCGCTCACGACCTTCCTCGAGCGCACGGGCGCGGAGTACTGCCGCCTCTGGGGGCGACCTCTCACGGGCATCGAACTCGGCGAGCACGAGCTCGACGCCGAGGGCATGCTCAGGCTGTCGGCGAGCATCCTGCGCGAGCTCACCGACGCCGACGTCGCGATGCTCGGCCGAGGCGCCGCGGACTCGAGCTACCACCATCCAGGCAACTCGACGCTCTCGGCGAGTGATGTCTTCGTGGCGCTCCAATACGACGACCCGCTGGCCACGGCGACGGTCCCCGGGACCTGGCTACAAGCGCTGGCTCGCCGCCTCGACCCGCACACGCTGCTCGCGCTCGGACTCACCGTCACCGGGGCCAACACCTCGGACGAGGAGATCAAGATCAACGGCCGGGCGCTTCAGCTGCAAGGCCGCTACCGGATCGTGGCCTCGAGCTTCCTCGCCTCGGGTGGGGACGATCTCTTGCCTCCGGGTGCGGAGTTCACGCTCTCGCCGGACACACACATTCGTGGCGCCGTCCTCGATTACCTCGAGCACGCGCCCCCTGGGGACCCCCGCGCTGCCATGCCGGACCTGGCACAACGAGTGGAGTGGCTGAGCCACTTCTCGACCGATGCCAGCTTCAGCGGTTCCTCCGTGCGCAACCCCGCGGCCTACACGGACTCCCAGCTCGGTCACGAGGAGACGACCGCCATCGGGCTCGCGTCGACGCTGGATCTGAGCGCGACCTCGACCACCCTGGCCTGGGACAACACGCTCTCGGCCCGCTACAGCCTGACGAAGACGGGCACCGGAGGCTTCGACGAGGGCGACGACCTGCTCTCCTTCCGCAGCAACCTGCGCTACCGCGGATGGCACACGCGGACGCCCAAGATCTACGTCCCCGACCCCTTCTTCGAGGCCTTCGTGGAGTCGGAATTCACGGAGAGCGACACCCTCGGCTATCACCATCTGCTCGTCCGGCCGACCGCGGGTCTCTCCTTCACGCTCACCGACGACCTGCTCTTGAAGCTCAACGGCGGTTTCCAGGTCGAGGTGCTCGACCCCAATGGCTCGGTCCTTCCCGGTGTCGGCGCGAACCTCGAGCTCAAGCCCTGGACATTGATGGAGGCTGGCGAGCGCAGGGTGGAGATCGCCTTCACGCTCGACTACTTCATCTCGGACCTCGGCGGGACCAATCGCCAGACCCTGCGTGGCCGCCTCGACACCACCTACACCTTGAGCGGGAACCTCTCCCTCGCTCTGCTGGTGGATCTCTTCGGCGTGCGCGAGGGCTCCGGCTCCTTGAGCGTGGCCGTGAACACCACGGCGGCGCTCCGCCTCGCCTTCCTCGGGCGGGTGTTGGGCGGCGGTTGAGGGCTCGGACGCTGCGGCCAGCCTCTCACCACTCGGGTGTTGCATAGTCGCCAGCTGGGGCTAGGCTCGCGCGATCATGGACGGCAAACGACTGGGCCACCACGTCAAGCGCGTGGGAATCGTCTTCTCGGGTGGTCCCGCACCCGCCGCGAACGCGGTCATCTCCTCGGCGGCGATCTCCTTCTTCGAGGACGCGCGGGAGGTGGTCGGCTTCTTCCACGGCTACACCAACCTGCAGGAGTACCACCCGGTCACGCATCGCCTGCTGCCCGACGAGCACTACCGCGTCTTCGAGGAGCGCGATCTTCGCGGCCTGCGCAACAGCCGCGGCATCTTGATCGGCACCGCCCGCGCCAACCCGGGCAAGGGCATCGAGACGCGCGCGGATCTGACCGATCACGAGAAGACCAAGCGCCTGCGCAACGTCTACAACGCCTTCGTCGATCTCGAGATCGATGCGCTGATCTCCATCGGCGGCGACGACACGCTGAAGACGGCGAACTTCCTGTACGAGTACCAGAAGCAGCTCCCGCCCGAGGCGCGTCGCGTCCACATCGTCCACGTGCCCAAGACGATCGACAACGACTACCGCGGCATCGACTTCACCTTCGGCTTCTTCACCGCCGTGGACGTGATGGCCAAGGAGCTGCAGAACCTGCGCGCCGACGCCATCGCCACCAGCAGCTACTTCCTGGTCGAGACCATGGGCCGCAAGGCCGGCTGGCTCTCCTACGGTGTGGCCATCGCGGGTGAGGCGAACCTCGTGCTCGCCAGCGAGGACGTGCGCGGATCCCTGGCTATCGAAGAGAAGGTCGTCGATCCCGACACGGGCGAGGAGCGCATCGAGCAGCGCCTCGACGTGGACGCTCTGGCCGACCGCATCGTGCAGCTCATCCTGACGCGAGAGCGGCGCGGGAAGCACTACGGCACGGTGGTGCTCGCCGAGGGTCTGGCCGAGCTCTTGCCCCAGACCTTCCTCGACAAGCTGCCGCGCGACGAGCACGGGCACCTCTCCCTCGGGCGCATCGACCTCGGCAAGCTGATGGCCGATCGGGTCGGTCGCCGCTACGAGGAGAAGACGGGCATCCCCAAGAAGCTCACGGGCGTTCAGCTCGGCTACGAGTCGCGCTGCGCACCGCCCCACGCCTTCGACGTGATGCTCGGCAGTCAGCTCGGCATCGGCGCGTATCGCGCGCTGGTCGAAGAGGGCCTCGACGGCCACATGGTCAGCGTGAGCGGGCAGCTCGATCTGCAGTACGTGCCCTTCGCCGATCTGATCAACGCCGAGACCATGCGCACCGACCTACGCTTCATCGAGCGGGGCAGCGACTTCCATCAGCTCGCGCGCTTCCTCGAGACGCGCACGGACGACATCCCCGAGTGGAGCACGGGTCGCCGCCGCGAGCGCTGAGCCCTGCGTCGTCGTAGCCAGAGCAGCCCGAGCAGCGGAGCCGCCAGCCAGGGTCGCGAGTCGTCGTCGTGTTCGCCCTGGATCACGCAGCCGCAGCCGCCGGTCGCCGAGGGTGTGCCCGCGTCCGCGCCACCATCGATCGCGCTCGCGTCGAGGTCTCCGGCGTCGAGCCCGCCCGCGTCGGTGATGCCCGCGTCCGTCACGGGACGTGGCGTGGTGCGCGCGCGCGCCTCGCTCGAGATGTTCGGCGTCGCGCCGCTGCTGGCCTGGAGAAAGCGCCCCATCCAGTAGGCGGCGTGGAAACCGCCGCCGGGATTCAGGCGGGTGGAGCCACCCCCGTTCACGTCGCGCGGGTCCGAGCGCCAGATGAAGTTCGAGGGTGGCCGGATGGCCATGGGCAGCGCGCTGGTCGACACGGGGCGCCCGCCATGGCCAGTACCCGAGTCGAGCACGATCTCGGTCGTGCCGTCGATGCCCAGACAGTGGCCCGCCGCGATCTCCGTGGCGTCGCAGTTGTCCACGCGTGTGTCCCACCACGGCGCCGGTGGGAAGGCGTCCAGCGTGGCCAGGCCTTCGTTCACGGCGACCGCCCCGGGGCCACCGACGCCACCGCTGCGGAAGCCCGCGTAGATCAGGTCGAAGAAGCTCTGCCCCATGCCCTTGGGCGCGCCGTCGCGCTCGTAGAGCTGTGCCGCGATCACCTCGCGCAGGCGCGTCGCGATCGCTGGATCGCTCTCGTAGCGCAGCGCACCGTAGGCCGCGACGTAGGCCATGTTCACGTTGGAGTAGTTGGTCTGACTGCCCAGGTAGATGATGCCGACGTTGCTCTCGGCCACGTCGATGTAGTGGCGATCCTCGATCAGCGTGTCGTAGTAGAAGCGGCCGATCTGCTCGTCGCCCGTGATCTCGTACAGCGTGCGCATCATGCCCAGCGCCATCAGCGCGTTGAAGCCGTTGGTGGGTCGCGGCAGCACGGCGCCCGGCGCGATCTCGCGCGCGCTGAGATCGTGGAAGGTCGTGTTGCGGCCGTCGGCGTCGAAGATCACGAGATCCACCGTCTTGCCCGGCGCGACCTCGCGCGGCGTCATCAACATCTGGGCGATGGCGCGCGCGTCGGCGACCAGACGATCCCGCTTGCTGGCGTCGACGGTGTCGTCGTTGCGCACCACGTCCCAGATCGCACCGAGGGCGAAGAGGTAGCCGTCGAGTTGATCCTTGGAGCAGTCGTCGAACCAGACGAGGAAGGGCAGCTCGCCCGAGAAGTCGTCGCGCCAGGTCGGCTCCTTGTCGGCGGGCAGCGGGTTTCCGGCCGCGTCGTGTAGGGGCACGGTGGTCGGGGCCGGTCGCGGCAGAGGCGGCTCGCCCGCCTCGGGGGTGATGCGGCGGATGCCACGCGCCACCACTCCAGGCACACCTGTCACAGCTGTTTGCCAATGAAGGCCATCCATGGCGCGCTCGAGGTCGCTTCGTGCCGCATCGAGTTCAGGTCCGGTGACGCCGGAGTCGCGCAGGACGGCGTAGCGGAAGGCGTCGCCCGCGGCCTGCACGCCGCCGAACATGCCCAGATCGCCGTTCTCCTCGTACATGTCGACCACCTCGTAGGGGTGGCGTCCCGTGGCGGCGAGGAAGTCGCGCTGTCCCGAGGCGATGAAGGCGTCGACGCTCGCGCGGTCGGTAGGGTTGGAGACGAAGGCCTCCAGACCGAAGCCCAAGGGCACGGCTAGAATGCCGTGGATCTGTCGATCGTAGCCCGACGCGAGCTGCGCGAGGGTCGCGTCGTAGCCGGGCTCACCGGGTCCGGGGATCAGGTGATCCGCGCGTGCGTGCGCGAGCTCGAAGGTGGCGAGGAGCAGCGCGAGCGCGCCCGCGGCGAAGGATCGAGACATGGGCGGAAGGCTATCAGCCTCGATCCGTCGTGTGTAGGGTGGGCCAAGGAGCAACCCGCGCGGACGAGACCTCGCGCCCACGTTCGGGCATCGAGGATGATCCCGTGGCCTGCGTTCGGGCCACGCCGCGGCGCGGCTCAGCGACAGGTCTGGAGGAACGCCGACAGCGCTCGGGCTTCGGGCGTGCTTAGCTCGAGCTTCACCGTCGCGTCGCCGGTTCCGTGACGGGACTCGAGCAAGAGCGCCTCGGCCCAGCTCTGGTCGTGCACGGTCGGCTCGTCCGGGGCGGGCTCGTCGTCGTCGGTGACGGGGAGGTTGGCGACGACCAGTCCGCCCAGGCTCCGATTCGGCGCCCTCGAGTCGAGGCTGTGGCAGCCGGAGCAGCCGCGGTCGCGGTAGAGCAAGGCGCCCCACGCGGCGTCGCTCAGGCCTCCGGGTCCCTGACTGGGATCGGGTGCTGGCGGTTCTTCAGGGCGACCTCCGCAGGCCACGAGCAGCGCGAAGGCCAGGCCGAGGCCCAAGCGTAAAAAGCGCCCGCGGTACACCCTCGGGTGGACCATGGACGCTTGCGCGGATCTCGGCGATCGAGAATCCAAGACGACCAAGACACATCGAGCCTGGTGAGGCTCGGCTGCGCTCAGAAGCCTTGGCGGTCGCGCTTGCGGCGACGACGTGCGGCCTCGGCCTGCTTCTTCCGTCGACGAACCGAAGGCTTCATGTAGTGGCGCCTGCGCTTGAGCTCGCGAAGAATGCCCTCGGAAGCCATCTTGCGCTTGAGGTGCTTCACCGCGCGCTCGAGGCCCTTGTCTCCGACGACAACCTCGACGGGCTTGCACTGAACTGCCTCACCAATCGACATAGATTAACCCTTTCCCGAAACGGGCGCGGACCTTGGCATGCGGACTCGGCCGACGCAAGTGCGTGGAGGACTCTTTCTGCCCGTCTGGACGATCATTCTCCGCCCAGGACGGACCCGCGTCAGAGCGCGACCAGCACAGGTGTGGTGCTCTGGGTCGTGCTGCCGTCGCCGAGCTGCCCGCTGTTGTTGGAGCCCCAGCACAGCACCTGGCTCGAGTCCGCTGCGCCTCCGGGTGTGTGTCGCCGGGCGCAGGTCGCGCTGCCCAGTCCCCAGCAGATGACGTGTCCGCTGGCACGCAGGGCGCACACGAGCGTCGCGCCGACGGCCATCTGAACCCCGTCCGAGACGCCACGCAGCAACGGCGGAGTCCCCATGCCAGGCATGCCTGGGCCCACGGAGAGCTGCCCCCAGCAGAGCACGTCGTGGGACGCGCGCACGGCGCAGGTCGTGATCAGTCCCGCCGAGATCTGCACGGCGTCGTCCAGGCCAACGACCGGGACGGGGACATAGGACCTGATGCCGGCCGCCGGGGATCCGACTTCGAAGTGGTCGTTCAAGCCCCAGCACACGACCTCGCCCGTCGCTCGCCGGGCGCAGGTGTGGAGCCCGCCTGCGCTGACTTCGACGCCGTCCGAGAGTCCCACCACAGGCACGGGCAGGTGCTGGGTGCTCCAGGTTCCGTCTCCGCGCTGGCCGTGTCCGGTGCTGCCCCAGCAGGAGACTCCGCCCGAATCGAGAAGCGTACCCGATCGCGGCCGCGCCGTCGGACCGACCTAGAAGAGGCGACCCTGTCGCTTGGGTTCTGCGAGGCCCATGTGCTCGTAGGCGTGGCGCGTGGCGACGCGTCCTCGGGCGGTGCGCGCCAGGAACCCCTGCTGCAGGAGATAGGGTTCGTACACGTCTTCGAGCGTGTCGCGAGGCTCGCTGAGCGCCGCCGCCAGCGTCTCCACGCCCACCGGGCCGCCGTCGTAATGCTCCATGATCACCAGCAGATAACGCCTGTCCATCTCGTCCAGGCCGGCGCCGTCGACCTCCAACCGATCGAGCGCCTCCTTGGACATGTCATGGGTGATACGTCCATCGCCCAGCACCTCGGCGAAGTCTCGCGCGCGCCTGAGCAAGCGGTTGACGATGCGTGGGGTGCCGCGAGCACGGCGGGAGATCTCGCCCGCGGCGTGGCCATCGAGGGGACAGCCGAGAAGACGCGCGCTGCGCGTGACGATCAATTCGAGCGCTTCGGGCGGGTAGTAGTCGAGGCGCGCGGGGTAGCCGAAGCGTGAACGCATCGGGTTGGTCAACAGCCCGGTGCGCGTGGTCGCCGCGACCAGCGTGAAGGGGTGGATCGGCAGCTGCAGCGTCTGGGCGTAGGGCCCGTCGCCGTGCACGACCTCGATGCGGAAGTCCTCCATGGCCGAGTAGAGGTTCTCCTCCACGACGGCCGTCAGCCGATGCACCTCGTCGATGAAGAGCACATCGCGCGGCTCGAGCTGGGTGAGGATCGCGGCGAGTTGGCCCTTGTGTTCGATGGCGGGACCGGACGCGAGGTGCAGCGTCACGCCCATCTCCTCGGCCAGGATGTGCGCCATGGTGGTCTTGCCCAGGCCTGGAGGTCCGCACAGGAGCACGTGGTCCAGAGGATCACCGCGTCGGCTGGCGGCCTCGACCATGATCCGGAGGTTGTCCTTGATCTTGTCCTGGCCCACGAAGTCGTCGAAGCGCGACGGCCGCAGCGCGATCTCGTAGCGACGCTCTTCAATCCCCGCACCGGGATTCAGCGTCTCGCTCTTTTCCATGGTCATGACGGGGTGGAGCTCGGGATCCAATGGCCGAAGCATGCGGCTCGACCGGGGTGACTGCAAGGATGTTCAGGCTTTTGGCGGATCATGCTTTGGAGAGCGTGGCCAAGGCCGCGCGCAGGAAGGTCTCGAGGCTGCCCTCGCGGGCGTCGCCTTCCACGCGTGCCACGGCGCCTTCGGCGATGATTCGTTTGTAGCCCAGGTTCACCAAGGCGGCGACCACGTCGGCGGCTGCATCGCCGACCATGGCTGCGCCCGCGTCGAGCATGGCGGGAGCGCCGGGCGCGACGTCGAGCTTGTTCTCGAGATCCAGCAGGATGCGCTCCGCCGTCTTCTTGCCCACGCCGCTGACCGCCTGAAGCGCCGCGCGATCCTTGCGCGCGATGGTCAGCGCCAGGGCCCCGGCGTTCAGCTGTCCGAGGATCGCCAGAGCGAGCTTGGGACCGACGCTGTTCACGCCCAGCAGCGCGCGGAAGGCGAGCTTGTCCTCGGCGCCCGCGAAGCCATAGAGCATCAAGGCGTCTTCGCGCACCAGAGTGTGGATCTCGAGCGTCACCTCCTGGGGTGGCGCGGCCAATCGGCCCAAGGTGCCCAGGGGGACGAAGACCTCGTAGCCCACGCCGCCCACTTCGAGCACGCACGATCCGTCGCTCGCGCGCTCTACCACCAGGCCTCGGAGTCTGCCGATCATCGCGCTTTGACCTTCATCGCCCGGTTCCCCTTCTTCTTCACCGCTGCGCTCGGCATGGGCACGGCGCGGCGCGTAGCTTGGGCGTGCGTGATCGCGATGGCCAGGGCGTCGGTCGCGTCCTTGCCGGGCAGCTCGGTCAGACCGAGGATCGCGCCCACCAGCCGCGCGACCTGCGCCTTGTCGGAGCCTCCGCGCCCAGCCACCGTCCGCTTCACCAGCGCCGGCGCGTAGCTGGCGACCGGCAGCTCCGCCAGGGCACCCGCCAACAGCGCCACACCACGCGCCTGGGCGAGCTTCAACGCGCCCGTCATGTGCTTGGCGAAGAAGAGATCCTCCACCGCCACCGCGTCGGGCTTCGTCTCCGCGATGATCCGCGCCAGGCCCTGGTGCATGATCAAGAGGCGTCGGTCGAGGCTCGCCTTCTCGGGCGCCACCAGGGTCTCGGCCATCACGTACACCAGGCGCGTGCCCTTTCGCTCCACGACCCCGACGCCCATACGTCGGCTCCCGGGATCGATGCCGAGCACGCGCACCTCAGCGCCCTCGAAGCAGCGCGCGCCGATGGCGAAGGGAGTTCACGGGCTCAGCCCAGCTGTTCGTCGCTGGGCTGGAATTCCGTGAACAGGCTCTGCACATCGTCGTGGTCCTCGAGCGCCTCGTACAGGTTCACGAGAACCTCTCCGTCGCGTCCGTCCACCTGCTTGGGTGTCTTGGGGATCTGCTCGAGGTTGGCCGCCTCGATGGGCAAACCGGCCGTTTCGATGGCGTCTCGGACCACGTCGAGCTCCTCTCGGGGCGTGGTCACGATCCAGCTCTCCTCGTCGCGCTCGATGTCTTCGGCGCCTGCGCCGACGGCCACCTCGAAGAGCTGCTCTTCGGTCGCGGCGGCCCCCGGCAATCGGATGATGCCCTTCTGGTCGAAGGCCCAGGCGGCCGCTCCGCTCCCGCTGAGTTGACCGTTGTTGCGGTCGAAGAGCTTGCGCAGCTCCGCCGCGGTACGGTTGCGGTTGTCGGTGGTCACCTCGAGCAGGAAGAGCACGCCCGCGGGGCCGACGCCCTCGTAGACCAGCTCCTCGTACATCACGCCCTCGAGCTCGCCCGTGCCCTTCTTGATGGCACGGTTCGTCGTGTCGGCGGGCATGTTCACGACCTTGGCGGCGTCGAGCGCGCGCCTCAAGCGTGGGTTCCCGTCCGGGTCCCCTCCGCCGCCTCGCGCGGCGATGGTGATCTCCTTGATCACCTTGGTGAAGATCTTGCCGCGCTTGGCGTCGATCTCACCCTTTTTCCGCTTGATCGTGGACCATTTACTGTGGCCGCTCATGGGGGGCTCCTGTGTCGCTTCGTGTGCTCGGGACTGGCGCTGGGCTCAGCCTCGGGTCCGTGTCTCGGATGGCGCACTACTTAGGCGCGTCGGATGGCAGCGGTCAAGCCTAGCGCCGCCTGGGGCTTGCCCCTGCACGTTCCGCGTGAATATATAGTGCCCATGGGCGCCGGCCACGAGGTTGACGGGGAGACTGTCATCCGCTTCAGGACGAGCCTGGAACGTTGCCTCGCGCGTCCGGAGTTCCTGGAGGATTTCTACGACCGCTTTCTGGCCTCGTCGGACGAGATTCGAGAGAAGTTCGCCCACACCGACTTCGCCAAGCAGCGCCGCATGCTGCGGGGCTCGCTCTACCTGATGAGCCGCGCGGCCATGGGGCTCGATGACGGTCGCGAACATCTCGCGGCGGTCGCCAAGTCGCACTCCTCCTCGCGCCTCGCCATCCCCAAGCATCACTACGACCTCTGGCTCGAATCCCTGGTCGAGACCGCGCGCGAGAGCGAGGGCGAATTCGACGCCGAGCTCGAGGCCGCCTGGCGCGAAGTGCTCTCGCTGGCCGTGAACGTCGTCAGCGATCACGACTGACCCACCGGCCCTCGACCGAGCCCTCCCTCCGTCGTAGAACGCGCGAGCTCATGGCACGAAAGATCCACTTCGTCTCGCTCGGCTGCGCCAAGAACCGCGTCGACACCGAGATCATGCTCGGCGTCGGTGAAGGTGCGGGCTACATCTTCGAGCCCGACGCCGAAGCAGCGGACGTCATCGTCGTCAACACCTGCGGCTTCATCGGCGAGGCCAAGCAGGAGTCCGTGGACACCATCCTCGAGATGGCCGAGCTGCGCGCTTCCGGGAGCTGCCAGACCTTGGTCGTCTCCGGTTGCCTGAGCCAGCGCTATGCGGCCGAGCTCGCGGTCGAGATGCCCGAGGTGGATCACTTCCTGGGCTCGAGCGACATGCTTCGGTTGAAGACGGTGCTCGAGGGCGGCGCCGAGCGCATGCTCGTGCACGATCCCGCCTACTACACGCAGCGCGCGAGCGATCCGCGCGTGCTCAGCCAGAGCCACCACAGCGCGTACGTGAAGATCGCCGAGGGCTGCAACCGCACGTGCTCCTTCTGCGCCATCCCGGGCATCCGCGGAAAGCAGCGTTCGCGTTCGGTCGAGGACATCGCCACCGAGGTTCGGCGTCTGGTCGATCTGGGTGTGGTCGAGGTCAACCTCGTCAGCCAGGACACGGTCTCCTACGGCCGCGACCTGGCCGAGGGGCCGGACCTCGCTCAGCTCGTGGCGCGCCTGGCGGACCTCGACGGATTGCGCTGGCTGCGTCTGCACTATCTCTACCCCGAGCGGCTCACCGAGCCCTTGCTCGAGCTCTTGGCCGATCACCCCGTGGTGTTGCCCTACGTGGACATGCCGCTTCAGCACGCCAGCGACGCGCTGCTCACGCGAATGCGCCGCGGTCATGGTGGCAGCCGCCTACGAAACGTCGTCACACGCCTGCGCGAGCGCCTGAACGACATGGTGTTCCGCTCCACCTTCATCGTCGGACATCCCGGGGAGACCGACGCGGACTTCGAGGAGCTGCTCGAGTTCCTGCGTTGGTCCGAGTTCGATCACGTCGGCGTCTTCGCCTACTCGCACGAAGAGGGCACGGCCAGCTTCGATCAAGACGCGTTGGTGCCGGAGGAGTTGATCGCCGAGCGTCGCGAGCGTGCGATGGAGCTCCAGCGTCCGATCAGTCGGGCCAAGCTCGAAGCGCGCGTGGGCGAAGAGCTCGAGGTGTTGGTCTCGGGGGTGAGCGACGAGAGTTCCTTGCTGCTCGAAGGGCGCTTCTTCGGTCAAGCTCCAGAGGTCGATGGGCGCGTCTTCTTGGCCAACGGGGTCGCGCAGCCCGGGGAGCTCCGGCGAGCCTTGGTCACCCAGGCGGGTGACTACGACTTGGTCGCCGATCTGCTCGACGACGACGGGCGCCGAGATGCTCCGCCTGGGAGCCCGGACCCGGCCCGTCGTGTGAAGCTCCCCATGTTCGACGAATGAGCCCGTCGCGGCCATCGCTGGCGCGGCTCCGGTCGCAGGCGCTCGTGCTCGCGCTCAGCGCCGCGTTCACGCTCAGCGGCTGCGCAGCCGCCCTGCCCGCCCTGGGCGGGGGTTCGACGACGCCGGCGCGACGTGGTGACCTCTTGCTCGGTGGCGCCGCGCGCGTGCCCTTCGGGAAGCTGCGCGAACCTGCGCTGGCTCCGACGGGTGAGAGTCGCTACCGCCGCGACGCGCAGGCGTCGGGCGTCGTGCCCGTGGTCGCCGCGCGCTACGGCCTCGCGCATCACCTCGACCTGGGCATCCTCGTCGCGGGCACCACCGTCCGAGGCGAGCTGCGACGAGAGCACGTCTTGGTGGAGGACAGCACGCGCCCGAGCTTCGTCTACGGCCTCGCGCCCTACGTGGGCATGGTCGAAGGCGGCGGCAGTGAAGGCGGGCGCGCGACGCGCTTCGGGCTCGACCTGCCCGTGACCTACGCGGTGGAGATCGGCGGCCTGTACGAGGTCTGGCTAGGCATCCGCGCGGGCGCGGAGGGTGTGCGAGGGCAGCTTGGCGCGGACGGGGTGCGCGAGGACGTGAGCGCGCAGAAGGTCTACGGCGGCGCGCTCTTCGGCGTCGGCCTGGGCTTCCGGCGGCTGCACGTGCTGCTTGAGCTCACGGCGGCGTACGAGCAGTGGTGGGGAAGCCACGGCATCACGT
>Ga0210033_1002711_pt1 | contig 14864 bp, 8 predicted proteins | sample CryGeymeta201501_FD_185465 | JGI IMG/M metagenome (GOLD analysis project Ga0210033, IMG submission 185465) | Groundwater microbial communities from Crystal Geyser aquifers in Utah, USA - Crystal Geyser metaG 2015-01 (SPAdes) (version 2) | ecosystem: Environmental > Aquatic > Deep subsurface >... | reverse complement strand
GTCGCGCTTCTCGGCGACGGTGAAGGTTCTTGGTGGTGACATGGTTGCGGTCCTCCTCCGCAACGACCACCCCAAATCTGTTCGGGGTTTCGGGTCGTTGACGGACGGACAGCGTCAGGCAAGAGCACCTACGCCCACCAGCTCCAGGCCTTTCGCCAGCTCAGCAGCGCGCCGGGGGGCGAGCCCGCCAACACCCTGGTGACCACGGGCACGGGCTCGGGAAAGACCGAGTGCTTCTTGTACCCGGTGCTCGACCACTGCTTTCGAAACCGCCACCAAGCCGGCATTCAGGCCATCCTCATCTACCCGATGAACGCCTTGGCCACCGACCAGGCGCGGCGCTTGGCGGAGCTGATTCACGGCGACCCGCGCCTGCACGGCCTGCGCGCGGGCCTGTACGTGGGCGGCGGCGACAAGTCCTTGCCCCGCGAGATGAGCCCCACCCGCCTCATCGAGAACAAGCAGGCGCTCATCGACGACCCGCCTCAGATCCTGCTCACCAACTACAAGATGCTCGACTTCATGCTGCTGAGGCCGAACGAGCGTCGCCTCTGGCAGCACAACACCCCCGAGACGCTGCGCTACCTGGTGGTGGACGAGCTGCACACCTTCGACGGCGCCCAGGGCTCGGACGTGGCCTGCCTGATTCGGCGGCTCAAGGCGCGGCTCAAGACCCCCGAGGGCCACCTGCGCTGCGCCGGCACCTCGGCCACCATCGGCAGCGCCACCGATGAGCGCACCTTCGAGGCCCTGGCGGACTTCGCCCAGACGGTCTTCGGCGAGCCCTTCAGCGCCGCGAACGTGGTGCGCGAGGAGCGCGTCCCCCTCCACGAGCTGCTGCGCAAGCCCAGCGGACCCCTGCTCCCCGAGGACCGCCCCGACCTGCGCGACGCCCTGGTCCCCGGCCCCGACGCGACGGCCTGGCTCGACCAGCAGCGCGCCATGTGGTCCCTCCCCGCCGGCGACCCCGTCGCCCTCGGCGACGCCCTGCTCAGCCACCCCCTCCTCAACGCCCTGCTCCGCGCCATGGACGGCGGCGTCCACACCCTCGCCGACGTGGACGCGCGCCTCGCTGAGCAAGCCCCCGCCTGGGCCTCAGCGGATCCCACCCTGCGACCGCTGCTCCTGCGTAGCTTCCTCGCGGTCCTCAGCGTCGCCAAGCGCCGGGTGGGCAGCCACGCCCTGCCCCTGCTCGCCCTGCAGCTCCAGGTCTGGGCCCGCGAGCTCACCCGCCTGCTGCGCACCCTCCCCGACCAAGCCGACGGCGCGCTGCTCCCCCCGCAGTTCGCCTGGCACGCCGACGGCCAACTGGCGCTGGAGGAGCGGCTCCTGGCGCCGCAGGCTCACTGTCGCGAGTGCGGCATCATCGGCCTCGCCGGGGTGCAGGACGAGCAGGACCGCGAGCACGCGCGCCTGAGCTTCGACGCCGCCAAGGTGGGCACCGCCTGGCTCCAAGCCTCGCGCACCGCCGTCTTCGTCTGGCCCCGCCCCCTCGACGCCGCCGCCCGCGACACCGAGCTCATCCACTGGCTCGACCCCTGCTCCGGCGCCCTCGGCGGCGCCCCCTTCGTGGGCGCGAGCCACCAGCAGCGCGGCGCCCCCATCGTCCTGGAGGCCACCACCCGCCGCAGCGGCCAGAGCACCGCCTTCGCCGGGCGCTGCCCCTGCTGCGAGGCCGACGACGCCCTGCGCATCCTCGGCGCGCGCGCCGCCTCCCTCACCAGCGTGGTGGTGACCCAGCTCTACCAGACCGCCTTCGCGCAGGACCGCAAGCTCCTCGCCTTCACCGACTCGGTGCAGGACGCCTGCCACCGCGCCGGCTTCTTTGGCGGGCGCACCTACCGCATCCACCTGCGCACCGCGATGCAGGCGGCCCTCGCCGGCGGCGAGCCCGTCCCCCTCGACCAAGCCGCCGCGCGCTTCGAGGCCTACTGGCGCGGGCGCGACGGCACCGACGACACGCGCTACCTCGCCCAGTTCTTGCCCCCCGACCTGCGCGAGATCCCAGAGTTTCTGCGCTATATGGAGAAGGGCGGCAAGGGCCCCCACAAGAAGCTCTTCGGCATCCTGGAGAGGCGCCTCGCCTGGGAGTTCACCCGCGAGTTCGGCGTCGCCGCGGGCATCGGCCGCAGCCTGGAGCGCTCCGCCGCCTCGGTCGCCGAGGTCGCCCCCGCGCGCCTCGACGCGGCGGTGACGCAGTTCACCAGCTGGCTGCGCGAGGAGAAGCTCGACGCCGGCGCCTGCCACCCGCGCCACTTCGTCTTCGGGCTGGTCCACCGCATGCGCCACATGGGCGCCATCCACCACCCCTTCCTCAAGACCTACGTGGCCAAAGAGGGCGAGCGCTACCTGCTCTCCAAGCAGAAGAACCCCCACATGAGCCCGGTGGGGCCTCGCTCCAAGCGCATTCGCTTCCTCACCAGCCAGAGCGCCAAGCCCACCTTCCCCTCGCCCACCTCCAAGCGCGCGAGCGTGGGCTGGTTCGGCGACTGGATGCGCCGCTGCCTGGACTGGTCCACCCCGAGCACCGCCGACCTCGGGCGCGTCTACGGCAAGGCCCTCGACGCCCTCATCGCCGCCCAGCTCGTTGAGGCCGTGCCCGGCGCCAAGGGCGCGACGGTCTGGGGTCTGCGCCCCGACGCCCTGCGGCTCACCACCGCTGTGAGCGCGGTGCAGAGCGGATCGTTGGGGCGCGTCCAGCACCTCAGCCAGGCCGAGGCCCTCGCCTGTGACGGCCTCCCCGCCTTCGCCCACCGCAGCGCCGAGCACCTGCACCTCGTGCCGCCGCTGGTGGGCTTCTACGCCGACGTGTACAGCCGCGGCCTCACCACCCGCGTCTTCCCCGGCGAACACACGGGCCTGCTCGACCGCGAGCCCCGCACCGAGCTGGAGCACCGCTTCAAGACGGGCAGCACCGCCGCCGACCCCCAAGCGCCCAACCTGCTGGTGTGCACCCCCACCCTGGAGATGGGCGTGGACATCGGCGACCTCTCCGCTGCGCTCCTGTGCAGCGTGCCGCCGAGCCCCGCCAACTACCTGCAGCGCGTCGGGCGCGCCGGCCGAAAGACCGGCAACGCGCTGATCTTCGTGATGGCGAACCACAGCCCCCACGACCTCTACTTTCACGCCGATCCCACGCTCATGCTCGACGGCACGGTGCTCCCGCCCGGCGCCTTCTTGGGCGCGGTCGCCATGCTCAAGCGCCAGCTCACCGCCTGGTGCATGGACCAGTGGGCCCGCGACGACGAGAGCGCCGGCCCCATCCCCCCGCAGACCGGCGGCCTGCTCTCGGACCGCGGCCAGCTCCACTTTCCGGGGCGCTTCCTGGACTACTTCGTCGGGCGCCGCGACGCGCTGCTCGCCAGCTTCTTGGAGCGCTTCGCCCCCTACCTCGACGACGAGGGCCGCGCCGAGCTCAGCGCGTGGGTGCTTTCGGGCACCCAAGGCCTGACCTCCGCCGTCCAGGGCGCCTTCGCGGACGTGGCTGAGCAGCTCGACCACTACCAGCGCGAGAAGGAGAAGACGCAGCGCCGCCTCAAGAAGCTGCAAGAGGACCGCACCGCCGTCGCCGACGCGGACACCGAAGAGGCCGACCTCAAGCGCTACAGCGCGGTGCTCAACAGCTTGATGGGCGAGCTACGCCGCAAATACCCGCTGAACGTGCTCGCCGACGCCTCGGTCCTGCCCAACTACGCCTTCCCCGAGCGCGGCGTGGAGCTGCACTCCATGCTCCAGACCCGCGAGGTCGAAGAGGACGGCCAGACCACCCGCCGCACGGAGAAGCGCTCCTACCTGCGCCCGCCGCGCCGCGCCCTCCGCGAGCTCGCCCCCTTCAACACCTTCTACGCCGAGGGCCACAAGGTCGAGATCCGGCAGCTTGAGGTCGGGCCCAAAGCCAGCCGCGTCCAGCACTGGCGCTTCTGCGCGGCCTGCCACCACACCGAGCGCAACCTCGCCGACACCACCGCCCCCGAGGGGAGCGCCTGCCCGCGCTGCGGCGACAAGGAGTGGGCGGACAAGGGCCGCATCCGCCCCGTGCTGCCGATGAACGTGGTGCGCGCCGTCGCCGACCGCGTGCGCAGCACCACCATCGACGACTCCGACGAGCGCGACAAGCAGAGCTACAACCTCATTCAGCTCTTCGAGCTCGACGCGAAGCACATCGTCGGCGGCGCCACGCGGGCCGGCGGCTTCGGCTTCGAGTACTTCGCCACCGCGCGCATGACGGAGCTCAACCTCGGCCTCAAGTCCCAGCTCGAGAGCGGCGCGCAGCTCAACATCGCGGCGACCCCCGCCTCCGCCGAGGGCTTCCCCACCTGCCGCGACTGCGGCACGGTCGTGGACCCGCGCGCCAAGAGCCTCTACAACCAGCCGCCCCCCCACTCGCCCTTCTGCCCGCAGCGCGGCAACGACACCAAGCCGCGCGAGCCGCTGTTCTTGTTCCGCGAGCTTCAGTCCGAAGCCGTGCGCTTCTTGCTGCCCTTCTCCGACCACGACGTCGACAACAAGCGCGCCTCCTTCATGGCCGCCCTCAACCTCGGCCTTCGCCGGCGCTTTCAGGGGCGCCCGATGCACCTGCAGGTCGCGTCGATGACCCAGCCCGACGTGGGCGACCACGAGCGCCGCTTGCACTACCTGGTGCTCATGGACTCGGTGCCCGGCGGCACGGGCTACCTCAAGGAATACCGGCGTCCCGAGCGCGTCTTCGCCCTGCTGGAGCAAGCGCTGGAGAGCATCGTGGGCTGCGCCTGTCGGACGCGCGGCAAAGACGGCTGCTACCTCTGCCTGTTCGGCCACCAGCAGCAGCACGACCTGCCCTTCATCTCCAGCCAGCTCGCCGAGAACCTCCTCCGCAGCATCCTGGACCAGCGCCACCTGGCCGAGGCCGTCGCCAGCCTGGGCGAGCACACCCAAGCCAGCGTCATCGAGTCGGAGCTGGAAGAGCGCTTCGTGGCCCGCCTCGCCGAGCGCTACAAGGTGAACCTGGACGCGGTGCGCTACAAGCTCGGCGCCGCTGAGTTCAAGGCGGGGAGCACCACCTGGAGCCTCGAGGCCCAGGTCGACGTGAGCGCCGAGGCCGACCAGCCCGCCCGCGCCGACTTCGTGCTGCGCGGCATCCAAGGCCCCGGCTTGGACCAGACGGTGGTGGTCGAGTGCGACAGCGTCACCTACCACGTCCAGCCCGGCAAGCTCCACGCCCGCCTCGCCGACGACGTCGCCAAGCGCCAGAGCCTCGTGGCCCGCCCCGGCTGGCGCGCCTTCGCCATCACCTGGCACGACCTCAAGCAGGGCGGGACCGCCCCCGAGCTCGCCCCCGTGTTCGCGAGCGCCGCCTCCCCCTCGTGGCGGGCGATGGCCAGCGTGCAGAACCGCCTCGGCTGGTCCGACGACGAGGCCGCACGCGCGCGCGCGCTCCCCACGACGAGCCCCTTCGACCTGCTCTGCGCCTACCTGGAGCGCCCCGACGCCCCCTGGCCGCAGCTCACCGCCATGTGGATGATGGTGAGCCTCCTCGATCACGCCCAGCACAAGCAGCTCGTCGACCCGGCCAGCTACTACACGGTCGCCGACGACCTCCGCCGCGCGCCCACGCCCTTCCCCTTCGGCCCGATGGGCCTCAGCGCGCGCACCGGCCCCAAGGACCGCTTCGCGCGGGTGGGCCTCGCCGGCTCCTTTGGCGCGGCCGTCTCGGCGCTGGGCGAGCACCTCACCGCCGTCACCCCGGAGGGCTTCGAGCTGCTCTTGCGCTTGGACGACGCCTTCGAGCCGCGCTCAAGCGACGCCTTCACGGCGAGCTGGCGCAGCTTCTTGCACGCCATGAACCTCGCGCAGCTCTTGCCCAACGCCACCGTCGTCACCACCGAGGGGCTGCACAGCGACAGCGGCAGCGTGCTCTCCAGCCTCGGCGTCGACGAGCTCAGCCCGCTCGCCGCCGCGCCGCCCGCCCCCTACCTCGCCGACGACCCGCTGCGCGCCTACAAAGCGGCCTACGCCGAAGACGACGAGCTGTGGGCGCTCCTGCTTCAGATCCAAGCCAGCGGCGTGCCCCTCCCCGACGTCGATCCGCAGGAGCTGGACTTCGCTGGGCTCACGCCGCTCTTCACCTGGGGTGAGCACCAGGCCGCGCTCTGCGCCGCCGACCAGCTGGAGCCCGCCGACCACGACGCCGCGCGCGCCGTCGGCTGGGTGCTGCTCACCACGCCCTTCGACCCCGTACGCTTCGCGCACAGCCTCAAGGCCTAGGAGCCGTCCATGCCCCCGATCAGCAACTTCGCCCCCATCGAAGCGCAGCTCCCCGATGTGGCGGAGGCCGGCCAAAAAGCTGAGCAGGAGTTCGTGCGCACCCCGCGAAGCGCCATGATGTTCCTGCGTATGTACGGCGAGCGCCTCGCGGTACACCTGCTGCAACAGCACCGTCTCCCGGCCTACCAAGAGGACCAAGCGTCGCGCCTGCGCCGCCTGCGCGTGGACGCGAACCTCGACACCGAGGCCCTCCAGCGCCTGCACGTCCTGCGCGAGGAGGGCAACCGCGCGGTCCACGGCGACGACGTCTCCCACAGCGAGGCGATGCGCATGCTCAAGGCCGCGCACCGCCTGTCCACGTGGTACTGGGCGACCTACACGCCGCAGCACCCGCCCGCGCCGAGCACCTTCGTGCGCCCGGTCGCCCCCGACGCCCGCGTGAGCGCCCAGCTCGAGCGCGCCGCCCTCGAAGCCCAGCGCCGCGAGGCCGAGCGCGCCAAGAGCGAGCTCGACGCGGTGCGCCGCCTGCTCGACATGCCCGAGGTGGCCATCAACCGCACGGTGGAGACCTGCTTTCAGGCCCTCGATCCTGCGCTTCAAGAGCGCGTCCAGCGCTACCTCACCGAGTTCAAGGAAGAGCCCATCCACGAGGACCGCCCCCTGCGCGTCCCCCCCGGCATGGCCGACCCGAAGGTGCGCTTCGCCGACGTGGAGGGGCTGACGCTCGTGGTCATCGCCCCCGACCGCGGCGACGTCCTGCTGGTGGTCTTCCTCGGCGACGAGGCGACGGCGACCACCTGGGCGCAGCACAAGTGCTTCGAGGTCAACCGCGTCTTTGGCTCGGTGCAGAGCTACGACGCCGTCGAGGCCCAAGAGCTCGCCGCGAACTGCGAAGGCGGGCTCCTGGACGGCCTCAGCGACGAGGACCTCCTCCGCGTGGCGCTCCCCAGCGCGCTCCTGGAGCCGGTGCGCGCGCTCGCGAACGAGCAGGACCTGGACGCCCTCGCCCCGACGCTCCCCCCCGAGGCCGCCGACGCGCTCTACCTGCTCGCCTGCGGCTACACGGTCGACCAGACGCTGCGCGAGCTCAACCGCGAGCCCCCCCGCGAGCCCGTCGACCACGAGGACTTCGCCGTCGCCGTCCATCACCCCGCCTCGCAGCGCTCCTTCAAGGTGCTCGACGGCGACGAGGACCTGGAGTCGGTGCTCTCCGGCAGCGTCGAGGCCTGGCGCGTCTACCTGCACCCGGACCAGCGCAAGTATGTGCGCATGAAGGCGAAGGGCCCCATCCGCATCCTCGGCGGCGCGGGCACCGGCAAGACGGTGGCGCTCCTCCACCGCGCAAAGCACCTGCTGACCACGGTCTTCACCGAGCCCGACGACCGCCTGCTCATCACCACCTACACCCGCAACCTCGCCGCCGACCTGCGCCACCACCTCGCGAAGCTCCTCGACGACGAGACCCTCGCGCGCGTCGACGTCGTCAACCTGCACGCGCTCCTCGCGGACCTCTGGCGCGAGCACGGCGACGGTCGCCGCCTCCTCCACGACGCGCACCCCGGCAACGCCTGGAAGACCGCGGTCGAGGCCGACACGCTCCGCCTCTCCCAAGCCTTCTACGAGGACGAGTGGACGCAGGTGGTGCAGGCCCAGGACGCCCTGACGCTCAGCGCCTACCAGCGCGCGCGCCGCGACGGCCGCGGCGGCAGCCTCTCCCGCACCAAGCGCGCCGAGGTGTGGCGCGTCTTCGAGGCCTACCGCGCCGCCCTCGACCGCGACGGCGTCCTGGAGCGCGCCGACCAAGCCCGCGCCCTGGAGCAGCAGCTCACCGCTGGCACCCTCCCCCGCCGCTATGTCAGCGCCCTGGTCGACGAGGTCCAGGACTTCGAGGCCCCCGAGCTCAAGTTCTTGCGCGCCCTCATCGCCCCCGCCCCGAACGACCTCTTCCTGGTCGGCGACACCCACCAGCGCATCTACGGCTACCCGGTCCGCATCGGCCGCTGCGGCATCGAGGTGCGCGGCCGCGCCCGCCGCCTCCGCGTCAACTACCGCACCACCGCCAAGGTCCGCAGCTGAGCCGTCGCCGCCCTCCGCGGCCAGGTCTTCGACGACCTCGACGGCGGCGAGGACACCCTCGACGGCTACCACTCCCTCCGCGTCGGCGTCGCCCCCGAGGTCTTCCTGGGCAAGCGCCAAGCCGACGAGCGCCAGCACCTCCTCGCCACGCTGAGACGCTGGCTACAAGCCGCTGAGCCCGAGTCCATCTGCGTCGCCGCCCCCACCCGCCAGCTCCGCGACGACCTCCTCGCCTTCCTCGAAGCGAACGACCTCCCGGTCAGCCTCGTCGAGAGCGAGGCCACCGCCACCGGCCAAGGCGTGCGCATCGCGACCTTCCACCGCCTCAAGGGCCTCGAGTTCCCCCGCGTCCTCCTCTCCGGCGTGCAGGACCACCTCATGCCCATGCGCTTCCCCGCCTGGTACCAGCTCGAACCCGAGAAGCAGGCCGAGCACGACAAGCAGCAGCGCTGCCTCCTGTACGTCGCCGCCACCCGCGCCCGCGACGAGCTCGCCATCACCGGCTACGGCCGCCCCAGCCCCTTCCTAGCGACCACTCCCGCCGCCACACCCGACGCGCCCGAGCTGGACCTGGACGCCGAGAAGACCTGCCCCCGGTGCGGCGCGAGCGGGTCCGTGGGTGAGCTGTTCGGCACCAGGAGGATCACGCGGAGGCTGGTGAGCGGGGACGTGAAGACGTTGGAGCGGGCGCAATCTTACTGTAGGGGGTGTCGGTGATTAGGAGCTGTGGGCGAGCGTCGAATTGTCCGAGCGAAGCGCATCAGGTAGGCTGAGGCCACCGATGAAGGGAACGTCTGCTTTGAACATCCCCGCGAAGATCATCGACTACGCGCATCCTCCCATCGTCGAGGTGGTGTTCGGCGTGCAGTTCGACGAGAGCGACTTTCCCGCGCCAAGCGTCGGCACGCTGTGGTCCACCGCGTGGAGAGAGTTCGAGCAATACGTCGAGTCGCCGAGGATCCCAGCGAACAACGAGATCTTCGACGAGTCGCCCTCCATCCAGCTCACGTTCTCGTCCAAGCCGCCGACACCGCGCATGTGCTTCACGACGAGCGACGGGCACCGCGTCATCCAGGTCCAAAGCGACCGCTTCCACTACAACCGCAAGCGCCACCGCATCGACGACGCGAGCGATCCCTACGTGGGCTTCCCGCAGGCGTTCGACGAGTTCAAGCAGCGCTATAGTGAGCTCGCAAGCGCGGTGGCGGACAGTCGCCACGCACCGCTGCGGCCGAACCAGTACGAGCTCACCTATGTGAACGTGATGCCTGCCTCGGACAAGTGGAGCGCGTTGGGTGATGTAGGGGCGCTCGTCCCCGACTTTTCGTGGCGAACAGGCGAACGCTTCCTGCCGACGCCCGAGGTCCTCAACTGGTCCATGTCCTTTCGCCTGCCCAACAACCAGGGACGGCTCCACGTCGCCATGAACAGCGGCAAGCACCGCGACACAGGCGAGCCCGTGTTGCAGGCCATCATGACCGCTCGCGGCGCTCCGAACACCTCCGACGACGACGCCCGCGATGCGTGGTTCGCCCTCGCAAGAGAGTGGATCGTTCGCGGGTTCGCAGATCTCACCAGCGACGACTACCAGCAACACGTTTGGGGGCGAATCCACCCATGAGCACGCTAGCAGCAACGCAGAGTGACCTGGTTCGGTCGAACGCCGCCCCGTACGCTGGGTACGGCGCGGCGACAACGGTCCGCAAGTTCAGTGGCTACGAGTTCGGGCCGGGCGAGGCCGCATGGGTGCGCAGCGTGCGCCAAGCGTCCGCACGCAAGAGCGTTCCTGCCGCAATGGCCGACCTCTACGACGCGGTCGACGACCTCCTACGCGCCGGCAACTTCGCCGCGGTCGACCGCGGTCTTGCCGAGGTGTCGCTAGCCGACCTCAAGCCCGAGCTCTGGGTCGCGCTGCTCACGGTGACCTACGCCGCCAAGGACCGGCTGCGCCACCGTGCCGCCTTTGCAGGCGAGGTTCAGCGAGCGCTGCAGCAGATGAGCATCGAACCCGAATCCGTGCTTCACGGGCTCCTGTAGACGTGCCGGTCAGGTCGCTGGAGCCGCTGGACAACCTCTCGGTGGACCCGGTCGTGGCTGTCGCCGTTCAGCGCGTGAACCCAAGCCAGAACCACTGCGGCCTGCTCTTCCGCGAGGCCGGTGGCGATGCACGATTGGCCCACTTGGCGTGGCACTGCGACTTTCGCCATGAGGCGGCCACGACGACGTATACGTACGCCCGCGTCGACCTGCATCCGCTTCGGAGCCCGGCGGTGGCCGGCTGGTGCGCGAAGGTCGCCCGCGCGAACACCAATAACATCATCCCCTACGGCTTCTCCTACCCCACCGCCTGCTTTGACCGAAAGACGGGCGCGTGGCTGCTTGGCCAGGACGGGTTGGGCCTCACCTGCGCGACCTTCGTGCTCGCGGTGCTCTCGTCGGCGGGCGTGAACCTCGTCGACGTCGACCGTTGGGACAGCCGCACCGAGGACGAGGACTGGCGGCAGAAGATCATCGACGCGCTCGGTCATCGCCATGCTGAGCGCGCCAGCTACCTCAACGCGCACCGAGAGGCGCTCCGCTATCGCCCCGAAGAGGTCGCGGGCGCGGCACTTCACGCGCTCGCCGACTACCCGGTGGAGATGGCCAAGGCCGTCGACGCCGGTGAGCGCGTGAACGAGCAGCTCTCAGCTGGGTGACGCCCCATCCGCCAGAGACTGCGCCACCGTCACCATCCACGCGACGAACGTCTCGGGCTCAGCAAGTTCATCAGCCCGAGGCAGCGCCACCCCGAGCGCGACCGCCAGCGCCATCACCTCCTTCCGCCGACGGGCGACCTCGACGAGCAACGTCGCCGGCCGATCAGCCGACAGCGACGCGAGCTCCGTCGTTACCCGCATCCACGCGAAGACCGCACGCCAATCCGGCACGACGACGTCACCGCGAGCGACCACCTCGCCAAGCGCCTGCGGGTTCGCCAAGCGAAACTCGCGCACGTTGCCGCGCGAACGGTCGTGTACCACACCCGCCTCGGCCAGCTCCGCCAAGATGCGCGCGATGTTGCGCTTGGCGATGCCGACGTCGTCCAGCTGAGAGGCGCTCAGCCACTGCTCCGGCGCGGACAGCAACGCGAAGAGCAGGTCCGAACGCCCACCTACGCCGACGAGCCCGCGCACCCGCAGGCGCAGCAGCGCGGGGCGCTCGACGGGGACTGCCAGCGTTCGCCGCGCCCGAGGACGAGCGAGCGGCACCGGCGCGACCTTCGCCAGCACCACGCCCTCGCCGGCTAGCTCCCCGAGGAAGCGCTCGGCAGCGACGCGCTCATCTGGGGCGGCGGCGCGGAGCAGGGTCGCCAACCGAGACGCTGACAGGCGATGCGCGTGCTGCGCACACCACGAGAACACGAGGTCCTCCAAGCGAGGGTCCGCGGTCGCGATGGCCGGCGTGGCGACGAGCAACCGCTCGGGATCGACCGCCGCGCGCTGGTGAGAGCGCCGGGGTCCAGGCACGCCGAGCTCCGTCCAGAGGCTCCAGACGAGGTCGAGTGTCGCTTCGTTGGCTTGGGTCCTACTCATCTCCGAGGCCCTGCGCTTCCACGGTCACCCCGAGCTCGCTGGGAAGCGGCCGCGACCCACAGCGACCCTGACGGCGCGCGACCACGTCGAGGTCGACCGTCGCGCACCGAGACGCCCAGCAGCAGCAGCGCGGCGCCCCCAACCGCGAGCACCGCGAACTTTTGACCGCGCTCGTCGTCCAGCATTCCATGTCCTTTACGGTCGCGTATCGCGATATTCAGCATCTCGATACGAGGTGGTATACATCTTCGTGGAGACGGGCGCTCGCCGCTAAACGCTAGGAGATGGTCGAACGACCAGCAGTCCAACCAAACAGCCGGTGCTGACCGCGCACAGCGTGCGCCCCCCAATCGGTGGGCCTACCCAATTGGCTGTACATTACAACCCAAAGCAGATATCGCAGCGGATTCCCCGGACGACGCCCGTGAATCACAAAGTCTCTGTCCTGCTGCTCGCCTGCCTGTTCGGCTGCCCCTCGTCTGCTCCCGAGCCCGACGACACGACAGAGCCTGATTCGGACGGAACGACGCCCGACGCCTGCGCCGACAGCGACTCCGACGGCGTCTGCGACCCCGACGACATCTGCGCGAATGGCGACGACGCGCTCGATCGCGACGCGGATGGCGTGCCCGACGCTTGCGACACGTGCCCCGACGACGCCAAGGACGACTCGGACGGCGATGGCAGCTGCGACTCCGACGACATCTGCGCCAATGGCGACGACCGCGTCGACACCGACGGTGACGGAACGCCCGACCACTGCGACCTCTGCCCCGTTGACCCGCTGAACGACTCCGACGGCGACACGGTCTGCGACTCGGCCGATGATTGCCCCGGAGGCGATGACGCTGCGGACACGGACGGCGACACCATCGCCAACTTCTGCGACCAGTGCGAAGGCGGCGACGACCGCGTCGACACCGACGCCGACGGGACGCCCGACCACTGCGACGTGTGCCCCGCTGGTCCGCTGAACGACTCCGACAACGACGGCGTCTGCGACTCCAACGACATCTGCGAAGGAGGCGACGACCGCGTCGACACCGACGCCGACGGGACGCCCGACCACTGCGACGCCTGCCCCGTCGACCCGCTGAACGACTCCGACGGCGACACCGTCTGCGACTCTAGCGACATCTGCGCCAATGGCGACGACCGGATCGACACCGACCTCGACGGCGTCCCCGACCACTGCGACGTCTGCCCGTACGACCTCCACGATGACTCCGATGGCGACGGCGTCTGCGACTCTAGCGACATCTGCGCCAATGGCGACGACCGCGTCGACACCGACCTCGACGGCGTCCCCGACCACTGCGATGTCTGCCCGTACGACCTCCACGATGACTCCGATGGCGACGGCGTCTGCGACTCTAGCGACATCTGCGCCAATGGCGACGACCGGATCGACACCGACCTCGACGGCGTCCCCGACCACTGCGATGTCTGCCCGTACGACCTCCACGATGACTCCGATGGCGACGGCGTCTGCGACTCGGCGGACAAGTGCGCCGGCCACGACGACCGCGTGGACCTCGACGCCGACGGTGTCCCCGACGCGTGCGACAACTGCCCGCGCCACATCAACCCGAACCAGCTCGACGTCGACGGCGACTCATTCGGCGACGTGTGCGACCGGCCTTCGGACGCGCCCGACTTCCTCCTGCTGACGGTCTCGGGCCACGTTCCCACGACCACCAAGCCCTACAACACCGAATACCTCCTAGACTCCGGAGGGCCCGACGCGGTCGCCCGCGTCTTCGAGCAGAAGGGGTTCTCGGTCGCCATCTACGAGCACGCCGACGAGCTCTACTCGTGGCCCAGCGCCACACCGCCTCAGTACGGCTTCCTCGAGCTCATCGACGAAATGGACTGGGTGGCGACGTCTTGGGTCGCCGACTTCGACAACCCCACCCGCATCATCGTGATGGCGCACTCGCACGGCACGGTCTGGGCGCACACCGCGCTCATGGTCGTGGACTACCTCCCCGTCGAGTTCCTCATCGACCTCGATGGCGAGTCCACCGCCTGGGAGTCGAGCACGCTCACGCTCGGCATCGGCGACGAGTGGCGCTGGGGCATCGACGACTACAGCGTCACCTACGGCGTGACGTGGCCCTTCGACGTCACCGACGCCGCCGACTCCTGGTCGATCCCAGGCGTGCCCTACTTGCAGGACGTCGAGGACGTGGTCCCGGACTCGGTTCGCTACAACCTCGAAGTTCACGCGAACGGCTACGCCTTCCCCATCATCAACGACGATGAGGTGAACTGGCGCCTAGACGGGAGCGCGGACGAGATCTACCTGTTCACGTCTGTGCAAGGGCACTCGTCGGTGTATATGCCCGGTTTGGACGCGATGAACTGGGTGACTGGCGTGTTGGACGGGGCGTACTAGCGGCGTCAATCGCCCACCCACCACCGCTCGACCCGCCAATACCCTCCGTCGTCGAGCCCCTCCGCGCGAAGCGACGCAACGGCCTCAGCGGTGAGCGAAGCGTGGCTCGCGAGGCAGCGCCTGAAGCATGAGCCGGCCGACGGGCTGCTGCGCGATGTGCGCGAAAGTCGTACACAAGAAGGCGCCGCACAACAGGCGCGTCTTTAGGTAGATCGCGACGATCTTCACAGCGCGACCGAAGGTTGTCGCCGACTGCGCGGTCCGCTGCCAGACGTAGGTGAGTCAAGGCCCTGCCAACAGCCGAGCTCGCACGCTGCCCTCGTAGAGACAGGCCGCCCGTTTCCATAGTTGTCGCCGAAGGTCGCTGTCCCACGAAGCAGAGGCTTCGATGAGCGCGTCGAGATACCCCTTCCTGGCCAGCAACCGAAGCGCACTCTCTGAAGGGAGTCTAGGACACCCATACCAGATCGGCCACTTGGCCGGACGTGCAGCACCCGGCTGGCGCGAAGCGCGTGATCGCGCCATTTTTCAGGCGTAGCAGTTCGTCCGCGCCATCTCGTGATGTCGGGGGGAGG
>Ga0210033_1002705_pt1 | contig 14879 bp, 13 predicted proteins | sample CryGeymeta201501_FD_185465 | JGI IMG/M metagenome (GOLD analysis project Ga0210033, IMG submission 185465) | Groundwater microbial communities from Crystal Geyser aquifers in Utah, USA - Crystal Geyser metaG 2015-01 (SPAdes) (version 2) | ecosystem: Environmental > Aquatic > Deep subsurface >... | reverse complement strand
GTGCTGCCCTCACCTGAGGTGAGTCGGCGCCATCTGGCCGTGGAGCGTCGTCCGCAGGGCTTCAAGGTCACGGACCAGAGCGCCAACGGCACTCTGATCGGGGATCAACGCGTGAAGCAGAGCGCCGTGCGCATCCCTCCGGGGGTGCCCATGCGCGTCGGGCCCTACGTGCTTCGCCTCTACGATCCCGCGCTCGCGGCGGTCCCGCCCAAGGGCCCCATACCCCAGGCGCCGCCCGCAGCGAGCCCGCAGCCCAAGGCCAAGCCCGAGAAGCCGAAGTCCATCCCTCCCGCCGAGGTGCTCTCCCTCTCTGGCGGCACCGCCGACGTCAGCGTCGAGCTGCGGCGTCGCATTCACCGCATGCTCCTCGACTACCTCGACCTCGCCACCCTCGACCGCGCACAGATGGACGACCGTTCCATGCGGCCGAAGGTGCACCAGGCCCTCGATCGCATCTTCGGGCAGCTCGCCGCCGACATTCCCCCGAGCACGGACCTCGAAGCGTTCAAGGACGAGATGACCGACGAGGCCTTGGGCCTCGGACCCCTCGAGAAGTTGCTCGCGGATGACGCCGTCAGCGAGATCATGGTGATCGATCCCTCGACGATCTACGTCGAGCGCGCCGGTCGGCTCTCGCTCACGGATCTGCGCTTCACGGACGACGAGTCCGCCCGCGCGGTCATCGAACGCATCGTCACGCCCCTCGGTCGACGCATCGACGAGAGCACGCCGCTGGTCGACGCGCGCCTGAAGGACGGCTCACGCGTGAACGCCGTGATCAAGCCGCTAGCCATCCGCGGCGCTTGCATCACCATCCGTAAGTTCCAGAAGAACCCGCTCACCATCGACATGCTGGTTGGCTTCGGCGCCATGACCAAGCAGATGGCCGTCTTCCTCGACCGCGCGGTGCGCGTGCGCAAGAACGTCGTCATCTCTGGTGGTACGGGCTCCGGCAAGACGACGCTGCTCAACGTGCTCTCGACCTCGATTCCCGATCACGAGCGCGTCATCACCATCGAGGACGCGGCCGAGCTGCGCCTCGAACAGCCCCACGTCGTGTCGCTGGAGACTCGCCCCGCCAACATGGAAGGCAAAGGCGAGTACTCGATCCGCGACCTGGTGAAGAACGCCCTGCGCATGCGCCCGGATCGCATCGTGGTCGGCGAGTGTCGTGGCGGCGAAGCGCTCGACATGCTCCAGGCCATGAACACCGGTCACGAGGGCTCGATGACCACCACCCACGCGAACAGCCCGGTGGAGGCTGTGAAGCGCCTCGAGACGCTGTGCCTGATGTCGGGTCTCGAGCTTCCGTCACGCGCCATCCGCGAGCAGATCGCGGGCAGCATCCACCTGATCGTTCAGCAGACCCGTTTCAGCGATGGCTCACGTCGAGTCACGCGCATCACCGAGGTCGAGGGGCTCGACGAGAACCTCGAGTTCCGGCTGCACGACATCTTCGCCTATCATCGCACCGGCACCGATTCGAAGGGTAAGATCCTCGGCGAATTCAGGGCGAGCGGCTATCTACCCTCCTTCCTCGACGAGTTCATCACCAACGGCCTGGTCGAGGCCGAAGGCGGAGAGTACCTGTGAGCGGCGTCAATCAGATCATGGGCAGCTCGCTTGGAGGCATCGTCGCGGCGGCGTTGGTCGTGCTCGGCCTGGCCGCGGCCTTGGCCATCATGATCCTCGACGAGAACGCCCCGCTGAAGAGCCACTGGCGCCGCTACGAGGAGTATCTCGAGTATCTGTCGCGCTTCCTCTTCATGCAGCGGCGTGGACGCGACATCGCGCGCGGCCAGGCTGTGGCCGTGCTGGCCTGCGTCGGCCTCGGCGCCGTGGCGGGTGAGCCGCTCTTGATCGCCGTCGGCGCGGTGCTCGCGGCCGCCGTGCCCTTGGTTCTTCAGCGCCGCGTTCGGCAACGGATCGAGCGCCTCGAGCAGCAGCTCGACGGTTGGCTCTTGATGCTCTCCAACGCGTTGAAGGCGACGCCGGCCATCGGTGAGGCGATCAAGTCCACGGTCAATCTGGTCCAGCCGCCGATCAGTGAAGAGCTCGACCTGATGGTCAAGGAGAACCAGCTCGGTACTCCGGTGGACCAGGCGATCCTGAACGTGTCGGAGCGCATCGGCAGCCCGATCATCGCGGGCGCCCTGGCGACGCTGATCATCGCGCGTCAGACGGGTGGCGACCTGCCCTCGATCCTCGAGACCTCGGCCTCTTCACTTCGTGAGATGGCCCGCCTCGAGGGCGTGGTTCGTGCCAAGACCGCCGAAGGCAAGGGCCAGGTCGTCGTCCTGGGTGCGATCCCGTTCCTGATGACCGCCATGCTCGGCTCCATCGATCCCACCTGGCTGGCGCCCCTCACCACCAACTTCATCGGCTACATCTTCGTGACGGTCGCCGTGAGCCTCTGGCTCGGCGCGATTCTCTGGGCCCGTAAGATCCTCGACGTGGACATCTGAACTGCTCATGCCTGCTCAACTCATAGCCTACGCGGCCCTCGCGCTGATCTTTGGTGGCGCCGCCCTCGCGACCTTCGTGCTGGCGAAGAACCAGATCGCCCAGCGTCCCGACCTGGGCCGCCGCGGTCTCAAGCGCTCACAGGCGCTCGAAGAGGGAGGCATCTTCAAGACCCTCGAGCTGCCCATGCGGGTCGTCTCCGGTTGGGTCAGCGGGCTCGCCCTCGACAACATGAGGAAGAAGCTCGACCAGGAGATCACCTTCGCTGGCGACTACCTCGGACTCAGCGCCAACGATCTCATCGGCCTCAGCATCGTCAGCGGCGTCACCTGCATCACCCTGGCGCTCTTGGCCTCGAACCTGCTTGGTCTGCCCAGCCTGATCGTCATCTTCGCCGGCGCCATCGGCTTCTACATGCCGTACCTCCAGCTCACCGGTGTGCGCTCGGAGCGCTTCAAGGCCGTCAACCGGTCCTTGCCCACCGCCATTGACCTGGCGGCGCTCTGCATGGGTGCGGGCCTCGACTTCCCCGGCGCGCTGCGTCAGGTCGTCGACAAGGCCAGCAGCCGTGAGGTGGTGCTGGTGGAAGAGCTGAACCGCATCCTTCAGGAGCTCGAGCTCGGTCACACGCGCCGCAAGGCCCTCGAGGGCTTGGCCGAACGTGTCCCGACCGAGGCGGTGAAGGACTTCGTAGGCACCGTGGTGCAGGCCGAGGAGAAGGGCACGCCCTTGGCCGAGGTGCTCACGATTCAGGCTCGGATGCTGCGCATGCGCCGCAGCGTCATGGCGGAGGAGGGCGCAGCCAAGGCGGGCATGATGATGATGGGCCCCCTGATGATGATGTTCCTCTGCGTGCTCGCGATACTAATTGGTCCCTTCGTTGTGAAGTGGATGACTTCCGGAATGTGAACGCAATGGACGCTTTCGTCGAAATCACACGGCCGGATGGCTCTTCCGAACGCTTCCCCATCGAGGGAACACAGGCCACGCTTGGCCGTTCGGGGACCGCCGGCATCTCGCTCCCCGCCGAGCCCCAGCTCGAGCTGGAGCATATTCTGCTCGCCCCGCGCGGGAAGGAGGGCTGCTGGATCTCTGCCTCGCAGGGCGCCATGACCCCGGTTCTGGTGAAGGGGAAGCCTTTCCAGAGTGGCATCCTGAAGTGGGGCTCGACCCTCTCGATCGGCAGCCTCAAGCTGACGGTGACGAACAAGCGTGCGGCCACCAAGGGCAGCACGAGCTCGACCAGCCCCGCGCTGGTTCTGGTGCTCGTCGCCGCGCTCGCGGTCATGGCCTACATGTTCCTCTCCGAGGATTCGGCCACCATGCCCTCCGCCGAAGGCATGGATCCGCCGTCGCTGTTCTCCGAGGCCGCCGAGCCATGCCCCACGGGCCAGAGCGGAACGCAGTTGGAGCAGGCCGCCGACAGCCGAGGCGATCGCTATTCCTACGATCCGCGCGATGGCGTCGCCTCCGTGAAGCTCTACAGGCAGGCCGCCGCGTGTTTTGGCGCCTCGGGAGCCGAGCACACGGCCGATTCGCAGCGGGCCACGCGTGAGAGCGAGCAGATGAAGGCCACCGTGGACGCCGACTACGCGGCGCGCCGTCTGCGACTCAGCCGCTCACTGGCCACCGAGGATTGGCCTGCCGTCGAGACCCAGTCGGCCGCCCTGCTCTCCATGACCAGACATCTCGAGGGGAACGACTGGCGTGCCTGGCTCGATCAGGTGCACCGCATCGCCATGGCTCGGGCATCACAGGCGCCTGAAGAACAACAGCAGTGAGCATTCGGGGCCGTTTGCGCACTCATGTGCTCCTCGCGCTGTGGATCGTGCCCGCGTTGTCGATCGTTCCCGCGTTCGGCTGCGGTGGAGGCTCGGCATTCAACGACCCCGACGAGATGCCCGATCCCCTGGCCGACGTGCCAGCGCAGGACCTCTTCGATCACGGGCGCGCGCTCTTGCTCCGGGGGGACACCATCCGGGCCGAGCAATACCTCACGGCGGCCATCGACCGCGGCTATCCAGAGCAAGAGGCCATGCCTCTGGTGATCCGCGCCTGCGTCTCGTCCTCCCGACTCAGCTCCGCCCTGGGCTACGCGGAGCCCTACCTGCGTCGGTATCCCCGCGACTGGTCGCTGCGTTTCCTGGTCGCGACCGTGCAAATCGGCCTCGGCCGCTACGAGCCCGCCCGGGCCAACCTCGAGCAGGTGCTGTTGGACGCTCCCACGGCTCCGGACCCCGTGTTCGCCCTCGCCATGCTGCTGCGTGACAACCTCTCTCTTCGGGACGATGCCCGACCTCTGCTCGAGCGCTACCTCGAGCTCGCGCCCGACGGTCACCACGCCGCCGAAGTCCGGGCCGCCCTCGCACCGCCACCGGAGCGCTTGGAGCACCCCCCGGTGGAGGTACACAGAGAGTCCGCCACACCGTCGGAGGAGCACGCGGTGCCCAGCGAGGCCCCTGTTCTGGTGCCCACCGAGGTCCACACCATCTCTGGAGGCCAGCCGTGATCCCGAAGGAAGTCTTCGAGCAGACGATCCTGAAGTTCTTCGCCCCGATTCGCGAGTTCCTCGACGACGCGAGCGTCAGCGAGGTGATGATCAACGGGCCGACGGAGATCTACATCGAGCAGAAGGGCAAACTGTACAAGACCTCCGCCGCGTTCCCTTCCCACGAGGCCTTGATGAGCGCCCTGCGCAACCTCGCGCAGTTCGTCGGTCGCCCCCTCGACGTGGAGCACCCCATCCTCGAAGCCCGCTTCCCCGACGGCTCACGCGTCGAGGCCGTCATCCCGCCCGCTTCCCCGGACGGGCCCTCGGTCTCCATCCGTCGTTTCTTCAAGGACACGCTGACGATCGAGAAGCTGCTGAGCTTCGGCTCGATGACGCAGGACGCCGCGGAGGTCCTCGAGGCCGTCGTCGCCTGCAAGCAGAACATCATCGTCGCGGGCGGCACGGGTTCGGGCAAGACCTCCTTGTTGAACTGCCTCTCCTCGTACATCCCCGAGGACCAGCGCGTCGTCGTAATCGAGGACGCGCGCGAGCTTCAGCTGCAGCTCCCCCACGTCGTGCAGATGGAGGCTCAGCCGCCCGATCCGCGGGGCAAGGGGCAGATCACGATTCGTGATCTCTTCAAGGCGACACTGCGCATGCGTCCGGATCGAATCGTGGTCGGTGAGATCCGCAGCGGCGAGGCTCTGGAGTTGATCCAGGCCATGACCTCGGGTCATGGCGGTTGCCTCTCCACCGTCCACGCCACCTACCCCATCGACACGCTGAACCGCCTCGAGACGATGGCGATGATGAGCGACGTCGACATCCCGCTCGAGGCCATGCGCGCCCAGATCGCGTCCGCCATCGACTTCATCGTGCAGACCTCGCGCCTGCTCGACGGATCGCGCTGCGTCACCCACATCACCGAGGTATTGGGCTACGATTTGCGGGAAGGCTATCAACTCGGGGATGTCTTCATCCGACACTATCTCGGACGCGATGAGTCCGGGGCGGTGATCAGTGAGTTCGTCCCCACCGGTCGTATGCCGCGCTGTGTCGAGATGATCCGTGCCCTCGGGCTGGAGCTTCCGGCCAGTATGTATCAAGCTGCTCAAGCCCAAAGCTGAAGAGGAAAGTCGTGTCCGCCAACGGAGCAAACCCCAACGCCGCCACCTTGGCATGGGCTCGTGTGAAGCTCGTCCAGGGCCAGTCGAGCGCCGGTCTCTGGGATCTTTCGAGCGCCGTACCCGAAGCTCGCATTCTCGTGGGCGCGGGCCCCGAGGCGGGTTGGCAAGTCCAGGCCTTTGGCGTCTCTCCAGCGCACTTCGAGCTCTTCTGGGATGGCGTCTCCCTGTGGGTGTCGGCGGGTCGGGGCATCCCCGTCACGGTCGACGGAACCCCGGTGGACGGCTGGCGACAGATCGTGGGCCGAGGGCAGGTCGACTTCGGTCAAGGCCGCATGAGCGTCGAGTCGTCCTTCACCGGGGCACCGGACGTGCCCATGGATTTCGCGGACGACCCCGGCAGCTCCACCGTCGCCACGGATGACTTCTCCGACTTCGCGGACGAGGACGATGGTATGAAGACCGCGGTCTTCGATCCGAGTCGACACAGCCTCCCGGATGCCCCCTCCAAGCCCGAAGAATTCGCCGTGGGCTCGACGCGCCTGGTCCGCATGCCCATGGCGCCGGGCCAAGCCGCGGAACCCATGCAGGCCGCTCCCAGTCACGCTGCACCTCGTGGCGCTCCCGCGCCCACCCCGCCCATAGGCACGGCGATTCCGGGCGGCGTCCCGCGCTTCGGCGGCGCGGCTGCACCGCCGCCGCCAGCCATCAGCGCTCCGCCGAACCTCGGGCGCCGGACCGCGCCCATGGCTGCGGAGAGCACACGCATTCTCGACACGTCCTCGGGCATGTCCGACTTCGCCGACGCGGGGAGCACGCGCATCCTCGACACCTCGTCCGATCCTGAGTTCTCCGGATCCGCCGCGCGCCCTCAGGCGGGCATCGGAGTGTCGGGCGGTCTCGCGGAGGAGCGCCCGACCTTCGTTCCCGAGCATCTGCAGGCCACCGACGCCGGCCTTGCGCCCGGCTCGGGCACCAAGGATCCCACGGGACACTTCGCACCACCGCCTCCGAGCGAGTATGCCGCGCCCAATCCGATGGCCAAGCTCCTGGCGCTGCCGAAGCGCACGCTGATCCTGGCTGGGGCCACGCTCTTCATCTCCATCGTCGGACTGACCGTCGTCTTCAGCCAACGCGCCTCCGAGCAGGCCCTGGCCGACGCCCAGGCACAGCTCGAAGCGCAACAGGCTCAGGTCGCCCAGGCTGCGGCCACCCGCAGCACGCAGGCGCGAGCCACGCGTGAGGCCCGAAGTGCCCGCGAGGCCGCACAGCGGCAGCGCGCGTTGGCCGAGGCGCCGCCCCCGCCGGCGATCCCGACCACCGACGCGGACGGTCAGCCTTTGGACGAAGCAGGTCAGGCCGCCGCCCGCGCGGAAGCGGACCGCGTTCGCGCCGCAGCCGAGCGTGCCGCCGCGGACCTGCTGGTCCAGAACGACTTCATCCACGCGCTTCCACACTATCTTCGTCTTGCGAGGGATTATCCCGATACCCCCGCCTTCGCCGCCATGGTGACGATCCTCCGATCCAAGATCGACGCCTACTGCCGCTTGCCCGGTTCCGCAGGCGATGAGGTCTGCCAATGAGGTCGATGTCCAGACTGCTCGTGCTGCTCACGCTCGTCACGGCCTGCGGAGTCGACGCCCCCGCGCCTCGCTATGCGGTCGCGTTCTACGCCGAGGCCGACCCAGACGAGCCCTTGGCGGGTGTCGAGATCCTGGCGAACGGCCAGACGGTCGGCACCAGCGACGACACCGGCTTGGTTCAGGCCATCCTCGAGGGCCCCGAGGGCACTCCCTTCGAGATCAGCTGGCATTGTCCCGACGGATATCGCTCACCGGCCGGGCCCCAGACTCTGCGCCTGCGAGCCTTCACCGGTCTCTCTCCCGACGCCTCGACCGGCTTGTCCATGACCCTGGCGTGCCCTCCGAGCCTGCGGCACGTGGGCTTCGTCGTGCGTACCAATCAGCGCCCGGGGCTCGTGGTCAATCTCGACGGTCACGAGGCCGCGCGGACGGACTCGGCAGGCGTGGCCCACTTCGCGACCGAGGCCGCTCCCGGCACCACCTTCCACGTCCAGATCGTGACCGACGAAGGTTCGGGGCTGAGGCCGCGGCGTCCGAGTTCCACCTTCGCGTTGGGTGACGCCGACGAGTACTACGTCTTCGACCAGAGCTTCGACACCGACACGGGCACAGGGGGCCGCGGATCGCGTCCTCGTACGCACACCTCGCGACCGCCGGCGCACCGCCCTCCGCACCGCACCGGTCCCCAACGAACGGGGCCGCAACAGATCCGGCGCGTCCCCATGATCAACCACTTCTAGTGGCAGAGGTTCTCTAGTGGCCCAGGGACTCTTCGTAACCGCGACTCGTCTTGGACAAGGCAAGACTTGGTTGATCCGCGGCATCGCGCGATCACTCCGGCGCAAGGACGTCCGCGTGGCGGCCTTGAAGCCGATCGAGATGGCGTGCACGCCCGAGCCCAAGGACGCGTTCGTGCTGTCGCGCACGTGCATGGAGCCGCAGCTGGTCGATGGACGCGACTTCTACCGCGTCGCGTCGCCACTCTCGCCGTACGCGGCGACTCTGGAGGGCGCGCCCCCGCCGGCCGACACCGACCGCATCGCCTCCAGCATTCGCAGCATCACGGGCGGCTTCCCGGTCGCCTTGGTCGAAGGCGTCGGAGGCCTGATGACGCCCATCGATCGCGAGCGCGTCGTGGCCGACCTCGCCCTCGAGGTCGGGTTCCCGCTCTTGATCGTCGCGCGTGATCAGGCCGGAGTCGTCGACGACGTGTTGATGGCCACGGAGGCGGCGCGCGCTCGCGGGCTCAAGCTGTCGGCGGTCGTGCTCGTCCGTCCCGAGGTGACCGGCAGCGACTACACGCGCGGTACGAACCAGCGGATTCTCGCCCAGCGCCTGACCGCACCCGTGCGCATCTTCCCGTCGAGTCGCGACGACGACAACGCCTTGGCGGATGCCGCCGACTCGGCGGATCTGCCCGACCTCTTGTCGTGAGCCCGCGTTGAGCTCCCGGCGGCGCCTCCTTGGCCTCGCGCTGCTGGCCCTGCTCGGTGTCTCGCTGACGATCGCATGTCTGAGCGCGGCCACGTCGCGCGTCTTCGATCCCGACGTCCATTGGCTCGCGGCCGCCGGCCGTCAGCTCTTGGCCACGGGACACGTCCCGTCGGCGAACGTCTTCTCCTACACCGCACCCGACCACCCCTGGCTGATGCACGAGTGGCTGCTCTCGCCGCTCTACGCCTGGTTGCTCGAGAGCCTCGGTCCCAGCGGTCTGCCGCTGTTGGCGCTCGCGAGCTGCCAGGCCATGGCCGCGTTGCAGCTGCAGCTCAGCGTGGGCCGCGCCGACAACCGGCTGGCGGGTCTGTTGGTCGCGCTCTTCGCCGCGGGTGTCTTCGCCGCGCTGATGGCGAGCCCGCGACCGACGGTGGTCGCCCGCCTCTTCCCCGTGGGCATGCTCGCCCTCGTCACCGTGCCGCGTTTCCAGCGGCGACACGCGGCCGTCGTCGTGTTGCTCGAGTGGGTCTGGGCCAACGCCCACGGCAGCTTTCCCCTCGGCCTCGTGATCCTGCTCGTCGCCGCCGCGGCCACGGACGAGGATCGCGCCCTGCGTCTCAAGACCACCGCCGCCGCCGCGCTCTTCACGCTGCTCAACCCCGCCGGCTGGCACCTGCACGCGCTCGTTCTAGGCTACCTCACGGGGGGTTCGGCCACCCTCGCGCTGGTTCACGCCCACGTGCGCGAGTTCCGCTCGGCCTTCGTGCTGCTCGAGGACCCCTGGCCCTTCTTCGAGCTCGGGGGGCTGGCGCTCGTCTTCGTGCTGTCGTTGCATGCGCTCGCGCGTCGTCGACATTGCGCGCGGGCGGCGCTCGCGCTGGTGCTGTGCCTGATGGGTCTGGCCCAGGCGCGTCACGTCATGCTCGCCATCCTGCTCGGCGCGCCCTTGTTGCTGCCCGAGGTCGAGTCCCTGCTCGCGGGACGCGGCGCCCGGCTGGCCTTGCCCTCGGCGCGCGGCCTCTCCCTGCTCCTGCTCCTGCCTGCGTCGCTCTTGGCGTCCTCGGCGTGGTGGCTTCAGCGCTCCGAGCTCGAGAGGGCCGACTGGATCCACCCGAGCCTCGGGGGCGCGAGCTTCGCTCGACTGGCGACGCAGGTGCCCGATGGCGCCCACGTCTATACGCATTTCGGCGTGGCGGGCCGCCTGATCTGGCTCGACTCGGGCCGCGGCGTGCGCGTCTTCTACGACTCGCGCAACGACTGCTATCCCGCCGACGTGGTGCGCGAAGCCTTCGAGCTGGCCGACCCCGAGATCGAGCCGGCACACGCGCTCTCCGTGCTGCAGTCCCGAGGCACCGACACCGCGCTCCTCGGTCCGTTTGGCAGCCTGGGGAGCATCCTGGCGGCGAGCTCGGATTGGCAGCTCAGCGCGCGTGACGGCAGCTGGCAGCTCTGGACGCGCTCAGCTCGGTCCGAGCAGATCCATGGCGCCACCGGCGGGCGCGTACAGGCCGTAGACCAGGAGCGCGTTGGCGGCGACGGCCACGACGATGCCCAAGAATAGGATCACGCTCGCCGTGTTGTTGTCGAAGAGCCTGCGCTGGCGCGTGCCGTACCAGGCCAGGAAGACCATCAGCATCGCCGACGCCAGAGCGTAGCCTCGCGAATAGACGATCTTCGTGATGCCCGGCATCAAATGATCGAGGGGCGTGTACATGTCCACCGCGCTGGGCACGACCAGCGCGCGCAGCAGGATCACGATCATGGCCCCGAAGAGCGCGATGCCCACGCCGAGCTTGTCGAAGTTCGTCAGCTTGCTCGGTGACCAAGACCCGGCGCCGGTCCGCGGATCGTCGAAGCGCGGGTCGTTGTAGAAGTTGCTCATGTTCCTAGCCTACTCCCAAACAGGAGGGCTCCGAGATCGACGTTGCCGCCGGATAGCACGATCCCCACGCGCGCGCCCCGAAGCTCGGCGCCATGGTCGAAGATGGCGGTCGCCACGGGCACGGCGGAGCTCGGTTCGATCACTAGTTTCATGCGCTCCCAGACCAGGCGCATGGCGTCCACGATCGCGTCTTCCTCGACCAGGCGGACCTCCACCTCGTGCTCGCGCAAGATGCGAAAGGGAAGCTCTCCGAGCGACGTTCGGAGCCCGTCGGCGACGGTCTCGGGGTTCAGGCAAGGCTGGCGTACGCCCGACGTGAGCGAGCGATGGGCGTCGTCCGCGCCGGCAGGTTCCGCGCCGAGGACGCGCAGCGCCGAGCCCTGAGAGCTGGCGGCGAGGGTGGTTCCGCTGAGCAGACCTCCTCCACCCAAGGGGGTGATCAGGACCTCGAGCTCGGGTTCTTGTTCCAGGAACTCCAAGGCCGCCGTGCCCTGTCCGGCGATCACGAGCGCGTCGTCATAGGGGTGAATGGCCGTCGCTCCCGTGGCCTCGACGACCTCCGCGAGCGTCTGCTCCCGCGCGGCCAAGGTCGACACGCAGGTCACGATGCGCGCGCCGTAGCCCGCCACCGCGGCCCGCTTCACGGCGGGGGCGTTCTCCGGCATCACGACGTGGGCATCGATGCCGCGCAGCTTGGCCGCCAGCGCCACTGCTTGCGCGTGGTTGCCCGACGAGTGGGTCGCCACGCCACGCGAGGCGTCGGCGTCGCTGAGCGAGAAGATGGCGTTGGTCGCCCCGCGCATCTTGAAGGCCCCGACGCGCTGGAGGTTCTCGCATTTGAAGTAGAGCGACGCGCCCGCGATGGCGTCGAGGGCACGCGACCGCATCACGGGCGTGCGGTGGACGTGCGGCGCGATGCGTCGCGCGGCGGTGCGTACGTCCGCGAGCGTCGGCAGCAAGCGCTCGCTCATAGGACGGTGCCGACGCCCACGCGCAGACCCCAGACGCCTCCGCTCGAGAAGGAGTTGCCGAAGGGCGGGTCGAGGTTGATCTCGAAGCCCGCCGTGACGAAGGACGTGCCGAAGAGGAAGCGCGCGTAGGGCATGAGCGCGAACTGCAGGTTGTCGTCTTGGATGACGGACACGCCGGGCGCGAGGTCGGCGTAGAGCACCATGGTCAGGCGCAGCCCGATGAAGAGCGGTCCGGCGGCGTGGTACTCGGCGTCCCCGCCCACCTCGAGCGCCACGTTGGTGTTGGCGTCGCTCGCGGTGCCGATCAGGATCGCCAGCGCGGCGTCGCCGCCGACCACGAAGCTGTCCCCCAGATCGCCCTCGATGCGACCCGTGCCCACCAAGCTCAGCCGGTCGGGCATCCACAGCCACGGGTGGAACCCGCCGCGCATGGCCATGGCGAGACCCACTCCGAGATCCTGTGTGCGGTTGTTGGAGCGCGCCAGGGGCAGCCCCACGCCCACGCCCACGCGGTAGCGCAGGGCATTGTGGCGACCGAGGAGGTCGGCGCTGAGCAGCGGGTTGCCCATGCGGAAGGTCGCGTCCGAGGACTCGATCTGCATGCCGTTGACGTCGATGGCGTTGTGACTCGCGAAGGTGAAGCCCCATTGTGCCGACACCCGCGCGCGCGAGGTGATGGAGTAGGCCGCGCCGATCAGCGGCGACGTGGCGATGGCGTCCGTCTGCGCCCCCTGACGCTCGACGCCGCCCGCGTAGAAGGCGACCTCGGCCCAGAGCGCGAGCTGCCCACCGCCCTCGGGATCGCCCGTGTCGAAGAGCGACTCGTCCGCCGGCTCGTCTCCCGAGTCATCGCCCGCCTCCGCGTGGCTGTCCTCGTGCGCGGACCCCGACTCGTCGGCGTTCGGATCCACGGCGCCGGGATCCTGTCCCTCGGCGGGCGCCTGGATCGACGAGAGGTCGGACTCCGCGCTGTCCCAATCAGGGCTCTGCGCCCGAGCGCGCGTGAGCGGTGACGCGAGCCATAGGATCAGCACTACCCGAGCGAGGACCTTCATCGGCCCAGCGTATCATCGCGACGCGTCGCGCGGACCACCCGGTCACGACCCAGGCGCTTGGCCCGGTACAGCGCCTTGTCCGCTGCGGCCAACATGCGCGCGCCGCGTGACGCTTGGCTCGCGCGCTCTCGAAGCGCCGTGCGCGCGCTCGCGACACCGACCGAGATGCTGACCTTCGGCAGTCGGCCACCGTGACGCATGGGATGCTCGCTTACCAGCGCGACGCGGGCCCGGATCTGCTCGGCCAGCGCCTCCGCCCGCTCGGGCGCCGCGTTGGGCAGGATCACCACGAACTCGTCCCCCCCGAAGCGGTAGGCCCGCGTCCTCGGGGCGTCGAGCTCGACCAAGCTCTTGTGCACGGCTCGACCGACGCGCCGCAGGAGCTCGCTGCCCGCGCCGTGCCCGAGGCGATCGTTGACCGTCTTCAGGCGATCGACGTCTAGGAAGATGACGCTGAGGTCATCCTCGTGTGCGCGCGCTTGGCGGGTCAGTTCCAGCCCCAGGTAGCGCTCCAGACCGCGGGTATTGTAGAGCCCCGTCAGGTCGTCGCGCAGCGCGAGCTGGTTCTGCTTCAGGATGTCGACGGCGTTCAAGATCGCGCGTGACACGTGCTGCGCGAAGAGCTCCACCGTCAGACGATCCCGCTCCGAGAACGAGCCGTGTCCCTTTCGATTCACCAGCTCGAAGACGCCGCAAACCTGGGACTCGAGACGGATCGGGGCCGCCACCACGGAACGCGTTCGGAAGGACGCCTCCTTGTCGACCTTGCCGAAGAAATGGGGATCCAGGTTCGGATCCGCCGTCACCCAGGTGGCTCCTTCGCGGTAGACATGACCCACGATGCCGCGGCCCGCGGCCACGCTCATGCCGATCAGACGCTCCGAAGCCGGACCGAACGCGGCCACGAAGGTGAGCGCTGACGTCTCCCCGCGCCGCCCCGGTTCGTCCAGGAGCAAGGAACCCGCCTGGCTCGGGACCAAGGTGCGCGCCAGGTCCAGAGTCTGGGCCAACCACGCCGCCAGGGGAGGCGGTTCGATCACGACGCCTCCACGACGCTTGCGCCCGAGGAAGAGTCTCAGCTGCTCCTCCGGGATGGCGATCGAAGGCACGCAGGCATCGTACGGAAGCCGGTTGTCCAGGCCAAGATTCTGCCCGTTACGTCTCTGACGCCGCCCCCAAGCCACGATCCGTCGAGGATCTGGCCGAAAAAGACGGGTGCACCGTGAGTGCGTCAGGATGTCACACTGGCATCCGCGCGCGATGCTTCGCCCATGGTGGCAAAATCTCTCGTGATCTCATGGAGTTCACGAGTCATCGACATGCTGGCACGGGCATTGCTGCCTAGCCTACGACCGGCAGGTAACGACCCTCGCCCCGTGCTCGACATAACGCACGGGGCCTCCCGGATATTCCGGGGGGACGTTGACAACGCGGTGGCCTTTGAGTAACCGAGGCGCACCACATGTCAGCGGCGGTGGAAAACGAGCCATCCGGCCCCACTTCCGGAAACGGCTAGGTCCAGCAGGACCAATCCCGAAACGGTTCATGGAGAACGTGCAGTGAAGCACAGCCCCCTCACACTCCTCTTTGTCTCGATGCTCCTCACGCCCGCGATCGGCGCTGCGCAGGATGCCCCCACAGATGCTCCCGCGGACGACGCGGCCGCCTCAGCGCCGAGCGTCGATCCCGCCGTTGCGCCCGCTGCCGATGGGGACGCCGCCAACGCGCCCGCGTCAGCGAACGGGTCAGCGACGCCGGCGAACGGGTCCGCGACGCCGGCGAACGGGTCCGCGACGCCCGCGGCTCAGGAGCCCGCGCCTGCGGTCGAGCCTGAGCCTGAGGTCTCCGCGGTCGAGACCGCCGCGGGTCTCGGGCA
>Ga0210033_1002703_pt1 | contig 14887 bp, 12 predicted proteins | sample CryGeymeta201501_FD_185465 | JGI IMG/M metagenome (GOLD analysis project Ga0210033, IMG submission 185465) | Groundwater microbial communities from Crystal Geyser aquifers in Utah, USA - Crystal Geyser metaG 2015-01 (SPAdes) (version 2) | ecosystem: Environmental > Aquatic > Deep subsurface >... | reverse complement strand
AACCACTCCAACTGCAACCAGAGTGAACCACTTTCAGCGAAGGCCGATGAACACGGCCTTCGCTGAAAGTCAGAACGAGCCCGTGGAGTCGACCTCAACCCAGATGTCAAATGGCGAAACCCAAGCTCAGGGGGAGCGGCGACGGCGCCGGACCTCGGCGAGGGGCCGCGCATCGTTCTACCCTGAGGAACGCGCCCGTGGCGGGCGCCGCGGGGGTGTGCGGGCGCGCGAGCTGCGCCGTGCGGGCTGGCGGCGGCCGGGGCGGATGAGGGTGCGAGGGCGCGGAACTGTCGGCGGGTGTGAGGTCGGGGTTGACAAAGGGGATCGAGACGACTAGAAAGACCCGTCGCGGCGTGTTTCGCCGCAGCCTCGCTCGTCCTTTCCGGGCATCGGGTTCGCCCTGAGGGGTGTCCCTCGGCCCCTCTTCGATCGAGCCGAACCAGGCGGGGCCGCCCCCGTGGACGAGACGCGTATTTCCCGAGATTTGCATTGCATGGTGTAGACCGCCATTGTGCGGCGGTCTGACACGGATCACTGTCATTGACAGGATGTATTGAAGCAGGAGAGAGCAGGCCCATGTCTGTCAAACTTCGCCTCCAGCGGCGCGGCGCCAAGAAGGCGCCTTTCTACCGTATCGTGGCCGCCGACACGCGCGCGCCCCGCAACGGCAGCTTCCTCGACATCGTCGGCACCTATGACCCGACGAGCGATCCCTTCGTGCTCCGCCTGAAGATGGATCGGGTCGACTACTGGCTCGGGCACGGCGCCCAGGCCACCGACACCGTGGCGAGCCTTCTCCGCAAGGCCCGTCGCAGCCCCGAGATCCTCACCCCGATCGTCGCGGCTCGCCCGAAGGCCCGTCAGGTGCCTCGTCCGGCAGCTCCGGCCGCCGCTCCGGCGACCGAGGAAGCGGGCGAGTAGCCCCGCCTGAGTGGCAGTCCGACCCGCAGAACAGGGAGTCCTGTGAGCGATAGCTCGCAGGAGGCCCTGGGTCGCGGCGCGGACTGAGACTCACGGCGGTACAGGACGACCGTCCACCCCGACGGATCGCCATCTCTAGACGAAGGCAGGACGTGATGTCTGAAGCAGGGCCCAGGCTCGAAGTGGCGGTCAAGTACCTCGTGCAGGCGGTCGTGGCTCATCCCGATGACGTGCGTGTCGAGGTTCGCTCCGAAGGGGGCGAGGCTGGACACAGGGTCAAGGTGATGGTGCACGCCGACGACGTGGGTCGCGTGATCGGTCGGGAAGGTCGGACCATCCGTGGTCTGCGCCAGATCCTGGCGTTGACCGTGCCCACGCTGGGCGCGCCGGTGACCCTCGACCTCGAGGGTTGAGCGGCGCGGCGGTCGCGGGAGGTGTGGGATGAAGCGTCCATCGGCCGATGATCTGGTGGTGGTCGGGAAGGTGGGTCGCCCGCACGGCGTGCGCGGTGAGCTGAGCGTGTGGCCATTCGCTGCCGACTCGGGCGCGCTCTTTGACGTCGAGTCGGTGTTCGTGGCGGACTCGCCGAAGGGGCCGTTCGGGCTTCATCGGGTGCACAGCGCACGGGCGGCCGATCGGACGGTCCTGCTCACTCTGGAGGAGGTCGGTCACCGGGACGCCGCTGAGGCCCTCAAGGGCAAGCTGGTCCTGGTGAACAAGACCGACCTGCCGGAGCTGACCGATCCGGACGAGTTCTACCACTTTCAGCTCGTGGGCATGACGGTGGTGACCGCGGCCGGCGAGTCGCTGGGGGTGTTGGAGGAGATCTTCGATACGGGCGCAGGGGATGTCCTGGTGGTGCGCGATCGCGCGCAGGACCTGGAGGTGCTGATCCCCTTCGTCGCAGAGTTTGTCGCGTTGGATGAGGCCGAGACGGGCCTGGTGGTGGATCCTCCCGAAGGGTTGATCGAGGCCACCCGGACCCCGATCGAGGCGCAGGCCAAGAAGAAGAAGTCGTGAACGAACCGGTGCAGGAGACCGGCCCCGCACGGGCCATGGATGTTCACATCCTCACCCTGTTCCCGGAGTTCTTCTCCGCCTTGACCGTGAGCGTGCTGGGCAGGGCCCGCGACCGGGGCCTGTGGCGGTACGAAGCGGTTGACATCCGATCCTTCGCGACGGACAAACACAAGACGGCCGACGACACGCCCTATGGGGGCGGCGCCGGCATGGTGATGAAGCCCGGCCCCGTGGTCGAGGCGATTGAAGATGTGCAGCGGCGTCGAGCCACCGAAGGGCTCCCGCCGGCCTGCGTGGTCGCGCTGACCCCCTCCGGTGAGGTGTTCAGTCAAGCCGTCGCGCGGGAACTCAGCCAGCGCGACGCGCTGGTGCTGGTGTGCGGGCGCTACGAAGGCTTCGACGAGCGCGCGCTGACCTGGGTGGATCGACAGATCAGCCTGGGCGACTTTGTGATGACCGGCGGGGAGCCGGCGGCGCTGGCCATGATCGACGCCATCGTCCGCTTGATCCCCGGGGTGCTCGGCAACGCCGAGAGCGCCGAAGACGAATCGTTCGCCGCTGGCCTGCTGGAGTACCCCCACTATACACGCCCGGCCGATTTTCGAGGCATGGGCGTGCCCGATGTGCTCACGAGTGGGGACCACGGGAAGATCGCGCGATGGCGTCGCGCGATGGCGTTGCTGCGAACCCTGGAACGTCGCCCCGACCTCCTCGAGGGCCTGACGCTTGATGATGATGCTCGCCGGATGCTCGAGGAGGCTCGGGCCTGGCGGGATGAGCAAAGTGGCGGAAACTCCGCACAGGAAGGTGAGTGATGGCTAGCATTATCGATCTGTTGGAAGCCGATTACATCCGTCAGGACCACCCCGATTTCCGTCCTGGCGATCTCGTGCGGGTCCACGTCAAGATCAAGGAAGGCGAGAAAGAGCGCATCCAGATCTTCGAGGGCAACGTGATCGGGATCTCGGGCTCCCGCAGCCGTGAGACCTTCACCGTCCGCAAGATCTCCTACGGCATCGGCGTCGAGCGCGTCTTCCCCGTGCACAGCCCCCGCATCGACAAGATCGAGGTCGTGAACTTCGGCAAGGTGCGCCGCGCCAAGCTGAACTACGTCCGCGCGCTGCGTGGCAAGGCTGCTCGCATCAAGACCAAGCGCTCGCGCTCCGGTCGTATCTAGAGCGCTGATTGGTTTGACTCCCGTCGGCTGAGCTTCGCCCCGTGCCCACCGAGGTCGATTACATCAGTGTGTGGCGGGTCGCCTTCCTTCGGTCGGCTCCCTGCGGACCTCGCTGCGCTCGGACCGCCGCCACACAGGGCGTCCTCGTCGCCTGTGCTAACAGCACAGGCTCCTCGGCCGGGAACCCCGGTGAACACGGGGCTCGCTCATCCTCGGTCCGTCAAACCGATCAGCACTCTAGCCCTCCTGCCTGACCGCGACGCCCCGCAGGCGCCCCTGACGGCGCCGCACCCGCGCGTCGCGCTCCCGCATCGAGCGCGCTTCCCCCGAAGGCCAGCCGTCTGGCCTGTGCGGGGGAGCTGCGCCCATGGGCGGGCGCTATCACTCATCCTCCCATCGCTCCATGATCCCCGGCGTCGAGCCAGCCCGACTGCGGGCCTCGTGCGTCCGTCCGGCACCGGGGCAGCCCGTGGCCGCGCGCTTCGGTGCGTCGCGGGCTTGGCGGCGTGGCGTCGATGGGGTAGTGTGGCCAGGTCATGGCCGCGCGCCGGGCAGGCGAGAGGGCGGGAGCTTCGAGGCAGATCCGATGTGGCTTCGCGAGGTGGTCTTTCAAGGGGTGTTCGGCGTCGACAAGGCCGCCCGGATCCGGGTGGAGCGGGGGTTCTGCAACCTGAAGCTCCCCACGGGGATCGATCCTGCGCACTTTCAGCTGCTCATCCTGGCGGTCCTCTTCCCCGACCAGGTCCCTGACGCCCTGCTCGCCGAGCTCGCCGACGGCGATGGCTCGGGCCTGCGGCTCGGGCTGGTGGTGGAGGTCGAGGCCCGACAGCGGAGCGTCTACAAGCTGTTCCGCCGGCTCGAGGCCGACTCCATCGTGGTCAAGGACGTGACCGACCCGGCCGCGGAGGTGCCGCTGGCCAGCGGCCTGGACGAGGCGCGCCCGGTGCTCGAGGAGCGCCTGTTCCTGCCCCCCCCGCTCGACTTCCAGGTCCTGCACATGTGGCGTCAACCCACCACGCCGGGCCAGGCGGCCAGCTCCGGCCACGGCGCCGAGATCGACCGCCTGCTCAGCCTCTACCGCGACGCCCGCGAGATCGAGCGCCTCGAGCAGCAGCTGGACGAGCTGCGCGCCGATCTCACCGAGGCTGAGCGCGAGCTCAGCCGGCTCGGCGCCCCCACGGACACCGTCGCCGAGCGCGAGGATCGCAAGGCGACCCTGGCGTCGCTCGCTGCCGTCACGGCGGGCGACCGCGCCTTCGTGGACGGCTACGAGACGCTGCTGGCCGACCTCGAGGACAAGCAGGCGTCGCGCCAGATGGAGGCCGACGACTCGCAGCGGCAGAGCCGGCCGGTGCCGCTCAAGGAGGAGTACGTGCTGTGGGGCGCCGCCGGCGGCGTGCTCCTGTTCTACCTCCTGAGCGCGGCGACGGGCGTGCGTGCGCTGGCCCTGGTGAACGTGATCCTGCTCGGTGTCTGCGCCTCGTCGCTCCTGCGTCGGTTCTCCCGGCTGGAGAAGGTGGGCTTCGATGCGCGTCGCGGGCAGCAGCTGCTGCGCCGCGTTGAGCAGGTCGACGAGGAGCGCCAGGGCCTCGAGCGTCGCCTGGCGGGGCTGCTGTCCTCCACCGCCTCCACCGACCTCGGCCACCTCCGCGAGCAGCTCGCCGAGCTCGGCCGGGTGACCCGCTCTCGCGACGAGGAGGACGAGGACGACGGGATGGACGAGGAGCTGAGCTCGCATGTGGCCTCGGTCCAGGAGCGCCTCAAGGGCCTACGGGCGGCCTTCGCCGACGTGGAGCGGCGCAAGGCGGCCGTGCCCGACTGCGGCATGGCGAGCTACGATCTGGAGCAGGAGCTCGACGAGCGTGGCGTGGACGCCGCGCAGGTCGAGACGCTGGGTGCGGCCTCTGCGCCCTCCGAGCGCGACTGGTTCGTGGTCGGCCAGCAGCTCGCCGCCTCCCGCGGCCTGTTCGTCATGGGCAAGCTCATCGAGAAGGCCACGCTCGCCTGGAGCAAGCTTGCCACGCTCCTGGCCGGGCCGGACTGGCAGAGCGTGCGCCTGTCGGCGGAGGGCGTGCTGCTGCCGCCGTCCACGATCGACGGGGCCGTCCAGGCGCGATTCGCCGAGGATCCGGTCGAGGGCAGGCTGCTGGCCTGGGCGCTGCTGTCGGCCATCTTCGCCAGCACCGCCCAGGGGCACCCCCTGAACCAGTGCCGGTTCTTGTGCATCGTCGATCCCACCGTGGATGTGCCCGAGGCCGTGGGCGATCGGCTCGGCAAGGTCCTGCAGTCGCTGGCGAGCCAGGCCAACGTGCTGGTGCTTCGCCGTGGCTGAGCAACGCCGTCGGGGCAAGGCCACCGCGCCGGCCGAACAGCTCGACCTGCTCGGTCGGATGGCGTCGGGGGCGCCCGTGCCCCGCCAGGAGCGCATGGGCTCGGTGGAGGCACGCCTGTGGGGCGCCGTCGGGTCGGGCGCCTGGACGGTCGACGACGCGGGCTGGCGCGCCGACGACGCCGGGCTCGACCTGCTGATCGGCCTCGATGAGGCTGGCCGCGGGCCGCTGGCCGGCCCCGTCTCGGTGGCTGCGGTCGCGCTTCGGCCCGATCGGTTCACCGCGGCCGGACGCCCCGCCTGGTTCGACACCATCGACGACTCCAAGAAGCTGACCGAGCGGCGCCGGGAGTCGCTCTACGCGTCCGTGATCGCCGACGCCGCTGCCTTCGCGATCGTGCACGTGCACGCCGATCACGTGGACGCGGTCAACATCCTGCAGGCCACCCTGCACGGCATGGCCGTGGCGGTGGAGCTCCTGCTCGGGCTCGACGGCACCTCATGGCCTGGCCGGCCCGCCGTCGAGGTCGTCCGTCACGCGGCCGGGCTGCCCGTGGCCTGGTACGGCGATCGGATCGCGGCCGGTGGGGTGCCCGTCGGCGCTGACGCGCTCGCTTGCCCGATGACCGCGCCGATGGCCCGGCTGCTGGTGGATGGCAACGCGTCGGTCTCGGTGGTCGGGAGCGTCGCCCGGGGCCTGCCCCAGGAGTCCATCGTCAAGGGAGACGCGCTGTCGGTACACATCGCCGCCGCGTCGATCCTCGCCAAGGTGAGCCGCGACCGCGTGATGACCCTGGCCGATGCGCAGTGGCCGGGCTACGGGCTGGCCGGTCACAAGGGCTATCCGACCCGATCCCACAAGGCCGCCCTCGTCGAGCTCGGGCCCTGTCCGATCCACCGGCGGACGTTCGCGGGGGTTGTGTTGGATAGGACTTGACAGGTGAGCAGTTATTTGCTCTTCTGGCCCGGCATCACGACGGGTGTGTGGTCGCGGTCCTGATCGGCACGCCACCGATCGCCATCGGTGCGTGGACAGACGCTCGAGCCACGGTCACTCATGAAGCTCCACATCTCGGATCGTTTGCCTCCCCTCAAGCCCTCCTCCTTGCCTGCGCCGGGCCGTCGGGCCGCGGAGCGCCCGGAGACCGGGGCGCGCGGAGAGGCGATCGCGGTGGCTCACCTCGTCGCGGCGGGCTATAGGGTCGTGGCGCGCAACTGGACGGTGCGGGATGGTGAGATCGACGTGATCGCCCGAGCTCCCGAAGGCGATCGGCTGGTGTTCGTGGAGGTGCGCACGCGGTGGCGAGGGGCGCCGGTGGCGCCAGAGACCACCGTCACGCGGCCGAAGCAGCGGCGGGTGGAGCGGCTGGCGCGGATCTTCCTCGCCCGCAACGCGCAGCGCTACGCCGGCATGATGGCGACGTTCGATGTGATCGGGGTGTGGTTGCCGGACGAGGAGGTGACGCACGTCCCGTGTGCGTTCGAGGGCGACGTGGGGCTGCGGTGAACCCGGTGCTCAAGGCGCTTCAGGTGGCGCGGGGCGGGGTCAGCGGCCGCCGAAGTTCTCTTTGACGCAGTAGAAGTCACCGGTCCCGATGACGAACTCGGCGCAGAAGGCGCTCTGGGGGCAGGAGGTGTCCTCGGCGCTGTCGCAGCGCAGGGTGCAGAAGGACTGGCTGCCGCGGTAGCGGGCGCAGATGCGCGAGTCGCACTCGATGATGTTCTCCACGACGCACGAGGCGGTGGAGGTCTCGTTGGCGTCGGTGCCGCCGCCGCCGTTGCAGGCCGCGCGGACAGCGTCGTTGTCCGGCAGGCTGCACTCGGTGCCGAAGTCGTCGCCGCACGCCGACAGGGCGAGCGCGGCGATGGCCACGAGCGCCAGGAGGGGCGTTGCGGTGGAGGGCCAGGTCGTTGTCGTCCTCATGAGCAGGTCGAGCTCCACGCCGTGCAGACATGCATTGAACCAGGGGCCGTCGAGGTCCGATCGGCCGCGAGCGGGAATGGGAGCCGGCGGCCATGGGGGCGGGCGCGCTGCGGCGACGGTGAGCATGTCACAACCCACCGGGTGTGTCAACGCAGGCTCGGCCGTGGTCGAGGGTGGTCGGGTGCTGGGCTCCGCCCAGACCCGCTCAAGGCTACCGCCTTGAGAATCCATTTGTGTTGTCTTCGAATACGGATTCTCAAGGCGGTAGCCTTGAGCGGGTCTGGGCGGAGCCCAGCACTGGACCGCCCTGAATCGGACCCCACACGCCGTTGTGAGACGCGAACGCATGGTGTATAGTGCGCAGCGCTGGCGTGTGCGTGGGAGTTGGAGATGGATGATGCCCCCACTTCGGCGCGCTATCGCAGAGGACGATGGGTAATTGGATCCAGCACGTCGACCCGTTACACCGAGGATCATCGCTATGGGTAGCCCCACTGACCGCCGTTGGCTGGGAGAGGCGTCCGCTCGCCTGCTTCGATCTGGCACTGTTCGTCAACTGCTGCTGGGCGCTGGCGCGGCCGCGTGTGCGGCGGTGGTGTTGTGGAGCGCTCCAGCCTCGGCGCAGGGCGACGAGATGAACTTCGGGGTGGAGGAGGCCGGCGAGGTCAAGGACGTCTCGCCGGTGGGTCAGTTCATCGAGGAGGGCGTCAAGGCGTACGATGCGAAGCAGTACCGCCAGGCGTCGATCCTGTTCTACAAGGTGTTGGAGGAGCCGGACATCTCGGCGGACAAGTTCCGGGCCAAGGCGCTGTACGAGCTGGCCAAGACGCTGTACCGGCTGGAGCTGTACCAGGGTGCGCTGTCGTACTTCTACCAGATCGTGGATGCGGGTGTGGAGCACCCGTATTACGAGGCGACGCTGTCGTGGCTGGTGTTGTTGGCGCGCAAGCTGCCGGGCGAGGGCGAGATCCTGGCGCGGGTGGGTCAATTCGCCGAGCTGTTCCCGAACCGGGTACCGGACAAGTTCCGGAGCGAGATGGCGTTCTTGCTGGGCAAATATTTCTACAACGAGGCGGATCTGGATCGGGCGCTGGAGTACTTGAAGCAGGTGGATCCGAACAGCGAGCAGTTCGCCGAGGCGAAGTTCCTCGAGGGGATCTGCTGGGTGCGCAAGTACGAGGCGAAGCCGGCGGCGGCGGCGTTCAAGCGGATCCTGGCGTATGTGTCGGACAAGGACTTGAGCGATCCGAAGCTGCGGAACATCGAGCAGCTGACGTTGCTGTCGATGGGCCGGACGTTCTACTCGGTGGGTCAGTACGATCAGGCGGTGAAGTACTACGACTTCATCCCCCAGAACTCGCCGTTCTGGCTGGACGCTCTGTTTGAGAAGTCGTGGTCGTACTTCCAGTTGGACAACTTCAACCGTTCGCTGGGCAACCTGCACACGTTGAACGCGCCGTTCTTCGACGACGAGTACTTCCCCGAGTCGATGATCCTCCAGTCGGTGGTGTTCTTCACGAACTGCCGGTACGACCGGGTGCGGCTGACGATCGAGGAGTTCGAGCTGATCTACCCGCCGTTGAAGGAGCAGCTTCAGGAGACGTTGAATCAGTATCAGGACCCGACGGAGCTGTACGAGTTCCTGGTGAAGATCAACCGTGGCGAGATCGAGTTCGACCCGCGGCTGAACCAGATCCTGGACGCGGCGCTGACGGACAAGACGCTCAAGCGCAAGATCGAGTATATGGACGAGCTGGACCGGGAGCTGGAGGCGATCTCCAAGTCGGAGGCATCGTGGCGTGACAGTCCGGTGGGCAAGCGCCTGTTCGAGGATCTGACGGTGACGCGATCCTTCGCATTGTCCGACGCGGGCGGTCTGGCGCAGTCGCGCATGGAGCGCGTGGTGCGGGAGCTGGCGGACCTGGTCAAGCAGGGCAAGAAGATCCTGGTCGAGACGGCGAAGGCGGAGACGAACGCGCTGGACCAGCAGATCCGTGACGAGCAGTTCCAAGGGACCGACGGCAGCCAGGGCGTCAAAGATGTGCCGGTGGATGAAGAGCACATCTACTGGTCGTTCCAGGGAGAGTACTGGCGGGACGAGCTGGGCTACTATCTCTACAACATCACCTCCAAGTGTGGTCGCTGACGGCGGCCAGGTAGATGGAGGGGGGGCCTGGTCAGGGATCGCGCAGTTCGGGCTGGAGGCGCCGCGGAGGCCCTCGGGGGGGGGAGCGGGCGACGGGCGGGCGCAGTGGCGCGCGTGAGACGTGACGCGTCGGCAGTTCGACGTGGGCGGGGACGCGGGTCCGAGCGCAGGGACCAGGGTCGGGTGAAGAGAGTCAAGCCGGCGCACGCGATGGCGTGGGTCGTTACAGGTCACAAAGGCTGGTGGAATCGAGGGCACATGTCGTCGTTGGCGTGTGCTGTCTGGTTTGGAGGACGGATGATGTCGGTGAATACCTGGGTAGGCAAGCGGGAGCGTCGGCGAGGGTGGACAGCGATCCTCGCGGTGTTCCTGTTGGGGCTCTTTGCGTTCGGCGGCGTCACTCCGGCCTCAGCGCAGGAGGAGGAGAAGGGCGAGGCGGAGGTCAAGGTCTTCAGCCGCAAGAAGAAGGAGGAGCGGGCGAAGGTCGACGTGTCGGGCAAGCCGGGCTTCAAGCAGAAGGCGGAGGAGGACGTCAAGCTCAAGACGCAGCACGCGGCGCAGCAGAAGCGCGACGAGGCGATCCGTCTGCTGAAGGACTTGATCGAGTCGACGGACGACAGCGACCAGGAAAAACCGCAGTTCCTGTTCCAGCTCTCGGAGCTCTTGTGGGACAAGAGCAAGTACTTCGAGCGCAAGGCATTCGAGACGCAGGACGAGATGTACAAGGCGCAGGAGGGCAATGACCCGGCGCGGGCGGATCAGTTCAAGCGTCGGATGAAGGACGAGCTGGACGAGAGCAAGAAGCTGCGCGAGCAGGCGGTCAAGGTGTACGTCACGATCATCAAGACGTACCCGGACTTCGATCAGCTGGATAACGTGTACTTCTTCCTGGGCGTGAACCTGCTGGAGATCGGCAAGCGGGCCCAGGCGCTGACGATCTTCCGGGACATGATCAAGAAGTACCCGGGGAGTGTGTACATCCCGAACGTCTTGTTGGCGTTTGGCGAGTACTACTTCGACAACGACGATATGGAACAGGCCATGAAGGCCTATGAGAAGGTGCTCGAGTTCAAGAGCAGCAACATTTATAATTACGCCCTCTACAAGATGGCGTGGTGTCAGTACAACCTGACGCAGTACGACCAGGCGCTGTCGACCTTCCTCGACGTGGTGAACGCCACGGAGAAGGGGCGTCAGGGGGCGGACAAGTCGCTGCGCAAGGAGGCACTGCGGGACATCGTGCTGACCTACTCGCACATCGGCAAGGCGTCCAAGGCGCTGGAGTTCTTCAAGAAGCTGGTGAAGAACGAGTCGGACGTGCTGTTCATGAGCGAGCGTCTGGCGCAGCTGTTCGCCGATCAGGGTCAGCTGCAGGAGTCGACCAACCTGTTCCACAAGCTGATCGACGTCAACCGCAACAGCTTCAAGATCATGGACTACCAGCTGGAGATCGTGCGCAACGTCGAGGCGTTGGGCATCCAGCGGGACACGGTGAAGGAGGTGTTGCGGTCGATGGCGCTGCTGGACCACGCCCGTGGCATGAAGGACGCCGAGCCGGCCCAGGTGAAGGAGGTGGAGGACCGGCTGGAGCAGATCCTGCGCGAGTACGCCACGAACTTCCACCGTCAGGCCCAGAAGACCCGCAACGAGGAGACGTACGCGCTGGCGTACGAGATGTACAAGGTCTATCTTGAGGGCTTCCCCAAGAGCCCGGACCGCTACCTGATGACGTTCTTCTACGCCGAGCTGCTGTACAAGCTCAAGAAGTTCGGCGAGGCGGTGGCGCAGTACGAGAAGGTCATCGAGATCGACCCGAACGGGCAGTACAGCAAGGAGGCGATCCACGCGGTGGTGCTCGCGGGGCAGCGTGACGTCAAGGCGTCGGAGCTGCTGTCGGACAAGGACAAGGACCTTGGGGTGACGGCGGGTGAGGCCGGAGACGACAAGCACGTCAAGAAGGGGATCCCGGAGCCGCTCAAGATGCCGGAGGCCCACGCCAAGCTGGTCAAGAACTGCGAGCGGTACATCAAGATCAACCCCGATGGGCAGGACATCGTCAAGGTCAAGTACACGCGGGCGCGGATCCTGTACGACCACAACATGTTCAAGGAGGCGATCGATGCGTTCGGCGACATCGTCAAGAACCACACCCAGGACCGTCTGGCGATGGTGTCGGCGGACCTTCAGCTGGACTCATTGTTCCTGATGCAGGACTACGAGGGTCTGGAGAAGGCGGTTGACCTGTACCGGGCGAACGAGGTGCTGGCGACGGGCGAGTTCAAGGAGCGCCTGGATCTGCTGGCCGAGCAGACGACGTTCAAGAAGTGCAACGGCCTTGAGGACAGGAAGGAGTATGAGTCCGCGGCCAAGTGCTTCACGGACTTCTACAAGGCGTTCCAGGCGAGCCAGCTGGTCGATCGGGCGCTGTACAACGCCGCGCTGGACTACGAGCGGGTGAACGAGCTGGGCAAGGCGATCCAGGTCCGCAAGGGGTTGCTGGTGCTGCGGCCGGACAGCGAGCTGGCGCCGCTGACGTTGTTCAACATCGGGGGCAACTACCACGCTCTGGCGGTGTACAGCGAGGCGAGCAAGTTCTACGAGCTGTTCGTCGAGAACTTCCCACAGCACGAGAAGTCCGAGGAGGCGCTGGCGAATGCGGCGACCTTCCGTCAGGGGCTGGGGCAGAACGCCGAGGCCATTGCGAACTACGAGAAGTACCTGGAGCTGTTCCCGGCCAAGAAGGAGAAGTGCGCCGAGGTCTACTTCCAGATCGGGGTCATCCTCGAGACGGAGGGCAAGAAGAAGGACGCGCTGAACGTGTACGAAAACTACCTGCGCAAATGGGCGAAGGTGGGCAAGAAGGACCGGGAGCTCGAGGCGAAGATGAAGCTGGCGCTGGCCCTCTGGGAGGCGCGCCAGGAGGACAAGGCGGTTCGCGAGTTCGAGTCGATCCTGAAGATCTACGCCGGGCTGCGCGAGCAGCAGCGCTCGGAGCTGTCGACGGGTGCGGACGCCGCCGCCCAGGCGCGCTTCATGGTGGGCGAGTCCAAGACCAAGGCGCTGCAGAAGATCAAGTTGAAGCTGCCTGAGAAGGTGCTCCAGAAGAACCTGATCGAGAAGATCAAGGGTTATGAGGGCGCCCGTCAGGTGTACTTCGACGTGTTCAAGTTCGGTCGGCCGGACTGGACGATCGCGGCGCTGTACCGGATCGGCTTCCTGTTCCAGGACTTCGCCAACGAGATCCGGACGAGCCCCGTGCCTCCGGGGCTGACCGAATCCCAGATCGAGATTTACAAGGGTGGGCTCGAGGAGAAGGCGACGGCCATCGAGGGTTCGGCCATCGAGGCTTACGAAAAGTGTCTGGAGACGGCGTTGGGGGCGGGCTGGTTCAACCAGTACTCCAAGCGGTGTGAGGTGGAGCTGGCGAACCTGAAGCCTCGCGAGTACCGCAAGCCGTCGGAGCTTCGAGCGTTGCCGACCGCGGCGCGCGACGGCTATGCGCCGGCGGGCTTCAGCGACGAGGCGATCCGCAAGGACGTGGGGCTGACCGACGAGGGCGAGCCGCAGAAGTAGGGTGCGGCTCGCGGTGTGGCGAGCGGTCCGGCGGCGTCAGGCCGTTGGTTGGCGCCTGGCGCCCGGTCGCCTTTGTCCTTCTCAATGTTCGTGGGGCTGTGTTAGAGTCAAAGCGACGTTCGGCTGGCCCCCACAGGATGCGTATGGAAGTCGAGATGGATGAGATGACCACGACGAGGTCCGGGGTGTCCCGAGCGACGGGTTTGCGCGCGAGCACGGCTGTGCTCGTGGTGGCGACGGCGGCGATGTGGATCGTCACCGGGTGCGCCGGGACGCCCGTGGTCGACGATCGACCGGTGGTGGAGGGGTTCGAGACGGGGAACACCGAGGGGCAGACGGTCGTCGACCAGAACGCGCTCAAGGAGTTCGACAAGGCGGTGGAGCTGTACAAGGCGGCCCCGCGGACGGCGGTGCCGTACGGCCAGATCGAGGCCCAGCTCAAGAAGGCGCTGCAGATCGACGCCAACTTCGCCCGGGCCTACTACAACCTCGGCGTGCTGGCCCAGATGCAGGGCAAGGACGACGAGGCGATCACCTACTACCAGGACGCGTACAAGCGGGATGGCAAGTCGGTGGACCCGCTGGTGAACACGGCGGTGATCTTCCTCAAGCGCGGTGACGAGGCCAAGGCGAACGACATGTTCCTCAAGGCCGTCGAGATCGAGCCGTTCAACCCGGCGGCGCGGAACAATCTGGCGGTCTACTACCGCAAGCAGAAGGACTACCCGAAGGCGGTCGAGAACGTGCGTCGCGCGCTGGCCGGCGACAGCCAGTCACTGGACGCCTATCACAGCCTGGCCCGGATCTACTTCGATCTGGACAAGTACGTCCTGGCGCGCCTGGTGTGCTTCAACGCGCTGCAGTTCGACCCGACCCACCCGGGCATCCACAACATGCTGGGCCTGATCTACCTGAAGCTGAACAACGTCACGTTGGCGCTCAAGGAGTTCCGCCTTGCGGTGGAGGGCGATCCCCAGTACGACGAAGCCCACATGAACATCGGCGCGATCTCGCTGTCGATCCGCGACTACCAGACGGCGGTCAACAGCTTCAACGAGGTGATCAAGCGTCGTCCGAAGGACGTGGACGCGCTCCTGTCGCTCGCGGTAGCCAAGCGGTCCGTGGGCGACCTGGACGGCGCGATGGCGGGCTACAAGGCGGTGTTGGAGGTGGCGCCGGAGCACGGGCCGGCCTACTTCAACATCGCGGTCATGCACCACGAGATCTACGCCCAGGAGGCGGAGGATCCGGCCGTGGCGGTGAAGCACTACCAGGACGCGATCGAGAACTATCGCAAGTTCCTGTCGGTGGACACGACCGCGCCGCCGGAGGTCCGCAAGGACGCCGACCAGCGCATTGGCAACTGCACCAAGCTGATCCAGACCCAGGACCAGCTCAAGGAGATGTTGAAGATGCAGGCAGACATGGAGCGTCAGCAGGCGGCTGAGGAGGCTGCAGCAGGCGGCACAGGCGGTGGCGATGGCGATGGCGGTGGCGGCGATGATGATGGTGGCGGCGACGGCGGCCAGTAGGCGTATGGTGGGTGCCCGAAAAAAAGAGGCACCCGCGTGGAACTTCGGTGAGGGTGCGTTGTCCAAGTCGTGTACGCGGTCGACGCAGCTTCCCCGGCGAGCAAGAACAGCGAGCCCTGGAGAGATGGTATGAAGAAGGCTCTGATGGTTCTGGCAGCTTCGAGCATCCTCCTTGGCCTTGGCGCGGTGGCGCAGGCTCAGGACGCTCTGCCCGAGGCGGGGGACACGACCGGGAACATCAACTCGGACGACGAGAACGTCATCT
>Ga0210033_1002701_pt1 | contig 14897 bp, 13 predicted proteins | sample CryGeymeta201501_FD_185465 | JGI IMG/M metagenome (GOLD analysis project Ga0210033, IMG submission 185465) | Groundwater microbial communities from Crystal Geyser aquifers in Utah, USA - Crystal Geyser metaG 2015-01 (SPAdes) (version 2) | ecosystem: Environmental > Aquatic > Deep subsurface >... | reverse complement strand
CAGCATCGGTGGCATCGACGAAGTCATCGTGGTCGGGGTCGCGCAAGCGCTGACCCCCCACGGCGAATCGGGGTCGACTGGCACATCGACGTCCGGACGTGGGGTGCAGGACTTGTCCTGCACCGACAGCATCGGTGGCATCGACGAAGTCATCGTGGTCGGGGTCGCGCAAGCGCTGACCCCCCACGGCGAATCGGGGTCGACTGGCACATCGACGTCCGGACGTGGGGTGCAGGACTTGTCCTGCACCGACCGCATCGGTGGCATCGGTGGCATCGACGAAGTCATCGGTGAATCGGAGGCAACTGGCAGGTCGACGTACGGACGTGGGGTGCAGGACTTGTCCTGCACCGCGCTCAGTCGTCGTCGTCGGCCACGAGCCAGATCAGGTCCGCAGGCTTCTCGTCCGCGGGCGCTTCGAGGGCGGCGTCGAACTCGTCATCGTCGTCCATGGAGAGCACGGTGAGCGAGGAGGTCACGCCCCGACGCGCCGCGCGTGCGGGGATGCCCAGACCGCGGCGCACGTGCATGTCGCCGGCCAGCACGAGCAAGTGCGAGGGTGGGTTCGGGCCGTTGATGATCGCAGCGACGTTCGCGGCCATGGTCTCGTCCCACAGCACCTGCGCCTGGTACATTCGCTCGAGCGCTGCCGCGTCCACGCCCTCGTGCTCGGCCATGGCTGCGACGACCATGTCGTGATGGGCCTGATTGCCCATGTCCATCTCGGGCAAGCTGGCCTGCTGCTCCGCGTCCACACCTGTGATGCCGTGCTGCGCGATGGCGTGCGCCAGCTCCTTCGGCGCGTTCAAGGCGTAGAGCTTGATGCCGCGGCTGCGCGCCAGCTCGAGCAGCGGCCGATACATGCTGAAGTCGTGGCCCCAGCGCGTATCCCACTCGGAGTCGCGTCGCAGCGCCTCTTCGTCGAGCCGTCCGTCGACCCACTCGTCCAGCACGTTCTGGAAGGGCTGCTGGAACATCTCCATGCCGACGGCGATGGCCGAGTCACGCGACACCAAGAGGCGCATGATCAGGTACTCCATGGCGTGGGAGCGCGCGCTGTCGTGCTGCTCGCCGACGTAGATCACCCGCGCAGTGAGCAGGCGCGCCCGCAGCTGGTCCAGGCTCAGATCGTCGCCCGTGCGGGTGTCGACCAGGCGCTCCGGCGGGTCCATGGCGCGCACGATGTCCTCGGCGTTCTGGGGTGGCTCCTGCGTCGGGCCGCAGGCCGAAGCGAGCACGGCTACGAAGGGCAGCGCCAAGGCGAGCGTGTGGCGGGCGTTCGGCGTTCGGTGGTTTCGCATCGCGCCAGAACCTAGCACGGGCTCCGTAGGGGCTCATACCGGCACATTCGAGCGGACCAGCGGGCGAGACGCCCAGGAGCGAGGTGTAGCGCTGGTAGTAGGCCACGCGGCCCTGCACGCGATCGTCCGTCGCTCGCTCCGCGCCCTGCGCCTCAAAGAAAGAGCAGGACCACACCCACGACGGCGACGATGGCGCCTCCGACGGCGCCCAGGCCCACGCGCTCACCGCGGAACACGACCGAAAAGGGGATGATCAGGATGGGCGTGGTCGCCATCAGGCTCGCGGCGACGCCCGTCTCCGTGTTCTGCACGGCCAGGAGCGAGAGCCCCACGCCCGCGAAGGGTCCGAAGAAGGAGCCCAGCGCCGTGATGGCCATGGTGCGACGGTCGCGCAGGGCGGCCCAGACCCGGGGCCAGATGCCCAGCACGGTGAAGAGCAGAGCGAAGCTGACCAGGCCCGCGATGACGCGAATCTCGGTGGCGGCGAAGGCGTCGTAGCGGCCCATGCCGATCTTGCTCAGCACCAGACCGACCGCCTGACCCAGCGCTCCGCCCAGGCCGAGCAGGATGCCGCGCGTGGTCGGTCGCGGGGAGACGGCGCCCGCTCGGGTCGGGCTGCGCGCGGAGATAGCCCAGGCGATACCCCCGAAGGTCAGCGTCACGCCCGCGAGGTCGAGCCAGTCGAGCTTCTCGCCCAACCAGAGCCAGCCGAAGAAGGCCGCGGCGGGCGGCGCCAGGCTCATCAAGAGCGCCGCGACGCGCGGGCCGATCTCCACCAGCGCCCGGAACAGGCACAGATCGCCCAGGGCGAAGCCGACCACCCCGGACAGCGAGAGCCAGGCCCAGGCGTGCGGGCTGGCGTCGAGCGGGAGCGGTCGTCCGCGCGTCACGGTGGTCAGCACTGCCAGCATCATCAGGCCCATCACCAGGCGGATGATGTTCACGGGCAGGCTGCCCACGCGCGCACCCGCGGCGGAGAACGCGATCGCCGAGCCCGCGAAGCAGGCGGCGGTCAACAGGGCGGCGATCTCTCCGAGGTGGTTCAAGCGACGGCGCTCATGGGACGGCGCAGCCTTATCGTCAAGCGATGGAGAGCACGCGGATGACCTCTTCCACGGGCAAGACGCCGCGCCGCGCGAGATCCATCGCCTGCCACTCGAGTGTGCGCATCCCCGCCTTGGCGGCGGCGTGCTCCAGATCGTGCTTGGGCGTGCCCGCGAGCATCAGGTCGCGGATCTCGTCGTCGACCTTCAACACCTCGAGCAGTGGCACGCGTCCGCGCCGACCTTTGCCGCGACAGGCCTCGCAGCCCGTGCCCTCGAAGAACTCGTCCGCGAGGGCGTAGACGTCTCCGTCCATGTCGAAGCCCAAGAGCGCGAGCTGCTTCTTCTGCAACTCGGTGATGGTGGCCTTCTCGATGCAATCCGGGCAGTTCCGGATGGCCAGGCGCTGGTTCACCACCGCGATCGAGGCGCCGGCGATCTGGAAGCGATCCACGCCGAGCTGCTGCAAGCGGTTGAACACGCCCGCAGTGCTGTCCGCGTGCACGCTGGTCAGCAGCAGGTGTCCCGTCAGGCCCGCGCGGATGGCGGTCTGGGCCGTCTCCTCGTCGCGGATCTCGCCCACCATGATCACGTCCGGGTCCTGGCGCAGGATCGAGCGCAGGCCGGTGGCGAAGTCGAGCCCCACCGTGTTGTTCACTTGCGTCTGGGAGATGCCCGAAAAGTCGATCTCCATCGGATCTTCCAGCGTCACCAGGTTCAGCTTGTCGCCCATGTGCTCGCGCACGTAGAGCATCGACGCGTACATGGTGGTCGTCTTGCCGCTGCCCGTGGGACCCGTGAGGAAGATGACGCCCGCGTCGCGCGAGAGCAGCGTCTTGTACAGCGTGAGCGTCTCCTCGTCGAAGCCGATGGCCTCGAGCGAGTAGCGATTCTCGTCGTTGATCGCGAGGCGGATCACGATCTTCTCGCCGTGGTTCGTGGGCAGCGTCGAGACACGCGCCTGGTACATCTCGGTGTCGAAGGTGAAGCGGCCGTCCTGCGGCACGGCGTGCACGTGGATCGAGAGCGCCGCCATCACCTTGATGCGGTTGGTGACGAAGCGCGTGTGGTACTTGGGGATGAGCCCGATCTCGTGCAGCACGCCGTCCACGCGGAAGGTCACACGCGTGCCTTCGGCCTCCGGCGTCAGGTGGATGTCGCTCGCGAGCACGCTGAAGCCCGCGGTCAGCAGGTCCCGTACCAGCCCGACCGCGTCGATGCGCGTCTCGTGCTCCAGGGCCGCGACCCGCTCGGCCGCCCCTTCCAGGATCTTCAGCGACGAGTCCTTCACCACCTCGAGATCCTCGAAGCGGTAGGCCTGGGCATCGAGTAGCTCCCCGGGCATCTCGACCATGCCCATGAAGCCTGGCCCGCGCGAACCCGTACGACGCCAGTACCAGAGGAGCGCCAGCACCGCGCTCGCCACGATGCACACGACCATGCCCAGGCGCGCGCCGGTGCGAAACGCGGGGTTCATGTAGTAGGCCTCGGTCAGGAGCAGCAGCACGCCACTCGCGACGTAGCCGAGCCCCACCGCGACCGTGGCGGCGACCAGGCGATCCTGGGGGCGCGGCAGATCACCGGGCTCGCCGTCCACTGGCTCCTTGCTTGCTCCCGTCGACGTCATCACCAAGAGCTCCGAGGCGCGCTCACTTGAACGCGACGTCGCGGTAGTAGCGCAGCTCCGCGATGGACTCGCGGATGTCGTCCAGGGCTCGATGCGAGGCCTTCTTCGAGGGCCGCTTGGCGTATTCCTCGGGGTACCAGCGACTCACCAGCTCCTTCACGCTCGACACGTCGACCAGGCGGTAGTGGCAGTGCGCGGTGAAGGTCGGCATGTAGCGGCTGAGGAAGAGCCTGTCCTGATGGATCGAGTTGCCGGCGAGGGGCGCCTCCTGAGCGTTGGTGTGGTCGCTGACGAAGGCGAGCATCTCGGCCTCCGCTTCTTCCTCGCTCACGGTCGACGCGCGCACTCGCTTGATCAGTCCCGACTCGCCGTGGTGGCGCGTGTTCCAGGCGTCCATGGCCGCGAGCAGCTCGTTGCTCTGGTGGATCACGAGGTTGGGGCCTTCGGCGACGATCTCGAGCTCGGCGTTCGTGACCAGCACGGCCGCCTCGATGATGCGCTCGCGTTCCGCGTCGAGCCCCGTCATCTCGAGGTCGATCCAGATCAGTCGGCCAGACTTGGACATGCCCTCCGTTAGCAGAGGGCCCAGCAAGAACTCAAGTCCCGACCGTGGGACGTGCCCCGCGGGCGCCACGGGCTGACCTCGCGCCCGATTCAGCGCGCCTCCTGCGCCGGGGCACAGGCCGGGCAGTAGGTCGTGCCCGTGCGCACGTGCTAGCGCACGCTCGCGCCGGACGGGATCTCGCCCTGACAGCCGTCGCATAGCCCCGCCATCTGCAGCTCCAGACTCTCGTAGCCGTCCAGGGGAAGAGACACCCCCCGCACCCATCGGTCGTCGGCTGGTCGCGAGTGACCTGCTCTCGGCTTCGCTTGCCGAGCTGAGGACGCACGCCATCCCCTACTTCGTCGTCGCCTTCGCCTGCTACTTGCAGGGTACCGCCATCTCGTTCTCCCAGGCGCTCTCCCGCTGGCAGCCGATCGGTGTCGGCGGCCTGTTGCTGCTCGGCCTGCTGAACACGATATGCACCAGCATCGGTTCGGGCGTCCTCACGCGCGTGGCGGTCGACAGCCTCGAGGGCCAGCAGTTCGCCTTCGGCGCATGTCTCGGCGCCGGTGTCCGAATGGGACTCGCCATCTTCGCGCTGCAGTTCTCCTTGGGATCCTGACCACCGGCTCGTTGCTCCCCGGCGGCCTGCTGATCGCCGTCGGCAGCTCGCTCCACGGTGCTGCCGGTTCTCTGTTGATGCTGGTCGGCGCTCTGGGCGCCATCTTCGGGCTGATCTACGTGCAGCTCGGCTACACCTTCGCCGTTCCCATCCTCGTGCATCGACGCGCGTGGGGCTCGATGGCCCTGCGGCAATCCTGGTCCCTCGCCAGGTCGCAGCGGGCTCCGCTTTTCCTGGCCTTCCTCGCCTCCTCCTCCTCCTCCTCCTCCTCCTCCTCCTCTCCGGAAGCCGTCGCCGCATGGAGCTCCAGGCCATCGTCAGACGTCTTCGAGTGAGCCTCCCGGCGCTCGCCTGTCAGCGATTCGGGCGTCGACACCAGAGCAGCGCTGGCAGCAGCAACCACCGAAGCGCCCCGCCTGTCTCCGCCGATCCGGTCGTGACCGCGCAGCCACCGCTCAGGCCGCCGCTGCGTGGGGTTGCGACGCCGCCGTCCGCGTCGATCATGCCGCCGTCGGCCGAGTCGCAGCTCAGGTCGGTGCCGTTGCAGTCCTGGTCGATGCCGTCGCCGCAGATGTCCGCGGCCGTCGGGTGGCGCGCGGGGTCCGCGTCGTCGCAGTCGCGCGCGGCGTCCCAGCCGTCTCCATCCGCGTCGACCAGGCCCGCGCGGCAGGTGTCGTCGCCGTCCGTGGTGACCGTGCAGCCCGCGTCGCAGTGCTCGCGCTCGGTCACGCCCGCGCTACAGCGCACGCGGTCGAGGCCATCGCAGGCCCAGAACTCCGTGCCCGCGGCGCAAGCGGGCGCCGCCGTGGTGACCGTGAGCTTCACCTCGAGCTGATCGTCGCGCGGACCGCCGCGGTCGGCGAACCAGGCCACGCCCTCCTGCACCAGGCCGAAGGTCTGGTCGTACACGCCCGGCGCGTCCGGTGCCTGAATCGAGAAGGAGAAGGTCGCCGTGCCGCCGGGAGCCACGGCCGCGCTGACGGTGGCCGCGCGCCCGGGGTTCACCCAATCGCCCGCAGCCAGCGCGCTCGGCGCGTCGCGTGGCGTCGGCGCCAGGAAGGTCACGCCGGGCGTCCAGGTCACGGTGCCCGTGTTGCGCATCACGATGTTGCCCGCGAGGCTGTCGCCGCCCGCGAGCTCGAAGGGCTCGGCGGCGAGAGGGAAGCTCTGGCTCACCCATGCCGCGGAGTAGTCGCTGGCCGAGCTCCAGAAGTCGGCGCCCATCTCCGCGTACACGCCCGTGGTGTTGTCTCGGTAGTGGGCGTAGCGGCTCGACCAACAGGAGTAGGTCGGCTGGCAGCCGTTGTAGTAGCGTGTGACCGTCTTGATCCACGGATCGAAGCGCGCGTTGTCCGTGCGCACGCCGTTCATCCAATCGATGGCGCCGGCGCGGTCGGTCACGCCTGGGACGTAGGTCGAGCGGATCACCATGGCCACCACGAAGTCGACCGCGGCGGCCACGTTGCCGTCGATGCTCAGCACCCGCGACCCCTCGCGCGCCAGGGTGTCGTCGTAGGTGCCGGCGTCGAACTGGAACATGCCGAGCCCGCCCTGCCGCAGCGAACAGGCTCCATCGCCCGCGCCCGCGACCACAGGGCCGCCGCCGCAGTCCGCCGAGTTCGGGCCCTGGCAGGCCCAGGTCAGCTCGCTCCAGCACTGGCTCATGTTGGTCTCGGCGTCGGCGATGCCCGCGAGCAAGTAGCCCTGGGTCATGCCGTTTGCCGCCGCGGCGTCGCGGATGCGTCCCGCCCGCACGCGACGTTGAGCCGCCGTGAGGTTCGATTGGGCGCCCTCGACTCCGGCCACCGCGTCGGGGGCGGGGAGCGCGCAGCTGCCCAGGGAGATCACGCCGAGGGCGAGCACGAGGAGCGTTCGGTAGACAGACATCCAGGCGGGTATCGAGCAACTTCCAGACCAGGGAGCGCCACGTTCATTGCGGACTCGACTCCGCAGCACGACCCCCATCATCGCGCTCCTGCCGCGGGGAGTCGAGGGGGTCCTGTCCAGAACATGGACATGAGGCCCGCGCGTTGCGTGATGGCTTCGTCCACGGGTTGCCCCGTACCCGGCCCCCGGCGAGCGTGGGGCCCTCGGCGTGATGGGCTGACCCTCCGCGCGCTAGGGGCCGAGGCTCGACCCCTCAGCCGTCGTAGACGTCGTAGGAGACGGCGTCCTTGCTGCCCGCCTTGACCTCGTACATGAGCTTGTCGGCCGCAGCCAACATGTCCGCCACGGAGCCCGGCGGCGCGTTGAACGTGACGACGCCGATGCTGAAGGTCACGGGCCATTCGTGGCTTTGCATCTGCTCCAGGAGGACTTCGCGGACTTCGTGCAAGAGGGCCTTCGCGCCGGCCTGATCCGTGTCCGGCAGGAACAGCGCGAACTCGTCACCGCCGATGCGCGCGACGATGTCGATGCCGCGCAGTCGGGCCATGACCGTGCGCGTGACGGTCTTCAGGACCTCGTCGCCCTCCAGATGGCCAAACTTGTCGTTGACCGCCTTGAAGTTGTCGAGGTCCATGTAGGCGACGGTGAAGGCCCTTCCGCATCGCCTCGCGCGTTCGAACTCCACCTCCGCGTACTCGGTGAATCGCCTCAGATTCGCGGCGCCCGTCATGCGGTCCGTCCGCGCCATGTCCTGCTCCACCAGGTAGGCCGCGCGCAATCTCGTCAGCAGGGTCGTGACCGTCAGGAAGAAGCCGAAGCGAATCAGCGTGTTCCACACGTAGAGGATCGGCGACGACACCACGTGACCGCTCGCCACATCGGCCGCGATCCAGACCAACGCGCTCAACACCGCGACCGCCACGCCCGTCCGGCGGCCCACGTACCAGCTCGCCACGAAGATGGGCCCCAGATAGAACAACGAGAGGCTGAGGTCGTAGCCCGTGACGTAGTCGACGAGCCCGAGCAGCGGCACGGCCCCCACGCTGACCCAGGCCAGGAGGAGACGGCTTCGTTTGTTGAGCGCTGTTGCCATACGCGAGCCGCGTTCAGGGACGTATCGACAACGCTGGCGTGAGCCCAAGTCGAAGTCAACGACGCCGTCCCGCTCGAAGCTACCGCATCAGGGCATTCTCCACGGGCTCCGCCGTTACAGAGCCAGCGTTCGTTGGAACGCCGGGCGCGCGAGCATGCCGTCGAGGTAGTCCTCGAGCACGGCGCTGTTCAGGTTCACCTTGAAGCCTCGCGCCCACGCCAACGTGTGACCTGCCACGATGTCGGCCACGGTGAAGTGGTCGCCGACCAGGAACTCGTGGCCCTCGAGCGCCTGCGACAGAATCTGAGCGGGACGCAGCCACTCGTAGGCGGCGCACTCGAGCATCGCCGGCACGCGCCGCTCCTGGGGCAAGGCGAAGCGATGCTTGCCCATGCTCCACAGAGGCTGCTCGAGCTCGGTCACGGTCCAGAAGAGCCACTGCAGACAACGCGCGTAGTCCGGCGAGTCCAGCTCAGGCAGCAGCTTCGCCTCCGGATATTTGCGCGCGATGTAGTGCACGATGGCACCCGACTCGAAGAGCGTCAGCTCGCCGTCGACCATCGCCGGCACCTTGGCGTTGGGGTTGATGGCCAAGTAGGCGTCTTGCTTGTGCTCACCCTTGGCGAGGTCGAGCGCGTGGAAGGTGTAGTCCGCTCCGGCTTCTTCACAGGCCCAGAGGGCGCGTCGCGCGCGAGAGGAGGTCGCTCCGTAGATCTTCATGCGCGGGACGATACACTAGCGGCGCAGGGCGCATGCCCGATGTTGCGTTGCCGGAGAACGGCGTGTGCAGCGACGTCTGGGGCGCGCACATCACCGGCCTCTCCCATTTGTGAGCGGGGCGCAGGGCATGGGGGGGCTGTGTCCGAGTGCGCTTGCATGTAGGGTCGCCGGCTTCCGGAGACCGCCAATGCCGAAACGCAAGCCCCAACACCACCTGATCTACGGCATCGACGACATCCCCCCTCTGGGTGAGACGTTCGTGCTGGGCTTTCAGCACTACCTGACGATGTTCGGCTCCACGGTGGCCGTGCCTCTCCTGCTCGCGGAGCCGCTCGGCATCGCCCACGACAGGCATCAGCTGGCGCTGCTGATCGGCACGATGTTCTTCGTCAGCGGCATCACCACACTGCTTCAGACGACCTTCGGCAACCGCCTGCCCATCGTTCAGGGCGGCACCTTCAGCTTCCTCGCGCCGACCTTCGCCATCTGCGGCATGGCGAGCCTGGCCCACGCGGGCTTCGAAGTGCGCATGCAGCACGTTCAAGGCGCGATCATCGCGGGCGCCTTCGTCGAGATCGCCGTGGGCTACTCGGGCTTGGCCGGCAAGCTGATCCACGTCGTCGGACCGATCACCATCGCACCCACCATCGCGCTGATCGGTCTCTCGCTCTTCAAGTTCGGTGCGCCCATCGCCGGTCAGGATTGGGCCCTCGGAGGGCTCACCATCGCGCTCATCATCCTCTTCAGCCAGTACCTGCGCGACAAGGCTCGCATCTTCCAGCTGCTGCCGATCCTGCTGGCCATCCTCTGCGCCTGGGGCTTCGCCGCTGCCATGACCTGGACCGGCGTCTACGGGCCCGGTCATCCCGGCAACGTCGACACCGCCATCCTGACCGAGACGCCCTGGGTGCGCGTGCCCTATCCCTTTCAGTGGGGCATGCCCGTCTTCGCCGTCTCGGCCTTCGTCGGCATGCTCGCCGGCTACGTGGCCTCGGTCATCGAGTCCATCGGCGACTACTACGCCTGCGCGCGCCTCGCCGGTGCGCCGCGTCCCGACGCCAAGGTCATCAACCGCGGCATCGGCATGGAAGGTGTCGGCTGCTTTATCGCCGGCATCATGGGCACGGGCAACGGCACCACCAGCTACAGCGAGAACATCGGCGCCATCGCCCTCACGCGAGTCGGCAGTCGGCGCGTGGTCCAGGCGGGCGCCCTCTTGATGCTGCTCTTCGGCGCGGTCGGGAAGTTCGGTGCGCTCTTCACCACCATCCCGCAGCCCATCGTGGGCGGCATGTACTGCGCCATGTTCGGCATGATCACCGCGGTCGGTCTGTCGAACCTGCAGCTCGTCGACCTGAACTCGCCGCGCAACCTCTTCATCGTCGGCTTCTCCCTGTTCATGGGTCTGAGCGTGCCCGAGTACTTTGGTGCTCACCCCATCGAGGTCGGGCCCCTGTGGGTGCAGGACCTCGCCAACACGCTGGGCACGACGGGCATGGCCGTCGGCGCCGTCGCGGCGCTCGTGCTCGACAACACCGTCCCGGGAACGCGCCTCGAGCGCGGCCTCGATCACGTCGTGGGCGAGGACGAACCGCATCACACACCCCAGGCGTTGGCGCCCGAGCTCTCCGACGGAGATGACGACGAGGAGTGATTCGGCGCCGTCGCGTCGCGACGAGCCCGGCGGCGACGTGCCCACTTCGGCGGGTGCGCTGCCCGAATCTTCGCGGGATAGCCTCGCTCGCGTCGCCTGGCTCGGAGGCGCGGCCTTCTGTTTCGCGCTGCCCTTCTTCTCCCTCGGAAGACTCGTGCTCACCGTCCACGGGATCTGGTGGGGCGACGGGCTGGCGGCACTCTTCGCGCCGTTCTGGCTCTTGCGCGTCGTCCATCATCGCCGCGCGCTGGCCAAGGAGCCACTGCTCTGGGCCATCACGGGCTGGGCTCTGGTGCAGGGCCTGTCTTCCGCCTTGCACGGGGAAGGGTGGCTCGACGGTCTGAAGTCGCTGCAATGGCTGGTCGTCATCTGGAGCTTCGCGGCTCTGTCTCGTGATGGCCGGACGCCACAGCTGCTGCGCGCGTTGGTGTCCGGCGGCGTCCTCGCGCTCGTGCTCGGGCTGGTCGGATACGGCCTCGACGCCAGCGGCATCCTCCCCGATCTAGGCTTCGCCTTTCGCAGCCTCCATCCCCTCGTGCCCTTCCCGCGACTCGTCGGCACCTTCCGCGAATCTCCCGAGCACATGGGGGAGTTCTTGGTGGTCTACCTCGCGGCCGTGCTGTCGTCGGAGCTTCGCCCTCGCGCGCGCGCCGCGCTCCTCACGCTCGGTGGCGTGACGCTCGCGCTGACCTTCAGCTTCAGCTGGGTGGGCGCCTTCGTGCTGGCGGGTGCCGCCTCGGTCCATCGGCTCCGCCGCGGCTTGCTCGTGGCCTCGGGCGCGGTGCTCTTCCTGGCCTTGAGTTGGGTCATGAACTTCTCCCTGCCGGGGCCGGTCATCGTCGAATCCACGCCGTGCGCACAGATCGATCTGTCGCACCACGTCACCACCGTGTCGCCGGGCCCTCACCCGCAGTGCATCGAACACGGGCAACGCTGGCCCTACGCCGCGCCCAAGACCCTGTACGGCGAGGCCAAGCTCTTCGCGCTCACGCTGATCGCGCAGCACCCGCTCTTCGGGGTCGGCCCGGAGGGCTTCCGCGAGCGCATGCAGCAGCGCTCCGAGCGCCCGGACGGCTCCCGCATCGGCCACTACGTCTCACCCCACTCGACCTACCTCGGCGCCCTCGTGGACGCCGGCCTCTTCGGTGGATTGGCCCTCGCCGCCATGCTCTGGGCGTTGGTCGCGCGACGTCCCGATCGACGGGACGCCGTGGGCTTTCTGCTCTTCTGGGCCGTGGTCGCCATCCTGGTCATTGGCTTCAACATCGACGTGCTGCGCCAGCGACATCTTTGGGTGTTGTTGGGCCTGGTCGCCGCCCGAACCCGAACGTGAGCCGAGACGGAAGTCTCACCACCCCATTGGACGTGGAGTGCCGTTCGTGCCATCCCTGCGTCTTCCCATTTCCGAGAGACCGGGAGCACACATGACTGAGTTGGTAAACCTTCCCGCATCGCCCATCGTGGGTAAGAACCTGATCGGTGGCGAGTGGCAGGATCCCGCGTCCGGTAGGCGCATCGACGTGGTCAGCCCGTACACGGCCGCCGCCATCGGCACCGTGCCCATGTCCAACGCCACCGACGTGGACCGCGCCGTCGCGGCCGCTACCAAGGCCGCCGCTGGCTGGCGCAAGGTGCCGCTTCGTGAGCGCACGCAGGTGCTCTTCCGCTTCCGCGATCTGGTGCTGAAGAACCTCGAGGAGCTCTCCCACCTGGCCGCCGCCGAGTGTGGCAAGACCGTGGCCGAAGCCCGCGCGGGCGTCATGAAGGGCGTCGAGATCATCGAGTTCGCGGCGAGCCTGCAGAACATGGACGACGGCGCCTCGCTCGAGGTCAGCCGCGGCGTGACCTGTGAGCTGCGTCGCGAGCCCCTGGGCGTCGTCGCCGGCATCACGCCCTTCAACTTCCCGGCCATGGTCCCGATGTGGATGTACCCGACGGCCATCACCCTCGGCAACGCCTTCATCCTCAAGCCCAGCGAGAAGGTCCCGCTCACGGCGGACCTCTCGGGCAAGCTGATGCTCGAGGCCGGCTTCCCGCCCGGCGTCTTCTCCATCGTGCACGGCGGGCGCGAGGTCGTGGAGGCCATCTGCGACCACCCGGGCATCGCCGCCGTGGGCTTCGTCGGCTCGAGCCCCATCGCCAAGTCGGTCTACGCGCGCTCCACGGCGACGGGCAAGCGCGCCCTCTGCCTCGGTAGCGCCAAGAACCACTTCATCGTGGTCCCCGACGCCGATCCCGACGTCACCGTCGACGGCGTCGTGCGCTCCTTCACGGGCTGCGCCGGACAGCGCTGCATGGCGGCGAGCCTGATGATCGCCGTGGGCAACTGCGACTCGTTGATCGAGAAGATCGTGGCGCACGCCAAGACCTTCGAGCTCGGCGTCGACATGGGCGCCATCATCAACGGCGAGGCGCACGCGCGCATCGTGAAGGACATCGAGACGGCCGTGGGCGACGGCGCCAAGCTCGTGCTCGACGGCCGGGGCGCCAAGGCCCCTGAAGGCTACGAGACGGGTCATTGGATGAACCCGAGCATCCTCGACAGCGCGAGCCCGACCATGGAGTGCACGACCAAGGAGCTCTTCGGTCCGGTGCTCACCATCGTGCACGTGGACAACATCGACGAGGCCATCGCGCTCCAGAGCGACTCGCCCTACGGCAACGCCTACAGCGTCTTCACCACGCGCGGCGCCACCGCGCACTACGTGATCGAGCACGCCGAGGCGGCCATGGTCGGCGTCAACATCGGTGTGCCCGTCCCGCGTGAGCCCTTCAGCTTCGGCGGCAGCAAGGCCAGCAAGTTCGGCAGCCACGACATGACGGGCTGGGGCGGCGTCGACTTCTGGAGCATGCAGAAGAAGATCACCACCAAGTGGGCGATCTACCCCGACGCCACCTGGATGAGCTGAAGCCGTAGCGGGAGGAGCCGGCGGCGCCCTGGTAGCCGCCGGCGCCCCCCGTCAACACGACGGTCTTCCTTCCGCCACGTTCACGCACCACGATGGCCTCGAGCACGGGGCTTGGTAGCCCCCTGTGCAGCTGGCATCATAGTGGAGCGGGTGAGCCGGGGGCTGGGTCGATCCTCACGCGTAGAAGGAGACCGGCGTGGGACGCTTCGACATCCGCTTTCTCGTGCTCCTGGGCGCGTCGCTCAGCGCGCTGGGCTGCGCAGGCTCCGGCAGCCTGGGAGGGCGAGACGCCGAAGCGAGTGATGGCAGCGCCCTCGACGGCGTCCTCGACGGCGCCCTCGACAGTGCCTCCCTCGACGGTGCCTCCCTCGACGGTGCCTCCCCCGACGCTGGCGCGATGGATGCGGGCACGCCCGGCGACGGCGGCCTGATGGACGGCGCCATGCCCCCGACACCACCCGACACGGTCGAGCCGTGTGAGCCAGGCCGACCGGATAGCTGCTGGATGGCCCTGGCCTTCTCCGGCGCCTGCGGGACGTCCACGCTCACGGAGAACTTCGCAACCAACCGCTACAACGTGCACCGCTTCACCGTCTCGGTGCACGCCGACGTGGCGGTGGACCTGACGCTGAGGCGAACGGCGGGCACGTGGGATCCCGCGCTCGTCCTGCACGACGCGGCGGGCGCCACGATCTACGACGGGGAGCGAGGCGTCGTGGGCACCGGCCTGACGCTGACGGCCGTCGACACGGGGCGCGGTTCGGACGTGGCGACCGTGCACATCGCGTCCAGCAGTGACCTCACGTTGACGGGCTTCCTCACCGGCTGGCACGTGATCGACGGCGCGTTCACGCCGCGCATGCCGACGGACGCGAGCTACGCCCTGAACGTCGCCACGGACTGCCTCGTGCCCTCCGGCGTGATCTGCCCGCCCAACCTCGACGAGTCCGACATCGTCGGCGGTTACCTCATCCTCCCGGAATCGGATCCGGCGGGCCTCTACACGCGCAAGGCGCGCTGCTCGCGCGGGAACCGCCTCCTGATCTGCGTGCTCTACACCGTCGCGCAGCGCTGGGCGGAGCTGAGGCCCGGTTCCGCGCGCCTCACCATTTCGGATCTCAACGAGTGCAACCCACGGCTCGCCGGCGACGCGGATCACGCGACGCACGACGACGGCACGCACGTCGACATCACCGCCGGATGCGCCACGAACGCCGGGTGTGACGCCGCCGCGTCCGTCGACCTGGCCAAGCTCTTCATCGACACCGGCGAGACGTGCGGGATCATCTTCAACGACAACGCCGTGCAGGACGTCGTGAATGCCTACTTCGTGTCGACGTACGACTACCCCACCTGGCATGGAGGCGCGGCCCACACCTACATGCGCACGGTCGCCGGCCACCTGACGCACTTCCACCTCCGCGTGAAGCGCCCCGACGGCACCTGCGATCCACTCAACTGAGCTGCGCTGGCGGCCGCGGGTCCGCGATGAAGAGC
>Ga0210033_1002700_pt1 | contig 14902 bp, 9 predicted proteins | sample CryGeymeta201501_FD_185465 | JGI IMG/M metagenome (GOLD analysis project Ga0210033, IMG submission 185465) | Groundwater microbial communities from Crystal Geyser aquifers in Utah, USA - Crystal Geyser metaG 2015-01 (SPAdes) (version 2) | ecosystem: Environmental > Aquatic > Deep subsurface >... | reverse complement strand
TGGGAGGCATGGTGTCGCGCTTGCCCTGGTGGGCGAGCCACTCCCCGCCCACGCCGACCTCGTCGATCACACCCTCGACATCGGCGGCCGTCACCTCCGCCACGCTCGGGTAGATGAAGAGCCCGCGCGCGTCCTCGTGCAGCGCGAGGGCGCGGCCCATCTGGGTGCGGACCGCCGCCAGGAGCGCTTCGGGCTCGGTGCCGAAGCGGTGGGGCGTGCGCACGAGGGCGCCGTCCTCGAGCAACTTCACCGAGAGCTGGGCACCTGCGCCCGCGGAGGTGAAGCCTCCGGTCGACTCGGGGAGCTCGAAGAGGGTTCGCAGCTTCTGCGCGTCGGCGCGCAGGACCAATACGGTTTGGAGGGCCATGCGGCGGAGAGTAGCAGGCGAGGCCCGGCGAGGGATCCCTCGAGTCGAGCGCTATCGGCCTTAAACGCTTCGACCCCCGGCGCCGGAGCGTCGGGGGTCGTTGCATGGGGGAGGCCGGAGCCTCGCTGGCGCTACTTGTTGCCGTCGTCGGGCGCCGGCGCGTCGTCCGCCGGCGCGTCGTCCGCCGCGGGCTGGTCGCCCGTGGGTTCGGCCCCGGCGGCCACTGCGGAGCCCGGCACCTGGGTGATCATGAGCGAGAAGCCCGCGCCACCTTCGAGGTTCTCGGCCCAGCCGTAGTGCGTGTCGTTGACGTGGATCTCGTAGCTACCCGGCATGAAGTGGGACTGCGACTCCACCGGTGCGCCGTCCGAAGCCGACATGTGGAACATGGGGCCGCTGGCGTTGCGGACGGTGATGTCCGGCCAGATGCGCATGGTCGTGCTCTGGCCCGTGCCGACCGAGCTGAAGGCGTAGTCGGCCTCCGTGGTCACGGTCCAGTTGAAGACGACGTCGTTGGCGTCGTAGCTGCGGCCGATGCAGGGCGAAGTCAGACCGTCGGTCATGCCCGAGCAGGTGTCCGCCGCGGCCGCGGGCGCCGTGCCGAAGGCGGCCATGGGGACGCCGGAGACGAAGGTCAGGCCCGCCACGATGAAGCCGATCATCATGTTGCGCTTGCTGCTGCCCATGAGCGCGTCGCGGCCCTCGCGCGCGAGCATGATGTTGCCGAGCATGCCGTCACGCTTGGTGATGGTGTCGCCCGTGAGCTTGCCCACGACGAACACGTTTCCGTCGGCGGGCAGGATCTTCTCGGTGAGGTGGGTGGCGATGGCGTGCTTGTCCGAGTCGGACGGGCGCTGGATGTGCACCTGGTAGCTGCCGAAGGTGATGTCACCGTAGCCGTAGCTCTTCTTCTCCGTGTGGGACTTCTCGAGCTTCGCGTCCACCTTGTCGGTGGCGTCGACCTGAACGGGGCCGGAGCCATCGTCGACGTTGAACATGCTGCCGGCCTTCGCCGTGTGGGCGGTGTCCCTGCCGGTCTTCTTCTTCATGCCGTCCTCGGTCTGGACGTGCTGCTCCCACTCCTGCTTGATCTCGATTTCGTAATAGAGACAGGGCTTGCCCGAGACGGGAGCCGCGAGCGGTTGGGTCACGGCGATGGCGCCCTGACAGCTGATCAGGCCATCGGGGCCCGCGCTTCCTTGCACCTGCCCCGTGGGCTTGAAGGGCGCCGAGACGATGGTCTTCATCTTCTTGCGCTGCATGAAGCCGAAGATGACGGCCGCGACCGCGATCAGAATGAACAGGTATCCGAGATACATCATGGTGAGTTCCTTTCCACTTCAACCGGGAGCGACCATCGACCGCTTGCGCCTGCGACGTGTCCCGGTTCCTCCTACGTCCGTTCGGGGCGCATCTTCCTTACCCCCCCGAGACTTGCAATCCCCACCTGGTGCCCCTGTCGCCATGGGGACCTTGGGAGGCTTCAGGGCCCGTCGATCCGCTGAGAGAAAACGCAGGACCCCCATTTCCCCCGCGTGGTAGAGCCGAATGTGCTCCGCGGGGGCGCCAGGTCCGGCCTCCTCGGTCGACCCACGCATAAGGAGATGGAATCATGGGAGCAATCGCAGCGCTGGTCGTGGCTGTAGGGATCCTGATCCTGATCTACGGCTCGATCCAGAAGTTCAAGGCTGCTCGCCTGACGGCGGCGCCGCTGGTCTCCACCGGAGACGCGGGCGCGCGTGGTTCCGAGGTCGCGGGCGAGAAGGGCATGATCAGTGCCCAGGGCGCGGTGAAGTGCGACGCGCCGTTGACGGCCCCCGCCAGCGGCAAGGCGTGCCTCTACTTCGAGCTGCACGTAACGGGCACCTGGAAGGACGGCGACCGCACCCAGAGCAAGGAGTACGTCGCCGACAAGGTCGCGGCCGAGTTCGCCATTGACGACGGCAGCGGGCCCGTCGAGATCCACGCCCTCAAGGGCGGCAGCTTCGATCTCGAGAAGACCTTCGACGAGAACCAGAAGGAGGGCATCTTCGCCGACCTGAAGAACGCGGTCGGCAACAAGGAGCCCATCCTCTTCGGCGAGTACAGCTTCGACAACCCCGCCATGAGCAAGGCCAACACCTTTCACTGCGTGGAGAAGATCCTGCCCGTGAGCGAGCGCCTCTACGCCTGCGGTCGGACCGAGGGCAACGCCATCGTGGCGCCCGGGTTCAAGAGCCTGATCCTCTCTGCCAAGAGTTACGAGCAGCTGCTGGGCGACACCGCCGCCGGCGCCAAGAAGGCGCTCGTGGGTGGAGGCGTGGTCATCGCCCTGGGCATGATCCTTGGGCTTCTCTCCCAGTTCCTCTGAGCCGCGCGGGCTCGGCGCTTCGACCTCTGCCGCGCCATTCGGGGCGGCGTCCACGCATCTCGGGCCGGTCGCGCCGCGATTCGCTCGACCCCGGGTGACCCGAGGCGCCGCGTGGGCTAGCTTTCGCCGCCCCGGAGACGACCATGCAGACCACCGAGACCCAGACCATCGATCCACTCCTCAGCGCGCACAGGCAGGAGCCCCGCGTGATCGAGTGCGAAGACCCCGCCACGGGGGGGAGCCTGGGACTCGTCCCCGTCGATGGCCCCGAGGGCGTGCGGCGTGCCGTGGAGGCCGCTCGTGCCGCCCAGCCTGCCTGGGCTCGGGCGTCCTTCGCGCAGCGTCGCCGGGTGCTCTCGCGCATCCTCCATCACGTGCTCACGCACACGGACGAGCTCGTGGAGATCATCTGCCGCGACGCGGGCAAGACGCGCGAGAACGCCGTCATGGGCGAGATCTGGCCCGTGGTGGAGAAGCTGCGCTGGACCATGGCCCGCGGTGAAGAGGCGCTGCGTCCGGAGTCGATGCCGTCGGGCATCTTCCCGCACAAGCGCGCCAGCATCCACTACGCGCCGCGCGGCGTGGTCGGTATCGTCGCGCCCTGGAACTACCCGCTGCAGAACGTGCTCGGCCCGACGCTGCCCGCGCTCTTCGCGGGCAACGCGGTGGTGCTCAAGGTGAGCGAGGCCGTGGCCTTCTCGAGCGCGCGCTTCCAACGCATCTTCGACGAGGCGCTCGAGGCCGAGGGCTTCTCGCGCAACCTCGTGCGGCTGGTGAATGGCTTCGTGCCCACGGGCGCGGCGCTGGTGGGCGCGGGCGTGGATCTCTTGATCTTCACGGGCTCGATGGAGAACGGGAAGAAGATCCTCGCGGAGAGCGCGGAGACGCTGACGCCGGTGATCCTGGAGCTCGGAGGCAAGGATCCGCTGATCGTCTGTGACGACGCGGCGCTGCCCCAGGCCGTGCACGCCGCGCTGGTGGGCGTGTTCATCGCCGCTGGACAGAACTGCATGGCCGCCGAGCGCGTCTTGGTCTTCGACGCCGTGTACGACGACTTCGTCGACGAGATCGTCGAGCTGGCGGCCGAGCTGAGGCAAGGCGCGCCCTTGGGCGACGCCGCCGTGGACGTCGGCGCCTGCGTGACGGAGACGCAGGTCGCCTTGGTCGAGCGCCTGGTGGACGACGCCGTCGCTCGCGGCGCGCGCGCCTTGGTCGGCGGCAAGCGGCGTGAAGGCGAGGGGCACTTCTTCGAGCCCACCGTGCTGGTCGATGTCACGCCCGACATGCCCATCATGCAGGAGGAGCTCTTCGGCCCCGTGATGTGCATCGCGCGCGTCGCGGACGAGGCGGAAGCGCTCGAGGTCGCCAACGGCACGCGCTTCGGGCTCGGCTCGACGGTGATGACCAAGAGCGCGTCAAGGGCGCGTCGCTTCGTGTCTGCGCTGCGTGCGGGCTCCACCTCGATCAACGACTTCGGGCTGCCCTACATGAACATGGCCTTGCCCTTCGGCGGCGTGGGTGGCTCGGGCTTCGGTCGCTTGAACGGTCGTGAGGGCTTGCGCGCCTGCACCACGCCCAAGGCCGTGCTCGAAGATCGGCTGCCGCTGCACCTGCCCTCGAAGATCTTCCCCGTCGCGCCACTGGACTACGAGCTCTTCCGCGCTGTGCTGCGCACGCTCTACGGCCACGGCGTGACGTCGCGTGTGAAGGGCGGCGTCGAGCTTCTCTCGACCCTGCGCGCCAAGCTGACGTCCAAGTGGATGTCGGGACGAATGTGACCGTGCGCTCGTTCGACACCATCGTCGTCGGCGGCGGCAGCGCGGGCTGCATCCTCGCGGCGGAGCTCTCGGCGGATCCGGCGCATCACGTGCTCTTGCTCGAGCACGGCGAGCCGGCCGAGGCGAACCCCGAGACGCTGAGCGCTGACGGTTACAAGGACGCCTTCGTCAACGACCGCCTGCTCTTCGAGCGCTTCTCCACCGAGGACGCGCGCTGGGGCGATCGACGCATCTTCCTGGGCACCGGTCGTGGCCTTGGCGGCAGCGGCTCGATCAACGGCATGGTCTACACGCGCGGACATCGCGCCGACTTCGACGCCTGGCCCCATGGCTGGCGCTGGGACGATCTCACGCCCGACTTCGAGGCGCTCGAGCAGCGTCTGCGCATCCACCGACGCGAGCCCACGGAGTTCACGGAGGCGTGCATCGCGGCGGCCGAAGCGCGCGGCTTTCGTCGCTCGGAGGATCTGAACGACGGCGACCTCGCGGGCGTGCTCGGCTACGAGTGGATGAGCTACGACGGTGACGAGCGCCGCAGCTCCTACGCCGCGTTCCTGAAGCCCGCGCTCGGTCGCCCGAACCTCGAGGTGATCACGGGTGCCGCCGTGCGGCGCGTGCTCTTCCGCGGTCGTCGCGCCACGGGCGTCGAGTGGCTGCGCGGTGGCGAGCGCGTGCGCGCCTCGGCCACGGGCGAGGTCGTGCTCACGGCGGGCGCGCTCGAGTCACCACGGCTCTTGCTGCTCTCGGGCGTGGGTCCCGGCGAGGCGCTGCGCCGCGTGGGCGTCCCCGTCGTGCACGACCTGCCTGGCGTCGGTCAGAACCTGCACGATCATCCGAACGTCAGCGTCTTCTTCCAGGCCAAGGAGGAAGTGGACTTCAACTATCCGCAGCTCTACGGCTTCCATCGCGCCAACCACGCGTCCGCCTTGCCCGCGGGTCAGCCCGACAGCTGCTACGTCTTCTATCCCGCGCGATCCTCCTTCCGCGAGGGGCTGATCCGGCTCTTGCCCAACATCGCCTTGCCGCCCGCCGTGTACGGCATGCCCGGTGCGCGAGCGGGCGTCCGTGGTGCCATCGACGTGCTCTTCCGCGCGCGCGCCGTGCGCGACTTCGTGGCGCGCATGTACGGCGTGGTCGTGATCCTGGGCAAGCCCGAGAGCCGCGGAAGCCTGACGCTCGAGTCGAACGATGCGTCGCGGCCCGCGCGCATCGATCCCGGCTACTTCAAGAGCGCGACCGACATGGAGACCATGATCCACGGCGTGCGCTTGGCGCGGCAGATCGCCTCGGCCGAGCCCCTGAAGCAGCGAGGCAACCGCGAGCTCTTGCCGGGCCCCTTGGCGCGCGACTCCGCGGGCATTCAGCGCTTCATCGAGAAGAACGTGATGACGACCTTCCACTTCGCGGGCAGCTGCCGCATGGGCACGGGGGAGGGCGCCGTGGTCGATGGACGCCTGCGCGTGCGTGGCCTCGAGGGCTTGCGCGTCGCGGACGCGTCCGTGATGCCCGAGACGCCCGTCAGCGCCTTGAACGCGCCGAGCATGATGATCGGGCTGCGCGCCGCGCGCCTGATCGCCGAGGACGCGCGCCATGCCGGCGCCGACGCCAACCGCGCCGAGGCGCGCTGATGGTGACCACGCCCGAGGGCTGGAGCCCCGAGAGCTGGAAGGCTCAGCAGGAGGGACAGGTCGTCCACTACCCGGACGAGGTCGCCCTCGAGCGCGTGCTCACGCAGCTCTCGCAGCTTCCACCTCTCGTGACCTCCTGGGAGGTCGAAGGGCTCAAGCGCGAGCTAGGTCGCGCCGCGGCGGGTCAGGCCTTCTTGCTTCAGGGTGGGGACTGCGCCGAGAGCTTCGACGACTGCCGCGCCGAGCCCATCGCCGCCAAGCTGAAGATCCTGCTGCAGGCGAGCTTGGTGCTGGTGCACGCGACCAAGAAGCCGGTGGTGCGCGTGGGGCGCATGGCGGGCCAGTACGCCAAGCCGCGCTCGTCGAACACGGAGGAGCGCGCGGGCCTCACGCTGCCCACCTATCGCGGCGATCTGATCAACCGCTCCGGGTTCACGAGCGAAGATCGCGTGGCCGATCCAACGTTACTGCTCCGCGGCTACGAGCGCGCTGCGTTGACGCTGAACTTCGTGCGCGCGCTGGCCGAGGGCGGCTTCGCGGATCTGCACCACCCGGAGCGCTGGGATCTCTCCTTCGCGGGTCGCTCACGTTTCAGCGCCGACTACGCGCGCATCGTCGAGTCGATCAAGGAGTCGGTCGCCTTCATGGAGGCCGTGGTCGGCCCCGACGTGCCGCGGCTGAAGCGCGTGGACTTCTACACCAGCCACGAGGCGCTCTCCCTGCGTTACGAGCAGGCGCAGACGCGACACGTGCCGCAGCGCGAGGGCTACTACAACCTCTCGACGCACATGCCGTGGATCGGCAAGCGCACGGCGGAGCTCGACGGCGCGCACGTCGAGTTCTGTCGCGGCATCCAGAACCCCCTGGGCGTGAAGGTAGGGCCGGACTTCGACGAGGATTGGATCGCCGGGCTGGCCGAGCGCCTCGACCCCGATCGCGAGCCCGGACGCCTGACCCTGATCCATCGCTTCGGCGCCGGTGCAGTGGAGCGCGAGCTTCCGCGTTTGATCGCGTGCATGCGTCGCGAAGGGCGCGCGCCCCTCTACTGCTGCGATCCGATGCACGGCAACACCATCACCACCGAGTCCGGCGTCAAGACGCGACGCTTCGAGACCATCCTGGCTGAGCTCAGGAGCTCCTTCGCCGCGCACGAGGCCGTGGGCAGCCACCTCGGCGGCGTGCACTTCGAGCTCACGGGCGAGAACGTCACCGAATGCATCGGCGGCGCGCGTGGCCTGGAAGAAGCCGACCTCGCTCGCGACTACCGCTCGAGCGTGGATCCGCGTCTCAACGCCGAGCAGGCTCTCGAGATGGCCATGGACGTGGCCCGACATCTCTCGGGCAAGTCTCGCGCGTAGACACGGCGCGCGGTTTGCGCTGACGCGGGACGTTCGGCGGCTACTTGCAGCCGCACCGCACCTCGCGCTCCGGGTAGTCGTCGCCGAGCGGGATGGCACACGCGGGGTGCGCCTCGCGGAAGCGCGCCAGCGTGTCCTCGGACAGACGCGTGCGGTAGGCGTTGAGCGTGTGCAGCGGCACGGAGGCCAACGGGCTCAGATCGTCGACCGCGCTTCCGCTGACGTCGAGCAGCGCGAGCTTGCGCAGCCCGGCCAGCGGCGAGAGGTCCGTGACCGAAGCCTCTTCGACGACGATGCCGAAGGCGTCCTCGACCAGCTCGACCGACGGCGCGCCGTCGTCGCGAAGACCGGGCCCGGCACCAAGTCGAAGCGCGACCGCCTCGAGGCTTCACGGAACCACATCGCCAAGCGTGTCGCCCACAGCACGGGGTCGAGCAGGTCGACCGGATGCTCTCCCATGCCGGCATCGACCTCGATGCATTCTTCGCGACGTGGATTCCGTCGGTGCTGGCCAACGCCAAGGAGGTTGTCTTGGCCATGGACTGGACCGAGTTCGAGCGCGACGGGCAGTCGACGCGCTGACGGCGATGAAAGATCATGGGCGAGGCACGCCGTTCTTCTGGCGGACCTGGCGCCAAGCTTCGACTGAACGTGGTCACACCTATCACTTTTTCCCCATTGACACCCCTCGCATGAGCTGCTTACGTCACCCTCGTGCTTCCCGCGTTCGCGACATCGGCACCTTCCATGAGGGGACTTCACGGATTGCTACTCGCACTTGCTGCGAGCGTGGCCGTGCTCCTCTGTGCGCTGCCCAGTGTCGCCCTCGCCTACAGGATAGCGGCTGACCTTCCGGAGTTCGCCGGATCGGAAAGCATTGGTTGGCGGAGTCGCGATCTGGGTTTCGAACTCGACAGTTTTCACGAGTGCCCCCCAAAGGCGCGCAAGGCGCGGCAGCACCGCACTGGAGCGAATGCATGACGAACATACTTCGTGCTGGAGGCGCGCTCGCGCTTCTGTCCTTGGCCGCATGTGGCGGGGGCAGCGCGCCTTGCGTCACGGGAGCCACGTTGCCCTGCGACTGCCAGGTCGGGGACGCTTGCTTCACCGGAGCGCAGGTCTGCCAAGACGGGACCTTCGGCGCATGCCAGTGCACGATGCCCACGGGCGATGCAGGCGCAGGCATGTGCGCCGCGGACTCAGGCACTGTGCCAGACGCCGGGACAGGACCGGACGCGGGGTCGTGCAGCGACGGCGCGACCGAGACCCGTGCGTCGGCGGGCTGCGGCGAAGAGACACGTACGTGCACAGCTGGGACCTGGTCGGAATGGGTCGAAACGACGCCGGGCCCCGCGGCGCCCGAGTGTCTGCAGGGAGAGGCGCAGTTCGCGAACCGCGACGGCTGCGACGGCCAAGAGGTGCGTTGGCGTCGCTGCGGCAGCGACTGCCACTGGGAGACGGCGGTGAGCGAGTGCGGCGGCGGCTGCGCCGGCACGCGGCGCACGACGCCGGAGGACCAGGAGGAGATATGTGTCCCCGCGGGCCCCTTCGTGGTCGGGTGTGACGCTCTACCACCCGGCGATGCGCCGTTTTTTGAGGAGGACTGCACTCCGCGGCACGAGGTCTACCTGAGCGCCTTCTACATCGACCGGCACGTGGTGAGCATCGGCCGCTACGAGGCCTGCGTCGACGCGGGGGCATGCACGCAGCTCGAGCCGTATAACTATCGCGACCCGAACCGGGACGTTTACCACTTCGATGACACGGCGTTGCTCGACCAACCGGACGCGGAAGTCTGGACCGCGACCCACGAGCAGGCCGAGGTCTTCTGCGAGTGGGACGGCGCAGCTCTGGTCACCGGTGCGCAGTGGGAGCGCGCGGCGACGGGAATCTACGAACGGGCGCGGTGGCCGTTCACGGACGATCTGAGCCTCGATTTCACAAGCGATTGGTGCCGCGCGAGCGGTGCACCAGGTACGCCAGAGTGCGGAGGCTTCAGTATCGGAGCGACCGTGCCAAACCGAGACCTTCCGATCACCTTCTTGCGGATCGAGAGCAGTATCGGCCTGACCAATCTCTACCACTACTTTGAGTGGACCTCGGACACATTGTCCGCTTATGCGGCCACGCCTGCTGCAGGTCCCACTCCACGCAATCCGCACATTGCAGGACACGGCCCATTCGAGCTACGGGGCTTTCCCCTCGACGTCCACAACTCTTGGTTCCAGTTCTACCCAGGCTTTCCAGCGCGGGAGCTCTGGCACCGCAACGCCACCCACTTCGAAGGCGTTGCCGAGGGCTGGGGCGACCCCAACCACGCCGCGTTCCGCTGCGCACGTCCTGCTGAGGGGACGAGGGAGACACGATGAGAAAGACAGCGACTGCGCCAGCGCGTGCGCGAGTGAGGTGGGCGGCTGCAACATGGCCAACATGGGCTACCTGTGGACCCGCTTGGACCACGCGATCTACGCGGGAGACATGGATTGCAGCGCCGCGTGCCTGGCGAACAACACGTGTGATGAGTGTTTTCGGCTCTTCGCGCCGTGCTTCGATGGTCGCCTGAACGCAGCCAACCAGCGGCGCGCACCCTTCTTGGTGCGTCACTATTCCGGTGACGACGCGAGCGCGCCCGATCGGGCGACCGCCAAGGCCACTCTGCAGATCTGGGCCGGCGTGGGGCCATCGAGCTCCACGGGCGATAGCGGTCTCATCCGACGGACGCTCGAGCACTTTGTGCACGCAGGGGACGCGAGTGATGTCATCGCCGACTTCGAGGAGCAGGACTACTTCCGAGACTACTTCCGCGGTCCGAACAACATCCGTGTGATGGACGACCTGACCTATGGCGACGTCATGGATGGGCTCGAGCTCGCCTGCGCGAGCGCCGAGGCGGACTTGGTCACCTCGACCTCGCCAGGCGCGGGTGGAGTGAGCAACTCACCCTGCAGTCCCGATCGGCTCGCAGAGCTCGAGGCTAGCCCCAACGCCGATATCGCCCAGCTCGAAGAGCATATGAAGTGCTCGGCGAAGCTCGTCGAGGACAACGCACAACTCCTGCTCGTTCGCAATCTGCCGCAGGACGTCGTCAACTCGGTCAAGGCCAGCTTCGGCGGCGCGACGATCCCCGAGCTGGCAGGCAGTCGCGGCGTGCTGGTCGGGGAGATCACGGCTGACATCATCGAACTCCGGAATCAGCGCTTGCGCTTGGCCGACACGATGGACCAGCTCGGCTCGCAGATCTTCACGCTGCGCACGGACCTCGACAGGGCAGGGATCCAGGCGGACCGGCTGCGCATCGGGCTGTCTCGTGACATCCACAATCAGATCACGAATTGCATTGTCGCAAGCTCACCCTCCATCTCGACGGGCACAAGCGGCGCCAGTTACAATCCTGGTGCCGCCATCGCCACCTGCACCAATACGGTCGCGCAGATCGCTCTGGCCGTTCAGGACACACAGGACGCGTTGGACCTGAACGACCTCGACATCAAGACGGCCTATGATCGCTTCAACTTGGCCTACCAAGGCCTGGGCCGAACGCTTGGTGAGATCGAGGTGGCTCTGGCTGCCGCCGGGCAGCGCCTGCAGTCCAGGTCGGCGGAGCTCGCCACAGGGCGCAACACGGCCAAGCTGGCGCTGGGTCAAGCCATGCTCTTCAGCAGCGACGGTGCCGGTCGTCACCTGCGCGTGAACACGCTCTTGCGCCGGCGCTTCACCACCAGCCAGGAGCGCTACGAGCGGGCGCGCATCCACGCCATGCAGATGGCCTACCTGGCCAAGCTGGCCGTCGAGCAGCGCCTCGGCGTGCGGCTCGCGGATCTCCGCAACGACATGACCTTGGTGTCGGCGCCTGCGTCCTGGGAGTCGAGCCTCTGCACGATGACGGGCATGGACTTCGCCCAGATCCGCGACGGTGACAACTCCCAGTTCGAGTCCTACGCCAACCAGTTCATCGGCGACTATGTCGACCGCCTGAACCGCACAGTGGAGAGCTACCGCCTGGACTTTCCCTTCCACGAGGGCTCGGACACGGCCGTCATGTCCATGCGTGACGTACTGTTCGACGTGCGCGACGAGTGCCCCGATGGCGTCGACGTGCCCAACGTCGTCGCCGACTCGGGCGACCTCTCGACGCCTCGCTGGTCGCGCGAGAGCTGCGCGCCCGTGGAGGTCGCGACAGGCGCCGACGGCCTGCCCATCGAGGAGGTACGCAACTGCGTCCAACTCCAGCGCTCGGTCGTGGACCCGGCCGTCGACACCGGCGGTACACCGCTCAACCTACCCAGCTCCACGTTCCTCGGCGCCGCCATCCCCTGGAGCGTCCGTTTTGGACCCGCGGAGGATGGCGGATTGACCTCGGCGACAATCGACACGCGCGTGTCCCAGGTCATCGCGGCGGTCGAGCCCGGCACCTACATGGTCTCCTGGTTTGGAGCCCAGGTGGAGGGCTCGCCCCTCGACGTAACGAAGGCCGTGATGGTGGAGGTCGGCGGGTCCCCGGCCTCGCTGACGGTCGCGAGCCAGGGCATCCACGGAGGCACCTGCGACCCGATGGAGCACAACGGCTGGTGTCGCTACTACGCCTTCGTCGACGTGCCCCGAGCCTCGGACGTCACCCTCGCCATCGTGCCCAACCCAGACGGCGTCGGCGACGGACTGATCACCGCGCCGCAGGAGGTGGATATCGGCGGCATCCAGTTCGAGGATCTGAGCACCGAGCTGCGCCATGGGGCGGACCGCACGCTGCTGCGTCCGACGGCCTTCTTCGAGACGAATCAGAACGCGCGCTCCAGCATTCCGGTCTGTGAGGATACGGATGGCGACGTCTTCAGGAGCGAATGGCGCTACGACTGCGACCGACTGTGTTCCTCCGGTTTTCGCACGGACTGCGAGGAGTCGGAGGCCGTCCTCGCCTGCTACTGGGAGCGTCAGTTCAGCCTGGCGTCGGAGGATCTGCTCGCTCGCGGACAGCTCGGTCGCGCCGGGTTCGCGGTGGGCAACTACAACTATCGCATGGACAGGCTGGCGCTGAACTTCGTCGGCACCGGCGTACGCGACTGCGAGAACAGCACATTCCCCAGCACCTGCTACAGCTCGGGCAACGTCAACTACAGCCTCGAGCATCTCGGCCCCTACACGGTCATCAACCACCAGGGCGACGAATACCGAGCGCCCCTCTTCACCGGCAACATCGAGCATGCGCGAGCCCTCTCGGCGGAGCGCTACCTGACGAACCCCCTCTCCTCGGCAGACCGCGCGTTGATCGAGCCCTACAGCCGCGGCGAGTTCAGGGGCCGCCCGCTCACGGGCACCTACGTCGTGCGCATCTGGGACGACGGCAACGTCAACTTCAACGCCATCGAGGACGTGCAAATCCTGCTCGACTACCGCTACTGGACGCGCTTCCGATGAGCCCGTGCATCGCTCCATCTGACGCTGCGAGAAGCTGACATGCCCAAGGGGACCAGAGGTCACTGGCGCCATTCGTGGCTGCTCGGGTTCGCGCTGGCCTGCGCCTGCACGACGGGCGCTTGTCCGGGCGGTGGTGTCGACGCCGGCTTGCCTGACGGCAGTCTGCCGGATGCCGCCATGCCGGACGGCGCTGTCCATGTTGGCACCGAGGCCGGGGTAGACTCGGGCTCTGACGCGACTGTCGACGCGAGCCCAGACGCGACCGTCAACTCGAGCATCGACGCCGCGACAGACGCCTCCCCGGACGCAAGGTTCGACGCCGCGACGGACGCCACCATCGACGCCCCCACTTGCGACCCGGGCGCCTGCGGCACTTCTCGCCCTTGCTTCACTGCGGCCTGCGTCGGTGCCGCTTGCGTCGAATCGCCCGTCGCCAACGGCATGGAATGCGGCGAGCTCGTCGGCGGACTCGCGACTCAGATCTGCGTCGCGGGCAGCTGTGTGCTCCGCCATTGCGGCGACGGCTACCGCGAGCCGGGTCCCATGCCTGTGCGCGAAGCCTGCGACGATGGCAACGATTCGGACACGGACGCCTGCAGCCGCACGTGCCTTCCGCAGATCCTCGACCTGGATGTGCCACCCGATGGCTCCTTCGAGGCCTCCCTCGCGGCCGGCGCTGCGTCAGTGGCTCAGTCGGGTTCAGGTGATTTGCTCTTCGTCTGGCTGCGCGACCACTACGACCACGCCGAGGTCGTCACACGGCGTTACTCGGCGAGCGGCGTCGCTCGTCCGCTGGCCACCGATCCACTCGTGCTCGACGGTGCGGCCAGTGCCTTCGACGCGGCGCCTTCGGTGGCGGCCTTGCCTGGCGCGGCAGGCTGGGTGGTGGTGTGGGTGGCGCGGCGCTTCGATCACGCGCGGGTGATGTATCGCTTCGTCGCGCGCTCCGGCGCTCTCGGCATCGAGCGGGCCGCGGACGATGAGCCCACGAACCAGGCGGCCGCGGCACGCGTGACGGCGCTCTTGGACGGCTTCGTCATCGCCTGGACGGCCACGCTCGCCACGAGTCGTGATCCCGCGGGTGGCGTGCGCGCACGAGTGTTCGATGCGTCAGGCACGCCCACCAGTCCCAGCTTTCTACCTGCTGCGGACGTGTCCCGGCGTGAAGAGGCCGCGGCGCTCGCCTCCGTAGGCGACGACTGGCTCCTGCTCTACGGCGCCTCGTCCCTCCGCCCGGGCAGCACCGCAGAGCTCTTCGCGCGGCGCTTTTCCGGCACCGTCGCCCTGGATTCTGACGCGATCGTGCTCGACGCCTCTGGCGGCTACACGCCCGCCGCCGCGGCGCTTGGAATGGGGGCGTCTGGCGCGCGCTATGCTCTCGAGTTCGTGCAGGCCGGACAGGTCTTCGCCGGCACGCTCGAGCCGTCACCACTGGACCTCGGCAGCTCGCTGCACGTGCTCATGCCAGCCGGCGCCGATGACCGTGACGCTCCCTGCGTCGCGCGCTACGGCGCCGGCACACTCGTGGCCTTCGAGCATGGATTCCCCTCGCGCCTGAACGTGCTCTCGGAGACCGCCACGTTACCGCCCGAGCTCTCCATCCTGCTCGCCGATTGGTCCGGCAGCGCCGAAGGCCCCGTCGATGCGCGCCGCATGCCCTCGGGCACCTGGCTCGTGTGGGCTGGCAGTGAAGGTCCGACTCGCACTCGCGCCGTGCGCGCCTTCCGGATGCCATGACGCGGGCCCAGTGCACGCCTCTGGCCGGCTCTTGCTCGCCGCGACCCTCGACTCGACGTACGCTTGTACGCCTTCGGCCCGCGCCTGTGGGCGCGCTCGCCCAGCGCCGCACCCCGAGCCCTCGTCACCACAGGAGCCCTCGATGATCTGGCTCACCCGACACCGCTTCTCCTTGCGCCTGCTCGCGGCGACGCTGGCGACGCTGCTGTTCTGGGCGCCCGTGCGTGGCGCCTTCGCCCAACCCCCGGCGGACGCGCCCGCGGACACGCCCG
>Ga0210033_1002688_pt1 | contig 14937 bp, 15 predicted proteins | sample CryGeymeta201501_FD_185465 | JGI IMG/M metagenome (GOLD analysis project Ga0210033, IMG submission 185465) | Groundwater microbial communities from Crystal Geyser aquifers in Utah, USA - Crystal Geyser metaG 2015-01 (SPAdes) (version 2) | ecosystem: Environmental > Aquatic > Deep subsurface >... | reverse complement strand
TGGAGATCGCCGGTTCTTCGGGTGTTTCAGGCCGCGATGCGAACGAGCCCATCGCGAACTTGCCCGCTGGAGCCGCGGGGTCGTATAATGCCCGTTGTACGACTTCGAGAACCCGCGAGGAGAGCAGATGCCTGGTGCCATGACCTGGACGGGCCCCTACGACCTGGACGACATCTGGAGCAACGGCGCCAGGAGCTACGCCGCCTTGAACCACAAGGGCGTCTACCGGGTTCACCTGGCGGACAGCGCTGGGGTCGGCATCCCGCTCCGAAGGCTGCGCGTCGACGACCCGACGGGCGCGCTCTACGTCGGCGCGACGCCGCGCGGGAAGAGGTCCACGGTCGCGAACCGGCTCGATGCCTTCGCCGCGACGGTGCGCGCTGCGCACACAGGGAACTTCGTGCCCGCTCGCGGTGGCTGGAACCTCTATGTCCTCGGGCTGCTGGACTTCCTCGCGGTGCCGAACGGAGACGGCGGTGGCGACCGGAAGCTCGTGGCCTATGCGCTGACGGACCCTTCCTGGGCGGCGGAGCATGCTGCTAAGGCGGAGGTCAGCGTGATCCTTGGGTATCGCGGCGTGTTCGGAGACAACCCACCGGCGAACCTCAGCTCGGGCCAGATCGGGCAGGACACCCACGTAGTCCGGACTCAGGTCGTCGCTGCGGCTGGCCGCGCGCCCGAGACCTGGTTCGCGGTGTAGCTCAGGAGACGCTGCTCGATGCCATCCCCCAAGACCACCAAGGGCCGCTGGACCACCCGCCCCGCCGCAGCCGCGCTGCCCCCGAAGAGCCGGCCCGCCCGGCTCGTCGCCAGGCCGTGCTCTACGCCCGCGTCTCCACCAAGGACCAGGAGCGCGAGGGCTACTCCATCCCCGCCCAGAAGGAGCTGGGTCGTATAATGCCCGTTGTACGACTTCGAGAACCCAGGCTGCTGAGCCCCCGCGTCGCGCCGACATGTTCAGACCCGTGGATGAGAGGGTGAGCCGCCGTTTCTGATGAGCAGCGTCTAGCGCTTCCCCACGCGCCGGTCATCCCGACCGGGCGTCGTGGAGAAGACCATGCACGAGCTGTTCACCATCAAGCTGGACGAGGCCCTCCTCGTCCACGGACTCGCCGCCCGCACGCGCGTGACCTACACCGGTTGCGCGCGGCGCTTCGTTGCCTGGGCGGGCGATCGCGACCCCGCGACCCTGTGCCGCTCGGACGTCGAGGGCTTCCTCGCGTACCTCGTCCGCGACCGGCTGGTCTCCCCGGCCACACACGCGGTCTACGTCGCGGCGCTGCGCTTCCTGTACGAGAGGGCGCTCGGTCTCCCCGAGGTGACGCGCGATCTTCCCTGTCCGCGCGTCGGGCCGCCGCTGCCCGAGATCCTCGGGACCGAGGAGGTCTTCCGCGTCCTGGCCAGCGCGACGACCCGCAAGGCGCGGGCGGCCCTGGCCCTGGGCTACTTTGCCGGCCTGCGGGTGAGCGAGGTGAGCCACCTGGCGCCCGGTGCGGTCGACCCCTTCCGGCGGGTGGTGGTGGTGCGGAGGGCCAAGGGGGACAGGTCCCGTCTCGTGGTCGTCCCGCAGCGCGCGGTGGACATCGTCGACGAGTACCTCCAGGAGGCGTCGCCTTCCGCCCCGTGGCTCTTCCCCGGCCGTCGCACCAGCGCGCCGGTCAGCGATCGGACCCTGAACCGGTACCTCCAGGCCGCGCTCGACGGGTCGGGGGTCACCAGGCCTGGCATCGCCTTCCACTCCCTGCGTCACAGCTACGCAACGCACCTCCTGGACCAGGGGGTGTCCATCCGCGTGATCCAGGTCCTGCTCGGCCACCGCCGCCTCGACACGACCACCCGGTACGCGCAGGTCAGCGTTCGGCAGTTCGATGCGGTGCGCGCCGCTCTGGACTCCCTCGCGGCCGATGCGTCGGGCGACTTCGATCCACCTGGTTTGCCGATCTGAGGCTACTCTGTCGGTGCAGGAGTCGTGACCGACATGCCGTGCCCGCAGCCACAGCCCCGTCCAATTCGTCGTCCGTGCGGGGATCCTGTGGTTGCCTTCACCCTCGTGGCGACGCGCCATGGAGGCCCGCTCCCGCCTCCGCTTCACATGCGGAGTTCCTGATGCCCAGGCGAGGCCGGGTCCATGTCCCTCGGTGCTGGAGGCGCCAGGACGATGCGACACGCCAGGGCACACCGGCCGCATCCGCCGGGTTCTGGTCGCCGCGATGGCCTCGGTCGCGGCGGCCAGGATGCCTTCGTCGATAGTCACCGCCGCGCCTTGGGCAGCAGGGCAAGCTGACGCTCGACCCTTTTCGCCATGGTTGCGTCCCCGGCCTCCGCAAAGAGCCGCGCGGCGGTCCGGAGAGCGTGGAGCGGATCGATCGCGTCGTCACTGGTGACTAGCGCAAGTTCGGCTCGCGCGCGCAGGAAGCACGCCTGCTCGAACGACGAGGGTAGGACCCTGATGATGGACTCCGCGTCGTCGAGGTAGCGCCGAGCGCGCTCGATCTCGCCCCGTCGAAGCGCCCATCGGCAGCCCGTGATCTCCGCCTGGGCGGAGTCCCGGCCAACTCCGAAGCTCGCGCAGACGGCGAGGCACATGTCGATGAGCGCCATCGCCTCGTCGTCGGGATCGCAGCCGCCCGTACCCAGGACCTCCACCCTGCACAGCGCGAGGTTGAACAGGGCTGCTTGAAGGGACGACATGTCCCCGCAGAGTCCGAACAGCGAGCAGGCGCGCCGGAGGTGGCTGACGCCCTCCTCGGGACGGTTCGCCCGACGTGCCAGCAGGCCCATCACGTTGAGCACGGCGGCAAGTGACCCGATGTCGCCGTCGTTCTCGAGCTGGCCCGCCAGGCGCCGCAACGCCGGGAGCTGCCGCGCCGGATCGATGAAGCGCTGATCGTAGATCGCCAGCGCTTCGAGCCGGGCCCTCGCTGCGCGCATCGCCGCGCCGGACTGCCCGTCGATCTCGGCGAGCAGCTCGGGGATCCGCTCCCCTTCGTCCGTACGCTGGGCGGCCCTGCCCGCGACGACGGCTCGCCATGCGGCGTCGTTCGCCCCCTCGGCGACTACGGACTCCGCGAGCGCCATCGCCTCTTCTGTCCGCCCTGCCTGAAGCGCCAGGGTGGCCTCGACGAGCCTCCCGAGCGGACCCACCGACGGGATCGGTGGCGGCGCACGATGCCCGTCCAGCCACCGTGCCACGGTGGTGCGGTTGGGGACGAGCGACGGCAGGGTCGCCAGGCACCACTGCCGCGTCTTCCCGCGATGCTCGACCATGTCGCCGAAGCCGGCGGCGCGCAGGTTCGCGAGGTGTCGGGCGACTTCTTTCCCCACGCTGGACCGTGCCTTGTGTGCCCACCGGTCGAAGCCGCGTAGCTCGTCGACGGTCAGTAAGCGTGTGTCATCCTCGCCGTCCGCCCGCAGGGCCAGGAGCGCATAGAACGAGACCCACTGCCCGCGCAGGGTGCGCGTCCCTGAAGGACCCCGAATCACGACCTCTTCGCGGGTCACGTCGATCTTGATGCCGGGCTGGTCCATGACCATCTGCTGTGAACCGCTGTGAACGGCGGGTGCGGGTACATCAACATCATGGCAGAGCCCGCCCCACAGCCCCACGCCCTGACGGCTCGTGGCGTCCCCTCGAAGGCGCACGCGCTGCTCTGCGTGGCGCCGGCGTCGGTCGCGCGGACCGGGTTGATCCTTCGCCAGGTGTCTGCCGAAGCGCGGAGCCAGGCCAGCACGTTGATGCTGGACTTCAGCGAGAGCGAGGCGGAGCTGATCGCTTCGGGGATCCAGGCGTGCCCGGTCGCGCTGATCGACGCCGATGCCCGCTCGTCGGTGTTCCCGCTCGGGACCTGGGACGGGCTCCCGGACGAGGTCGCAAACCGCCTGCAGGAGGTGTTCCGGTCCTGGCTCCTTCCCGACGGGAGGGTCGGGCACGGCCGTGACCTGATCGAGGCGGCCGAGGCGCTGGCGTCCCTGCCGTTCAAGCTCCCCCGGACCAGCCTCTACGCGTGGCGCCGGTACTTCACCGACCGGGGATACCGCAGGGCTGTCCAACGGGCCCTGCGGGAACGCGGCCTCGATCCCCGCGCCTTGCAGGTGGCCAGGCCGGGGACGGGCCTCGCGCACGCGCTGGTCCAGCGCATCGACGCGGTCCTGGGACACGACGACAGCCTGGACCGGCTCTTCCCCCATGCCGATCCGGCCGCCCTGACCGCACCCGCGCGCAAGCCCGAGCTGCGCGTCGTCCGCTCGCCGGCGGGGACCGGAGATCCCAGGCACCGAATGGCTACCTTGGTCTTCACCCAGGTGCTGGCGGGGCTCGCGCTCCGACCCGGCGGCCGCGCCGCCGACGCGCGGGGAGCGGTGCGGCGGTTGATCATCGTGGAGCCGCCCGCGGGCGTCGTAGACCTGCTGGGCCTGATCCCGAAGACGTGCGACGGGACGATCGCGATCACGGTGGTGCTCTCGCCCGACGTGGTCGGCAAGTGCCCGCTGACGGCGGCGTTCGCGGGCCAGGCCTCGATCGCCCTGGACGGCGCCATCGGCCACCGCGCGCTCGGCACGATCACCGGCCTCGACGCCGACGTGGCGCACCGCGCGTGGCAGCGGTTCCGAGACGCCCGGTGGCTCTACGTACCCCAGGCTGGCTACCCCCCGGAGCGCTGGTGCGGCGTCCAGGTCACGGCCGCGCTGCCTCGCCCCGATCCGCGCCTCCTCCTGGCGGCGAGGAAGTGCGGACACGCCTTCCTCGTCGAGCGGGCGAGGGTCGTCGGGGACCGGCGGCGCGTCGAGCGTGCCGCCGAGGGCCGGGAGCGCCGCCGAGCGACCGAGGGCATCCTCGACGGCGCGCTGTCCCCGGATCGGCTCGCGGCGGCGTGGCGATCCGTTCGCCGGAACGCCGGCGGCCCCGGCATCGACAAGGTCACGGTCGATGCGTTTGGGGAGCGGTGGCAGGTCGAGCTCGACACGCTGCGTGACCAGGTCCTCTCCGGAAAGTACGCGCCGCAGCCGTACCTGCGCCACTGGGTGAAGAAGGAGTCGGGGGGCGAGCGGCCGCTGGGTGTCGCCGCTGTGCGCGATCGGGTGTTGATGGCCTCGGCTGCGGAGTCGTTGTCCGCCATCCTGGAGCCTGTCTTCTCCGACCTGTCCTTCGCGTACCGGCCCGGCCGCGGCGCACAGCGCGCGGTCTTGCGGATCGCCACCGACGAGAGGATGAAGGACGGCTGGGCAGTCATCGCCGACATCTCGTCGTTCTTCGACAGTGTGGACCAGCCCCTGCTGATGGCGATGCTGCGCGAGCACGTGGCCGACGATCGGTTCCTGCGGCTGGTGCAGTCGTGGGTGGACAACACCGTGATGGACCAGGGCAAGAGCGTCCGGCCCAGGAAGGGTGTCCCGCAGGGCAGTCCCGTCTCACCCGTGCTCTCCAACCTCTACCTCACCCCGCTCGATCGCTGGGCCGAGCGGAGGGGGCTGACCTACGCCCGCTACGCCGACGACTTCGTGGTCGTGGCGCGCTCCGAGACCGAGGCGCGTACGCTGACCGAGGATCTGGCTACGCTCCTCGACTCCACCCTGCGCCTGTCCCTCAAGCCGACGAAGACGCAGTTCGTGGCGTGCAGCGAGGGCTTCGACTTCCTGGGCTTCCACCTGTCGTCGGAGGAAACGCGCATCAACCCCGCCCGGGTCGCGGACGCCGAGGCCGTGCTCGCCACCATCCTCCACCCAGACCGCGGCGAGGAGCTCGGGACGACGCTGCAAGAGCTGGACGCCTATGTCCGCGGGTTCCGCGGGTACTTCTCGCTCGGGCTCCCCGGTCCGGCGCGCCAGCTTCAGCACCTGGAGCTCCGTCGCAGGGTCCTCCTGGAAGTGTTCGCCCAGGCGCGCAGCGCGGATCTCGCCGTGCTCCTGGCGAGCTCGGAGCGCTTTGTGTCCGAAGCGACGCAGCCGACCCCAGGGTCCTACGGCAGCGAGCGCCAGGAGGAGGACCACGACCCGCCCGAGGCCCCCGAGGCGCCGCCGCTGCCCACGTCGATGACCACGGTGAACCGGACGCGGCGTGCAGTGCGGGACCGCACGCGAGAGGCGGGCCGCCCGGTGGCGATCTCAGCCGGTGGGCACATCTCCGTGTTCGGCAACGGCGCGTTCCTCGCCCTGGAGGGGGAGCGCCTCATCCTTCGCCGCAAGACGAAGCTGCTCTTCGAGGCGCCGCTTGCGGAGGTCCGGAGCGTCCACACCTATTGCTTCGGCCTCGTGATCTCCACGCCCGTGTTGGAGCGGCTCGCCACGCGCGGGGTGCCCGTCCTCCTGAGCGCCCCGGGCGGGCCCCCATGGGGGCTGGTTCGCAGTCCCGCGGCGGCATCGCCGGCGATGGTGCTCGCGGCGCAGCTCGCCGCCCACCAGGGCCCTCTCTCCGTCGAGATCGCGCGCGAGCTGGTGGGCGCGAAGATGCGGAACCAGGACCGCATGTTGCGCTACCTCGCGAAGTACAAGGGGCGACTGACGACCCCGGTGGGGTCTGCCTTGCGCGACGCCGCGGAGCAGATCCGTCGCGCAGCGGACGGGCTCGAAGAGATCTCCACCGACGACGTCGAGGCGGCCCGTCGCCGGGTCTTCGCCGCCGAGGGCAGGGCTGCGGTGCTGTACTGGAACGGGATCAAGCAGGTGCTCGGCGACGAGTTCCCGGGCAGGACCGGGCGCGGCGCCACTGACCCGGTGAACATGGTCTTCAACTACGGCTACGCCATCCTGTACGCCGCCGTGTGGGCCGCGGTGCTCCGCGTGGGCCTCGATCCCGGGATCGGGCTCCTGCACGCGTCGGTGGGGGATCGCGGGTCCCTGGTCTTCGACCTCATCGAGCCCTTCCGCGTGCCGGCGGTCGACAAGCCACTGCTCGGCTGGCTCAACCGCGGCACGAAGGTCGCGCCGAACAAGGACGGCACCCTGCGAACCGCCACCCGCGTCCAGGTCGCGACGCTGGTGTCCGACGCGCTCGACCGGCAGACGCCGTGGGGAGGAACGGAGCAGCCCCTCTCCGCGCACCTCGACGACCATGCCCTTCGGTTGCGGGACTGGCTCCAGGGGGGACCGCCCTTGCAGGCGCTCCGCATGCGATGGTGAGCTTCGGGAGCTGGGTCGTGGTGGTCGACGTCGCGCCCGCGTCCACCTATCGCAAGGTCGAGCAGGCCCTCCGCGACCTGGGCTTCGAGGAGGTGCTGCCGTGCGTGTTCACGGACCGCTGGAAGGCTCCCTCGCGCGAGGCCCTGGCCAGGCGCCTGGGTGCCGCGGTCCGGGGGGGCGTGGGGCGCGTGCTGGTGTGTCGCACGGGCCGGACTGCGCCGTTCTGGGTCGAGGCATCCACCAGCGACGAGGGCGCACCCACGCGGAAGCCTGCGGTCAGCGACACCGCTCGCCCCCACCTCGGTCGGCCGCCACCCTGACGGGCGCCCGCTCATCCGCAGGGATGGCTTGGGGCGCACCAGGCGAGCGTTGCGCCGACCGGGGATCGGCACCGCGGGCGAGGGGGCCGCGCCGATGCCCGGTGCGTCCGCCTGATCGGGCAGGGCCCGGCTCGGTGGCGGGAGCGCAGCATCGGCCGGGTGTCGGAGGTGGCCCGCGATCGGGGCTCTTGTTCCTGCTCCTGGGGCGCAACGCTGTCTCGAACCGGTGCCTTGCCATTTGCGAATCCGCGCGCAGTTGAGTTCATGCGTCGCCTTCTTCCCCTGCTGATCCTCCTCCACCTCGGGTGTGGCGGCAGGGCGCCGGTCATGCGCGACGAGACGCCGGCGCGCCCACCCACGGCCGTGGAGCTTCCGCTCGACGCGCCCGGAGGGCTCGCCGAAGCTGTGGGCAAGCCGGTGTCCATCGAGGGTCGAGACCTCGTGTTGCACGTCGAGGGCGCCGAGGTCCATGTCCCGGATCTCTCTGGACACATCGTCCCCGTCGCGGGAGGGCAGGTCGTCGACCTGCAGGCACCGCTCAGCTTCGACGCTACCTGGAGGAGGTGATGTGGCGGGTGGCCCCGTACCTGGCGCCCGCGCTGTACGAGGAGTTGACCCTGCTCGTCGCTCCGAGCTTGCCGACTCATCTCCTGCGGGACAGGTACATGACCATGACCTGGCTCAACGTGCTCGCCTTGGGGCGCAAGCCTCAGACCCTTGTGTCGCGCTCTTCACGGCGAGGCTGACGACGCTGGGCGGCTCTGGGACCTGGACGGTGCCAGAAACCCACGGTTGGACGAACGCCCATGTGTCTGCATCCGGTCGTGGCCGCCCGGTCCTGCTGACTCGCGGTGCACGTCGCCCCGCCTGGCAGGGCCCTGGCGGTCGCGTACGCCGCCGAGGACACACAGCAGGTGACCGGGGACGACTCCGACACCCTGGTCGCGACGAAGGACATGTTGGACAAACACGCCGCGGATGTCGGGGCGGCCACCGCCACTGGCGTGGTGACCGCGCTGGACGTGCGCAGAAAGCGGCCACGCGACCGGGGATGGGGTGCGGGCCCACATCATGCTATCGGCGAGAAGCAGGGTCGGTCCGTTCCTGCCTGCTGTGGTTCAAGAGGCGACCTGGCGGTCCAGCACCACCAGGGTGCGGCGGAAGAACGGCGGCCACGACCCGCTGAGATCGATGCCCAGGTCGCCCTTGAGGTCCAGCGTCACCTGCAGGACCCGGTCGAAGCCGGTCGTCTTCTCGACCCAATCGGCCAGCCAGCGAGAGGCCGGCCAGTCGCGAGCAACCTCGATGACGATGCGGTCGGCGCGACGGACCACCGCCTCAAAGCGATCGAGCACCTCGCGGCGGCGGCGGCGGGTCAGCTCGTAGAGTTCGAAGTCCAGTCCCAGCAGCGCCAGCCCGTACCGCTCCGGCCAGCCGTCGAAGTCCTGGAACATGAGCGGGAGGTGCCGCACCCGGCAGGGGGAACCGGCGACGGTGTCCGACTCGGCAGGAACGATGCGCGGATCCAGCACGGTGACCGAGCGCTTGGGCGTCCGGAAGAAGGTTGTGATCGGCGTGCGGTACCCCCCGATCTCCACGACGTCCGGGTACCGCTCCAGGTACCAGGAAGCCAGGATGTAGCGGGTCTGGAAGGCCGGAGTGGCCAGGTAGCTCCACTCTTTCGGCGCCTCTTTGGGAGGGCCTTCGGCAACGGAAGCGGTGGGACGGTGATCGTTCACGGCACGCTCTGGATGGCAGGCAGGTGCACCTCTGCTAAGCCGGTTTCGGGGAACTTCAACAGCGCGGCGCGCGGCCCCCGCCTTGTCGCCCGTCAAAGATGTGGGCCTCGCTGGCGGCGCTCCCCCGCCGCCTCCGCACGCAGCGCCTCGTGCAAGCGGTCGGGGAGCGGGAGGTAGAAGGAGCGCATGGTGCCTCCGATGGCCACAGAAGGTGGCCAACCACGATGTGCCGAGGGAAGTCATCGGCGTCAACCAGTGGTCGCAGGCCTCGCATGCGGCGTCGACGGCCGCGCCTCGGCGCTGGCCGGCGGCGCTGCCGTGCTGGTAGGGAGGCGAGGCCCAGAGGAGGTCGACGCGGCCGGCGAAGAGGTCGAGGGCCGAGATCATCCCGCCCGCCGAGGTGTCCGCGGATGCAATTCTCGCGCCTCTCGCTGCTGCGCTTGTCAACCATCTTCCATCCGGAAACCGCGAACATCCGCCTGAACGCGTGCCTCCAATATCCCGTGCGTGTCGTCGGGGTCTTCGTCCGGGCAAATGGCCGACGCGAGGGCCCAGGGCACTGTCGCCAGCACGAGGGGGGGCCGGACCTTCGCGAGTGCCGGTCGCCACCGGGGCGGGACGCGATTAGGGCGCCTCTGACCCGTGACCAAGGAGCATGTCGTGGACGACCCTGGCAGTCGATCGAGACCCTCAACCCCGTGATGCTGCCGTGGATCTCCCGCGCGCAGCGCCGGAGATGCCATGTCCCCCACCAACCATGGCGTGGAGTCCGCCCCTGAAGCCGCGCATGCCCTGACCCTGGCTGCGCAGGATCTTCTCGCACGGTGAAGCACGCTGCCGTCTGCCGACCGCCTGGCCGCGTTCAAGGTGCTCCCCGAGGGCGCTGACGACGACTTCTTCCTGGCGCTGCCGAGCCACGAGCAGGCAGAGCTGGTCCTGGCCATGGGTGTCGACGAGCGTCGCCTGTGGCTGCGCACACTGGCTCCGGACGACGCCGCCGACCTGGTACAGCGCGTCCCCAGCTCGCAGCGCGCCGGCCTGCTCGCGCAGCTCGACGACCCGACCCGCCGGGAGGTACAGGCATTGCTCGCCTTCGACGAGGACGTGGCAGGCGGCCTGATGAGCCCGCGCTTTGCGCGGCTGCGCCCCGACATGACCGTCGGCGAGGCCGTGCGGTACCTTCGCAGGACTTGACCCAGGACTCGGCCAATCGGTCGAGAACCAGCATGGCATCGAGGTGAGAATCGCGCCGGAGGCGCGCGCGCCCATAAGGCGCGGGGAGGGGGGGCGCGCTAGCGCATGCGGGGGGCTGCATCCTCCCCCCGCCAACAAAGCGCATCGACCCTCGTTTCGGCCGGATGGCCGAAACGAGGGTCGAGGCCCCTTCGCAAGCAGGCGGTCGCGGGTCTGGAAACCATCTACTCCGCCTACGTGCTCGGCCCAGACAACCACCTGCGGGGCGTGGTCAGCTTCCGGGAGCTGTTCGCGGCGCGGGACGCGCAGCCCGTGGTCGACATCATGCGAACGGACTTGCATCGGGTCTCGCCCGGAATGGACCAGGAGGCGGTGGCGCGGGTGATTGCGCGCCACGACCTGATGGCGGTCCCCGTCGTCGACGACGGCGGGATCATGCGCGGCATCGTGACGGTGGACGATGTACTCGACGTGGTCAACGAGGAAGCCTCGGAGGACATCCAGAAGTTCGGCGGCCTCGAAGCGCTCGAGTTGCCGTACCTGACTACCTCGCTGCCCCAGATGGTGCGCAAGCGCGGCGGGTGGCTGGCCATGCTGTTCCTGGGCGAGATGCTCACCGCGAGCGCGATGGCTGTCTACGAGGACGAGATCGCCAAGGCCGTGGTGCTGGCGCTGTTTGTACCGCTCATCATCTCCAGCGGCGGCAATTCGGGTTCGCAGGCGGCTACCCTCGTCATCCGCGCGATGGCGCTGGGCGAGGTCGGTATGCCGGACGCCTGGCGGATCGCGCGTCGGGAGCTGGCGACAGGGCTGGCGCTGGGTGCGCTCCTGGCGGCGATCGGGTTCCTGCGCATCGTGGTCTGGCAAGGCCTGTTCGGGACGTACGGGGCGCACTGGCTGTTGGTCGCGTTCACCGGTCCCTGAGCCTGGTCGGCGTGGTGCTGTGGGGAACCTTGTCGGGTTCGATGCTGCCCCTGCTGATCCGGCGGCTCGGCTTCGACCCCGCGAGGGCAATACCCCTCGCTCTCGGCCGCCCGCGCCAGGATGGCCGCCAGCTCGGTCTTGCCGGTGCCGGGTGGCCCGACCAGCAGCAGGTGGCGGCCGGCGGCAAGGGCAGCGCAGCACTGCTCGATGACGCGCGTCGGCGGTCGGAAGTCGCCCAGGTGCCGGCGGACCCGGGCCGGGGTGAGCTCCAAGGTGTCGACGGCCAGGAGCACATCGTCGGACTCGCCTTTCGAGGTGGTCTGGACCAGGGTCGATTCGAGCCTTGGCAGCAGGGCTGCGACCTCATGGGCGTGGCGGTCGAGGACCTCCTGGCCCAGCGCAGTGACCTGGTCGGCACTGTTCTCCCGCTCGGTGAGACCCATGGACAGCAGCCAGTTGCGGCGAATCGATACCTGGGTGTCGGTCTGCCAGCTCATATGGAGCAGGATCCTGAGCGCTTCCGCGCCGCTGCGGTCGAGGGGGCCCTGTTCGCGCGTCAGGGTCAGCAACTCCAGCATGCCCGCGGAGGCGTTGTGGAAGGCTTCGAAGAGCGCATCGCCGCGGGGATCGGCCAGCCAGGCAGCGCCGGTCTCGGTCAGCTCGAAGTGGTCCGATTCCTCTACAATGAGGCCCAGGTTGCGCACGAGGTCGACGTAGCCCTTGCGGGATGTTGGACCCGTGACGCCCCAGCGGTCCTCAAACAAGCGATACAGGCCATCGCGGTCCAGGGACTGTTCTTCTATCGCGGCGAGAACATGCTCCAGGGTCGCCGCGTACGATCGCACGCCCCCAGGAAGGTAGCGTAGGCCGGCGCGTCGCTCGTCGGCATGCAGTTCAGGCGGGTCGTCGACCACCAGCAATTACGCCGTGTCCGGAGCGAACGGCCCCGCACCGTCGAGTGCCTGCGGATCATCCCGACCCAGGACCACCAGCTTGATGAGCGCCAGGCGGGCCAGCCGCTGGAGGGCCTCCTTCGCGCTCGGAAGCACTGCCATCGGGGGCGTAGCGATGCGGCACAGCTCGACGGTGGCGGGCGTGGGCCGAGGCAGTCCGGCAAGGTGGGCCTGCTCACGAATGGCCCGGCGCCACTGCAGCCAGCGGGTGTGCTCCTCGCTGTCCTTGTGGCGGTTGAAGCCGAGGGTGGCGTAGATGGCGGCGTCTTCGCCATCAGCGAGGCCCCGCAGCGGGTGGGCGAAGGTGATCCAGACGACCTCGGTGCCCCGCTCGGGCTGGCGCATGGTGATCCCGACCAGGTGGCGGTAGTCGTCGGTGGTCTTCCACCAGCCGCACGAGGCGCGCAGGCGGGCGTGTCCCCCCGGCCAGCGGGAGTCGAGGTCGACGGTGGACGGCCAGGGCTGATCGCGCACGGTCTTCAGGCCGTCGAGGCCGTCGGGTGGCCAGCCTTGCCCCTGGCCGGCGGCTCACCTCGACCGTGACCGGGTGCTTGCCCAGCGCGAAGCTGAGGGCTTGCGCCGCCTCCAGGACCGAGCGGGCAGCCGTCGATCAGCCCAACACGCTCCGCAGCAGCTCGCGCAGGCTCTTGCTCATCTCTTCGTCGTCGGTGAGCGAGCCGACCAGGGTGGCCTCGCAGGCCTCCTTCAGGCCCAGGCCACCGCGGACGAGCTGGCCGGCGTAGACGAGCAGCCGCGTGCTGGCGCCCTCCTTGAGGCCGTGGCTCTTCAGCTTGCGCGTCGCCCGACCCAGCTCGACCAGCTTGCTGGCCACCGCGGGCTCGCAGCCGCTCTCCCGGGCCACGATCTCGGCCTCGACCTGGGCCTCAGGGTAGTCGAAGGACAGGCTGACGAAGCGCTGGCGGGTGCTCTCCTTGAGCTCCCGGGTCACCGACTGGTAGCCGGGGTTGTAGGAGATCACGATGAGGAAGTCGTCGGGCGCGACCAGCTCCTCGCCGGTGCGATCCAGGGGCAGGACGCGGCGGTCATCGGTCAGCGGGTGCAGCACGGTCATGACGTCGCTGCGGGCCTCGACCACCTCGTCCAGGTAGACGATGGCGCCCTCGCGCACGCCGCGGGTCAGCGGGCCGTCGCGCCAGACGGTCTCGCCGCCTTCGAGCAGGAAGCGGCCGGTCAGGTCGGCGGCGGCCAGGTCCTCCTGGCAGGCCACGGTGATGACCGGGCGGGCCAGCTTTGCGGCCATGTAGCGCACGAAGCGGGACTTGCCGCAGCCGGTGGGGCCCTTGAGCAGCACGGGCAGCTTCAGGGCGGAGGCGGCCTGAAAGACCTCGACCTCGTTGTGGGTGGGCCGGTAGTAGGGCAGCTCGGACATCGGGCTCACTCAGGGAGGGCAGGGGAGGGGTGGCGGCACTGTAGCGTGCGGAAGGGCAGGTGCGACCCCGCAGTCGAGGCTCAGTCGCCGGCCTCGGCCTGGTAGCCGCCGGGGTTGTCCCGCCACCAGCGCCAGGCCGAGTCGACCATGTCCTCCAGCCCCAGCGCGGGCGAGAAGCCCAGGGAGGCCCGGATCCGGCGGGGGTCGGCGACCGCGACGGCGATGTCCCCCGGCCGACGCGGACCGTCGACGGAGGGCACCTGCTGCCCCGTCGTGCACGCGCAGGTGGCGAGCACCTCGCGCACGCTGCGCGGACGCCCGGTGCCGACGTTGAAGACCTGGTGCCCGGGCCGCTCCAGCGCCGCCAGGGCCAGGCGGTGCGCGCGGGCGAGGTCGCTGATGTGGATGTAGTCGCGCAGGCAGGTGCCGTCGGGGGTGGGGTAGTCGGAGCCGCACACGGTGAGGCGGGCCCCCGGCGTGCTGAGGGCCTGGAGCGCCCGGGGGACCAGGCCCGCGGTGCTGGCCGCGTAGGGCTGGCCGATCCGGCCGGAGGGGTGGGCGCCCACCGGGTTGAAGGTGCGCAGCGAGACGGCGGACCAGCCCAGGCAGCGCGCCATCCAGTCGAGCATGCGCTCGCCCTGGGCCTTGGAGGCGCCGTAGGGGTTCTCGGGCCGCAGCGGCAGGTCCTCGCCGACCAGCAGCTCCTGCTGCACGCCGTAGACCGCGGCGCTGGAGGCGAAGACGATCCGGCGGACCGCGGCTGCCTCCATGGTGTGCAGGAGGGCCGCCATGCCGCCGACGTTGTTGCGGAAGTAGTGGTCGGGCCGCTCCATGGACTCCGGGACCGAGGTGAAGGCGGCGAGGTGCACGACCGCGTCCACCCCGGCGAGGGCGGGGCCCAGGCGGGCGCTGTCGGCGATGTCGGCAACGACGAGCTCGCAGCGGCGCCGGGCCAGCTCCTGCACGCGACGCACCGCCTCGACGTGCCCCGAGCTGAGGTTGTCGACCACCACGACCTGGTGCCCGGCCTGCAGCAGGTCCAGGACCACGTGGGACCCGATGTAGCCGGCGCCGCCGGTCACCATCAGGCGCATGCAAGCACCGGGGCCGCAGTCGGGCGCGGGTCGGCCGAGGCTGCCTGCCGCCAGGCGTCGAGTGGCAAGGGTCGGGGCAGCGCAGGCACGCGCGCTCCTAACACCGCGCGCCGGGCACACAGCGCGGCTCCGGGCACACAGCGCGGCTCCGGGCACACAGCGCCGCTCCGGGCACACAGCGCCGCTCCGGGCACACAGCGCGGCTCC
>Ga0210033_1002687_pt1 | contig 14941 bp, 13 predicted proteins | sample CryGeymeta201501_FD_185465 | JGI IMG/M metagenome (GOLD analysis project Ga0210033, IMG submission 185465) | Groundwater microbial communities from Crystal Geyser aquifers in Utah, USA - Crystal Geyser metaG 2015-01 (SPAdes) (version 2) | ecosystem: Environmental > Aquatic > Deep subsurface >... | reverse complement strand
CAGCCTCACATGCTGGCGATGCCGCTGCGTAGGTTGAGGGTTCATCCCCGCGTGGGCGGGGCAGCCTTTAACAGTCCGAATGGTTCCGTCGGCTGCGTGGGTTCATCCCCGCGTGGGCGGGGCAGCCGGGTCCACTCGGCCGCCTCGCAGTTATTTTTGAGGTTCATCCCCGCGTGGGCGGGGCAGCCCTCACCGCTGCGCAGCTGCTCGAGAACCTCAACGGTTCATCCCCGCGTGGGCGGGGCAGCCCAGCTCCTCGGGCTCGATGCCCATGCGCAGAGCGGTTCATCCCCGCGTGGGCGGGGCAGCCTCAGCTGCAACTCCGCCAAGCAGGCCAAGCCCCGGTTCATCCCCGCGTGGGCGGGGCAGCCTCACATGCTGGCGATGCCGCTGCGTAGGTTGAGGGTTCATCCCCGCGTGGGCGGGGCAGCCTTTAACAGTCCGAATGGTTCCGTCGGCTGCGTGGGTTCATCCCCGCGTGGGCGGGGCAGCCCTCGAAGTCCAGCAGGCAGAGGCTCTTGCGCAGGGTTCATCCCCGCGTGGGCGGGGCAGCCGAAGTGCGGGCACGAGGTAGAGGATCTTGACGGGGTTCATCCCCGCGTGGGCGGGGCAGCCACTGGCATCGAGCTGCCGCCGCATGCGCTCCTCGGTTCATCCCCGCGTGGGCGGGGCAGCCTAGGATGGACGCCCAACGCGTGTCCCCGTCGCGGGTTCATCCCCGCGTGGGCGGGGCAGCCGAGAATACTCACGTCATGGTGGTGCCACCGCGCGGTTCATCCCCGCGTGGGCGGGGCAGCCACGGGAGAACTGCAACAGACCTTCCTCGAGCGCGGTTCATCCCCGCGTGGGCGGGGCAGCCCGAACGATCCCGTATGGGAGGTACGACAAGAGGGGTTCATCCCCGCGTGGGCGGGGCAGCCAGGACCTGGCGCTCGTCGCTGGCATCATCGCGCGGTTCATCCCCGCGTGGGCGGGGCAGCCGCGGGATGGCCTTCGGAACGACCATCAAGTCCGGGTTCATCCCCGCGTGGGCGGGGCAGCCCCAGACTCGCGCGTAGCTCGCGCGCTGACCGAGGGTTCATCCCCGCGTGGGCGGGGCAGCCCTGATGGAGTGGCGCGCGGCATCCCGCGCAAAGGGTTCATCCCCGCGTGGGCGGGGCAGCCGAAGAGAATGCCGTAGACACTCTCCGCTGCAGCGGTTCATCCCCGCGTGGGCGGGGCAGCCAGGATGGTGTTCTAATGGCGAAGGGATCTCTCGGGTTCATCCCCGCGTGGGCGGGGCAGCCCGTCCAGGCGTGGGACGTGCGCGAGCTAGATCAGGTTCATCCCCGCGTGGGCGGGGCAGCCGCCTGACCTTACATGGTCCGGTAACGCTGCCGGGGTTCATCCCCGCGTGGGCGGGGCAGCCTCACGAACGCTGCCATGACGGGAGAGGAAGTCGGGTTCATCCCCGCGTGGGCGGGGCAGCCCGTCACGGCGCGTCGCCGACGGCCGTCGCCCGCGGTTCATCCCCGCGTGGGCGGGGCAGCCACCGTATCCTACATGCGTACGCCGCTCCAACCGGGTTCATCCCCGCGTGGGCGGGGCAGCCGAAACCGACACTGATACGGGCGTACTCGACGCGGGTTCATCCCCGCGTGGGCGGGGCAGCCCGTCTACCTCAGAAAGTGCAGCGCGGTATTGGCGGTTCATCCCCGCGTGGGCGGGGCAGCCACGCTAGCTTCACTCGCGCGCGCGCTGTTAGCGGGTTCATCCCCGCGTGGGCGGGGCAGCCAGTATCCCGTGCGTATCTCAATGCACGAGTGGGGGTTCATCCCCGCGTGGGCGGGGCAGCCAGTCCGCTAGTTGAGTTTCCGACAACGGTCGGGGGTTCATCCCCGCGTGGGCGGGGCAGCCTATGGCCCGAGCGCACTGAACGCGCGCAGCCGCGGTTCATCCCCGCGTGGGCGGGGCAGCCCCAAGGGGGGTCATCTCCGCGAGCGCGTGGCGCGGTTCATCCCCGCGTGGGCGGGGCAGCCGGTGCGAGCGTGACGACCAGCTCGTGACTACACGGTTCATCCCCGCGTGGGCGGGGCAGCCCCGTTCGCGTAGGACGGAACCGAGTCCTGGTAGGGGTTCATCCCCGCGTGGGCGGGGCAGCCTCGCCATGGGCGGACCACCCCGTCTGGGAGGCGGGTTCATCCCCGCGTGGGCGGGGCAGCCCGCGGGACCGTTTGCCGTGGCGGCGCTTCAGCTGGTTCATCCCCGCGTGGGCGGGGCAGCCACACGGCGATGGCCTGGGCCGCGCTGCCTGCGGGGTTCATCCCCGCGTGGGCGGGGCAGCCTGGAGCTCGGGCGCATGCGCGCCGCTCATATGGGGTTCATCCCCGCGTGGGCGGGGCAGCCGCGGATCGGTGCGCCAGCTCTCGCGGTCTACGAGGTTCATCCCCGCGTGGGCGGGGCAGCCGAGTATTGGTGGCGATACCCGGGACTAAGATACGGTTCATCCCCGCGTGGGCGGGGCAGCCGATGCGGGTGACATCAACCCTACTTGGGGGGCGGGTTCATCCCCGCGTGGGCGGGGCAGCCAGGTGCCCCAGCACACCGCGGAACGCGTGGACGGGTTCATCCCCGCGTGGGCGGGGCAGCCGATGTCAGCGGGCTCATGGATCTCCCACTCATAGGTTCATCCCCGCGTGGGCGGGGCAGCCGATGTCAGCGGGCTCATGGATCTCCCACTCATAGGTTCATCCCCGCGTGGGCGGGGCAGCCGTGTTGTCACTCGGAGAAAGCAACGCATGCGTGGGTTCATCCCCGCGTGGGCGGGGCAGCCGATGCCCCCTTGACGGCCGCGGCCAAGAAGAAGGGTTCATCCCCGCGTGGGCGGGGCAGCCCCATTCGTGTCGGCTTGCTGTCACGAATGGTGCGGTTCATCCCCGCGTGGGCGGGGCAGCCTTTTTTTTCGAACGCGCTAGCTCGAGCTGGCGCGGTTCATCCCCGCGTGGGCGGGGCAGCCTTCGGAGCCGGCAGCTTTGAGACCCGCATTGCGGGTTCATCCCCGCGTGGGCGGGGCAGCCAGGGCAATGATGCCCGCGACGAGCGCCAAATCCGGTTCATCCCCGCGTGGGCGGGGCAGCCAGGCTCATCACCCCATCACCGGCCCCTCCCCTGGGTTCATCCCCGCGTGGGCGGGGCAGCCTCGACGTGCCGGTGGGAGCAACCACGGTCGAAAGGTTCATCCCCGCGTGGGCGGGGCAGCCCGACTCGGCGGGGGCGAGGATGGGCTCGGGCGCGGTTCATCCCCGCGTGGGCGGGGCAGCCCATGCCCCCTTCGACGATCGCCCAGATACCATAGGTTCATCCCCGCGTGGGCGGGGCAGCCAGTCCGCGCACGTCACTGTTTGTGCAGAGGAGCGGTTCATCCCCGCGTGGGCGGGGCAGCCTTGTCGATTTCATCGCGCCACATCCACTCCATGGGTTCATCCCCGCGTGGGCGGGGCAGCCTGGGGGCACCGTCGTGGCGAGGATGACGGGTGCGGTTCATCCCCGCGTGGGCGGGGCAGCCGGGGTGATGGCGGTGAGGCTCACCGACGTGTCGGGTTCATCCCCGCGTGGGCGGGGCAGCCTGTTTGTTTGGCGACATTGTGTCGCACCATTGAGGTTCATCCCCGCGTGGGCGGGGCAGCCCGAGATACGAAACCGCGCGCTCAAACGCTAGAGGGTTCATCCCCGCGTGGGCGGGGCAGCCTGCTTCCCCACGCGCAAGTTTCGCTCCGCATTCGGTTCATCCCCGCGTGGGCGGGGCAGCCTCGCGCGCGCTACACGCGGCCATCGTCATCGACGGTTCATCCCCGCGTGGGCGGGGCAGCCGCGCCGATTCGAACTGTTGCGAAGACTGAGGCGGGTTCATCCCCGCGTGGGCGGGGCAGCCCATGCAAACAGTGCTACCAGTCCGAGAATCTTGGGTTCATCCCCGCGTGGGCGGGGCAGCCCTTAGTAAAACTAGCGACTACTTGTCCACTAACGGTTCATCCCCGCGTGGGCGGGGCAGCCGTCATCAACCGGGAAGTAGGCCGCACCACCGTCGGTTCATCCCCGCGTGGGCGGGGCAGCCGGAAGACGGCTCTGCGTCGCGCGTGCAAGTACAGGTTCATCCCCGCGTGGGCGGGGCAGCCCGCAAACAGACAGAAATCCCCGGAACGGAGCGGGGTTCATCCCCGCGTGGGCGGGGCAGCCGCATCCGTCGCCAGGGCATCGGCGTCGATGGCGGGTTCATCCCCGCGTGGGCGGGGCAGCCGCAAAGGGCGCTGACCTCTCGGTCGCGCCCCCGGGTTCATCCCCGCGTGGGCGGGGCAGCCGGGGTGCTGAAGCCGTAGAGCACCAGTGGACTGGGTTCATCCCCGCGTGGGCGGGGCAGCCTTCAGCAGAATGAAGTTGGCGCTCTATCTCGGCGGTTCATCCCCGCGTGGGCGGGGCAGCCCGACCTGGTCGAGACGGATGAGGCCCTAGACGGGGTTCATCCCCGCGTGGGCGGGGCAGCCGCCGGAAAAAAAGAAATGCTCGTCATATTGAGGGGTTCATCCCCGCGTGGGCGGGGCAGCCCGAATGACGCGAATGAAGCAATCCGCCGCGTGGGGTTCATCCCCGCGTGGGCGGGGCAGCCCGAGCCCGAAGACCTGATACAGACTGGCGTCGGGGTTCATCCCCGCGTGGGCGGGGCAGCCCATCGCGGCTCCCAATCCGGGGATGAATCCATGGGTTCATCCCCGCGTGGGCGGGGCAGCCTCGTTCCGCCTACCGCCAACCTCATCGTGCCCAGGTTCATCCCCGCGTGGGCGGGGCAGCCGGTATTCCGCTGCCGATGGCACTCATCTGGGGCGGTTCATCCCCGCGTGGGCGGGGCAGCCTCGAACGCCCATAGCGCATGTTCGGTCATTTACGGTTCATCCCCGCGTGGGCGGGGCAGCCCGACGATCCACGCTCTTGCGAGCTGCCGCCGCCGGTTCATCCCCGCGTGGGCGGGGCAGCCTGTGGTCATGGTCCGCGTTTACCACATTGCTTGGGTTCATCCCCGCGTGGGCGGGGCAGCCTCTGAGACAATGTGGCACGGTATTCGTGTTCGTATTCGAGTGTCAATGGACGCTGGACGCTCGTGGACCCTCGCTAGAACGGTACCTCGGGGTCTGGCTCGTCGAGTTGGTCGCGCTCGGCCTTCGTCATCTCGCTCCGGGCGAGGTAGACGCCCCATGCGTCGACAAGATCCTGCCGGGGCGAACCAAGCGTTGCGACGGCCTGACCGCCTGGCAGTTTCGAGTCAGGCCACGTCATGACGATGCCGGATTCATCCGACCTCTCCGGACACCAGCTCTCCAGTACCCTCCACAACCGCGTCCGGACGCCAGCGGTCATGCGCGGCCCAGTGTAAACACCCGGCGCGATCTCACACATCACGGACGCCAAGAAGCCACGCACGCGCCCTGAGGCGTTGCGGGTAACCACCACCGTCATCGGCATGGCGTCACGCCTCCCCGCCCTCGGGTTCGTCGAGCAGCGCCTTGATCTTGTCGATCATCTCGGCAACCAACTTGCGCTTGCGGAAGCTCTTCGCAGCCAGGTGCCGAACGCACTGTTCCAGGTCGGCACCTCCTCGCTTGTAGCTCTCCTTCACACCGCCGAACGCCACGGGCAACGTGTAGACGTCCCGAAATAGGTCGGCGATGTCCAAGCAGAAGGCCATGCCCGAGGCCTCGTGAATGAAGCCCAAAGGAGCCAGCGCACCCACCGACGCGACGGCCAACCTGGCCGCACCGAGGGTCGCCGACGCAGCGTGGTTGATCGCCTGGTTAGGCGGGTCGGCCTTCCCTGGTTCGTTGCGGTCGTAGCGTCGACCACGCCACGGCACGCCGAACTCCATCGCGATCCGTTTGTAGGCCTCCTTGGCTCGCGCTCCTTCGAGCCCTCGCATGACCTCAATCGCCGCGTTCGGAAACACCTCCCCTAAGCGTATGGCGTACATGCGACGGGCCATGTTCCTACGTTTGTCCTCGTCGGCCCACGCTTCGGCCTGGCGACGCGCTCGTGCCGAGTCGTCCGGACCGTGTGGAACCAGACTGGCGTAGAACCTCACGCCGCCCTCACCCACCGCAAATAGCCCGGTGCCGTGTCGCGCCATCAGGCGAAGCACATCGTGGGTGAGTGTCGTTCCCGGCTCCAGCACGATGGCCGACACGGTCTGGTAGGGGATCGCGTAGGCACCGGCCTCGAGCGAAGGGCCACCCGCTGTCAGGAAGCGAAGGGTGCCGTTGTCCACCAACAGCTTGCCGCGTGCGAGCCAGAGCAAGCCGTGTCGGTCCGCATGCGGGACACGGGCGTCCTCCAATCCGAGACGACCCGAGAGCACGCTAGCGATGGTGACCTCGCGCGGCCATCACGGCGCTCGCAGCAGCAGCATGCCAAAGCCAAACGCGCGATGGCGTCCGATGCCTCGTCGCAGGAGCGTCCTGAAAGAGCCCTCGTCCTGCACCATCAGCATGCCCTCCAACACGACATCAGGCCGCGTCATGCGATGCCCCTTGCCGCGACCACGGCGATACACCAGGGCGCGCTGGAAGCTCTCCATTCGCGCCGCTTCTTCCATCGATGCAGCGCCGTCTCGTTCGAGTTCACGCGCGAGCCATGCGCCGTAGACCTCTTGGCGCTCGGTCCACTCTGCTCCCGATCGCTCGAATGGCGCGCTCTCGCCCCGTGGCGGTTCGGCCGACCACTCAGGAAGCCGATGGGCCAGCCATGCGTCCAACTCGCGCGACTTCCGCCGCTTGCCTTGCCGTTCCGCATCCTCTCCCAGTCCTGGCCGGCGTGTGCGCACGATGGGGCACGCTCGCAACCGGTACCCGGCTCGCGTGCCCGTCTGCAGCGTCGGCATCGGCCGCGAGGCGCAGTGGCGAACGAGCTGCCGGTGTTCGGACACCATCCGGTCCTGCAAGTCGGCCTCATCGCAATCCGAGTAGGCCAGCAACATGAGCGTCGCGGAGTCGTCGTGACCGACCTGTGGATCGACCACGAATGAGTGCAGCGGAATCTCAGCCTTGTCGCTGGAATGGGCGAAGAGCTGGGAGAGGCCGGCGTGGATGAGATATCCCTCGTCCACTCCCGATGGCAGGTGGTGACGCGCGCCGACCCGCGAGAGTTCGCGCCGGTCCAGAGCGAGCCGAATCAAGTGCAACGTGCTCTCGGTCATACGGCCTCCTCGAGTGTTGGGATGGGGTCCAACCACTCCGTTCGCACGTGGCGAAGTGCGTACTCTCGCTGGCCTGGTGCGAACGAGATGGGTACGTCGTAGCGAGCTTCGCCGCCGTTGTCCGGCGTCGTTTCCACCAAGAGACGACGCGGCTTGGTGGACATCGTGGATTGGTCGCTTGGTGCAGCATTACGTGCAGCATCGGCTGCATTGGCGGTGCTGACGCCAGCGAATACCGGGACGGATGGCGGGCACGAGCGCCGGCCCAGGAAGAGAGGCCATCGAGGCGACTGCAGCGCGCGAGCCAACTCGTCGATCCAATCGTCGCCCCCCGACACGGCGGCCAGGAAGTCCGCGTTCTGCAGATAGTAGCGCTCGCTCGTCACGCACACCTTCGTGTTCGCGACGAAGTAGTCGCCTCCTCGCAAGCTGCCGCTGCCTGCCGTCTGGTAGTCACGCAGCAACGTCCCCTCTTCGTCCACACGCACAGCCAGCTCGAGCTCGGCGAGCTTCGCTAGCGTCACGTCGTCGCTGCGGTCCATGCCCAGCGCGGCGCCGAGCAAGCCCAGAACACCGCTCTTGCTCGGGCTGTCATCAGTTCCGCGAATGCTCAATCGACTCTGCGTCGACCACGCTTGGAGCGGTGCTTTCAGGCGGATCAGAAGGCTCTTCACGCCTCCGCTCCGACCGCGCGCGACACCAGCTGCGTGTAGAGGTCGTTCAGCTTCTGAGCACGCACGACGGCACTCGAGCCATCGCGGAGGTCGCGGTCTGCCCAGGTGATAGCCGTTGCGTCCTCCGCGCCCATGGCCTCGCGCATGCGGCCGAAATAGTCCTCGATCTTCCCGATGGAGTCGTCGACCAGGTCCAACTCCTTGTGTGGCGTCGGCCGTGCGGGCTTCAGAAACGCGTTGCTCAACGAGATCGCCTGACCTCCGTCGCGCACGACGCCGAGCACATAGCTGGGGAAGTTGTGCGCAGCCATGCTGTTCTGCTTTCCCGTTGGGATGGCCGCTACGAACGCACGCGCGAAGGCATCCACCGCCTTCGGCAGCAGCGTCGACTTCGAGTCGTCGTCGAGCTGCAGATTGGCCGCGAGGGCGTCCACATCGAGCACGGCGTAACGGTAGTAGCAGGAGGAGTTGAACTGAATCGTGCCCATCATGTCGGATCCTGCCGTGTCGTCCGGCTTGAAGTCGTCGACCGCCGTGAAGAAGTCAAAGTCCATCTGGACGCGATTGGTAGAGATGGCGTGCGCCACCTGGCACGCGGCCTCGACGTTCCACTTCGGCTTGTCCGCGATCATGCGGCCGAAGAGCGCGAGGTCCACTGTCGCGCGAGCGTCCTCGAGCAAGGCCTCGACCTCCTTCTGGATCTCCTTGGGATAGGCGTTCTTCGCACCCTTCTTGGCTGCCTTCTTGGCGCCCTTCTTCTTCGTCTCGTCGCCGCTCTCCGCGCTCGGCTGCGCCAGGGCCGCCAAGTCCTCGCGGTTCTCGTGCAACAGCTTGGCCAGGCTCTGGACCACACGTCGCGGAACGAAGAGGAGGTACTCCGTCTTCCATCCGTCTTCGCCCTCTCCCTTCTTGTTGCGGCCCAGGCCGACTCCTTCGAGTGCGCCCAGGGCCAGTTCAGCGGCCGGCTCTCGGTCGTGGCCGTACTGGCTGACCAGCTCGCTTGCGACCTCGTGGACCAGGCGCTTGGTTCGCGCTCCGATGTCGTCCTCGGCCAGCAACCCCGACAGCACGAACTGCTGTCGAACGGCTCGCTTCTGGCACTGGCTCGAAATGCGGGATCGGCGATAGCCGCCGAAGTCGCAGTCCTTGGGTGCTCCCGTGTCGTCGCGGTTCAGGTTGGAGGGCGCGAAGTTCTGGAGGATGTGCAGTTCTAGCTTCATTGTTCTATTCCTATCCAATGTCGTCTGTCAGATGTTCGAGTATTCATTTGTAGTCGCGGGCGTCGTGGCACCCTCTTCCTCGTCGACCTCGGCGCCCACCGGGGCCCAGAAGTCTCGCGCCCAGCGCCGCCTTCCTCCGCCAGTGCCATTCCAGTAGCGGATCGTGTCGTACAGGTTCTGCCAGTCGACGCCCCTGCCTCCGCTCGCGACGAGGGAGATGGCGTGCCGGACATGGACAGGAAGGTCTTCGCGCGACGCACCCATCAACGCCCGGAAACGCGCCTCGACGCTGTCGCTTCCGGTGTCCTTCCAGACCCCACGCAATGCGCGAGCAAGGGAGCTTCCGCCGGCGACCGGGTGCAGCGCGAACAGCCCCGCCAGCAGCACCGCGTCGTCCTCCGCCCATCTGTTGCCGACAGCCGACCCCAGCATCGGCAAGACAATCCGCAGGGCGTCCAGCTGCCGGCCCTCACGCAACGATGCCCGAAGCTCGGCCAACGTCGCGCGGTCGCGGCTCTCGGCAAGCCCATAGAGATACTTGACCAACGGTGCGGGTTCTTTGCTCTTCTGTTTCATGCTCGTGCCTCCGGCGTCAGCTCGGCGCCTTCGTTCGTCTTCTTCAGTTTCGCGAGACTCATGTTCAACAGTCGTGTCCCCATGGCCTGGGCCTTGAGTGCGCCGCCCGTGCCCTCGGCCCCGGAAGTCGCGACCTGGAAGCAGTCGCGTACGCAGCGGTCGGCCCCGCTTCGAAAATCCTCGACCGCCAGTGCGGGATCTCGCGCGAGGGTCAGCAGGAACTCATCGAAGAGCTGCCCAAGCTGCGCGTACGCCCTGGGCTCTGCGCCGAGCGAGTCCGCCAACGCGCTCATGTCCTTCTTGTCCGGTTGCCGATCCCCGGCCGAGAGCATGTAGCGCGCGTACCCGGCGCGAAGTGCGTACCGGAGGGCGCCCACCATGTCCTCGGCGAGCCGCAGGACTTCGTTCACTGCCTCGAACGCTTCGGGGTCGTCGAAGAGACGGGCGTGGGCGTAGACGCGCTCTCGGCCGATGTCGTCCACACGGGACTGATACGCCGCGATACCGAATACCTCGACTTGGAAGGCGACGTCTTGTCCCAACACGTCCTGCACCTCGGGCGCCGAGACCAGATCGATGGCCATTGGCCGCAGGAACTGCCGTTCGGGTCGATTCGATTCGAAGAGCGCATTGGCGTTGCGCCAGAAGGCGCGCTTGGGGTTCATGGCGATGGGCACGAACCCGCGCTTCTCGTCGAGCCCATAGGTCACCATCGGATCCCTCTCGAACGCGTCGTCGAGCCCCTTGCCCACCGCGCGGACGAAGCCGGTCACCAGTCCGTCTTGCTCGACCAGTTCGATCCGTCGGCTCAGCCAGGTCAGCAAATCGAGCCAACCCAGCGGCATCTTCTTCGGCTCCTTGCCGACCGGAAGGCTTCGCGGTGGGGCAGCCTGCTCCCAGGCTGGAGCATCGCCCGCGTCGCATGGGATCGGCACGGCCCGCGCCGGGTCGTACACGAGCAGGTTGGCCATCAACGTCTCGAAGAGATTCCGTCCGCGCAGCAGCACCAGCGCGGCCTTCGTGAGCGGTGCTCCGGTAGCCGAGGTCGGCTCCCCGGGCTTCTTGATCAGACCTCCGGTCGCGAAGGCATGGTGGGCCAAGAGCGCTCGCGCCGCCTCGGCGGGCGTCATCGTCGCCGCGACCATGGGGTCACGGTGCTGGAAGAGTTCCCGACCGGATCCCCAACCCGACCGCTCGACTCCCAGCTCGTCAATGGGGGTCACGTTGAACTGCTCGACCAGGCCGCGGGCCTGTCCGAAGGGATGCTCCGGATGAAAGAGGTCCATGCGATCCGCGGCGCGCTCGAGATACGCGCCCACGAGCTCGCCCTCGAAACGACCGAGTCGCGCGAGCCTCGACCAATCCCCGAGACTGCATGGCCCGTCGTGCGCCCGGTGCAGGACCGCCAGGAGGTGCCGATGCAGTGCACCGACCACCAGCGGCGACGAGTCCGCGATGGCTCGCACCTGATGGGCCAGCCCCAGCGCCTCCGCCGTGGACAGCCCCTTCATCGTGCCGTCCGCCAGCTCGCACGGAATCCACGCTTCACTCGTCAGATTGAAACTCGACGTCATCGACTCACTCCTGTCGCGCATGTTTCCCTCCCCACATGGGGGTAGCCCCGGCCGAGGCCCGGCGGTCCACCTATGCGCCTACGCTGCCCGGCGCCTGACCGGCGCGTACGCTCGGGGGTCAGCGTGGCGCTCGGGCTATTCTGATCGTCATACTGGTCCTCCTCACCGGCCGCTGGCGCAGCGGTCACGCGGGCCGGGCCTTGTCCCGGTTTGGGCCGCATCCGTGTTTCGACCACGGGTGCGGCTTTTCTATTTGCTGTCTGAGCAACCATGGCACCACTCCTGTGCCCCGTCAAGAACGATATCTTCACGCGAGCATTTATACGTTGTATTTTTATCGCTCGATCATCGTTTCCGCGGTGTGATCCTGCTATGCTCGTCTCGCCCCAGCTTTCTGGGGATGCCCCTGTATAGATGCTGGTGTGAAGATCCACGCTAGCTCGCTGCCCCGCCCTTGCGGGGATAGGTGATGACGAGGCCGAGCTCGTCGTCGAGGTGGAGGATGCATCCGGCCACCGTCGCCTGGCTGTTCACGAAGGGCAGGAGGCGGCGGTGGCGCAGGATGGATGACTTCTGCCATCCGGCCGGCTGCGCGGCCGGGTCGTTCGCCAGAACCGTCACGATCGAGGCCGTGCTGATCTTCAGCGTTCGCCGGGCGAGGCGCGCCACGAGAGCTCGACTGGGAACCTGATCGAGCCGCAACGGTTCCGTGTCGCCATCACCGACGAAGAGGTCTGCGCCGACTTGGTCCACGCACACGACGCTGACGCTGGGCGGCGCCATGCGCGTCATCGCCCGCATCTGCGCACGCACCAGCGGATCTTCTTCGTCCTTCATCCAACACGTGAGCGCAGCAAAGGGATCGTCGGGCGAGTCGGGCCCAGGCATCAGCCGCACGTCCGCCACACCGCGCTGCCTGCGTTCATCTTCTCGGCGCTCATAGGCTGCGGCCAGAAGCGCCTCGTACGTCTGCGCCGCCGCCGGGTCGTACACGGAGTCGACCAGCGTGGGGATGTCGTCGGGGAGCGTGATCTGATCCCGGTCCAGCAGCTCGCGGAGCGTCAGGCGAATGATCACTTCGTCGTAGACCCGTGCGACTTCTTGGAGATCCGTCTGCCACCAATCGCCGTCGGGTTGCACCAGAATGAACTCGGCTCGCGCTCGTCCAGGCGCACGGTTCTCGCGCTCATGGCGATGCATTCGGCCCATGCGCTGGAGCAGCAGGTCGATGGGCGCCAGGTCGCTGAACATGACGTCGAAGTCGACGTCGAGGCTCTGCTCGAGCACCTGGGTGCCGATCACGATGCACGCTTCCGGTCGCGCCTCGGCACGGTGCTCGGGGCCAAGCCAGTTCTCGAGCTGCTGCTCGCGCCGGAGTCGCTCGTCCGGGAGCAGACGTGCATGCAGCAGCAGCCAGGGAATCTCCGGTGCCAGCTGACGCACGAGGCGCGTCGCGTCCTGAGCCCGCGCGACCGTGTTGCAGATCAGGGCTACGCACCCGCCTCGCCTTGCCTCTTCCACGACGCGCTTGGCGAGGGCTTCGAGGTCAGGCGCCTGACGCGAGAGTGCGATCTCGAGAGCAGCGCCTCGAGACCCGAAGCTGTTCTCGGAGCGGCCAGCAGCCGACACCTGCGTGACTCGGGGATAGGGAACGAGTGTGGGCTCTCGATGGTCTAGCCCGGCGCCGCGCTCGTATGCGGTGGTGAGCTGTTCCCGAAGCACCGGCGGCAAGGTCGCGGAGAGCAGGACGACGTTGCTGCCCAACGCCGCCAACCACTCGATCAGACGCAGCAAGAGTTCGCCCGTGTAGTGGTCGTAGGCATGGACCTCGTCGAAGACGACGGTCTTCCCGGCCAGGCCGAAGAGCCGGACGAACGCGTGCGGGGTTCGCAGCACCCCAAGCAAGGCTTGGTCGATGGTACCTACGCCGAAGTCGCCGAGCAGCTTGCGCTTCGCGCGCAGGAACCAGCCCTCCGCCCGAACCACGCCAGGCTCATCGTCATCGCGTCCGTAGACCTCACGCGGCATCAGGCGCGAGAAGGGTTCGACCAGCGAGGCTTCGCCGTGTGCGAGAAGCAGATTCGATGGCGAGTCCGGACGGGTCGTCTTCAGAAACGACTCCAAGCGCCTGAACATCTGGTTCGAAGTCGCCTGCGTCGGAAGCCCGATGTAGAGCCCGTGCAAGCCCAACTTCGCGGACGCAGCTTCCGCCAAGAGGAGCGCAGCCTCCGTTTTGCCTTCACCCATGGGTGCCTCGACCACGGTCAGGCTGGGCGCGGACATCTTCGACGCGAAGCCCATGACCACGCGATGCAACGGCCACGGCTCGTAGCCAGGAAAGAGCGCTTCGAAGCTCGCCTCGGCACGCTCGCTCGGCGTGCGAAACCCAGCACGCTCCAGCACGTCGTCGGCGCGTTGCAGGGCGCGGCGCCAATACCCTGCGCCGCTTGGGGGCGCGGCTTCGTACACGAAGACCTCCGACATCGACCCGAGCCAATCGGCTACGGAGGTCAGGCCTGCGACCAGCAAGACATCGGCATGTGAGACACCGTCGAAGTCGCTCAAGTCGAAGTCGACCTCGAATAGCTCGGTGAGCGTGCGAGTGATCCCGTCACGCGCGTCCGCCCATCGTTCATTCTTGCCTCGCTCTCGAGGACCAGGTCCCTTGCGGCCCAAGTTACCTGCGTTAGTCGGGAACTGGCCGTGGTGTGCAGTGACGGCTCGCGCGAGCGAAAGGCCCGTGCTGCGGCTCGCGCCTCGACTCTCCAGCGCTTCATACACGAGCAAGAGACCGCCATCGCCGTGGTGTCTGTTGTTCTGCGGGTTCAAGTCGTAGCCCAGCGACGCCAGGGCTTGCTTCGCCCAGGGCACTTTCACTTGGAAGGGCGTAAGCGCCTTTCCCAGGTCGTGTAGGGCGACAACGAAGAGCAGGAGTGAGAAGGACTTGGCTGGATCGGGGTGGATCGCGAGCAGGCGCTGACGAAGTCCACTCGGCAGAATCGAGGTCACCATTCGCGCAGCCACGGCGGACACGTCGATCATGTGGCAGAGCAGCGGATGCGCGGGGCATGGGGAGTCTGGCTGCGCCTTGCCCCAGAGTTCCCATTCCGGTCGCTCCTCGCCAGCGTCCAGCCACGACTGGATCGAATCGGCAGTCCGAGCGGGCTCCACACGACCGAGCGTGTCGGTCCAGGCGATGAGATCTCTATCGGTCACGTTCCCCCAAGCAGATCACGCCAGACGGCGTCGCCTCTCCCGGTCCGCATCGATCTTGGCGTGTCATCGTTCAATTCCCTCCAGCAGTCCCGACCATGACGCGCGTCCAGTTGGCTTCTGACATTTCTTCGTCACGTCGAGCAGCGCCCCACGAACCACGCTACCCTGCTCGTGCGCCATGCCGTTTCCACGCATCACCACTCGTCTCGACCAGCTCGCGGGCCAGCCTTGCATCCGCGGGCTGCGGATTCCGGTCAGCCTCGTCGTCGGCCTCGTGGCGCAGAAGATGACGTCGGGCGAGATCCTCGAGGCGTATCCGGACCTGGAAGAGGACGACATCCGCGAGGCGCTGCTGTACGCGGCGGAGCTCGCGAGGATCACCCGGCCGATCGACGCGGGCCACTGAGCTCGCTGCGCGCGATCTGCGCGTCGCACGTTCACCATCATCGCCTGCGTCCGAACTGA
>Ga0210033_1002681_pt1 | contig 14964 bp, 11 predicted proteins | sample CryGeymeta201501_FD_185465 | JGI IMG/M metagenome (GOLD analysis project Ga0210033, IMG submission 185465) | Groundwater microbial communities from Crystal Geyser aquifers in Utah, USA - Crystal Geyser metaG 2015-01 (SPAdes) (version 2) | ecosystem: Environmental > Aquatic > Deep subsurface >... | reverse complement strand
CACTTACCAGACACCTGCCCCATGGACTTTGCCCACCTGATTCAAACCATCGCGCTGTACGCCATTCCGGTGTTGCTGTCCATCACCCTGCACGAAGCCGCGCACGGCTACGCGGCACGCCATTTTGGTGACAACACGGCCTACATGGAAGGCCGCATCACGCTCAACCCGCTCAAACACATCGACCCCATGGGCACGATCCTGATGCCGCTGATTTTGTACATCGCCACCTCCGGCGCGTTTTTGTTTGGCTACGCCAAGCCCGTACCGGTGCGCTTTGGCAACCTGCGCCACCCCAAGCAAGACATGGTCTGGGTGGCACTGGCCGGGCCGGGCTCCAACTTTGTGCAGGCGTTGATCTGGGGTGCGCTGTTGTACCTGCTGCAAGGTGCCGGGGTCAGCGAGCCGTTTTTTATTGAAATGGCGCAGGGAGGCATTCTGGTCAACGTGGTGATGTTTGTCTTTAACCTGTTTCCGTTGCCACCGCTGGACGGCGGGCGCATTCTGGTGGGGCTGCTGCCCTACCGCCAAGCCATGGCCGTATCGCGCGTGGAGCCCTACGGTTTTTTCATCGTCATGGCGCTGGTGCTGACCGGTGTGGTCAGCAACCTGTGGCTGCGCCCGCTGATGGGACTGACCTTCAAACTGATCAACCTGCTGTTGACCCCGCTGGCCCTGCTGGTGGGTTGAATCCCCCTTTTCTTTCCTGTTTTTTCACATGCGAACTGAACGTTTTTTAACTGGCATCACCACCTCGGGCACACCGCACCTGGGCAACTACGTGGGCTCGATTCGCCCATCGGTTCAGGCCAGCCTACGCGCTGGCGTGCAAAGCTTTTACTTTCTGGCCGACTACCACGCCCTGATCAAAATCGACGACCCAGCGCGCATCCAGCGCAGCACGCTGGAGATTGCCGCCAGCTGGCTGGCTTGCGGGCTGGACCCCGAGCGCGTGATTTTTTACCGCCAGTCCGACATCCCAGAGATTCCTGAACTGACCTGGTTTCTGAGCTGCGTGCTGGGCAAGGGCGTGCTCAACCGCGCCCATGCTTACAAGGCCGCTGTCGATAAAAACACCGCCGCCGGAACCGACCCCGATGCCGACGTGAGCGTGGGCTTGTTCATGTACCCGGTGCTGATGGGTGCCGACATCTTGATGTTCAACGCGCACCAAGTGCCGGTGGGGCGCGACCAGGTGCAGCACATCGAGATGGCGCGCGACATGGCCGCCAGCTTCAACCACCGCTACGGCGCGCACTTTACCGAGCCGCAAGCCGCCATTGAAGACAATGTGGCCACCCTGCCCGGCTTGGACGGACGCAAGATGAGCAAGAGCTACGACAACACCATCCCGCTGTTTGCGCCGCGCGCCCAATTGCAAAAACTCATTGCCAGCATCGTCACCGACAGCAAGGCACCGGGTGAACCCAAGTCGGTAGAAGGGTCGGCCCTGTTCCAGATTTACCAGGCCTTTGCCAGTGCCGACGAAACCCGCGCGCTGCAGCAGGCCTACCAAGATGGAATTGCCTGGGCGGATGCCAAGCAGGTCGTGTTTGAGCGCATCGACCGCGACATTGCCCCGCTGCGCGCCAGCTACCAAGCCCTGATGAACGACCCGGCGCGCATCGAAGCCATCCTGCACGCCGGCGCCGCCAAGGCACGCGCCATCGCCACGCCCTTCATGACCCAACTGCGCCACGCCGTGGGCCTGCGTGACCTGCGCGCGCAAGCCGCAGCGCCGGTCAAGGCGGCCAAAGTGGCGCTGCCGCTGTTCAAGCAATACCGCGAGAAAGACGGCCAGTTTTACTTCAAGCTGCAGGATGCCAGCGGCCGCTTGCTGCTGCAAAGCGCGGCCTTCGTTGACCCAAAAGAGTCGGCCCAGGTCATCGGCCAGTTGCAACAACAAGGGGTTGCTGCATTACCCGATCTGGTCGCGCGCGTGACTTTGTCGGACGGTATTTCAGGTGCAGACGTGGACGCGGTGCTACAAATTTTGCGCGACGCCAAAGCGCAGGCCAAACCCAAATAAGCCCCTGTACAATCGCGCCTTCGAGTCGCGGAGAGGTGGCAGAGTGGTCGAATGTACCTGACTCGAAATCAGGCGATGGGGCAACCCATCCGAGGGTTCGAATCCCTCCCTCTCCGCCAATCCCCCTATGAAACACGGTAAAAAAACAGGTTTACCCATGTTTTTACCCATAGTGAGAAGTGGCTCTTTTTCATGCCGTCAGCACCCGGTACGGGCTCAGCAGTCGATCATAGGTGTCGTTACGGTGTAACGGCCGTTCCACCTGAGACTCACGGTTTTCGTATAGATCCCCAATCAGCATCAGTGCGGCACTTTTGAGCGGTGCGTGTGCTGTTGCGTCCAAGACCCCCCTGAGTCAGAATAGTTGTCGCCCCCAAAAACCCGCGGATGATCCGCAAACTGGCGACCACAAATGAAACGAAAAAGCTACCCAACCGAATTCAAAGAACAAGCACTGCGCAAAGCGCATGAGCGCGGCGAGAAAACGCTGTCTGCCATCGCAGACGAACTCAACCTGTCCCTGGGGACTCTGAAGAACTGAGTGCCATTGGGGACGCTACCCCAATGGCACTGAATTAAGCCAATAGTGCTACAAAAACAATAACTTACATACTCAAAGAAGTTGGGCTGATCGCTCCAAATGGCTACGATGCGGGTGTCGAATCCGTAACACGTACCAAGAAGGGGATTAGCCCAAGTGGATACTACCAAAACCTACTCGATTGGTGTTGGATCTTTGCAGTCGCAGGCGCGCCAGTTTCTGGGACGATTTGCCCAAACTGGGTATGACACGTTGAGTGGTTTATTGACAGCCGAACAACTGCAATCACTGATACATGAGCATTGACCGAATTACCGCAATCGCGTTTACCCGCCACTGACCACCGTGAGCCTCTTTCTTGAACAGGTGCTCGGTGCCGACCACAGTTGCCAAGATGCCGTCGCGCGGGGGTTGAGCAGCCGCGTGGCACAAGGCTGTAGTGCATCGAGTCTTGACACGGGAGCGTACTGCAAAGCGCGCCAACGCCTGAGTTTGCAACTGCTCGCGGCTTTGTCCAAGGCGCTCGCCGCGCGTCTGTGTCAAACCCAGTCGAACGCATGGCGCTGGCGTGGGCGTGAGATCAAACTGATTGACGGCACGACCGTCTTCATGCCCGACACCGATAAGAACCAAACCACTTATCCGCAGAGCAGCCAACAAAAGGCTGGTTTGGGCTTTCCAATGATGCGCATTGTGGGTATCGTCTCTCTGGGCTGTGGCGCTGTGCTGGACTGGGTCTGTGGGGCCTGTGCAGGCAAACTTACGGGCGGAACGGCGATGCTGCGCCAACTCGATGCGGCATTAAACCCGGGCGATATTTTGCTCATGGATCGCTACTACACGGGCTACTTCACGGTGGCCAGACTGCTGGCACGTGGGGTGGACTTTGTCAGTCGTCAACATCAGTTACGTCACACCGATTTTGAACAAGGCCAGCGTCTGGGCAAGGGTGATCATGTGGCGCAGTGGCGTCGCCCGGTTCGACCGAAATGGATGAAGAACCGAAATTAGAATTAGAACATTGGCAGGCGTAGCGATTTTTTTTGCCATGGCTTCTGCTCCGCCATGGCGTTGCCAGCCAGCAGCAAGCTCGCCACACGGCTCGCGCACCACCCTATTCTGTGCCAGAGTGATCGCCCATGGCGCACTTCAGATGCACAAAAAACACGCATTGCTTTCAACATGGGAAACCTCTGGTCTGGCAGTTGCTTTTGAGTTTAGCGCGTTGAAGCCCGCACAGCGGGGGTGCATGGTTACGCCTGCAACTTACACTATGCACCCTTTCCTGGATACCCCCATGACTTACTGCGTCGCCATCAAACTCAACGCCGGGCTGGTGTTTTTGTCCGATTCCCGCACCAATGCCGGCCTGGACCAGATCAGCACTTTTCGCAAGATGATCGTTTACGAAAAACCCGGTGACCGCTTCATGGTGTTGCTGTCGGCGGGCAACCTGAGCATTTCGCAGTCGGTGCGAGAGATTTTGCAGGTGGAAAAGCTCAAGGAGCACGACGACAGCGAGCCCATCACGATCTGGAACGCGCGCAGCATGTTTGACGCCGCGCGCGTGCTGGGCGCGGCCATTCGCCACGTTTATGAACGTGACGCTGCATCGCTGAAATTGGCTGGCGTGGATTTCAACGTGAGTCTGGTCTTTGGTGGCCAGATACGGGGCGAAGGAATGCGCCTGTTCCAGGTCTATTCCGCTGGTAACTTCATCGAGGCCACACCCGAGACACCGTACTTTCAGATTGGTGAATCCAAGTACGGCAAGCCTGTGCTGGACCGCGTCATCACGCCACACACACCGCTGAACGAGGCCGCCAAGTGTGCGCTGGTGTCGATGGATTCCACGCTCAAGTCCAATTTATCAGTCGGGTTGCCACTGGACATGGTGGTCTATGAAGCCAATCAGTTCCAGACCGACAAGGTGGTCTGCATCGACGAAAACAACCCTTATTTCCAGATGATGCACAACAGCTGGGGGGTCAAGCTGCGTGAGGTGTTTGACAGCATTGAGGATCCGATGTGGGACGGCGGGCACACCACGGTGCCGCTGATGCAGAACGCCCAGCGCAGCCGCCCATTGAAAAAAATCACGACCCCGGACGAAAAGCTGATCTGACACCATGCCGAACCGTCGGCCATTGATCGTTTTTTCGCACGCCAACAGCTTTGGCGCGCCCACCTACGGCGTGTTGTTCCAGGCGCTTCGTGCGCGCGGCTACGCGCTCAAGGCGATCGACCAGTTTGGTCACGACCCACGTTACCCCGTTACCAGCAACTGGCCGCATCTGGTGCAACAACTGCTCGATTTCGTGCAACCCCTGGTGGAACAGTCCGGGCAACCAGCCTGTCTGGTCGGTCATTCATTGGGCGGCTTTTTGAGCCTGATGGCAGCCGCAAAAAATCCCCAGCTTGTACGCGCGGTGGTCTTGATGGACGCACCCATCGTCGGCGGCTGGCGCGCCACGGCACTGGGCATGGCCAAGCGCACCCAACTGGTGGGCGCTGTATCGCCCGGCAAGGTCAGTCGGCGCCGACGCAACCAGTGGCCTGACGCAGCCAGCGCGCTGGCGCATTTCCAGAGCAAGCGCGCGTTTGCGCGCTGGTACCCCCAGGTGCTCGAGGACTACATCACGCACGGCACCTGTGATGCGGTGGTGGACGGTCAACTGCGGCGGGTGCTGCGCTTTGACCGCGCGGTGGAAACCGCCATCTACAACACGCTGCCCGACAACCTGGAGACCCTGTTGCGCCAACATCCGGTGCGCTGCCCGGTGTCGTTCATTGGCGGCACGCGCTCGACTGAAATGAGGCAGGTTGGCATGACGCTCACGCAGCGCATCACGCAAGGGCGCATCATCATGCTCGACGGCAGCCACTTGTTTCCCATGGAAAAGCCCCTGGCCAGCGCCGCAGCCATCGAAACCGCGTTGCTGAATATGAGCTGACAGAGTTCAGGCGGACCAGACGACAGTTCCGCTCCAGGCGGTGGCCAGCACCACCAGACCAAACACGATCCGGTAATAGGCAAAGCCGTTGAAACTGTGCGTTGAAATAAAGCGCAGCAGCCAGCGAATGCACAGCCAGGCGCTAAGGAACGACACCACCAACCCGACACCAAACAGCGGTGTGTCCGCCAGCGACAGCAGCGTGCGCTCTTTGTACAAGCTGTAGGCCCCCGCGCCGATCAGGGTTGGAATGGCCAGGTAAAAAGAAAAATCAGTCGCAGCCTTGCGCGACAAACCCAGCAACATGCCGCCAATGATCGTGGCACCGCTGCGGCTGGTGCCCGGAATCATCGCAAAACACTGTACCAAGCCTACTTTCAGCGCGTCCATGGCCGACATGGCGTCGACGTCCTGAATGCGCGCCACGGCAGGGTTGCGCTGTTGCCGACGTTCAGCCCACAGAATGACAAAACCACCCAGAATAAAGGTGCTGGCCACCACCACGGGGGTAAACAGGTGCGCCTTGATGGCTTTGCCAAACAGCAAGCCCAGCACGACCGCTGGCACAAACGCGATCAGCACATTCAACGCAAAGCGCTGCGCCTGCGCATCGGTGGGCAATGCCACCACGGTGTCACGGATTTTTTGCCAGTACACCAGGATCACCGCAAAGATGGCGCCGGTCTGGATGGCGATATCAAACACCTTGGCCTTTTCATCGTCAAAGCCCAGCAAAGCCCCCGCCAGGATCAGATGCCCGGTGCTTGAAATCGGCAAAAACTCGGTCAACCCCTCCACCAGGCCCATCAGCGCAGCCTTGATCAACAATACAACATCCATGGTCATTTCCTTCCGTCGCGGAATTATCGCTGCACAGCCATAAAAATCTTTCCGACACAACCGCTCAGCACGCTGTCTGATACAGATTCGGGCAGACTTGTTTCAGACGTAACAGGGCGTAAAGGCTCAGAAAATCTTAAGGTCGGCATGACAAGATACCGCCATTGAAAAACCAACCCAGGAGTTAGCCATGAAGTCCGAGCTGAAAGAATTTGTGACCAAGTATCTGGCCATCGTCGGCGGCACCTTTCTCGCCGTCAGCTTTGTCGCCTTTGTGTCAATTCCCTACACACTGGGCAATACCCCCGGCGCGCTGTCGGCTGCCGAACTGAGCCTCGGCACCGCCAGCCCCGAAAAAATCTGACAACTCGTAGTCCGTTCCGCCAAAACAGTTAAAAAATGAAATCGATGGATTTTTCAGACTGGCTAGGCGAGAGGAGGCGACATAGCTGTAGCTATGGCAACGACGAACAACAACGCCAGGCTGGAAAAGACACGATTTCATGTAAGCGTTTTGGCGGACCGGACTACTAGACGGCGCGTGCTGGCAGACGCTGGTCAGCGCCGCGCATAAACGTCAAATACAGCAATGGCACGACAAACAGCGTCAGCACCGTCGAAATCATCAGGCCCCAGACAATGCTGGAGGCCACCGGCCCCCACAGCAGGCTCTGCCCGCCAATTCCAAAAGCCAGTGAAAACAAGCCCCCAATGGTGGTCGTCGTGGTGATCACAATCGGCACCACACGCCGCCTGGACGCCCAGACGATGGCATGGATGGTGCGCATGCCGCGGCGCATGCGATCATTGGCGGCGTCAATCAGCACGATGGCCGAATTCACGGCGATACCGGTCAGCGCGATCACACCATAGAGCGTGTACAACGACAAGGGGTTTTGCGTCAAAGCCAGACCGAAGGCCACCCCCGAAAACGCCAGCGGCACCGTCACCAGAATCATCAAGGGCTGCCAATAGCTGACAAACTGCGCCGACAGGATCAGGAAGACGAGGCCAACACCCAGCAAAAAGAGCGTTTGCATGGCATCCAGGCTCTCCTGGATGTCTTCCATCTCCCCCGAGAAATCGAGATCGACGCCCACATGTTGCGCGCGGATTTTGTCCCAGCCAGCACGAATGCCGGCATTGGCCACCGTGGTGTCGGTGACGGCCTTGTCCAGATTGGCCTCTACCGTCACGGTGCGGCGCAGGTTGTAATGTTTGATAAAGCCACGCCCCGGGCTGACGTCCTGGCGCACCAGCGCACCAAGCCGGGTCACCTGGCCATTGGGCAGCGCCAGGGGTTCGTTCAATAACGCCGCCGGGTCCGCACGGGTGAGCCGATCACTGCGCACACGCACCTCGATCTTGTCGCCCTGGTCACGGGTAAAGGCCACCACCTCACCGTCAACGGCCAGACGCACCGATCGCGCCACCTGTGCCGCATTCAAGCCAGCGCTGCGCAGCGCATCAGGGTCCAGCTGCAGGCTCAGCTGGGCCCGCCCGCTGACGTTGTCGTCCTGAACATCGGTTACGCCAGGCAACTGACTGACGATGGTTTTCAGCGCATCAGCAGCCGCCTGAATCTGCGGGTAGTCGTCACCGCGCACCTTGATGCTGATCGGCCGCCCGGCCGGTGGCCCGCCCGAGAGCACGGTAAAACTCTTGCGACCCGGCCCGGGCAGCGACTCGATCGCCGTGCGCATGTCGTCGACCACCTGCTGCACGTCGCGCGCACCAGTGCGCCGTGGGTTCAGCGACACAAACACCTGGCCGTACACGTCACCATAAACCGGTTCGGTCTCGGTAAATTTCAGGCCCGCATTGGACGTGCTGGAGCGCGCTTCATCCAGCACACCGTCACCCACGCCTTTGAGGTGCTGACGCACCGCCGCTTCAACCGCCTGCGTTTGCCGCAATGTGTCTTCCAGGCTGGCGCTGGGCGGCATGTCGACATTGACATAAAACGCGCGAATCGGGTCAAACGCAAAAAACTGCACCTTGACCACACCGGTGGCCACCAGCGCAACGGCCGCCAGCACAAAGCTGACCGCCAACACGCCCAGTCGCTTGGGGCGACGCAGCGCATACGCCAAGACCTGGCCGTAGCGCAGCCGCAACTTGCGGTTAAGTGCGTTGCGCCAGCGCTGCACCGGTGAATGGTCACCCAGACTCAGGCCAACCGAACGCACGTGCGCGGGCATCATCCAGAACGCCTCCAGCAGGGAAATCAAGAGCGCCAGCGTCACCACAAACGGAATCACAAACATGAACTTGCCCACAATGCCGGGCAGCAGCATCAGCGGCAAAAAAGCCGCCAGCGTGGTTGCTACCGACGCAAGCACCGGCGTCCAGACCTCGGCAATTGCCTCCAAGGCCGCTTGCAGGGCGGCCTGGCCGCGCTCCATGCGGTAGTAAATGGCCTCAACCACCACAACCGCATCGTCAACCAGCATGCCCAGCGCTATCACCACGCCCAGCAGCACCGAGACATTCACCGTGTAACCCAGCGCGGCCAGCACGGCAAACGTGCCCATCAATGAAAACGGAATACCCATGCTGACCAGCAGCGCCACCTTGGCACCCAAAAACACCCAGCACACCGCCAGCACCATCAACAGCCCATAGAGCGCGTTGGTCTGCATCACGCCAATGGCATCGCGGGTGGGAATGGTCTGGTCGTCTGACAGCATCAAGCGCAAGCCGCTCTGCGCCAGCACGGCGTTTTGATCCCGGATAAAACTGCCCAGCTGATCCACCAGCTGCAAGGTATTGGTGCCCGATTTTTTGGTGACCGCCATTGAAATGGCGTCCTGGCCGTTTGAGGCCGCGTATTGCGAAGCTGGCGCTCGTGCCCGTTCGATACGCGCCACATCGGCCAACCGCGCCGACACACCCGGCCGCTGTGCCGACGCAACCGGCAGCGCGCCCAGCAACGCCGGGTCCACCTGCACCCCCTTGACGCGGACCGACCAACTGCCACCATCGGTCTTGAGGGTGCCACCCGAGGTATCTTTCCACCAGGCGCGCACCGCGTCCGCAACGTCGGTGCTGACCAGGCCGCGCGCTGCCAGCGCCTGCGCGTTCGGGCTGATCAGCAATTCAGGCGTGCGCAGGCCCGATGCGTAGACCTGGTCAACGCCCTTGATACGCTCAAGGTCACTTTTGATACGCCGTCCGGCCAGGCGCAGGGTTTCGTCGTCGGCCTGTCCCAGCAGCAAAATGGACGCGGTCGGGAAACCATTGGAGGTGGTGATCTCCAGCACCAGCGGGTCTTTGGCCTCGGCTGGCAATTCGCTCTTGGCCTTGTTCTGGATCTCGCGGCGCAGGTCATTCATGCGCTTGTCGAAGCTGCGCTCGGACAGCTCGCGAAAACGCACCAGCAGGCCACTGACGTTCTCACGCGAGGTGCTGGTGACAAAGCGGATATCGGGCACGCCCTTGATGGCGTCTTCCAGCGGATTGGTGACCAGTCGCTCGACTTCTTCAGCACTGGAGCCCGGCAGTACGGCGGTGATACTGACCCAATTGAAGTTGATCTCGGGGTCTTGCTCACGTGGCATGCTGGTGTAACTCAGCAGGCCCAGCAACAGCACCACCACAAAGGCAATGTTGGTCAGCGGGCTGTTGCGAATCAGCGCTTCAAGCAGCTTCATGGTGCAAAACCCGGGTCGTCAGGGAAGGGCTTGGCCGTCTTGCAATGCATTCTGGCCACGCACCACCAGTGCCGTGTCCAACGGCAAATCCACCTGGGCCGACTGTCCCTCCTGCGCGCCAGGCAATGGCACAAAACGGGCCTTGCCGTCCTGGCGTACAAACAGACCCAACGCCTGCGCGCGGCGCACCAGCAGCGCCGCCGGCACATGGGTGCGACTGTCTTGCCACAGCAAACGGCCTTCAGCGCCCACAGCCGAACAGCTTGCGCTGAGCGCCAGGCGAGCCTCTTGGGTGCGCGCTGGCGCGGTGATGGTACCGGCCAGACGAAGCAGCCGCACCGGGCAGCGCTGACCCTGGGTTTCAAAGACCGGCTGGGTGGCGCGGCGCAGGCTTGCCACGTCGTCGACGGCCAGCGCGGCGCTCACTTCGGACGCCCCGGCTTCAACCAGCACGTACAGCGGCGCGCCAACCACAACCGCCTCGCCCACCTGGGCCAGGCGCTGCTTGACGCTGGCAGCAAACGGTGCGCGCAAGGTGGTTTTCTGCAGCTGTCGCCGGGCACTGGCCAGCGCGGCACGGCTGCTGGCCAGGTCGCTGGCGGCCAGCTGGACATCTGTTTCACGTTGGGTCAGGGCTTCTTTTGAAAAGAAGCCCTGTGCCACCAGCTCTTGTGCGCGCCTGAGCTGCGACTGCGTCAAGACCTGGCGTGCCTGGGCGGCGTCGTGCGCCGCCAGCGCACGCGTCAAAGCCAACTGGTAGTCAGCCGGGTCCAGTTGCGCCAGCACGTCACCGCGCCTGACCGTTGCACCAGCGTCAACCGTCCAGCGCAACAAGGTACCCGCCACCTCGGCCGACAGCCGTGATTCGTTGCGCGCCAGAACGCTGGCCGATGCCTCGCGCCAGGGGGCAATGGCAACAGCGCGCAAGGGGCGCAGTTCAACCACTGGCGCCGTCGTCTGCGCCCGGCCGTACCCGGCAAACCCAAGTCCAACCAGCAGCGCCAGCGCTAGCGCTAGCTGACCCGATCGTAAAAAATTCAAACGAACCATGACCATGCAGCAGATAAAAATTGAAGCCAGTGCGCCGACCGGGCGCACACACGGGCGTAAGCATAGCAGTCATGCCTGCCAGACGCGCGCCATGACAATGCGTGCCATGACGATCGCGACAGACACCAAAACGCCGTATCATTTGCTGCCATGACGATCCGCTATACCCAAGTCATCAACCATCTGCCCGAAACCAAGATGCGGCTGTACCCGACCAAGGTCATCAACATCATTGGCGGTCCGGGCAGTGACAAATCGCTGTTTTCAGCAGCAATCGTGCTGTACCTGAACCTGCATGGCAAAACGGTCGAGATCATCCCCGACTACGCCAAATCGCTGGTCTGGCAACAGAACTTTGAAGTGTTGAAAAACCAGTACTACATCGCCCAACGCCAGTATGAAATGCTCAACCTGATCGACGGACAGGTCCACTTTTTGATTACCGAGTGCTCACTGCCGCAGGTGTTGTTCTACAACGAAAACTACGCCGACAACATTTGTGACGTAGCCAAAACCCGCGAGCAAATTCTGCAGTGGTACCGCCAGAACGACAACATCAACGTCCTGGTGCGCCGTGGCGACAAGAAGTACGTGCGCAGCGGTCGTTTCCAGGATGAGGAACAGGCCAAGGAAGTGGATGCCGGGCTACGGCTGATCTTGCAGCGCGAACACCTGCCCTACACCGAACTGGCCCCCGACATCAACGCCATCAATGCGTTTACCGAGTCGTTGCTGGCGTAGCCCGGGCCCGTTACGAAAACAGGTTGAATATCGAATTCGACGGCTTGCCGCAGGATTTTGGCGCCTGATCTGCCGCAACTGGCGGCTCGGCCGCCACCCTTTGCGCACTGTCTGACGAGGCCCACAAAGCCCACAAGGCATGTGCGGCCAAGGGAACAATGGCACCACGCTGCACGGCATCTTCAATGTCGGGCCAGCTCAGGGTTTGTAAAGCAATAAGTTGTACTTTTGCCTAGCCTTCTTTGGGCCCATTGCGTCGTTGCAAATCGATTGTTTAGCAGAGCTAAACGGCGCGCTTTGCGCCTAGCACTGTCTCCCAAATCTGGCCGTCTAAAATGCCCGCATGACCTCCCCCACGCCCGCCAACAGCCATCCCAAAACCCCGGCAACCACACCAGAGGCCGCAAAAGCCAGCAATTTTTTGCGCCAGATCATCGAATCTGACCTGGAAAAAGGCACTTACGCATCACGACGCTGGGCCGGCAGCCCGGGTGATGCCGCCCACCACGCCGCAGGCCAGAGCGACCCGGCCAAGATCCGCACGCGCTTTCCGCCAGAGCCCAACGGCTACCTGCACATTGGCCACGCCAAGAGCATCTGCCTGAACTTTGGCCTGGCGCGCGACTACGGTGGCGTGTGCCACCTGCGCTTTGACGACACCAATCCCGAAAAGGAAGACACCGAATACGTTGACAGCATCATCGACGCAGTCAATTGGCTGGGCTTTGACTGGAGCCAACCCGGTAACGACCAGCCGTACCAGGCCAGCGACTACTTTGACTTCATGTACCGCGCTGCGGAGTACCTGATTGAAGCCGGTCACGCCTATGTGGACGAACAAACGCCTGAGCAAATGCGCGTGAACCGGGGCGACTTTGGCAAGCCCGGCGTGGACAGCCCCTACCGCAACCGCACGCCCGCCGACAACCTGGCGCGTTTTCGCCAGATGCGCGACGGTTTGTATGAAGACGGGGCCATGGTGCTGCGCGCCAAGATTGACATGGGGTCACCCAACATCAACATGCGCGACCCGGCCATCTACCGCATCCGCCGTGCCACCCACCACAATACCGGCGACAAATGGTGCCTCTACCCGATGTACACCTTTGCCCACCCAATTGAAGACGCGCTGGAGCAGATCACCCACAGCATCTGCACACTGGAGTTTGAAGACCAACGCCCGTTTTACGACTGGCTGATGGAGCGCTTGATCGAAGGAGGTTTGCTGGCCAGCCCGCCGCCGCACCAATACGAATTTGCGCGCCTGAATTTGACCTATGTGATCACCAGCAAACGCAAGCTGGCACAACTGGTGTATGACCACCGTGTCAGCGGCTGGGACGACCCACGCATGCCAACAATAGTCGGCCTGCGCCGGCGTGGTTACACCCCTGAGGCGCTGCAACTGTTTGCCGAACGCATTGGTGTGACCAAGAGCGACAGCTGGATCGACTACGCCACGCTGGAAGGATGCCTGCGCGAAACGCTGGAGCGCAGCGCACACCGCGGCTTTGCCGTGCTGAACCCGGTGAAACTGGTGCTGACCAACTGGGATGAAGTCTTTGCGCCGGGCCACCTGGAACCCTGCACCCAGCCCGCCCTGCCCCACACGCCCGAAGGCGTGGAAAGCCCTGTGCGCCACTTCGCCATTGGCAAAGAAGTGTGGATTGAACGCGAAGATTTTGAAGAAGTGCCACCCAAAGGCTACAAGCGCCTCTTTCCCGGCAACAAGGTGCGCCTGAAAGGCGGCTACGTCATCGAATGCACCGGTGCTAACCGCGATGCCAACGGTGCCATCACCGCGGTGCTGGCCAGCGTGGTGCCCGACACCAAAAGCGGCACCCCCGGCAGCGAAACCGTCAAGGTCAAAGCCGCCATCAGCTGGGTCGGCGTGGCCGACGGCGTCAATGCCGAAGTGCGCATGTACGACCGCCTGTTTTTGGATGCCAACCCCGACGCCGGCGGCAAAGACTTTCTGGAAACGCTCAACCCGAACAGCCTGAAGGTCATCACGGCCATCGTCGAACCGTCACTGGCCAACGCCCTGCCCGGCCAGAACTTTCAGTTTGAGCGGCATGGGTACTTTGTGGCGGATCGTGTGGATCATGTGCAGGGTAGCAAGCCGGTGTTTAATTTGGCGGTGGGGTTGAGGGATAGTTGGGGGAAGTAAACAGTCACGTTGACAATATTTGAATTCGAGCAACCATGACCCAACAAGAACTCAACTGGATATCCATCGACGGCTTCAAAAGCATTGCGTCGACTGGACAAGTCACGTTGAGGCCCATCAACCTGGTCATTGGTGCGAATGGTTCGGGCAAATCCAATTTCATCGGCGTGTTCGCCTTTCTTCAGGCCATCAAGGAAGGGCGTTTGTATGAGTTCGTCAGAACCACCGGGGGTGCTGACGAACTTTTGCACTTTGGCTCGAAGGTCACGCCCACCATCAACATTCGCCTGTCGTTCTGCGACGATGTCAATGGCTACACGCTCACACTCAAAAGTGACGCTGAAGACAATCTTTTCCCACTGAATGAATCCGTCAGCTTTTGGGACAAGAGCTCCTATCCGAGGCCATTGATAACCCCCTTGACGGCCATGGACGCAGGAAAACAAGCAGGCATCAGCAATGCCAACTTGAAAATCGGCATTGCGTCTTGGGTCAGGGCTCGTCTGGATCGGTGGCGTCTTTACCACGTGCACGACACCAGCCCAAGTTCACCCCTGCGCAAAACCGCCAAAGTGGCCGACAACGACTACCTACGGCCTGACGGCTCCAACCTGGCCGCGTTCCTCTACCGCCTGAAAGAGACGGAAAAATTCGCCAGCGCATACAGCCTCATCCGCAAGACGGTTCAACGGGTGGCCCCGTTTTTTGATGACTTCCTGCTCAAGCCAGACAACCTGAACAGCGACGTGATCAAGCTGGCCTGGAAGCACAAGTCATCCGACAAATACTTTGGCGCGTCTGCCTTTTCTGATGGCACCTTGCGCTTTATTGCTCTGGCCACGCTGTTTCTGCAACCCCTAGCCTTGTCCAACGAGGTATGAGCCTGAACGGCTAGCGTATTTCCACCCAGGAATGAGCCCAAAGCGGCACCAGTAACCCACAAAATTGCCAGCGGGTTGATCATCCAGGAATGGTGATTAACATGG
>Ga0210033_1002680_pt1 | contig 14978 bp, 7 predicted proteins | sample CryGeymeta201501_FD_185465 | JGI IMG/M metagenome (GOLD analysis project Ga0210033, IMG submission 185465) | Groundwater microbial communities from Crystal Geyser aquifers in Utah, USA - Crystal Geyser metaG 2015-01 (SPAdes) (version 2) | ecosystem: Environmental > Aquatic > Deep subsurface >... | reverse complement strand
CCCGAGGTCGTCGAGGCGACGCGCGCCGCCGCAAGGCTCCTGGCCGACCTCGGCCACGAGGTCGTGGAGGGCCTGAGCGTTGGAGGCCAGATCATGGAGTTTCTACCGATCTACGGCCTGCTGACCACCCGCGCCCCGGTCCTGTCCGAGTCCCTCCTGCAGCCCCCGTCGCGCTGGATCCGCGCCCTCGGCCGCAAGCACACCCGCGCCGAGGTCGACGCGATGGTCCTCAAGGTCGAAGCTCAGGCAGCCGCCTGGTTTGGCGACCTCGACGTCTGGATTACCCCCACCGTCCCTCGCCTCCCGCCCCGGATCGGCGAGTTTGCAGGGAGCGACGGCGAGGCCGCCTTCATGGGGGCGGCCGAGTACGGCGCGTTCACCGCGATCTTCAACGTCACGGGGCAGCCCGCCATGAGCCTGCCGCTGGGCGTGTCGCGCGGCGGGCTGCCGATCGGCGTTCAGGGGGTGGGTCGGAGAGGGGAGGATGCGCTGCTGCTGGCGCTGGCCAGGGAGCTCGAGGCGGCGGCGCCGTGGAGGGAGAGGCTGGATGGGGTGAGGCTGGGGCGCGGATAGACGCCGTAAGAGCGGACGGCTACTCTATCAAGGCCGCGCGCGATGAGCGCGGGCGGCGCCAATGCTATGAGGTCACGAGACGTGGGTGAGGACCCTTCAGACGCGCGCCAGAGGCGCACGGCGTGGGAGCCGCGGGTGCGACAGATCGTCGCGCGAGACGCGATCCTCCCGCCAGAAGCCTGGTTCGAGCCCGGGTTGGGCTCGGCGGAGGCGTGGCGCGTTGAAGACTTCGGCAGCACGCCGTGTCTTGTCCTGCTCGGTCCGCCCGGCTCGGGCAGGACCACGGCCGTGGTGTGGAGTTTGCCACCCATGGACAGCCGGAGCCGATTCACCTTCCAGTTTGGCGCGAGCACGTCCACCGAGCGGGACTTTGCCAGCTTGCGCGAGAGCGACGCCCTGCAGCGTTGGCGAGGGGGTGAAGCGGGCCTCGACCTCATCCTGGACGACCTCGACCTCGCGGGCGAAGGGGTCGAGAGGGTGTTGGATCGCCTGGGAGGGCTGCTTCGCGGTGGCCCTCAAGAGCGACTTCGACTGCGGATCATCGTTCAGACGGGGTTCTGGCCCGACCACGGGGTCGAGCTGGTGGCGAAGGCGGCGGAGCTCGATCCGGCGGCGGTGCGTGTCGGCACCCTGGCGCCGCTGACGCGGGCCGACTTTGATCGTGTCTGTGCGGTCGCTCCGCCCGGCGTCGAAACGGCCGCGGTGCATGACCGGCTCGAGCGGCTGGGCTTGCTCGCGCTGGTCGCTGAGCCCCAATGGCTCATGCCGACGCTGGAGGTGCTGCGGTCGGACGAAGCGGCGTCGCGGTCCACGATCGTCGAGCACGTCTGTCGCGTGTGCATCGAGCACGCGTGCTCGCGACTGCGCTTGATGGCGGATGACGGGGACCCGGAGCTGTGGATTGAGGCGGCGTCCTATCTCGCGGCGGGCACCCTGTTGAGCGGCTGTCTGGACCTCGACATCAAGACGCTTCGTCCCTTGGCGCTGGCGGAGCGTCACCTCGCCCTTCCATCCCTCACCACCGCTCTGAGCGAGCATGATCCGGCGCTGCCGTCCGAGCTGAGGCCCACCGTCGAGCGATTGAACAGGGTCGCTCGCCGCAGCGGGTTGCTCGGACCGAAAGATGTCAACGGCGAGGCCTGGCGTTGGCTGTGCGAGCCGCTGGGCTCGTGGTTGGCGCAGCGTTTCGTCGCATCGCGCCTCGCTCCAGCTCAGCTCCAGAATCTGGTCTTCCACCCGCGCGGCGGCGTCGTCCCTTCGCTCGGCGTGACGGCCGGGTGGTTGATCGATTTGATGCCGCCGCAGGTGTGGAGGTGGGCTGTCGAGACGGACCCGGAAGTGGTGGTGGACGGCGACCTCAGCCTTCGAGCTGACGAGGAGCGGGCGTTCCTGGTCGAGCGGCTGCTTGAGCGGTATCGGAGCGGATCGGACGTCAGCGTCGGCCGCGCGCGCTTGGGTGGCCTCCGTCATGAACGTCTCACCGAGCAGCTGCGTCCGATCCTGCTGAACCGCGATGAGGATCCCATCGCCCGCCGGGTGGCGCAGGACATCGCCGCCGCAAACCTCGATGATGACCTCCGTGACGCGCTGCTTCAGGTTGCCTGCTGCGCCGATGAGAGCACCGTTGTGCGAAGTCGGGCGCTCAGCGTGCTGCAGGGCCCGTTCACGCCAGCGATGCTCGTACGATTGCGTCAGCTCATGCACGTCAACGCTCGGCCCGAGGGCGACGACGACCTTCTCGGAGCGGCGTTGGGCCTGCTCTGGGACGCCGACGCGCTGGACATAGAGGCGGTGATCGACGCGCTCAGACCACCTCGAGGGCGCGCGCGCTACGGATGGTATGGCAGGTTTGTCTGGAAGCTCCCGTCACGCGTGGTTGAACGCTCGGGCGCCGCTGGACTTGTTCGGTTGTTGCAGCAGCTCACGACCCGTTGGGCTGAGCTCAAGCCGCGCCGGTTCGATCTGACGATGGGGCAACTCGTTGAGGGGGGCCTGACGCTCGCGGTGTCGACCATGGACGCGCCCGGCATGGTGGAAGCGGCGGGCGGCTTGATGGCTCAAACGATTGATTTGCAAAGATTTTCTTCTGGCGCAGGGCTCTCCCGCGCCCTCGCGCGGAAGTCCGAGGGTCGGCGTCTGCTGTTGCGCCATCTCTGCGAGCGCGGTGACTCGATCCCCGTGATCGTCCGAATGCGACTGTTGGATACCGAGGTCGACCTTGACTGGATGCTCGCGTCGATCGAGGCCACCGACGATCCGGCGCCGTACCTTGAAGTCTGTCTCGCCCACACATGGCCGCCCGAGGCGTTTCTGGAGCTGCTGGGCCTCTACCATCGCGATCCCCGGCGCTACGCAGCGCTCGAGTCGTGGGTCAAGGTCGATCTCGGTACGGAGTCGGCGAAGGCGCAGCGCCACGCCCACGAACGTCGACTCGCAATGCTGCCCACCGCCAGGTACAAGGAGGAGCTCAGCGCGCGGGCTGTGGACGGCGAGGCGCTGTCCAAGCTGACGTCCGGTATAGACAAGCCCGTCGAAGTGGCGTGGCGCGAGGTGTTGAACGGGATGGAGTCGCGGGGAGGTCGCGACGACCCAGAGGTCTACCTGCCGATCTGGGCTGAGCTCGAGCCATCGCTGCGTGCGTCAATGCTGAGCGTCGGGCTTGGATTCCTGCGCGAGGTCATTCCTCCTGCCGACGACGTCTGGCCCAAGACCTCGCTCGTCACGCGGGTGCTGCTCGAAGGCCACAAGGCCCTGGTGCTGCTTGAAGCGTTTGCGTCGGAGTGGCTAGACCAGCTCCCGTCCGAAGCGTGGAGCCGTTGGCTGCCGGCGCTCTTCCTCCTCCACGAGTTCAAGCGCCCGACGCTGCAGCGCGCCATCGACCGCGCGCCCGAGGGGGTGCTCCGGCTCCTGAACCAGGTGCTGGCCGCAGCGAACGCGACGCGGGCGACAGGCGTTCTGGACAAGCTGCGACCGTTCTGGCGGCCCGGCTGGACGGCTGTCTTGCGCGACGCGCTGGCCACACCGTCGGGCGTCTCCCCCATTGCGCTGCCGGGCATCGTGACGTTCTGCTGGTCGGTGAAGCCCGAGTTGGCGCGCGAGTTCGTCGCGGTTGCGTTTGACGAGGACTCTGGCTGGCAGTGGGATGACAACAGCCTCGCGCAGATCTTCGTAGGGCTGCTCGGCGCTGCGCCGAACGAGTTCCAGGGCATCTTCTGGGAGCGGACCGAGCACAACGTGGCGCTGAGAGAGCGGATCCTGCTGGGCGTGATCGGGACCGCATACCTGGAGAGCCTCGAGACCGAATCGCTCCTGTCCGTCTGGCTCTGGATGCTGGAGCGCTACCCGTCCAGCCAGGATCCACGGGCGCTCGCAGACGAGTCCGAGTCTGCATGGGGCACCCGGACACTCACACCGCGTGACCACCTTGGTGACCTTCGCAAAGAGTGCCAGGACGCTCTGGTCCTTCGAGGCACTTGGGAGGTCGTTGACGCGATGAGGGAGGCCGCGAGGCGGTTCCGTGACGAGGACACGTTGCGATGGGCGCTCGGAGACGCCGAGCGCATCGCGCGTGCACGGACCTGGACGCCTGCGGGGCTGTTGGAGCTGCTGCGCCTGGCTCGGGATCCCGATCGTCGCGTCGTGTACGAGCAGGCTCATCTGATCGTGCTGCTTCGCGAGCTGATGACCGCCGAGCGGTTGCGGGTGCGCGACTTCTGGGAGCGGGTTCCTGGCGATCGGTTTCAGCCTGTTCTGGAGGTCCAGCTCCGTTATCGGCTCGCGAGCTTCGTGCGGTGCGAGCTGGAACGCTGTGTCGTCAACCGAGAGGTCGTGGTCGAGGATGCTGAGGGCAGGTTCACGGTGACGACCCGGGTGCCAGGCGGTCCCGCTCACGAGCGGCTCGACGTTGTGGTGCTGGCGAACGACTCCATCCACCTTGCAGAGCGACTCGAGAGGGTCAGGCACGAGGACGACAGGCCGCGTGAGGTCGCGGTTGTCGTCGCCGCCTTCGGGGGGGCGGCGTGGTCGCCTCACGCCGGTGCGGGACGCCTGGGGGCGATACCCGTTGAACGCGTTCAAACATGCTGTAGCGAGGTGCTTGGCGGACGGGTGTCCTGGGTGGTCGCGGACCTGACGTTCTCGGAGGGGTTCGAGGATGTTGAGCGAGCGTTGCCGTGGGCGAATCAGCTCAGGGCAGAGCTCGACCGGGCGGCGGTCGCCGTTCGTCGCGTCTGGAGCATAGGCGACTCGGAGGTGTGGCACCTGCAGTGCCACTTGCCCAAGCCCTTCGAAGAGCAGTTTGGCGTGAGTCAGGACGTCCTTCTGGTGGCGACGGACCGGGAACTCAGAAAGGCCGTGATCGACGCCGCTGTCCGCGAGCAGCGCCACAGCGGGGGGGAGCTCGACCTCGACCTGCTCATCGTGGCCAGCAGCCACGAGGAGGTCGACAAGCAGCTCGCGTGGGTGCCGGGTGAGCGGGGTCAGTGGATCGCGTGGCGGTTCGGTGAGACGAGCCCGATGCTGGAGGCGGTGTTGTGGGAGGGGCTGCCGCGGTTCGACATCTTCGACCAGACACGTCCTGTGCGTGGCAATCAGCTCTTCGGTCGACACGATGCGCTGGCCGCGGCACGTCGCCTGGTCCTGCGCGGGGAGTCGCTGGGGGTATTCGGGCTTCGGAAGGTCGGCAAGACGTCGCTCGTGCGTGCCATCACCGACAACCTCGGTCCTGCCTCGATGGATCTCGGCCGATCGCCTTGCGAGCCCCTGAAGAGCGACGCCGTTGTGATCTGGCAGGATGCCCAGAGCCTCGCGCCGTTGGATGAGGCGTCTCTGGTGGCGCTGTGCCATCGGCATCTGGCGGAGCGGTTGCACAGGCTGGGCGCTGCGGTCGACGCGTCGCCCTCCTGGCCGTCCTGGCGCGAGGGCCTGCGAGGGCTCCTGGCGGATCCCGATCGGCGTGTGTGCCTGGTGTTCGACGAGTTCGACTACCTGTTCGAGGGACCGACGGGGGTCGAGACCCTGCTACGCATCCTGCGGGGCCTGGCGCAGGAGACGGGTCGTCTCTCGGCCGTGTTCATCGGCCGCGATCCCACGAAGCTCACCCAACCGGAGCTCGGAGGCATGGCCAACCCCATGTTGGGCTGGCTGCACGAGACCTGGATCGGGCCGCTCGATCGACCGGCTTCTGATGCGATGTTGAAGACCCTCGGCGCGCGCGTCGGCCTGGCGATCGGGGATGAGACGGTCGAACGCGCGTGGCGCTGGAGCGGGGGGCACCCCAGCCTCCATCGGCAGTTCGGCTCGGCGGTGATGGCGGCTGCGCACAGGCTCAAGGTGGGGGGACGGCCCATCCACACCGACGACCAGTTGTTGGCCACCGCAGAAGACATCTATCTCGATGAGAAGACCCTCGCCAGCGAGACGATCCCCGAGGAGGTCTGGGATCTGCTCTCGAAACGCTACCCGGCCAGCTGGGAGATGTTCGTCGCCATGTGTCGGGACCCTGCTGCGCTGGAGAAGGCGCCGGGGGGCTGGCGGTCGAAAGAGGCGAGGCTGCTGAGGAACTTCGGTTTGATCCAGGGGTCACGCAGCGACCCCTGGGTCGCGGAGACGTTTCGAAGCTACGTGCTGGCGTGGGTGCCAGCGGGAGACAAGGCCTCATGAGCACCTCGCCGACGAGCTCGCCGTACAACTGGCAGCGCAAGAAGCCGGCGCGTTTCGTGGGGCGTCAGGAGCTGTTGACTGAAGCGGCCCAACAGGTACGGGGGGGCGCTCCATGGCGCTGTATGGCGGACATGGGATGGGCAAGAGCGCGTTTCTCATCGAGCTTGAGCAGCACTTGTCGAACGACCACCAGGACGTCGTGACGATCCGTCTCGCCAGCGCGCCGGTCATGGCCGACCTCACGGGAGCACTCGCGCAGGCCCTTGGCGTTCCAAAGTGCAATGACCCCGTCGATGCGTTGCGAGCGTGGATAGACCGGCACATGGACCAACACCTGGTCATTCTCTACGATGAACTCGACGGGTACATCCATCTCCCCACCGCCATCGCCTTCTTCAGAGCGCTCGAGTCGGCGGTCAACGAGCTTCCAGTGGGGCTGGTCGGCGCCGGCGGGCTCGGGCTTCTTGTCCTCAAGGACACGGAGCTCGGATCGGCGTTCCTGAGCCGAGCGCCCCGCAAGCTGCTCACGCCGCTGACCCGTGAGGAGATCCTGAAGATCAGCGAAGCATTCGAGCCCCCGCTGACTGAGGAGGTGCTCGACACCTTGTGGCGCCTGTCCGGCGGGAATCCTGCCCTGGCGACCTTTGGCCTCGAGGCGCTCTGGGCGTGCGACGTGGCGTCCCGCACGGCCGACGCGCTCATCGAGGCGTTCGGCACGTTCATCGAGGAGTCGGACGGATTTTTGGACATGATTGTCCAGAGTGTCTCCATCCGGGGCCGGGTCAGGACAGCAGCGTCCGTGCTTGAGTTCATTCTCAACACAGACGGCCCCTACCACGCCCAGCAGCTGGCGTCCTGCGTGGTTGAGACCGATAGGATCGATGTGAAGCCCAAGCAGGCCATTGATGTGCTGCGGGCTTCAGGACTGGTTCATGTCGACGGTCGTTCCAGTGTCGACCCTATTCATGCCCGGCCCATCCACTCGATCTTGCTCGACAGGTTCCGAGCGCCGCGCCCTGAGAGCCTGGTCGAGCCGGACGCTCGCTTGCAGGCGCACCTGCTGAGAATCTGTGCGGAGATCCATCGCCTCTCGGTCGACTTCTACAAGGGGAAGGCGACAATCGCTCGATCCTTGAGGAGGGCTCGTTTTCCGCGGTCATCGCTGTGGGGCTGCGGCTCTGTGGGTGGCGGACCGCGGAGCGGGAGGCGGTGCAGATCGCGGGTCGAACGGACATCAAGGCGGGCTGTGTGGACGGCGAGGGACATGTGCTGGTCGAGGTGAAGCTCTGGCCGCGCAACGACTACGAGGACGTGCACGAGCAGATCCAGTCCTACCGGCACGAGGACACGAAGGCGCTCGCCGTCGTGATGATCTGTGACCGTTTCATGGAGGACTGGGTCGACAAATACCAGACGAAGTGTCTCGCCACGGTCGAATCCGTCACCGACATCACTTCACCGCCGGAGAATCGCGTCCGCGTGCTCCGCGTGGCCGCCACGCCGCTCCCGGTCACCCACTTCCTGCTGCCTGTTCCCCGACGCTGACGACATCCTCACCGCCCATCCACCCTCGCCCGCTCCAGGTCCTCATGGATCACCGTGAGCGGCGTGGCCAAACTGTCGGGCGCTGGTGCCCACGGTCGTCATGCAGCTGCCAGTGGCATCGACCTGAATGGCGACGCCGCTGCCATGGATCGCGGCGTCAGGATGCGCTACCCACCCGGACTGACGCGCCACACCAAACGCGTCTCCGCTGGAAGACCCTCCAGCGGTGATGACGAGCTTGTCGACATACGGTCGAAGGTGGTCGAGGGTCTCCGGATGGGGTGGCGGTGGCTTGCGGAAGGGGGTCAATACGGCGACATCGACCTTGCTGGACCGGGCGTGAAGCTTCCAGGCCTCGGGGCAGAAGGCGTTCTTCGAGCCATGATGCGCAACCTTGACGACCCTCAGGTCCGCCAGCAAGCTCTCCTGCGCGTCTTTGCGGAGGAGCTCGATCACGCCGCTCCACCCCGAATGGGTGGACGCGGCGCCGTTGAGGAGGTCACCGCTGAGCAGGTCGCGGATGCTTGCGGCGCCAGGGTAGCGCCACGTGCGGTCGATGGTGAAGTCACGAAACAGCTCCTCGGCGCCCTCGACGTGGTCCAGATCGGGATGGGTGATGACGAGCAGGTCGATCCTGCTGACGTCGAAGTGACGCAGGACAAGGGCCGGCAGCACTTGCTTGCGATGTCGGCAGCAGTCCACGACCATCCAACGCCCGTCGGGCAGAGAGAAGACCTGACTTTCGCCGAAGCCGGGTCCAAGGACGTAGAGCGTCAAGACGCCGGTGCGGGGCTGGGGAGATCGGACAGGTTCATGAACTGTGGATGACGCGTCGGTGGAGGCGCGGGTATCGGCGGAGCTCGCTCTCCCAAGCCCGCACCAGTTCATCGCGAGCAGCGGTGCGCCCGCTGCGTTCGAGGGCGACCACCACGGCCTCGACGAAGTAGCTGACGGCGTCCGAACGCTTGAAGTTTCTGGAGAAGAAGACGAGGCGTTGCCCGAACTCTGCCTTGATGTCCTCACCCCGCGACGCGCGGAAACCGAGCAGCCGCCCCAGAAACAGGGGGTTGTTCGGGTCGAGGTCGCTCGCTCGGGTGTAGGCGGTCAGAACCTCGCCGGAGGCCGCTGCACGGCTGCTCCGCTCGAGGTTGAACGCGAGATACGCCCAGGCGTACGCATCCTGCGCATCCCGTTCGACGATGTGCGCGTAGATGCCAACGGCCTGGTCGTGGTGGCCAGCACGGCTCAGGCTGGTCGCGAGCTCTCGCAGGTCGTTGACGTAGAACTCCCCAAGCTCCAGCGCGAGGTGGAGGTCTCCTCCCCGGATGGCGTGAACGCGCCGCTCGATCCGGGCTTCGAGTGTGGGTTCCGGCACCACCTGCGAGAGCGACCTGTGCGGCAGGGCCAGCGCGTCAGGGTCGAGCAGGGCTGCACGCTCCAGCACAAAGGTCCGCACAAGGCGCGGCATGGACCGTGCGGTCGTTCCAACGCTCAGGAGAAATCCCGCTGCGTGAAGCCGCTCGACCGCTTCGCGGGTCAATCCTTCGCGATCCTGGGATGCGTGGCGCCACGCGAACGGGCCGATCGCGCCGTTGAGGTGCATGGGCGGCCGCACGGTCGCGAGCTGGAGTGCGTGCTGGCGATCTGCGAGGCTGAGCGTATCCCAGGCCATCGAGAGGATCACGTCATCGAGGTCCTGATCGCTCTCGGCGGCCGCGTCCGCGAACGTCGTCAGGCGTCGTGCGCTGATCACCTCGGCGTCGAGCAGCGCCTGTGCCATGCGGCTGAGAAGCCGTTGAGAAAATAGATGCCGATGGATCCGACGTAGATTCTGGTTCCAGGCGGCGTTTGATGTGAGGGAGTGGGCCCAGAGGCCCATGACCGAGCAGAAAACCCGCATGGGGACAACCCCGTCTGCATCTCGGTTGAGCCCGCAGGGCAGGGGGTTCTGTGAGCGATAGCGAGTCTGGGGTGGGTTGAGCCCGCAGGGCAGGGAGCTCCCTGAGCGACAGCTCGGGGAGGGCCCTGCGTCGCGGGCTCAACACACCCCAGACGAGCGAACTGTAATAGCTCGCAGAACCCCCTGCCCTGCGGGCTCAACCGAGATGCACGACGGTCTAGAAGATACAAGGAAACACGGCATATATTTTTGAAACGGCTTCTGAGCTGCGGGGAGATGGCGGGCAAGTCCGTCAAGCTGGTCAGCGAGGGCTCGATCGCCAGGCCGCGCTTGTCGAAGGCCTCCCCCAGCAGCGGATGAAGCGCCGTGGAGACGAACTGCCAATCCCCACGCTGCACCGCGACATCCAGAAGCAGGTCGAACAGCTCCTTCCGCTCCTGATGAAAGGCCATGTCGTCCCATCGTGGGGTCTGATCAGGCACATTCGGCAGGAGCGCTTCAGGATCACCGATGACGTAGGGTGGTGTCGAAGGATAGAGCAGCAGCTCGCGGAGCGCCTCGCGCCGTTCGCGCCAGGAGCTCCGCGGTTCACGGCAGGTCTCCACGACACCCTTCGCGCCCGCCCCAGCGCGTGAGAGCGCCGATGAGGCAGAGGACGCCAGCAACACGGTCATGCGGAGGTGATCGTCCGGCTCACCAAAGGCCACGACGTGCTGAGGCGGAGCGTCGGAGCTGGCGGTCGGCGAGGGGCGGAAGATGAGCGTGGGGGAAGAGTTCATACGGAGTCGCTGACCTTTGACGATCACGGCGACACGCCGTGCCGCCTCACTCTACCGCCCATCCACCCGCGCCCGCAACCGCTCCAGATCCTCCTCGTCCATGGCCTCGATCATCGCGATGAGCTCCCGCCGAAGCCGCCGGGTCCGGTCGTGCGTCCCGTGGCTGACGCGCGCCGTGGGCTCGGCCTCGGCCTTCTTCCCACGCCCCAGCAGCCCCGTGATCGCGCCGCCGACGAGCCCGCCGACGAGGCTCTCCAGCCCCGGACCGCTGGCGCCGAGGTCCTCGTTCAGCACCTTGCTCTGCCCGACCCAGGCGGTCGGCGCGGGGTGGTGCTCGCGGTGCTCGTGACGCTCGCCGTAGGCGTCAGTCGCCGGACGGTTCCAGGCGGCGTCACTCTGGCGGGCCTCGACCGACCAGGGGCGGTCGGGGGAGAAGGGGGAGTCGTCGGGGGCCGGCTCGGCCTCGCGGGAGGGGCCGGGGGTGAGGTGGCCGTGGCTCTTGAGCCACTGGACCGTGTCGTAGAGGGTCTCGCCCGGATCGCGGGGCGCAAAGCCGAGGTCGTGGATGGCCGCCGACCAGTCGATGTACCAGAAGTGCTGGGACATCTCGACGCTGATGGGGTCGAGGTCCGAGGAGCGGCCGACCGTGCCGAGCACGCCGTCGAGCAGGCGGGCGCCGATGCGGGCCACCTGGTCGGGGATGCTCACCAGCGGACGGCCGACGCCCGAGATGTTCTCCAGGCGCTCGAAGAACGCCTCCATCGTCATGTTGGCCGCGCCGAGCAGGTACGCAGCCCCAGGCCGGCCGCGCTCCATCGCCGCTCGGAAAGCCACGGCCGTGTCGCGCACGTCCACGAAGCTCAGGCCGCCCGTCGGCACAAACGGCACCTTGCCGTCCAGGAAGAGCTTGACGTCACGGGTGGAGGAGAGGCGATCGTCGCCCGGGCCGAGCAGCAGCGTCGGACGCATCAGGATGACGTCGAGGCCGAGGCGCTCGCCCGTCGCCACCGCCGTCTTCTCGGCGTAGACCTTGGAGAGGTAGTAGGGCCAGTCCTTGACCAGCTCCGTGGTGTGCGGCGACCGATCGTTCGGGATGCCGTCGCCGTCCCGAGTCACCCCGACCGTGCCCGAGGTCGACGCCACCACGATGCGCTTGACGCCCGCCCGCGCCGCCGCCTCCAGCACATACCGCGTGCCGTTGACGTGCAGGTTGTAGAGCGTGTTCGCGCGCTCCACGTGCCGCTCCACGCGCCCGGCCAGGTGGAAGATGCCGTCACAGCGCCCCGTCGCGGCCAGCGCCGCGTCGAGGTCCTCGGGCACGAGCACGCTGCCGGTCACAAAGCGGGCGCCGAGGCGCTCCAGCGCCCGGTCGCGCGAGCGCGCCAGGATGACGACGGCCGCGTCGTCCTCCTTCAGCAGCTGCCGGACGAGGTGCTGACCGAGGAAGCCGGTGCCGCCGGTGACGAGATAGGTCCTTGCGGTAGACATCGCGATTTCACCTGTCGCTCGGGCGCGCAGCGCCCGAGGCCGTGGGAGAGCAGGGCTCAGTAGCCGAAGATGCTCTGGAAGGCGATGAGCAGGGCGGGGTCACTGGTCTTGATCTTGCCGCTCATGAACTCATCAAAGCTCGGGACGTAGGCCTCTTTGACCATCTTGCGGAACACGTCCGGGGTGGTCTTGACCACACAGTCGGCGCTGCCGCCCACCGGCTTGCCCGCGTGGTAGAAGCAGTGCTTCGGATCGACCACGATGGACCACTTGTGGTGCTCCTCGTTGCCGAGGCTGAAGTAGAACGCGACGCGTGTGTCCACCTGGTGCTGCACGAACCGCCCCTTGAGCGTCTCGAACAGCTCCGTGATGGCGTCCACCTCGCCCTTGTCGGCCGCCTCCGCCGGACCGTCGAGGAAGCGCCGGCCGGCCTTCAGGGCGATGACCGCCTCGCGGACGATCCGGCTGGCCTCGGCGTAGGCGGCCTTGGTGCTCATGCCCGCCGTCGCCTTGTCGAAGTAGCTGAACGGCAGATACTCGCCGATAAAGACCTTCAGGCGACGGTTCTTCGGCACCAGCGCGCCCTTGGGCAGCGCGCGGTAGGTGCCGCCGAGGTAGATCGGCAGCACGCCCGTCCGGCTCGCCATCACCAGGTAGCCGAGGCCCTGACGGAACTCGGCGACCTCGCCGCTGAGCGAGCGGGTGCCCTCGGGGAAGACCAGCAGGGGCTTGCCGCCGCGCAGGGAGTCCACGGCGCGGGCCATCGACTGGTCCAGCGAGCCCGTGCGCTCCATCGGGATCAGGTTGGTGAGCTGGCCGAAGTAGGTGCGCTTGGCCGTCGTGTCAAAGAAGTAGTCCGCCGCCGCCAGCGTCGAGATGTTCGGCGCCCACTCCTCCAGGGCGTGCTTGACCAGCCCCATGTCGAGGTGCGAGCAGTGGTTGGCGACCACGATCCCGTTGTCGTTCCACGGGATGTTGGCCTTGCCCACCACCTTCACATCGAAGGCGTCGTTGTAGATCCGCTTCTGCGCCTCGCCGAGCGCGGCGCGTATTCCGATCTTGACCGGATCTGGGATCTCGATCACGTCGCCGAGCTGGGTCTTGGGGCGCGTGGTCCCGCGCCGGGCGCCCTGCGGGCGCATCGAGGCCGGCAGGTGACTGTATCCCGGAATGACCGTGCCGATCTCAACTTCCTCGTCGTCGCCGGACCGGTGCGGCACCTTCGTCAGCAGCTCGAGGATTGCGCCCGCGCTGCCCGCCGCCAACAGGTCGTCCGTCGACAGCTCCCGGCCCGTCTGCTGCTGGATGCCCGCCGACAGGTCCACCAGCCCCAGCGAGTCGAAGCCGAGGTCGTCCACCAGCTGCGCCGTCGCCGTGAGCTGCTTGTCGTCCACGTCCACCAGCCCCGAGATCAGCTCCCGCAGCCACGCGTCCTTCCCCCAGCTCGTCGTCTGCACCGTGCCCTCGCCGATCGCGTCCCCCTGCACCAGCTCCGCCAGGAGCTCGCCGACCTTGCGACGCTGGATCTTGCGGGTGGCCGTCCGGGGCAGCTCGTCGTCGGTGAACCGCAGGATCTTGATGCGCTGCGGATGGGACAGGCGCGCCCCCTTGAGGTCGAGGTGCTTGCGGATCTCCACCCGCACCTCGTCCGCCGTCTTGCCCGGCACGTCCGCCTTCGCCCGCACCATGCACCCGACCCGCTCGCCGCCCTTGCCGTCGTCGATCCCGACGATGGACAGCTCCTCGATCAGGTCGTGGTGCCCGAAGATCTCCTCCAGCTCGTCCGGATACACGTTCTCGCCGCTCGACGAGACGATGATCTCCTTCTGCCGACCCACGATGTACAGCCGGCCCTTGTCGTCGAACCGGCCCAGGTCGCCCGTGCGCAGCCAGCCGTCTTCGTCGACCACGGCGCGCGTCGCCTCGGGGTTGTCCCAGTAGCCCAACATCACGTTGCCCCCGCGGGCCACGATCTCGCCCACGCCGATGGCGTCCGGCTCGCGGATCTTGACCTCGACACCGGGCAGCGCCCGCCCCACCGTGCCGACCTTCAGCGAGTCGTTCGGGCGGTTGACCGTCAGCACCGGCGCCGACTCCGTCAGGCCGTAGCCCTCCAGCAGATCGAAGCCGAGCCCCTGGAAGGTCTCCATGATCGGCCCCGGCAGCGAGGCGCCGCCGCTGATCAGGTAGCGGATGTTGCCGCCGAACTTGTTGTGCACCGGCGCGAACAGCGTCCGCCCCAGGTTCACCCGCCAGCGCGACCGCAGCCACCGGTTCAGGCTCACCAGCGTGTCGAACACCATGCGCGCGTACGGCCCGCGGTTGCCCACCTCGCTCACGATGCGCCGGTGCAGCAGCTGCCACAGCGCCGGCACGCCGATCATCGCCGTCACGTTCGTCTCGCGGAACGCCCGCTGGAGCGACTCGCTCGACAGCTCGTTCATGTACGTGATCGTCGCCCCCCGAGAGAGCGGCATCAGGAAGCCCGCCGTGAACTCGAAGGTGTGGTGCATCGGCAGCACCGACAGGAACGTGTCGCGGTGCGAGATCCGGAACACCTGGTTCACCGCCGCCAGCAGCGACGTGAAGTTCCGGTGCGCCAGCATCACCCCCTTGGGCCGACCGGTCGTCCCCGAGGTGTAGATCAGCGAGGCGATGTCGTTGGCCTGCCACGCGCGCGTCGCCGGCACGAGCGCCTCGGTGGCGACGGGCTCCGCTGGCGGCGCGAACACAGCATCGAAGGACAGGATCTTCAGGTCGCCAACCACGCGGGCCGCCGTCCGGTCCTGGCCGTCGTCCTTGCGGCCCTCCTCGGCGAAGCGGTTGAGCGCGTCCGTCAGGCCCTCGGCCTCCAGGCGCTTGCGCACCCGGCTCGAGCAGACGATGGCGAACGCGCTGCACGACCGCACGAGGTTCAGCACCTCCGGCAGCGACAGCTCCGAGTCCACCGGCACCGCCGTGCCGTTGGCGTGCAGCACCCCGAAGTAGGTCATGCCCCACTCCGGTCGATTCTCGCTCAGGATCAGCACCCG
>Ga0210033_1002679_pt1 | contig 14982 bp, 16 predicted proteins | sample CryGeymeta201501_FD_185465 | JGI IMG/M metagenome (GOLD analysis project Ga0210033, IMG submission 185465) | Groundwater microbial communities from Crystal Geyser aquifers in Utah, USA - Crystal Geyser metaG 2015-01 (SPAdes) (version 2) | ecosystem: Environmental > Aquatic > Deep subsurface >... | reverse complement strand
TCGCGGTCGAGATCGTCGCGGTCGTGCGCCGCGAGGTCGAGATCGTCGCGGTCGAGATCGTCGCGGTCGTGCGCCGCGAGGTCGAGATCGTCGCGGTCGTGCGCCGCGAGGTCGTGCGCCGCGAGGTCGAGATCGTCGCGGTCGTCGAGTCGGTCGTCGAGTCGGTCGGACTTCTCGTCGTCCTCGGCGCTCAGCTCGTCCATGTCGACGCGCATGCGAGCCGGGGCCTCGATCTCGCGGAAGTGATAGACGAGCAGACCCTCGGGGGTGATCTCCGCCGTCACGCGGCTGCCGTCGGCGAGCGCCGAGAGGGCCTCGTCGGCCTCGGCCACCGTGACGCCCAGCCCGCGCGCCACGTCCGTCACGCGCAGCACGCCCGCGCGCTGGGTCGCGAGGTCCAGGATCGCCTGCTCCATGGCCAAGCTGTGACCGCGATCCGCGTGGGCCGAGGCGCGCCCGCCAGCCCGCAGGAGCAGCCCTCCCAGGCCTGCGCCCGCCCCACCGACGGCGACCGCCAGCAAGAGCCCGGTGGCGCCCCCCAAGAGCGCGACCGAGAGCGCGGCACCTCCCACACCGGCAGCCAGCAAGATCACACCCAGAGCGCGCAGCGAGAGCGCGCGCAGGCGAGAGGGGCGCGCGATCCCGGCGCCGACGGACCGCACGGGAGGGGTCTCGGACGCCACACGGGCGAAGCCCTGCGCCAACGGAGCAACGCTCGGGCGCTCGGCCTTGGGCATCCCGACGGGTCCGTTCGCGATCACGGTCATCCCTGGCAGCAGCTTGCGTGGAGCACCACACGCCAGGCAGGCATAGCCCGCCCCCGAGGGCGTCACAGCCGCGACGGCGTTGCAGCTGTGGCAGCGGTTGATCTCGCCGAAGACCTTGCCGCAACCCGGGCAGCGCATGGCGTCGCGCCCCATCTGGGTGCCGCACGTCGTGCATCGACGGGGCGCGTCGACCGCCCCCGTCCCCCCGTCGCCATCCTCCTCGGAGGCTGGCATCTTTTCAGTTGGTCACGCCGAGCAGCTTGCTCATGGAGGCTTCGTCGGCGGGCGTGAAGGGGTATTCGTCGAACTCGAGGGAGGCCACCCAGCGATACTCCTGCACCGCTTTGGGCTCGATGTTCTCGTTCTCGAGCGTGCACTCGTACAGGTAGAGGTCGACCGTGTAGCAGGCGTAGGGGTGGCTGACGTAGCTGATGAGCTGGCCCACGCCCACCCTGGCGCCGAGGCGCTCGGCCATCTCGCGGGCCAGAGCGTCTTCGTCGGACTCGTCCGCCTCGACCTTTCCGCCGGGAAATTCCCAGAGGTTGGGCAAGACGGCGTTGGGACGCCGTTTGGTGATGAGGTAGCGCCCGTCTCGCTCGACGACAGCGGCGACGACACGAATTGTCCTGGATGCCCCGAGAGTCACGGAGACGTCGTATACCACGTCCGTGCAGATCCTCTACCTCGGACTTCCGCTGGGTGCGCTTCACCTGCTGGCGCACGATCATCGCCCCGCCCTCGTCTTGCTCGGGCCGGGTGACGCGCCCGGTCGCCGACGCCTGCGTCAGCGCATGAGCGAGGCGCTACTCGAGGCGCCCGACCTCGAGGAGGAGGGCGTGCGACGGCGGATCGAGGCGGCCCAGCCCGACCTCCTGCTCTCGTTCTTCTGGCCGCGACGGGTGCCGACCTGGCTGCTCGAGCGGCCCCGGCTCGGCGCCTACGGGACCCATCCGTCGCTCCTACCTCGTCATCGAGGTCCAGACCCGTACTTCTGGACCCTGCGCGACGGGGACGCGACGAGCGGCGTGACGCTGCATCGGCTGGAGCCGGAGTACGACACAGGCGCCGTCATCGCGCAGCGGACGCTGCCCGTGGACGCCATGGACGACGCCTGGAAGCTCGCCCGCAGGCTGGACAAGCCGGCGCTCGAGCTGTTGGTCTGGGCCGCGGAGACGCTCTCCGAGGGGCAGCCGCTCGCTGGACAGCCGCAGACCGAAGCCACCGGGCGTTGGGCGCGCCGACCGACGGAGGAGGATCTGCGCCTGGACTGGCACAGCTCGACGCGAGAGCTGCTTCAGCTCGTGCGGGCCGCCGCGCCGTGGCCCGGTGCGAGCGCCCGCTTGGGTTCCCATTGGGTCGAGGTGGTCCGAGCCGAGGCGGCGACGCTTCCCCCGCCACGCGCGCTCGTGCCCGCCGAAGCCTACGATCACGCAGGCGAGGTCGCGGTGGTCTGCGGCGACGGCGCGCTGGTGCTCACGCGTGTGCGCGAAGGCGATCGACAGCTGACGACCGAGGAGGTGCGCGCGCGGGTCCGCCCCAAAACGAACGCGCCCTGAGAGGACCCAGGGCGCGCTGCGTTGGCGGTGGCTTCAGGCCGGGGTGCGATCAGTTGGCGCCGATGGGCGGATGGCCAGGAGGCAGCTCCGTCTGCCCGGGCTGGAGGGGCGGCGCCTGCACGGCGCCGGTGGGCGCAGGAGCGGTCGGCGCGGCGGTGGGCGCGGGAGCGGTCGGTGCCGCGGCGCCGGGGGCGCCCTGCACGCGCGCCATGTTCGCGAAGATGATGGCGTCGAAGGTGCGATCCAGCGAGGCGCTGTGGAAGTTCGCCATCGTGGCGCCCTGGAACTCCACGCGATCGCCGACCGAGACCGGCATGGCCATGGCGGCGACCCAGACGGAGGCGTTGCCGGTGTTGACGCGCATGTAGGTGTAGGTCGAGGCGTTCATGGTCTCCTCGACCGTGCCCTGCATCACCTCGGCGGTGGGTTCGGCGCGGGGCATGCCCGCGTGGACTCCGGGCATGCTGGGCGCGGCAGCTTGCGCGCCACGAGCAGCGAGCGGGTCGGCCACCGGGGGAGCTTCGGCCAGAGGCGGCGCCGCGGGCGCGGGCGGGGTTTGGCTACAGCCCGCGAGGGGTGCGAGCAGCGCAAGGACGAGCAGGGCGAAGAGGCGATGGTCGGTCACGGGGTCTCCTGACAAGACCGCCCTCGGTGGATCCACGGCGAGATGGCGCGTGGGAGGGCGGGGCCCGTTCGGGCTCCCGCATGTATGCGCGCCGATTGGACAAGATCAACCGGCGTAGGTCTGAACGATGTCGCGACCCGGTCGTTCGACGCGCACGACGGGGCTGGTGACGAGGTCACGACCCGACGCGAGGAAGAAGATCGACTCGCCGACGGCGGGCACACCCTCGTTGGGGGAGATGCCTCCCTCACGATTGAATCGGAGCCCTCCGCTCATGTCGCTGGCCAGGGCCAGATGCCCCGCGAGCCAGCGTCCACTGCGCAGATCGCGAACGCCGACGCAGGTGCGTCGCCGGACGTGGTATTCCGTGTTCCTCGTGACGAAGACCTTGTGAATGCGTCGATCGTGATCAGGGTAGCTCATGCCGAACTCCTTTGTCTCACATAAACCTACACCTCCCACCCTCGCCTAGGAAATTTTCCGCCATGTCCGCGCCGCGCCCCCTGCTCCTCGAAGACGGCAACTTCACGCCCCGTGAGCGCACGCCCTGGGGCGGAACGCAGCTCGCGTTGGACTACAAGCCCTGGCTCCTCCAGGGCGGCGGCGAAGCGCCGGTGATCGGCGAATCCTGGGAGATCTCGGTCGAGCCGGATTTCCCGAGTCGCGTCGAAGGCGGCGAGGCGCTGGCGGACGTGATCGCGCGCGACGCCGTGGGCTGGCTCGGTGACGCGGGCGCGGCCCGAGGCGGCGCGTCTCTCTTGCTCAAGGTGCTGGACGCGGACTCGCCCCTCTCGGTGCAGATCCATCCGCGCGACGACTGGTCGGGCCTGGAGCCCGGGCAGTCGGGCAAGCCCGAGTGCTGGTACATCCTCGCGGCGCGTCCCGGCGCGCATCTCTTGCTCGGGCTCGCGCCCGGCGTGGACGAGGCGCGGCTGCGACGCGCGCTGCGGAGCGGCGAGGACGTGGCGGCCCTGCTCGGACGTGTCGAGGTCGAGCCGGGCGACTTCTTCGTGATCGACGCGGGCCTGGTGCACGCCGTGGGCGCGGGCATCACCTTGATCGAACCCCAGCGTGTGCGGCCGGGTCGGCGCGGCGTGACGCTGCGCTTCTGGGATCACGGACGTCGCTACGACGCTCGAGGCAAGCTCGATCCGGCGGGCGAGCCTCGCGCGCTGCAGGTGGAGGAGGCCCTCGCCGTCACGGATTGGGCCGCCGATCGCGGCCAGGCCGGGCTGATGCATACGCGCCACCGCGCGGGGGCGGTGGCGACGCTTGGAGCGCCGCGCCTCGACGCGCTGATGCCGCCTGCGCGCGCTCGTGGCTCCACCGCCCTCGATGCGAGCCGGGTCTCGGGTACGGGTGAGTTGGAACTCGCGGGCGCCCATCGGGGCGTGCTCACGGGCCTCTTCGTCGCCCAGGGCGAGGTCTCGATCTCCCACGAAGCCGGCGAATTGCGCGTGCCCGCGGGGCGTTCGGCCGTCTGGCCAGCGAGCCTTGTCGAGCCGCGCCTCGCTCTCCACGGCGCCCACGCCCTCCTGGCTTCCGTGCGCGAATGACGCGGGCCTTGACCCCCCAGGATCCGTGTACGAGAGTGGCCCACTGCCTAGCCCAAGGGAATCATGAGTTCGCCTGCGCCTGAAGCCGTCGAGCCCCGCGTCTCGATCATCATCCCCATCTACAACGAGGAAGCCATCCTCCACTCCGCCGTGGTCGACTTGCTCGACCGCTTCGACGGATTGGACTGGCCCTTCGAGCTCATCCTCGCGGAGAACGGCTCCAAGGACGCGACGGTGCAGATCGCGAAGGAGCTCTCGGAGCGCTTCCCGCAGGTGCGCTTCACCAGCGCCGGCGAGCCCAACTACGGCAAGGCGCTGAAGGAGGGCATGCTGATCGCGCGCGGCGAGTTCGTGATCTGCGACGAGATCGATCTCTGCGACACGGACTTCCACAAGCACGCCCTCGAGCTGCTGGAGCGGGGCGAGGCGGATCTCGTGATCGGCTCCAAGTCCATGGTCGGCGCCAGCGACGAGCGCCCGATGATGCGCCGCGCGGGTACGCAGGTGATCAACACCATGTTGCGCGTCAGCCTGGGCTTCAAAGGCACGGACACACACGGGCTCAAGGCCTTCCGACGCGCCAAGCTGCTCGACATCGCGCGTCAGTGCTTGGTCGACAAGGATCTCTTCGCGTCCGAGTTCGTGATCCGCGCCGAGCGTGGCGGTATCCGCACCAAGGAGATCCCGGTGCGCGTGCTGGAGAAGCGTCCGCCCTCCATCGGCCTGATGCGCCGCGTCCCCAACGTGATGAAGAACCTCGCCAAGCTCTTCATCGCCATTCGCATTCGAGGCTGAGTTGGCGACTGCGCGGCTCGCCTGCGTCTCCGTCGATATCGACGAGATCCCCTGCTACACGGCGATCCACGGCCTGCCCGAGCCCGAGGGCGCGCGGCGTGAGGCCATCTACGACAAGGCGCTGCCGCGTCTGGTCGACCTCTTCGACGATCAGGGCGTGCACGCGACCTTCTTCGCCATCGGCCGCGATCTCGCCACCGAGGGCAACGGCGCGCGGCTGCGGGACCTGGTCGCGGGCGGCCACGAGATCGCGAACCACAGTCAGGATCATCTCTACGACCTGACGCGCCGCAGCCCTTCGGAGATGCGCGCGCAAGTGTCGGACGCGCAGGACGCGCTCGAGGACGCGCTCGGAGAGCGACCCGTGGGCTTCCGCGCTCCGGGCTACACCATCACGGACGCGCTCTTCGAGATCCTCGAAGCCGAAGGCCTGAGCTACGACTCGAGCGTCTTCCCCTGTCCCGCGTACTACGGCGCCAAGACCGCGGCCATCGGCGCCATCGCCGCGCGCGGGCGACGCAGCCACAGCGTGGTGGACGATCCGCGCGTACTCCTCGCGCCGGCCGATCCCTACCGCGTGGGGCGACCCTACTGGCGTCGCGGCGGCGGTCTGCTCGAGCAACCCATCGGCGTGACCCGCGGCGCGCGCCTGCCCTTCATCGGCACCTCCGCGGTGCTCGCGGGAGAGCGCGGCGCCGACCTGCTCGCGCGTCAGATGTCTGGCCGACCGCTGGTGACGTTGGAGCTCCACGGCATCGACCTCGCGGACGCGGAGGCCGACGACCTCGGCTTTCTGGCGCCGCATCAGCCGGATCTGCGCGCGAGCCTGGAGAGAAAGCACGCCGCCCTGCGCGCCGCCATCTCGCGCCTGCGCCAGATGGGCTACGCCTTCGTGACCCACGCGGAAGCCGCCTCGCGCTGCGGGTGAACGGAGGCGGAGGCCGCATCGGACTCGGACTCGGACTCGGACTCGGACTCGGACTCGGACTCGGACTCGGACTCGGACTCGGACTCGGACTCGGACCCTCCGCTCAGCGACGAAACTCGTGGACCACCGGTCCGAGTGGACCGGTCCTGTCCGGCGTGCGGCGCCACCGGCTGAACGCGAGTGGCATGCAGCGCAGCGGTCCCGGCTGGGCACGCGACCGCGCACGCGATTGACAGGGCCAGCCCGTCAACTCACTCTCCGCGTCGCTCGATCACGGCGAGCCCCATCCCTCGACAGCTACCTCGATCGCGGAGTCCGAAGACATGAGCAAGATCCTCATCATTGGTGCCGGCGGCGTCGGCGGCGTCGTCACGCACAAGTGCGCGATGAACTCCGACGTCTTCAGCGACATCACTCTGGCCAGTCGTACCAAGTCCAAGTGCGACCGTATCGCCAAGGAAGTGAAGGCGATGCATGGCGTGGACGTCGCGACGGCGGCCATCGACGCCGACGACGTGCCCGAACTCGCCGCTCTGATCCGCGACCTGAAGCCGAAGCTGGTGATCAACGTCGCCCTGCCCTACCAGGACTTGCCGATCATGGACGCCTGCCTCGAGACGGGCGTGAACTACCTCGACACGGCGAACTACGAGCCCATCGACGAGGCCAAGTTCCAGTACAGCTGGCAGTGGGCCTACCGCGAGCGCTTCGAGGAGGCGGGCTTGATGGCGCTGCTCGGCTGCGGCTTCGACCCCGGCGTGACGGGCGTGTTCACGGCCTACGCGGCCAAGCATCACTTCGACGAGATGCACTACCTCGACATCGTCGACTGCAACGGCGGCGATCACGGCAAAGCCTTCGCCACCAACTTCAACCCCGAGATCAACATCCGCGAGATCACGCAGCCGGGCCGCTACTGGCTCGACGGCAAGTGGGTCGAGATCCCGGCCATGAGCGAGCACAAGCCGATCGACTATCCGAGCGTCGGCGTGCGCGAGAGCTACGTGCTCTACCACGAGGAGCTCGAGTCCCTGGTTCAGAACTTCCCGACGCTGAAGCGGGCGCGCTTCTGGATGACCTTCGGCCAGGAGTACATCACGCACCTGCGCGTGCTGCAGAACGTGGGTATGACCTCGATCGTGCCCATCGAGTACGAGGGCCAGAAGATCGTGCCGCTGCAGTTCCTCAAGGCCGTGCTGCCCAAGCCCGAAGAGCTGGGCGAGAACTACACGGGCGAGACCAGCATCGGCTGTCAGATCCAGGGCATCGAGAACGGTCAGCCCAAGAGCTACTACATCTACAACAACTGCAGCCACGCCGCGTGCTACCGCGAGGTGCGCTCGCAGGCCGTCAGCTACACCACCGGCGTGCCGGCGATGATCGGCGCCAAGATGATGCTGACCGAGGCCTGGATGAAGCCCGGCGTGCACAACGTGGAGGAGCTCGATCCCGATCCCTTCATGGCCCAGCTCAACGAGCAGGGTCTGCCCTGGGTCGAGCAAGTCGGCCTCACGCTGCCCCACGACTACGACTGAGTCGGGCGGGACATGGGAATCGACTACGCGGCCATGCCGAGTCCTTGCTTCGTGCTCGACGAGGCGCGGCTGCGCGCGAACCTCGAGCTGCTCGCTGACGTGCAGCGCGCGAGCGGCGCCCAGGTCATCTGCGCGCTCAAGGGCTTCGCCATGCGCGGCAGCTTCCCGCTCGTGCGTGAGTACCTGCCCGGCGTCGCCGCGAGCTCCCTGGCCGAAGCGCGGCTCGGGCACGAGGAGTTCGGCGGCGAGGTGCACGCCTACTCGCCCGCCTACATCCCGGCGGACTTCGACGACGTCGCCGCGGTCTCGACCCACGTCACCTTCAACTCCCTCTCGGAGTTCGAGCGCTTCGCGCCGCGCCTCGGCTCGGCCAGCGCCGGCCTGCGCATCAACCCCGAGTACGCCGAGGTCGAGACGGATCTTTACAACCCCTGCGTGCCCGGATCACGCCTGGGGGTGATCGCCGACAAGCTCGAGGGTGGACTCCCGACTGGCGTCGAAGGCCTGCACTTCCACACCCTGTGCGAGAAGGGCTCGGACACGCTCGAGCGCACCGTCGAGCGTGTCGAGGCGCGCTTCGGTTCTTTGCTGGATCTGGTCCGCTGGCTGAACATGGGCGGCGGCCACGCCATCACGCGCGAGGGCTACGACGTCGAGCGTCTGGTGGGCATCGTGAAGGGCCTACGCACGCGGCACCCGAACCTCGAACAGATCATCCTCGAGCCCGGCAGCGCGGTCGGCTGGAAGACGGGCGAGCTCGTCAGCACCGTCCTCGACATCGTGGACAACGGCGGCGTGCGGAGCGCCATGCTCGACGTCTCCTTCGCCGCGCACATGCCCGACTGCCTCGAGATGCCCTATCGACCGGCCGTCATCGGTGCGAGCAGCGAGGGCGGCGAGGGTCATCGCTACCACCTCGGCGGGCAGACCTGCTTGGCCGGCGACTTCATGGCGGACTACGTCTTCGCCGAACCGCTGAAGGTCGGGGACCGCGTCGTCTTCCTGGACATGATGCACTACACGATGGTCAAGACGACCACCTTCAACGGCGTGCGCCTGCCCTCGATCGCCATCTGGCGCGAGCGCGGCGAGCTCGAGGTGCTGACCCGCTTCGGCTACGAAGACTACAAGAGCCGACTGTAGCGAGGACGCTGCTGCGTCGTCCCCACGCACGGGAGATGGGTCGCCCTCTTGGCGTACAATGGCGTATGGCCCGACTCCCGTTCGTCCTCGTGCTCCTCTGCTTCGTCCTGCTGGCGTGCCGGGGACAGTCCGAGGTGCCTGCGGCGGAGACGTCGGCCCCGCCTCCCAGCGCGCCTGCCGCGGCGACGCCGACGAATGCGCCGGCCACGCCCAGCGACGACGAGCCCGCGGTGCAAGCGCATCGATGCCTGCCTTTGGTGAGCGGATGTGGCTGCGCAGAGCGTTGCGGGGACGGGTTTCAACAGGCGAACGGAAGCTGGGGAGTGGTCCGCCCCTTGGGCGACAGCGCCCTCGATGAGGTCGCCGTCGGTCGACGCTGCTTCGACGCGCGCGGCGTGTCCTACGACGCGAGCTCCGCGCCCGCCTCCGCGAGCCTGTGTGTCGACGTCTTCCTCGAACCTCAGATCTGCGGCGGAGAGTGCATCCCGCGCACGGAGTTCCTGCACTGCGCCTCGAGCGACGACCACGAGTGCCGCGCCACGCCTTGAACGATCACGGCGTCGACGGAGACGCGGGCACCGTGACGGCGAGCAGGCCGCCGAAGCTGTCGTTCGCGTGTTCCGACGCGCCGCAGTCGGGCGCGCACAGCACGGAGATGCTTCCGTCGAGGTAGAGCGCGTCGCTGCATTCGAGGGCGTCACGGAAGAGCGTGGCGAAGTCGTAGAAGCGCACGGGGCCCTCGGAGATGGCGAAGTGCACGACGTGAGGGTCGGACGCGGAGACGCCCACGCCGCTGCGCACTTTCAGGCTGGTGGAGTCGGACGTGAATGCGGCATTCACGCTGCCGTGGAGCACGAGCGCCGGCCCGGACTGCGTCGCCAAACGCAGCTCGCGCGGATTGGCGTGGAAGCTCTCGCTCTGCACCACACGCGCGGTGGGCGTCGCTCCGAGCCCATGGAGGTAGAAGACGGCGTTGGGCTTCAGGAAGAAGTTCCCGAGACCCGAGTCGAGGTTCAGCGACTGTTGTTCGCGGCCCCGTTCGATGTGCAGACCCACGGGACGCCCGGCCGTGCCGAAGATGCCGCTGTTGGTCGCCATCGAGAGGCGCCTGCCGTGAGTCTGCAGCCAGCTGCGCAGCGCCGGGATGGTCTTCACGTCACCCTCCCCCGAGGTGAGCCCGTAGAGATCGAGGTCGACGCGGCGCAGATCCACGGACACGACGCGGTAGTCGTCGCCCTGGTGTCGGAGCTGACGCAGCTCGACGCCGTCTGGCATCGGCTCCGCGGCCACGGGCGCCGAGGTCACGTCGGGAGAGGCTTCGTGCGCTGCTTCGCGAGCCGCGGTGGAGCCACAACCGATCACGAGCGCGAGGCTGCATAGCGCCACGCGGGCCCCGCGCGGGCTGCGCTTCCTCGACTCGCTGCGGACCCTCATGGCCTGTCAGGACGCGGATGGAGGCCCGGCGCATTCCCGCGTGGCCAGGAAAGGCGCACGAGAGCGGGTTCGGGTCGTCTCTCGGCGAGAGGTCAGAAATTGACTTGCATCAACCGTGAACATGGTTCACTTTGTGTCCATGGGCGACCGGCCTCGCCCTCTCGGCGCCTCGGCCCGCTAGGAATCTGCCTCGATGATCTCGCACATCCTCATCGCGCTCCTGCTCGGAGCCTTCACCTGGTCCTTCCTCGAGTACTGCATCCATCGCTGGGCCGGTCACGACCGACGCTTGCGCGGGAACATCTTCGAGAAGGAGCACACGCTCCACCACAGCCGCGGAAACTACTTCGCGGCGAGCTGGAAGAAGGCCGGCGCCGCCGTGCTGCTCATGAGCGTGATCGTGGGTCCGGCGATACTGGTCTCCGGCACGGTCGCAGGGATCACCTACGCCGCGGGCCTCGCTGGCTTCTATCTCTACTACGAGATCCTTCACCGTCGTCTGCACACGCACGAGGGCATCGGTCCCTACGGGCGCTGGGCTCGACGGCACCACTTCCATCACCACTTCGGCGACCCGAGCATGAACCACGGCGTGACCTCGCCCATCTGGGATCGTGTGTTCGGCACCTACCGCGTGCCCGAGCGCATCGTGGTGCCAGAGAAGCTCAAGATGCGCTGGCTGACGAATGAAGAAGGCCAGGTGGCCGAGCACCTCACGGGCTTGTACGCGCTGCGTGCTTCCAAGAGCCACGCCTAGCCCCAATACCGTTCACTTTGAGGCGTTCGTGGGGGTTTCCCGGCGTTTTCTTGGGTAGTTGCTCATCTTGATTTTCACGGCGCGTGGGTATCGACGCGCGGAGCGTCGAGGCGGGAGGATGAAGTCGATGACGCGCTCGCGCATGCGGCGCAGCTTCTTGGGGATCGATCCGGGAGAGGCGACGGAGCACCACGACCACTCATCTCGGATAAAGCGCATGGCGGTCACGAAGCTGATGGAGTTCGGGGTGACGTTTGCCTCGCTCGCGATCTTCTCCATCTCGAGGCGGATGAGATTGTAGGTGAGAAGAATGCCGCACAGCTCCTGGCGCACACCCACGACAGTCTGACTGCGCATGGTCTCCTTGCGGTCGAGCATGTGGGTCTTGATCTCATCGTAGCCAAGCTCGATTTCCCAACACTCGTGGTACATGGCGACCACTTCCTTGGCAGGGTAGCTCACGGAGTCGATCAGCGACGTCAGAACCCACTGCCGCCCCTTCGAATCCGGATGCTGGTAACCGATCGCGCGGGCGGTCAACGTGGCCGGCAAGGTGGGGTCGTTCTTGCGAGCCACACTCGAGACCTTGAGCTCGACCAGCGTGTCGAAACGACCGAAGGACTCAAGCACGCGCCACGTGCTGGTCTTCTTGCTTCGCATGAGCCAGTGTCGGTTGGCGCCGCCACCCTCCAGGTCCACCATGACCGCCGCAGCCAGATAGTTCCTGTCGACGATCGTCAATGAATCGTCAGGGATCACAGGCCACAGCTTCTTGGCGTAGGCGTACTCGCTGGTGGCGTAGGGACCAGACGCTGCAGCGGCGACCAGCTGCGACCGGACAGCGATCAGCGTAGCCATGCGGACCAGCGGGTACCCGCTGTCTCCGCGATGGCCGCCACTGGCAAGACCGAAGTGCTCACGATTCTGGTCCGAGTCGGCGACCCGCAACCTCGTCCCGTCGACTGCGAACAATGACAGCCCTCGCCATGCATTTGCGCGGGCGCTCTTGAACGCCCATTGCTGCGAGCAACGATCGAACAGCCATCGCAATGGCTCCTCGCCGACTCTCGCCGACTCGAAGACGAGCCTGCGCGATCGAGTTCGGTGCTACCCTCTTCTCGCCGTTCTGTTTGGGCAACGCCAAATCCAACTTGGAGACGACGTCCGCTATCGGACGATCCCGCAGCAGGGCCATCCCGAGCACAAGCCAGATCACCTGCTCCACCGGCAACCGACGGCGCCGCAGCGTCGCAGCACCCGTCGCCGAAAGAGCCTCCTCGATCCACTCTGGATCGATGCTGGCGCGAAAGGTGTCCAGCCTCTCGGGACACGGATAGCTCGCGGTTTCATCAAGAGCAGCAGCAAGCCACGACATAGCGACCTCCTACGAGATCGCACCAGCCTGATCCCTCGACCAGCTGCCGGAAAGACACTTCGTGATCTCCCAATTATCTCGATCGGTTCGCGCCTAGCCGATCGGTATTGCGCCTAGCCCGGCATCGCCGCGCCGCCTGACGACGCGGTAGGCTCGGGCGATGGGAGAGTCGAAGACCGAGTCCAGTAGCGACTCGAAGAGCGAAGAGCCCGAAGGCACGTGGAAACAGTTCCTGGGCTGTCTCGGGATCTTCATCGGCATCCCGGCCTTGCTCGTGGGCATGGTCTTGCTCTTGATGAGGATGACGGGAGGCGGCGAGGAGTTCGCGCGCATGCCGCTCGGCACGAGCTCGAGCGAGGCCACGTTCGCGCTGCAGGCGGAGACGGTGGTGCAGGTCTGGGCCGACCTCGACGTGCGCCACGAGGGCATCAGCTCGATGAAGGCGAGCGCGGATCTACCGCACGTCCTCGACTACGTGATCGAGCTCGAGAGCGAAGGACACGCGCCGCTGGCGCTTCGCTGCAATCCCTTCGACAGCCACATCTACCGCACTTCAGGCCGGCACAACTCCATGGGCGACGTGGCGGGCCGCTACTACGACGGCGCGCTCGACGGGTGTGCGCTGCGCTTGCCGGCAGGGAGCTATCGTCTGCGTGCGCATCGCGAGACCGTCGCTGGCGGGGACGCGCGCTTCCACTTCGGGCGCACGGATCTCATCCTGCGCGCGCCCTAGCGACCCAGCTCGGGAGCTAGAGCAGTTGCAGCACGAGGAAGGCGCGATGCGTCTGGCGAGGCGCGGGGCTGGCGTCGAGGCGCGCGATGGCGTCAATCTCCGCAGGCTGAAGGAAGTAGAGCAGCGTGTCCTGCGGGGCGCCCGGGGTGATGCCGTCGGCCGTGAGCAGATCGAGGGTCGTCTCATCGTCGGTCGCGACGCGACGGTCGGCGGGCAGCGCAGGCATGTCGGTCGCCCGGTCACCGTCACTCGTGGTGGCGCCCATGTGGAAGAGGCGCTGCCACCAGGCACGCTCGAAGGCGGCGCGTTCGGCCGGCGTGAGACCGAGGCGCATCAGCTCGTCGTGCGCCCAGCTCGCGGCGGCTGCCACCTCGCGCTGTGGCGGAGAGTCGAAGTCCTGGGCTTCGGGCGTGAGTGAGAAGCGCTGGGCGTGGCCGGCACCAGCGGCATCGAAGCTCACGCGCCAAGCGGTGCGCCCCGTGGCCGCGTGCACGCGACCGGGCTCGACCTTCACGGGCAGGCGCTGGCCCGCCGCTGCGATGTCCGTGGCGCGCAGGCGATAGAAGAGCAGCGACGCGTAGTCGGCGCCCACGTGCAGGCAGGACGAGTCGGCCGCCTCGTAGCCCGCGAGCTCGCGCGTCTCGCAGTACCCGTCGCTGCTCTGGCAGCCGTCCGGATAGGCCGAGCGTGTCTGGCACGGCCCCGGGCTGACCGAGGCCTGCCAGGAGATGGGCGCGCCCACGCCGGGCCAGCGCTCGGCCAGCTCGTAGCCGGGGCCCAGAGCGACCGTGAGCGAGAAGTGCGTGGCTTGCTGCGCGTGCACGTAGACCACGGGCTTGTCGACGGTGAGTTCGGGCAGGTGCGGCCCCGGACGACCCGGTCCGGCGGCCAGCTCGATCGACCCCGGGAGCACGGACAGCAGGCCCCACTCGTGCAGATCGTAGGCGCTCGCCTGCGCGACCAGCGGTGCAGCGGGCGTCGCGGAGGGCTCGGCGGGGCGCGTGCTGCCGCAAGCCGTCAGCAGAAAGAGGATGCAGAACCGAACTCGCATGACGTGCCTCCTGGCCGGACCGCATCATCGTCTGCGGTCGCCCGAAAGAACAGACCCGGCTCAGGACACGATGCTTGGCCGCTCGAGCAACGTCGACGCCAACACAGGCGGATCAACGCACGACGACGCGCAGGGTCGCGCTCGCGGCCACGACCGTGACCGGCAGCGTCAGTGACTGCTGGCCGAAATGCGTAACGCGCGTGATGTCCGCGGCTGGCACGGCGACGCCGTCGCTCTCCACCGTCGGCGTGGTACCCGCCGGCGCGTCCCAGCGCAGCGCGACCTGATACTCCGCGGTCGCGTGCGAGGTCACGCGCATCTCCACGCCGTCTGCGACGCGCTCCACCTCCAGGTCGAAGCGATCATCCGCCGAGCGCGGGCCGCGAAAGGCCATGGAGGGCCAGCCGACGGGCAGGTGCGGGCGCAGCGCGAAGCTGTGCGCGCTGGCGTCGGGCGTGGAGCCCTCGAGCCGCCGAGCATGGCGTGCACGTCGATGCCGCCCTCCCAGGGACGGAACTTCGCCGTGTAGTCTCCGAGTGCGCCCGAGGGATCGTAGATCGCCGTCAGGCCGAACTCGTCGTTGCCCAGGTAGGCCAGGTACTCCGGCGCGTTGCCGCTGCTCGTCGCGAGCACACCGATCTCGTCCAAGGCCGCCGCCGCAGGCGCCCAACGCCCACAGAACCGCTACGCCCGCCACGGTTCGCATCGCAGTCATCGCCATCCTCTC
>Ga0210033_1002675_pt1 | contig 15010 bp, 9 predicted proteins | sample CryGeymeta201501_FD_185465 | JGI IMG/M metagenome (GOLD analysis project Ga0210033, IMG submission 185465) | Groundwater microbial communities from Crystal Geyser aquifers in Utah, USA - Crystal Geyser metaG 2015-01 (SPAdes) (version 2) | ecosystem: Environmental > Aquatic > Deep subsurface >... | reverse complement strand
GTCAGGAGCTCGGCAAGCTGCTGCGCGTGCGAGACGGCCGCGTCGTGCTCACCGAGGCGCGCAAGGACAGCTGAGGCCCGGCCTCACTCGTAGCGCAGTCCGTCGACCGGGTTCATCTTCGCGGCCTGCCACGCGGGATACAGCGTCGCCCCGATGCTGAACAAGACCGCCGAACCGGCGATGAAGCCGATCTCCCACGGGTCCATCGCGACGGGCAAGTTGCTGATGTAGTACACATCCGGGTCGAGCTGGATGCCCCAGTACTCGATGATCAGGCACAGCGACACGCCCACGATGATGCCGATCAACGTGCCAAGAAGCCCGATCACAGCGCCCTCGAAGATGAATATCCGCATCACGCCCGAGTCGCTGGCGCCCATGCTCTTGAGCACGGCGATCTCGCGCGCTTTTTCGATGACGACCATAATCAGAATACAGACGATCGAGAAGCTGGCCACGATGATGATGACGGCCAGCAGCAGAAACATCACGATCTTCTCCACGAACAGCGCCGCGAACAGGCTCTTGTTCATGTCCTGCCAGTCCCGCACCTCCAGCGTCTGGTCGCCGGCGTTGGCCCGCGCCGCCGCCTCGATGCCCGGCCGCAGCTCCCGCACCCGGTCCACGTCCTCGGTCTTGACCTCGATCCCCGTCACATGGCCCTCGTCCATGTTCAGGAACTGCTGGGCCGCCGGGATCGACAGGTAGACATAGCGCGTGTCGTACTCGTACATGCCCGAGTAGAACACGCCGACGATCTTGTAGGGGCGGCTCTTGGGGATCGGGCCGGTCGGACCCATGTCGCCGCGCGGCGACACCAGGTTGACCTCCGAGCCGATGTCTACCTGCAGCGCCTTCTTGAGCTCCTTGCCGATGATGATGCCCGGCACGTTGCGCGGCGACGGCTTGAAGTCCTCCAGCGGCTCGAAGGTCGGCGACGGCTCGGGGCCCGGGCCGGGCCGCGCGTCGTCGGGCTCCTGACCGGGCAGCGGCGGGATGTAGCCGTCGTCGGGCTCGTCGGTGTAGAGGTCGCCGACGTTGGAGGGATCGTAGTCGGCCGCAGGCGCCGACGGCGCCTCCTGGCCGGGCAGCGGCGGGATGTAGCCGTCGGGCGGATCGTCGTCGGGGTAGAGGTCGGACACGTCGGTCGGATCGTAGTCGGGAGCCGCAGACCGCCCCATGTCGCCGCTGCGCGAGCCGTCGTCGCCGGCCACGAAGCGATCGCGGAAGGTCGGCGAGGCGCCCTGATCGATGACCGGACGGCCGTCCTTGCCGGGGTACACCTTGCCCTCGACGCCAGGCACGTACTTGCCGTCGGCCGCAGGCTCGGCCGGCAGGCCCAGCTCCACCTCCAGCTCCTCGATGATCCGGTCCAGCTCCTCGGGGTCGGACAGGCCCCGGCGGCCCGCCCGGACCTTGTCCGCCGAGTGCAGGTACGCCAGGTCGCCGTCGACGAGGTTGCGCTCCAGGTCCGAGACCTTGCTCACCCGATCCGGGTCGATCCCCTTGATCACGACCCCCGACAGGTTCGTCGGGCTGCTGATCATCACCTCGGACTCGACGTACGGCGAGGCGCCGACGACGCCCGGCGAGCCCCCGATGGCCGCCAGCAAGGCGTCGACGTTGCCGACCGGGGCCTCGTCGACGCCCGTGATCACGACGTGCGTCTTAGTGCCGAGGATCTTGGTCTTGAGGTCGCCCTCGAAGCCGCCCATGACGCTCAGGACGACGATCATCGCCATGACGCCGACCGCCACGCCGGCGATGCTGATCACGGTGATCACCGACAGGACGTCGGTGCGCCGCTGCGCCATCAGGTATCGGAGCCCTACAAATGATTCATACGCCATGCGACCGCCAACTCGTCATCACCGACCGGCGTCATCGCCGGTCCACCCGTCGTCGAGCGGGACCGGGCCTTGACGCCTGATCTGCTCCAGCTCCTCGAGCACCCGCTCGCCCTCGTTGCCTGGGGTGAGCTGCTCGCTCCAGACCATCAAGATGCCGACGACCGCGACGCTGACCAGCACCACCAGCCCGAGCGTCACGACCACCGTGTAGATCACCATCTTGCGCAGGAAGCCCTCGCGGCTGGCCGCCTGCTCCGCTCCCCGCGCCGCGCGCCGCCGCGACCTGTCGCCCGCATCCGACGTCACGGCCCTAGCAGATACCCCCTCTGGCGCGACAGGTAAAGGCCACCGCGAGAGATCGACGACGCCCCCCACCCGACCCCGGCGAGGTCACCCCGGCGCAGCCAGAAGGCAAGGTCCTGCGATCACTGCCTTGCCACGGTCGGGCGGCGCTGGTATGGTCTGCGCCTGTCCCGTAATGAGACCTCGCTGACCTCCCGTGGAGATCAGAGCTGCGAACGCTGACCGTCAGGGCACCTATTCCAACTCAGGCCCAAGCGTCCCCCCATGCGAACCCCAAGACGTCACAGCTTCCTGATCGTCGACGATGAGCCTGAGGTGCTCATCGCCCTCAACCGGCTGTTCCGCCGAGACTACGAGATCCTGACCGCCACCAACGCCGCCGACGGCATGGACCTGCTCGCCCGGCACGACGTGCAGCTCGTGATGAGCGACCAGCGCATGCCGCACAGGGGCGGCGTCGCCTTCCTCGAGGACGTGCGGCGGCAGTACCCGAACGCCATCCGCATCCTGATCACCGGCTACAGCGACATAAGCTCGGTCGTGGCGGCCATCAACCAGGGCCACGTCTACAGCTACGTCACCAAGCCGTGGGTGCCCGAGCACCTGCTCGACACCATCGCCAAGGCGGCCCTCCACTTCGATCTGATGGAGGAGCGCCGCACCCTGCTGGCCGAGCTGGCCGCCACCAACCAGACCCTCGATGAGCGCAATGCCCAGCTCGCCCGCGCCAACGAGGACCTCAAGCAGCTCGACCGGCTCAAGACGGTCTTCATGGAGTTGATCAGCCACGAGCTCAACACCCCCATCGCCATCATCCTCGGCTACGCCTTCCTGCTCGAGAAGGAGCTGGCGCCGCCGACGGGCTCGAACGCCAACCGCGCGCTGCGCGGCATCAACAGCAGCGCCCAGCGGCTGAGGAACATCACCGCCAAGGTGTTCCGGGTGCTGTCCTCGGCGTCCCCGGATGTGGACGCGCACTTCGAGCGGGTCTCGCTGGCGACGATCTGCGACGAGGCGACGCGGGTGGTGGCGCCGTTCATCGACAAGCGCGCCCAGCGCCTTGAGGTCAGCTGCCCGACGGATGTCTCGGCGGAGCTGGACCCGCAGCAGATCACCGACGCGCTGGTCAACCTCCTCATGAACGCGATCAAGTTCTCCCACGACGGCGGCACGATCGGCCTGTCCACGGTGGTCGACGACGACACTGTGGTCATCACCGTGGCCGATCACGGCGTCGGCATCAACGACGAGGACCTGCCTCGCATCTTCGAGAGCTTCTTCGGCACGTTCAACTCGAAGCATCACTCGAGCGGCGAGTACGAGTTCAAGAAGCGGGGCATCGGCCTGGGCCTGGCGATGGTGCGGCGCTACGCCGAGCTCCACCACGGCTCCGTCGAGGTCCACAGCCAGGAGGACGCCGGCTCGTCGTTCGTGCTGCGCCTGCCGCTGCGCCAACCCGGCGAGCGCGCTCAGGCGTGATCGAGGTTGAGGCGGGCCGGCGTGTAGGCCGGGTCCGCCTCGAGGGCGCGCGCATAGAGCGCCCTGGCCTGCTCCACCTTCCCCAGCTGCTGCCACGCCACGCCCTGCAGGTTCAGGTGCTCCGCGCTGGGCTCGGCGTGCTCGAGCACCTCGAGCGCCTGCCTCGGCAGCCGGCGCTCGAGCAGCAGCCAGGCGAGGCCGAACGGCGTCGGCGGCGGGTCGGCCCGGCGGCGCCAGCCCTCGATGCTGCGAGCATGTCCCGTATACATGTAGATGGTCAGGTCGCTCGCGAGCATGTCCTCGCGCAGCGCCGTCCAGCGGCAGAGCTCCCGGCAGACGCCGTAGATGGCCAGCGGGTCGACGTGAAAGAGGTCTGGATCGCGCGCGGCCAGCGGGTTGCTGGCAAACGCGCGGGTGGACTGGAGGTTGACCGCGACGGCCTTGTCGGCCAGCGCCACCATCCGCTCGAGCATGGCGCGCACGAAGCCGTCGTGGTCGGGTGTTCGCACGGTCAGCCCACCGGAGCAGACCACGAGGTCGTAGCGGCCGGGGTCCTGGTTCAGGATGTCACAGACGGCGAAGCTGGCCTCCGGGTGGCGCTTTCGCGCGCCGGCGATCATCTCCGGCACGATGTCGATGCCGTGATAGCCGCCATCGCGGCCGGTCGCCCGCATATACCGGTGCAGGTCGCCGAGGCCGCAGCCCACGTCGAGCACGCTGAACGACCGGTCGCCGTCGTCCAGGGCCTCGAGCAGGTTCTCGAACCGCAGCTCCTGGTCGAACCGGGTGCGCCAGGCGACCTTGCGCGCGTCGTCGGGGTGGCTGAGAAACTCCCGATAGTAGGACAGGATGCGCCCGTGGGGTCCGGGCCTTGCCCGGCCGGTGCCTCGACCTCGATCCGTCATCGCTCCTCCTGAGAAGCCGTTGAGAAAGTAGATGCCGATGGATCCGACGTAGATTCTGGTTCCAGGCGGCGTTTGATGTGAGAGAGTGGGCCCAGAGGCCCATGACCGAGCAGAAAACCCGCATGGAGCCACCCCAGCCTGCATCTCAGTGGGCGTCGCAGCGCAGAGGGTTCTGTGAGCGATAGCTCGCAGAAGACCCTGCGTCGCGACGCCCACTGAGATGCACGGCGGTCTAGAAGATACGAGGAAACACGGCATATATTCTTGAAACGGCTTCTGAGGCGGGCCGCCGGGGCACCGCGCCTCTATCCTGCCCCTGAGGGCGACTGCCGTAAAGGCCCGCGCGCGATCATCCGGGCGAACCGGAGATGAAGGTCCATCGCGCGGGGCGCTGCAATGATCTGGATCATGACTTGACGCGACGAGGGCGAATCGGGACAATTCGGCTCGGTATCTCGACTCTGCGTGTGGCCTCGCCTCGGGTGAACAGCATTCACCGACTTGAGCCGTGCGCACAGCCCACCTCAAGACGAAGGGGAATCGGTCATGAGCCTCTGGCGGAACCAACAGCGACGCATCGTCGGCCTGGCCTGGGTGGTCGGGCTGCTCGCCCTGTCCGCGGCGAGCTCCTGCGGCGGAGACGACAAGCCGGCCCCGGCGGCCACCGGCGACGACGGCCAGAGCGGCGACTGCGTCTCCACGCTGTCCTTTTTCAACGAGCACGTCTGGACGCCGGTGATGTCCACGAAGTGCATCGCCTGCCACAACCCGCAAGGGCAGGCCAAGGACTCCCGTCTGGTGCTCATCGACGCCAACCAGCCCGGCTACCTCGAGGCCAACCTGGCGGTGGTCGAGGACGTGGCGGGGCTCGAGCGCGACGGCCTGTCCATCCTGCTCATCAAGCCCATCGGCGGCGACACCCACGGCGGTGGCCCGCAGATCGCCGAGGGCGGCGAGGAGTACCAGGCGCTGCAGGCGCTGGTCGGACGGTTCAAGGAGCCGGTCGCGTGCGAGGACACCGTCGTCGCCGTCGACTTCGAGGACGTGGAGCTGATGGACCCGCAGCGGACGCTGCGCAAGGCGTCGGTCGTCCTGGCCGGCCGCCTGCCCACCGACGCCGAGATCGACCGGGTGCTGACCGACGGCGAGCCCGCTCTGGACGGCCTGCTCGACGCGCTGATGAAGGAGGAGGCGTTCTACACCTGGCTGAAGGAGGTGTACAACGACCAGTTCCTCACCAACCGCTACCTCGGGCGCAACAACGCCGTCGACCTCCTCAACGACGAGGACTACCCCGACCGATACTGGCATCAGGACGAGTCGATGTCGGAGGAGGAGCGCACGGTCGCGGCGCGCTTCACCAACAACTCGGTCGCCAGCGACACGCTGGAGCTCGTGGCGCACGTCGTGCGGGAGGACCGTCCGTTCACTGAGATCCTCACGGCCGACTACACGATGGTCAACCCGTACTCGGCCCGCGTCTTCGGCGTCTACGACCGGGTGAGCTGGTCCGACCCCTCCGACGCCACCGAGTGGCACGAGGCGTCCATCCCCGGCCGGCCCCATGCGGGCGTGCTGACGAGCCCGATGTGGCTCAACCGCTTCCCGACCACGGACACCAACGTCAACCGGCACCGCTCGCGGATGGTGTATCGGTTCTTCCTGGCGACGGACATCCTGCGCCTGGCGAGCCGTCCGGTGGATCCGTCCTCGGTGGCGGGCCACAACCCGACGCTGAACGACGCCAACTGCTCGGTGTGCCACGCGGTGATGGACCCGGTCGCCGGGACGTTCATGAACTGGAGCCCGTCGGGCCGCTACCTGCCGCCGGAGGCGGGCTGGTTTCCCGAGCTTCGGAGCCCCGGCTTTGGCGACGCGGTGCTGCCGTGGGATGACCGCTTCGAGGCCCTGCGCTGGCTGGCGGAGCAGATCGCGGGCGATCGTCGCTTCGTGACGAGCTCGGTCCAGATCCTGTTCCAGGGGCTGACCGGCCAGAAGCCCGTGCTGACGCCGACCGACCGGAACGCGCCCGACTACGCCGTCCGCCTGAAGCAGGCCGAGGACCAGGAGCGCGTGTTCACCGAGATCGGCGACGCGATGGTGGCGGACAACTACAGCCTCAAGACGGCGATCAAGGGCATCATCCTCTCGCCCTACTTCCGGGCGATCAACGCCTCGCCGTCGGACGAGGGCCGCGCGGCGCAGCTGGCGAACGTCGGCGCAGCCCGCTTCCTGCCGCCGGAGCTGCTGAGCCGCAAGGTCAAGGCGGTGCTGGGCTATCCGTGGGAGGAGGGCTACGACCGCCGCAACGTCCTGGTGAGCGATCGGGACTACCTGATCTTCTACGGCGGCATCGACTCGGACAGCGTGACCGAGCGCATCACCGACCCGAACGGCATGATGGCCAACATCGCCGAGCGCATGTCGAACCACATGGCGTGTGTGGCGGTGCCCCGCGACTTCATCCTGCCGGCGACCGAGCGCCGCCTGTTCCGCCACGTCGAGCGGACCTACGAGCCGGAGGACATCAACGGCTTCGAGATCAAGGAGGCGGTGGCGGCGATCAAGACCAACATCCAGTACCTCCACGAGTACCTCCTCGGCGAGCGTCTCCCCATCACCTCACCGGAGATCGAGCGCACCTACGCGCTGTTCCTCGAGACCTACCGCGAGGGCAAGATCGGGATCGCGCAGGCGGGCTACAGCGACCGCATGCCAGACAGCTGTCGGGTCCGCACGGACTTCTACACGGGCGAGGAGCTGCCGGAGGCGCAGCGCGTCGAATACGACCGCAACTACGTGCTCCGGGCCTGGATGGCCGTGGTCAGCTACATGCTCAGCGACTTCCGCTTCCTTTACGAATAACCCAGCCTGCCGCTCAGCCGGAGTCGCAGAACCCCCTGCGTCGCGACCCTGGCAGAGCTGCACGGCGGTCTGTGAGGACACCACCATGGCCATGGATCGACGAGACTTCCTTCGCCTTGCCGCCGCTTCGGGTCTGGCCCTGTGCGCGCCGCTGGCCTCGAGCGTCGCGCGCGCCGAGCCGTACACGGGCACGCTCTGGCTGATGGTCAACGCCAGCGGCGGCTGGGATCCCACCTCGCTCTGCGACCCGAAGGGCCGCCGCAGCGAGGCGGACGAGGATCCGATGAACATGTACATGAGCGGGGACATCGGCACGGCCGGCCCGTTCAAGTACGCGCCCTTCGAGGGCTACCGCGAGTTCTTTGAGAAGTACCAGAACCGCATGACCATCATCAACGGGATCGACACCGAGACGAACGGCCACGACAGCGGCTCACGTCATATCTGGAGCGGTCACCTCCAGGAGGGTCACCCGTCCTTCGCCGCGCTCGCCGCCTCCCACCTGAACAAGGAGGCGCCGATGGCCTACATCTCCAACGGTGGCTACGACGTCACCGCGGGGCTGGTGGCCCGCACGCGCTCGGGCAGCACGGACGCGCTGGCCCGCATCGCCTACCCGAACCGCGCGGACGCCACCCGGGAGGACCGCAACTACCACTCCGAGAACACGGTGGTCCGCATCCGCGCGGCCCAGAAGGAGCGCCTGCTGGCCCTGCGCGACGAGCAGCACCTGCGCCGCGTCCAGGCCGCGATGGACACCCTGTTCACCGCCCGCCTCGGCCAGAACGAGGTCAAGCGCCTGACCGAGTTCCTGCCGCCGCTCGACAGCTCCAACAACCCCCTGTTCCGCCAGGCCCAGGTGGCGATCGCGGCGTACAAGGCGGGCATCTGTGTGTCGGCCAACCTCTCGGTGGGCGGCTTCGACACCCACAGCCGCCACGACCAGGGCCACATCCCCCGGATGCAGAGCCTGATCGCTGGCGTCGACTTCATCATGAGCGAGGCCGAGCGCCAGGGCGTCCAGCAGGACGTGGTCGTGCTCGTCGGCTCCGACTTCGGCCGCACCCCCGGCTACAACGACGGCGACGGCAAGGATCACTGGCCGGTGACCAGCATGATGTTCCTCGGCAAGGGCTTCCCCGGCGGCCGCCTGATCGGCGGGACCACCGAGCGGCACGGCCTGATGCGGGTCAACCCGACCACCCTTCAGACCCTGCCCGACACCGACAACAACGGCGTGCGCATCAAGCCGGCCCACATCCATCGGCAGCTTCGCAAGCTGGTGGGCATCGATGGGGACGACGTGGATCGCTCCTTCCCGCTGTCCAGCAGCGACGTGGAGCTCAAGCTGTTCACCTGACGTCCGCCCCCGTGGCCGTCAGGCCGCGGGGTGAGGCGCCGACTGGACTCCACCCCACCCCCGCGCTACACTTCGCCCGCTCTTGCCCCCGCCCGCAGCGCCCTCCTCTGGCCGCCGGCACGGTGTGGCCTGCCCGGAGATGAGCGCGCCCATGAAGATCCAGGTCCGATTCTTTGCCATCACCCGCGAGAAGGCCAAGACCGACGTCGACACCTTCGAGCTCCCGCCCGGCTCGACCGTCGGCGCCCTCTGGGACGCGATCGCGGACCGTCACGCGGCGCTCGCGCCCCTGCGGCGCCACCTGCGCCTGGCGGTGAACCTCGAATACGCCGGCAACGACGCGCCGCTGACCGACGGCGACGAGGTGGCCCTGATCCCGCCCGTGGCCGGCGGCGTGGACCTGTGCACCCTGACCGACTCCCCCATCGACCCGAACGCCATCATCGCGAAGGTGCGCCGGCCCGAGGCCGGGGCGGTGGTCACGTTCGAGGGCGTGGTGCGCAACCACGCCCAGGGCAAGGACGTGGCGCGGCTGGAGTACGAGGTCTATCCGGCGATGGCGCTGGCGAAGCTGCGCGAGGTGGCCGAGAGCGTCGTCGCCGAGCACGACGGCTGCATGATCGCGGTCGAGCACAGGTATGGTACGCTGGAGGTCGGCGAGTCCGCCGTCGTCATCGCCGTGAGCTCGGCTCACCGGGGCGAGGCCTTCACGGCGTGCCAGAAGACCATCGACCGCATCAAAGAGGTCGTCCCGATCTGGAAGAAGGAGTACAGCGCCGACGGCGCGAGCTGGGTCGGCTTCGGAAGCTGATCCACGCACTCGCCGCCCGCTCCACCGGTTCGCTCTGCATCGATTGACCACCAGGAGACCTCCGACATGCCCTCCCATCCCTCAACGCGCCGCCCCGCGACCACCGCCGCCTGGCTGACGCTCGGCGTCACGCTCGCCGCCCTCACCTTCGCGGGCTGCGGAGATGACGGAAATCCCACACCTCCGACCGGTGGCAACCCCTCCAACAACGGAGGCATGAACAACGCGAACAACGGTGGGAACAACAACCCCACCAACAACGCGACGAACAACGCCACCAACAATGGCACGAACAACCCCACCAACAACGGCACGAACAACGCTACGGCGCCGTTCGCCTGCGGTGAGGGCGGCACGTTCGCCACGACGGCCACCGGGGGGAGCCTGGCGCTGGAGGGGGCGGCTCAGGGCGACCTGGCTGGCTTCTCCCTCGACATCATCGCGGGCGTGGTCCCGGCGGAGACGCCGGTGGGTGTGCGCTGCGACGACGCCCAGTCGATCGTGCCCGAGGGCTACGTGCCGATCTCGGCGGCGATCGAGATCGAGGCGCTGCCCGGCGTGCGCGACGGCTACGCGAAGGTCCGGCTGCCGTTCCGCCCGGCCCTGGTGCCCGCGGGTGTCAAGGGCGGCACGATCCGCATCTTCACGCGCTTCCCCAATGGCGAGGTCCGTGATCCGATCTTCGTGGACGTCCAGGAGGACATGACCGGGGGCATCCTTGAGTTCGAGACGCGGATCTTTGGCACGTTCCAGGCGGCGCTGCCGGCCGACGCGGGCCAGCCGTTCGACCGCCACTACGTCTTCCGCGCGATCACGGGCGTGTCGATGGGCGCGGGCTTCGCCTCGCTGATCGGCTTCCATCACCCCGAGCTGTTCGACGCCATCGGCGCCCTCGGCGGGCCGAGCGACTGGACCTACCTGCTGCACTACCTGCGCGGCGGAGGCATGGGCGGGTTTTGCACCGACGCCGACCCGAACGATCCGTCCACCTGGTCCTGCGACACCTACACCGCGACCGAGGAGTTCGAGCACCCGATGTCGATGGACAACTGGTACTTCTCCACCGGAGACGGCACCGGCGGCGCCTTCGACCGGGAGTCCTACCTCGACATCCTCCAGGACCTCACCTACTCGTTCGGCAACCTCAGCTCCTACAACCCGGCCGATCCCTTCCTGCCAGCCGGCATGCCGCTCGAGGAGCGGATGCGCCCCTGGGCCGAGCGCTGCCCCACGGGGGGCTACACCATCGCCTCCGGCTACTACGACGACGAATACAACCGCGACGGGTCGCTGCCGGTCATCGCCTTCTGCGACGGCACCTCCAACCAGGACAAGACCCTGCCGTTTGACCGCTACTGCGACACCGACCCCGAGGACGGCATCCCCGACCAGCCCAACAAGGGCTACTACCCCGGACCGGAGGTCCAGCGTCGGCCGGTCGAGTTCGGCTTCGCGGTCGACTACAACGGCAACGGCATGCGTGACCGCGGCGAGCCGGTGATCCGCAACTTCTGGGAGCCGTACGAGGACATCGGCGTCGACGGCATCGCCGACGTCGACGAGCCCGGCTACGACCCCGTCCTGAACCCCGACCCCGCCGGTGACGACTATCATTGGGCCTACAATCCCGGCGGCACCGAGAACAACTACCGCTTCGACGACGGCGAGCCCTACGAGGACCTCGGCATCGACGGCGTCGCCGACACGCCCCAGGTGGACGACGGCGGGTACGATTACGGCGAGGGCAACGGGCAGTTCGACCTGAACCCCAACCTCGAGACGATCTACGCGCGGGAGCCGCGGGCGCAGCTCGCCGGTTGGACCGACGCTGAGAAGCTGGAGAACCTGCGCAACACGATCCTGTATACAGATGGTGGCATCCGGGACATCTTCAACTTTGTCGTCACCGGCCACCAGGTGGGCGGCGCGGTGCAGGCGGCGGGCGGCAATGTGCGCGTCTACAACGACTTCACGGCGATGACCCAGAAGAATCGGTATACGGACATCGATCCGACCGCGGTCGACTTCACCGACCTCGGCGACCACGTCATCGTCCGCTACGGCGACCCGGAGGCCGACAACGAGCAGATCTGCCTCGGCGACGGCAAGCACGTCGGTGAGACCTTCCAGACCATCAACCGCCTGCTGCTCATGGTCGGCTTCATCCTCAACCAGTTCCCCGTCGAGGCTCGCCGCCACTGCGTCACCGACGACGACTGCACGCCCGAGGAGTCCTGCTCGCAGATCACGTTCATCTGCGGCCTCCGCCCGCCCTATGCCTCCACGACCGGCGGCTACACCTTCCGCTCGCAGGCGCTCGGCGGCACCTACCACTACTCCATCGCCTTCCCCCCCGGCTACGAGATGACCCAGTGCAGCGACGCCGACGACAACGACGGTGATGGCCTCGTCGACGGCGACGACCCCGACTGCATCAGCGGCGATCACAACAACGAGGGCGGCCCGGGCTCGCTGCCCCGCTGCAGCGACGGCGTCAACAACGACAACGACATCAACGACCTCATCGACTTCCCCACCGATCCCCAGTGCACCAGCGCCGAGGACGACGCCGAGTCCGACGAGTTCGAGGGCAAGACCTACCCCGTGATCTTCATCGGCCACGGCTACGGCCAGGGCCCCGAGGATCTCCGCCCCTCCATCGCCGTGCTCAACGGCTACATGGGCAGCGGCTTCTGGCCCAAGGCCATGCTCGTCTTCCCCGACGGCTTCTGCGGCGAGACGGTCCAGACCCAGTGCACCGACGGCGTCGACAACGACAACGACGGCCTCATCGACCGCCGCGATCCCGACTGCGCCAATGGCAACAGCGAGACCGGTCAGCCCGTCTCCATCTGCAACGACGGCGTCGACAACGACCTCGACGGCAAGATCGACAGTGAGGATCACGGCTGTGACTCGCCCGCCGACAACGACGAGGCCGACTGCGTCCAGGGCACCTTCTACACCAACCACGCCTCCTACCCCGACGGCTCGACCCCCGGCCCGGCCTACGAGGACGCCTTCGTCGACCTCGTGCACCACCTCGACGAGCACTACCGGACCCGCGCGCCCGAGACCATCCCCCTGATCCGCTGAGGCGGCCGGCGCGCACGCTGCGCTCCTGGCCGGTCGACGCCCGAAGCTGCGTCGCCGCGCAGCGGCGCCAGTTGGGCCATCGAATCGACGCACGGGGCGTATTGCGTTACCGTGACGTCGCACGGGTCAGCGCCCCCGCGAGCGCCCCCTTGACCCAGCCCCAACGAGGTCTCGGCGATGGCACCCCACGCATCCGATCCCCCGAACGACTTTGTCGTCGTCCTGATGGGCTTCGACCCGCACTTCGTCGACCCGCAGGGCCGCAGCGCCGTCGAGCGTCTTCAGGAGGCCTTCGGCATCGAGTTCAACCTCGCCCGACACTTCGTGGACAACGTGCCGGTCGTGGTCAAGCGCCACTGCTCGCCGACGGCCGCCAGGAAGTATGAGGTGATGCTGGGTCGAATCGGGGCCTTCGTCGACCTGCGGCGGGAGGGCGACGATCCCGGCTCCAGCCGAGGCCGGCGGCCCGCAGACGCAGGCCACGCCGCCCCGACCGAGCGCATCGGCTCCACCAGCGACCTCGGGCCGATCGGCGGCGCCAGCCCGATCGGTACCCCGAGCCAGCTCGGCCGGATCGCCGACCCGGTGCAACCTCAGCGCCGAGCCGAGCGGCCTGCGGCGGCAGTCCACATCCCGAAGCCGCGCGGCAGCGAGGTCGCTCCGGCCAGCACACTGGCCGAGGACATCGCGTTCGCTGACGATGGAGACATCTTCAGCAGCAAGCCCCAGGACGTGGTGCGCCGAGGCTACACCGAAGATGCCGTCCAGTTCACCGCCGCCGAGACCTACGGCGAGGACATCGGGTTTGCCGACGACGACGTGCCGGCGACAGGAGCGAGGGACATCCTTGGCGCGGAGACCTCGCCGGAGCGCGCCCCCACCGAGAAGGCCTGCCCGAAGTGTCACTTCGAGCAACCGGCGACCAACGTCGAGTGCGATCGCTGCGGGATCGTCTTCTCCAAGTGGCTCGCCACCCACGCCGAGGTCGCCCGCGAGCTGCACAACGCCGAGGTCGCCGCGGCCACGGGACAGCAGGCACCCGCGGCGATCGTCGGGGTCATCTCCCGCGGCGCGCCACAAGAGCGTGACGCCGGGCACGGGGGCGCCCACGGTCTGCCGAACGTCCCGCCAGGCCGCCCGGGCACGCTCGAGAAGGAGCCGCAGGGCTTCTGGGCCTCGATCCCGCGCGCCTTCGCCGTACCGATCTGGGGTAAAGGTCTGATCTGGCAGACTATTCTCATCGGTGTGCTGCTCGGGACGAGCTGCATGGCCGCGATGCCCGGCTGCATCCTGAAGCTGATCGCCACCTTCCTGGGTACGTTCCTGTTCTTCGGCCTGCTGGGGCGGTACTTCCAGTCGGCGGCCCAGGTGGGCCTCGAAGGTGAGCTCCGCGGCCCGGACCTGCCGTTCGGCGGTGACTTCGGCGACCTCAAGTCGGAGATCATCCTGCCGGGCATCGCCTACTTCCTTCTGGCGATCGTGCTCTTCCTCTTCCCCTTCTTCACCATGGTCGGCGCCGCGCGGGACAACGCGTTCGAGCAGCATGAGATGGGTGGGCAGTGGAAGATCGTCGAGGAGGGTAAGGTCGTCAGCTCAACCGACACCATGTTGCTCATCGACCCCGAGAACAACCCCATCTACCTCGACAAGGTCGATGGCGTGGTGGAGGCCCGCACCACCGATCAGCGGCAGGTCCGCGTCATCACGAGCAACCATCACCTGGTCTTCTACGACGCCTCCGGCCAGGCGCTCGACGCGCTGGAGACGCCGAACCCCCAGGAGTCTCCCATCCCGTCGTGGACGCTGCTGACGCTGCTCGTGCCGCTGGTGCTGTGGCCGATGTGCCTGATCGTGTCGATCATCGACGGCAGCCTCTTGTCGCTGTTCAACCCCTTCCGCGTCCTGCCCGCCATCTTCAAGGGCGGGATCCCCTACCTGACCGTGGTGGTGCTCGGCGTCGTGGTGAGCTTCGGATGCAGCTTCCTGTCGACGCTGCTGGTCAGCGCGGGCGGCATGGGCATGGCGAGCGGGGGATTGGGCAGCCTGGGCGGCTTCGGCGTGCTGCTGCTGGGCATGCTGGTGGGTCTGGGGAGCTTCAGCTACGTCACCGGCGTCCAGGCCTACCTCATGGGGCGGCTCGCGGCGACGCGGCCGCACATGCTCTCCCACCTCAACAATTGATCGGCGAGCCCGGCTGGCTCAGAAGCCGTTCGGAAAATATATGCCTCGTTTCCTCGTATCTTCTGTCCCCAGGTGTGTCTTCTGCTCGGTCATGGGCCTCTGGGCCCACTCCCTCACATCAGACGCCACCTGGAAACAGAATCTACGTCGGATCCATCGG
>Ga0210033_1002673_pt1 | contig 15011 bp, 25 predicted proteins | sample CryGeymeta201501_FD_185465 | JGI IMG/M metagenome (GOLD analysis project Ga0210033, IMG submission 185465) | Groundwater microbial communities from Crystal Geyser aquifers in Utah, USA - Crystal Geyser metaG 2015-01 (SPAdes) (version 2) | ecosystem: Environmental > Aquatic > Deep subsurface >... | reverse complement strand
CACGTTCAGGATTACGGTGTCGGATACACGGGCGTACAAACAGTTTGGAAATTCTGTTGTTGTTGATGTTATGACTCATGTCGCAAAATTGATGCAACCAATGCTGGAAGCTGATACCCTGGAACCCAAATTACCCCTTCGTTACACCACTACTCAAGGATAAAATCATGCAAACTCAATCCCGTATCCCAAAACTTCACGACATCACTTTTGATGGTGCTTTATTATGGTTCTCGGAAATGCAATGCAACGAATTACTATTCCACCCTGAAGACGACCCATCTGATATTTTCTGCATTACGAATGGAAAAAAAATGTTCTCCGATACTGAAGTAACAGAATTACGATTCTTAATCAATGAGATGGAGGAAGCAATCGGTCACGATAAAATGATTGAAGCGGCTTATCCGATTTTCATGACCGCTTTCGGCAACCAACTTGACGCTTGATGATTGACGTTGTTGATCCGGACACCCGTAGCCGGATGATGTCCGGCATAAGGGGCGCAATACCAAGCCATAAATACTGATACGCAGTTTGCTTCACCGACACGGTTTTCGATTCCGTCTTCATGTGCGTGATTTACCAAGCAAGCCTGATATAGTTTTGCCACGCTACCATGCGGTGGTATTTGTACATGGATGTTTCTGGCATGGGCATGACTGCCCATTATTCAAATGGACGACCACTCGCCCGGAATTTTGGCTGGAGAAGATTGGGCGAAACCAACATGCAGGAGTGCTTGAATGAGGAGGTCAGGAGACGCGAACGCGTGATCCGCATCTTCCCTAACGACGAATCGGCATTGCGACTGATTGGGGCATTACTGTCCGAACAGAACGAGGTTTGGCAGGAACGAAAATATTTGGATATGGATGAATTTAAGGAATGGGCAGATGCCCAAATTGCGGCTAAACAGGGTAGTAATATCGTTGCTCTGGCAGGCTAAAAAACGTCAGTGACCGGAGAAAATTTACAGCAATTTTTGGACTTGACCTTCGCTTTTTTGTTTACTGTATTCATTTCTTCCTTACTTAATTATTAAGAGTAATCGTTGCTATAAGCAATCTGGGTTATTTGTTTTTGAAACCAAATGATTCAAGTTTTTGTGCCTCATACCTGTTGATGATTGACAAAGCGATTGGGACCGATGCCTCATCCTTTTCAATTTTCACAAGCTGTGCAATAGAAACTTTACATTGAGCCTCACTGGATAAACTGAACAATCCAGGGTTGAGACAACGCGTGTATTGCGTAACTACATAATCTGCGAACGGTGATTCCTTGGCTATAGTCTCTCCGGTAAAAGCTTTTTTGGCTTCCCAAATAGAAGGAAAGAGCATGGGCATAATCACTATCAAAATAAAAATAGAGACCGGAATATAAAGCAGTGATTGATTACTTTTTTTAAACATGATTTAAATCTCCTTATGTTTTTATGTTTGCATGTAATTTTTGATGATTTATTATAACAATACAAGTTATACAAGTCAAGTAAAAATAAAAAAACAACCATAATCCCTGTAAAGAGAATAAGGTTGTAGTTTTAGTCGTGCTTCAAGCAGTTGACGCCTTTCCTGCCATGCGCTTTGTTTTTGTTGTTAAGTAATGTTACAAGCTAACTTCGCTAATTCAATTGCACCTTCGCGAGTTTCATGCCCGGCAACAAAACGACCATTATGGCAAAATACACCACCAGCAACTCCGGTAACATTATCGAGGTCACTACCTGTTAAACCAGCCCAATCAGCAGGCAATAACATTCGAGATTGGAAACTAGCATCTTTTACAGGAGCAGTCCGTAATACGTAATTTGAACTTTGTATAGCAGGATAAACAACTATTTTCACTTCAGGCATTTCATTGGTAACTGTTTTATACCATGGGAAATTTTTATCCAAAACGAGGATAGTGCCATCAGCAATTAGTAACGATTCATAAATAAGTTTGTTAGCCGACTTACCTCCTACCGCTGTCCTGATTGAGTTACAAAGAATAACGGAAGCAAAATCGACTGCACGCTTAAAAGCTCCATCAAAATCATTTGACTCTTGCCAGGTCGGATAAAAGTTCAAAATGACTTTTGAGATACCGTAATCAAAGCCAGAATAACCGCAGTCACACGCATCAGTCATCTGAATTAACGATGTGTCAACCAAGTCAGATACAAATCGATCCTTGGTGGCATAAAAACCAAATTCTTGCCATACCAAACCTGTACTAGCAAAAGGAACTCCGTTTGAACGATATCCTGCACCGCCTTTTTGATGATGGTCAAACCTGTTTTCATTTTTATCATAAATTTCACCTACATCAACAACAATATCAGCTTCAGCAATTTTAGTTTTATCTCTACTGCGAACAATATTGATATCGCCAAAAACCAACTTCAATATAGCGACAGCGAATACATCATCAGCATGGAATTCACCTGAGTGAGTACAAACAGTAATTTTTTCCATTTCTATTTTCCTTTTTAATAGAGATTATTTTACTTATATTTGATATAATTTGCACCGGTAAATAAAATAAAAAGGATTTTAATGAAACAAACGATCTATAGCGTATTCAAAAATAAAAAAACCATCAAGGACATTACTACTTTGGTTTTGTTGGTTTATTCAATTTTCAATACATTCATTTTCCGCACGTTTGTTAGCGCATCGATATTAATCGTTTATTTCTTTTTGACAGCAAGTTATACAACAACCGTCTATGAACTTGCTCAAATGCCGCGTTATTTTACTTTTTGGCAATTATCACTGATTCTTGCTTTTGCGTATTCTGTATTTTTATTTTTGTTTTTTGGTTCTGATCGAATTTACTTTTATCAGATGTCAAAAATAACCAGTAATGAAGAGTATTCCAAAGAAGAACATTATTGAAACCCCCTCTACAAGACCTTCGGGGCTTTAGCAGTGGGAGACTTCATAATTAATATGTCTTTCAAAGAAAAACCACAATCCGAAGAGTGTGGTTTTTTGTGCTTGTGTTCGACTCTTAGTCGAATTTAATCACCTCTCCAAAACTGTCTACACCACAAACAACATCGCCCCCATTCTTATTCAGTGACGCATTTTCTTGTGCTTCTTCAAACAAAAGAAAGCGTTTTTTCGAAAGATAATTGTAATTACCTTTCTTCGCAATAGCGTAATTTTTAACACGATTACCGATTAAGGTAAATTTAAAACTGCTTGTGTCGTCTTTATTTTCTCCAGCCCCATAATATTCCCTGATCATTGCTGTTACTTGTTCAAGAGCATCAACAAGATCGCTGTTGCGATGGACAGTAATTCGAATATTCAATTGCATGTTATTTCCTTATATTATGAATGAATTTTTATCCACATATTTGCATGATGGAATAATATCCACAGGTTTATTTTTCTCAAAATGATATCAATAAATTACATTCTTATGAGAAGTGTATCTCTATACAAGTCAGTTAATCAATTTTTAGTCTTTCAACTACAAGGAATTATCATGAGTACAAGTCAAATTATGTTTGAAGGCAATATCCCCGCATGGGTTCTTGATGAAGTTACTAGGTATGGTGCTGCAACCAATGAAAGCGGCGACCACTATCTCAACCTGGAAGACTTAAACGAAGGTGTCAAACCTTCCATTATTCTGCAAAAATTAATCAAAAAAGCAGAACAAGCTGGCTGCACTACGCTGAAACTTTACAAATAACAAGGATATTTAAAATGAAAATCAAAACGTTGTTAATTCAATCTCGTCGTTGCAAAACATCGGAGGATGCAGATAACCTTCTTGAAAAACTTCAGGATGCATTTTGTTCTTCTGGTCAGCCATTGTCTCATCTTGGTACGGCAAACAAAGTAGCTTACATGGAAGATAAAAATCTGCCATTTGTTCAATTTGAACTGAATCATGAAATTAGTAAATATTACATCACAATGATTCGTCCAGAAATTAGCGACGGTAAATTTGTTGTGCTTGTAGCTACTAACCACATGCTGGATGGATTAGGTATGAGTAGTAAAAATTGGGAAATCGCTAAAAATATGAAAGAAGAGGTTATTGAAGCAGACTCAGAGCAAACTATTAATTCAGTCGCAAAACAAGCAAAAGAAATAGCCATTACAAACCATCGGTTGATTATCGAACGAGCTGGGGTGCCATCCAAAGTTGCTAAAATTGCCGCTCAAAAGAACTGGTAAAATTCAATCAAATAAAACAGGAATTCAATATAGCTGATAACTGAACACAACGTTGTTCTTCATGAGACGGATTGTCGCGTTAACAGTTTGGCTGTATTCTTCGGTTCGATGAACTGGATAATGATGAGTATTGTGACGCGGTACTTAAAATCATCCACGAGACACTTGAGAAGGTTATCAAAAGAAAATTAACTTTTCCAGAAAATACTAACCTGTCGTACAAAATCAAACAAGAGTTGAAAAAAGCTGAAGATTTGCAAACGCCGCATTTTGTAGTTGCATTCCTCATGGAGTCATGCGACCCAGAACTGAAGAAGTATGCCAGGGATATTGCCAACAAAGCACTTTACGTTGCTCCTGGAGATTCAACTCCTCGAATCATTAACCTACCTTAACAACAAGCCACCCTCCGGGGTGGTTTTTCTTTGTCCAGTTTTATACATCAATGAACTCTATCTCAAAGTACAAATCAACTTTAAGAGGCAAATCATGGCATTATTTCTCGAATTAGGCAATTACACTCGGTCAGCTAAAAAAATCATCAGGAGCGGCATTCCTGAAGAAATTAACGACATATCAAAGCGATGGGACATAGAAGTTGCACGTTGCGAACTGGAACTGCTTAAAGATGTGAATACCAATAGCATGGTATGGATTGGCTCACGCCAGGCACCTCCACATATCGATAGTTTATGGCGCAATTATTATTTTCTTATCTTTGTCGTAAAAGGCGACCATCTCTTAGGTTACAAAGACGGACAAGCTGAATCGCCTTCAATAAGTGCAATGCAAGGCGATTTGTTTCTTCTCGACCCAATAAAGGAACATTGGTTATTTGATGTTCAGTCATTCCAAAAAAATCAACCTCCTCGACCCTGGTTGGCTGTTCAATGGGAAATTCCTAAAAGGAATTATCAAAAAACAATCGAGAAGTTTGTTGATAAAATCCAGCAACTCAACAGTAGAACATAACAAAAAAGGACGCCAATGGCGTCCTTTTTTAATTTAGCTAATCAACTTTACGCTGATAACCTTTTGTCACATCAATTACTTAGCAACAGGCTGAACCGCTGGCTGAATAATAGGTTGAACCACGGCTTTAGTTGGCTTGGCTACATACATCTTAGCAGCAGTGGGAGTAGATTTAGTTACCGTAGCCGCTGTCGCATCCTTAGTTGCGGTAGCATCAGTCTTTGGAGATACGGCTGCTTCAGGAGTTTGAGTAACCTTGGACTGATGATTGACATGGTCTTTGTGATGCTTTACCTTAGTCTTTGCTTCAGTTTTTATCGCTTCGGTCTTGACAACTTCAACATTTTGAACTTGAACTGCCAGAGGAACTGCTTTTTCAACAATTTACCTGAGCACATATTATCTCCTGAAATTCATTATGCCGACCATTCGGCATACCATTACCGCATAAGTTTGCTAATAAGTTACAAAACAATTATTTCAAAATGTAAAAACAGGCTACTTTCTACAGTAGCCTGTTTTTAAAGATACTTAAATTCAATGAACGACGCGACTATGACTCATTGATCCCATGTAAGCTTTATTAAATCCTTGTCCATTATTACCAATATAACCTGTTGTTCCAGGTTGATTTGCTACAGCTTGCAAAGCCAAAGCTTTTTGCGCAGAAGTCATGGCAAGCCAACCGGATGTTGCTGCTGTTCGTTGTTGTAACAATGATAAAGATGTCCAAGCAGTATTTACTACAGCCGCCGCTTGAATAGCTGCTTGCTGTTGAGTTGATGACATGGCAGCCCAAGCGTTTGCTACTACTCGTTGTTGCTGAGCTGCTTGTTTTTGAGCTGCTTGCTGCTGAGCTGCTCGTTGTTGCTGAGCTGCTCGTTGTTGCTGAGCTGCCGCTGCTGCCGTTTCTGGATAATATATAGGTGAAGAAGTCAAACCGCCAGCTTTTACCGATTGAGTTCCCATAACCAGTATTAACCCGATCATTACTTTTGATACGTGTAGAGACATTGATTTCATGATTTTAACCCGGATTTAATATTAAGGCGCAAAACATAGCACATATAGATTAAGCTGGATACCCCACTAGATTATTGTTGTCAATATTTTTTTATTAACATTTGAATATATTTTTCAACTAAAAAATATCAATTATTATTCTTTTAATTTAGGTACATACCAATTAAAAGCAGTCTTAGGTAAATTAAGACCCGCTTTTTTAATCTGCATTTTGGTTAAACGAAGATTTGTTTTTAAATATAACAAAATGCCATCCAAGTATTCACTTGGATTTTGCTTCATCTTATTTTGCAATTGACACATAGCTGAATAGACATCAATTAAATTTGTCCGACGAAGTTCAATCGAAGCTCTTCTCTCGGTATTTAAGATCATAATTATATCGCTTTTTGAAATCTTTCCTCCACGCTTTAAGATGTCAAATTTTTCTACCAATGGCCTCCATAAAAGAAACCCTGCTCGACCTGGATTTAATTTGATCATTTTATCAAGGCGGAGCCACAGATATTCTGAGGCGTACTTTAACGAATTATCAAACGTTTCATTATTAACTTCAAATGAACTATTCCCTATTGATACTGGCGGTTTCTCAGTGTGAATAGTTAAATTTGGTGTAATGAGTTTTAATTTTTTAAGTTCAGACGATGAAAATATTTTATGAATACAGCTTGATCCGTAAAACAACTCCTTACCGTTATTATTTAAAATAACGTGAGCCATTTCTATTTTCCGTGTGCATCCAGATTGGCAGATTGTATCTTCCGGAACAAAATCAATTCTGATTAATTGAAGTGCGCACATAAAAACCTCCTGAGATTTAAGGAATCCAAATTGTCAGGTCGCGATTGTACTCGTATTTATTTTTACGTACATGACATAAATCGAAAAAGAAAGTCAGTGCATCTTCATTCAGATGAACCGGCTTACGTTGAGTCACAGCATCGGTCACGGTTTGACATGGTTCGCCCTTGATTTTCCCAGCAAGCAAGAATTTTTCCAGACGACCAATAATTCCACCATTAGTACGCTGATGTAAACCAGCAATAACAACAATTGAATTGCCAGCTTTAAATTCTTTAAGCAATTGCTCTTCTTCTGTAGCTGACCACTTAGCCATGCTACGAGTAGGCGCAATCAACTCCCCCTGCACTGCTGCTTTTAAAGGATTATCCAAGACTAATAATTTTTCTTTCTTCAACAGATCAGCTATCTGCCCAGTAATTACAGATAAAGAAAGATACATATCTTTTGATATTTCAGCCTTTTCAGGAAAATTTACCAACTGAGCAATAACGTTTTCAACATGTTGTAATCCAATAGGATTTGTATGTAATGTTAATTTCACGATTTTTCTCCTTATTTTTTAAGTATTTCAGGAAGCCACGATTTTAATCCAGAATCAAATTTGTATTTTCTTTTTTGTTTACGCATGAATTCAAGTTGACATCAAATATTGGTGAACCTTGAATAAGTTTAACAGATTACACGAAATTGGGAATTCACCAAAGCCTATCTACCTCATCTGAGGTATAGGATTAGGAATCCCTGTCTTTAGACAGAGAAGGATGTCAACAAATATATTCCCGTGAGAAACATCTCTTATACAAAACATTATTAAGGTTAAACTATGAGTAAAAAAAATTGTGATGAATGCAAGGTAAAAAGGTTATGTGGTAATACCACAAAATCAAAGTTTGTATGTAAAAACTGGAATAAATTTACACCTGGCAAAGACGTTATTAAATGTACGGTATGCAAATCTACAGGGAGAAATGAAAAAGGATGCGATTGTCTCTTTTGCGGTGGGCGAGGCTTAGTTAAGAAAATTACTTAACCATTTTAAATTAAAAGAATAAAAATCCAGGTCAATAATCATTGACCTGGATTTTCATGTTTGTTAGCTTAGATTAACGAATGCGACCATTCTCACCTATTTTGTCAGTTCCTTTAGCTATTCGAGCGTCAATACGTGTTTTATAAATACGGCGTTCTATTTTACTGTTTACAAACACATTTACACCCCAGCCACCTTCTTCTTTCTGAACTTGTTTAGGTATGTCAACCTTTTTAGAAACTTCAGCTTGTTTCCCAAGTTTTGGTTGATACATGAAATGTTCTGGCTTTACTTTTGGTATTCCTTTTTTTACCAGTGATTTGCCTGTTTCTTGATTAAAAAGATATCGAGTTAAAGCTGGTGAATCGACTATGTTGCGTTGAATTACCTGATCTGGCTTCGAAAAAAGAGGATATAAAGCTGAATTCCTCTTTGCAGAATCAGTAATGAAAAGTTCTTTCTGTTCAGGTATTGTTGGTTTCGTTGACTTAACTTCTTTTTTTACCTTCTCTTGAAGACACTGAATTAAGAGTTTAACGTCCGAGCTATTTACACTACACATTTTCTTATTAAAATAAAGAATAATATCACCATCCTCGTACTTCTCAATAGCCAAAACATTGTCAATTCTAGTTAATTTCGATTTCATTTCGCTCTCTATAAATTACGACGAATGTCGTTTGTAGAAGGATATTATTACACATCTGATACAGATAGCAATACAAAATAGTGAGAATAGGAAGAAATCTCCTACTAAGAAAAGGGAATTCCTAATAAGAGATTGATGTCCTTCCCGCCTCGAACGACGTGGTTTTACAGCACAACCGATAAAAAAGGACACCGAAGTGTCCTTTTTAAAGCTTAAACTACCAGGCGACCAAGTCTTAGTTGAATTTGTATACCGCACCAATTGCGTACACATTTTCAGAACCCTTAACCATAAATACACCGTCGCCGACTGGGGTGTGAGTCACGCCAGCACGGAAGTTAACATTCTTGTCGAATGTATAGGTAGCGCCCAGGCCATAGTTGAAGTCGGAACGAGAAGCAACCCCACCAAAACTGATTGTCGAGCGTGCGGTACCGTAACCGACCTTACCATACAGACCGAACGAATCAGTCACACCAACAGTACCGACAGCAGACACGCCGTAAGCCTTCGTCTTGACAGAGGATGTCAGAGTTGCCAGGCTACCCAAATCGGTGTAATTGGCTTCAACACCGATGTTCTTGTTGTATTGATAACCGCCGACCAAACTGAATGCAGTGTCGCTATTCTTGGTCAAGCCGGTATAACCGCTGCTACGAGCAGAACCGACATCACCACCAATAAAATATTCACCAGCAGAAGCAACAGCAGAAGCGGACAGAGCAGCCAACAGAGCAACAGCAATAAGATTCTTCTTCATCTTTGATTCCTTTTAACATTAACCCAAATGGGTAATAATTTGCGACAAACTCGTTTTATAGAGAAAATCCATTATAACTAACCATTTTAAATAAATCAAATTGTCTGTTGTAAAAAAACAACACTTGTTAATTTTAATTTTTTCACTACAATAATTGTATCTCTTCTGATGTTTTTATTTTATGAAATTATGACAAAACAACACCCCGACCAATGGACGGGGTGAAGAATTACTTGTTAAAAATCATATGACCGACAGGATTGCCGTTTCTATCGTAATAGTCCTGTCACGGTAATGATTGTTATCGATATATTTAGCCAGTTCACGCAAAATACACGGCAATTCGATGTTGATTTTGATTTCGATATTCTTTATGACTTTTCCTCTACAATACGCCATTCAGGGCAATCGGCTTTCTGTTTATTCTTCTCTTTTAACGGCTTTGCCAGAGTGCAATCTTGAATGCAACCAGTATCCAATACGCAACCATAAGGCTTCATGTTAGACACAAAGTCATAATGACAACCATACTTGATTTTCTTAATTGGAATCACGATTGTCGGCTTTTTAACTACAGGAGATTCAAACGGATTTTGAACTATAACTGCAGCATCATTCTGAATTTCTTCAGGTAATTTACAGTTAATCAGTTCTTTTTCAACATCATTAAGAAAACGGATTATCTCACGAAGATTTTTCAACCCCCGATGATCTTTGGTAATTTCCAAACGGCCATAAACGGACACTCGGTCAAGCCGATTCTCAATCGTCAATTCATCAACAGAAACTGATTCAGTTTCGTTTTTGAACGGATGAATTAGTGATTTACTATCTTTTTTCATATTTATTCCTTAAAAATCAAGTTATTTTTGACTCGGTGTATTAATCGCAAGCGTTACCACTACGAGATTTTCCACTGAAATGACCATTTGGGTGAGGTACAGGTAAATCATGTTTTACACTTTTCTGAGAAGACCTAAAGCCAGGGAATAAATTAATCCCAGTCATCTCTTCAAGTTTTAAAATGGTTATCACGTCATAATCCATTCCAGCTTTATTTTTGGTGTAATAAGCAGCCAAAGTACCATTCGATGGAATATAGATCGCTTTAAACAAGTTAGTAGGGATCAATACTCGACCATGCAGGCTTTTTATTTCTGCACCAATAAACAATGGCCCAGTAATCACATAAACCTCACCATATTGCTTGGCTAATTCCCGCGTTGCTTTTTCAATACCTTCCCACAATATCTGGTTATTATTTGGATTTTGTGGAATCATGTTAGTCAAAGAAAAACTTTGGTTGGCTGAGTTCCTGTCAGGCATATCTTTGTTAGGCGACATATGCCCACGATCACATCCCGAGCGAATAAAATCATTCAATTCAGCACGTTCGCTTGCAGGAATATCATCTTCAGCGTGAAAATTATCCTCACGTTTAAGCCTTGAGCCGGACAAGACATTCTCTTTAGTCAAATGTTCAGCAGACCAAAGAGGTGTACGCGTAACGCCTGAATACATAACCGTATAAGCTTGCTGGCAAACAGTGGTTGTTTTATTCTCCAGCCGTGTGTTCATAAAAATTGGACCGATCTCATTGTAATATTTTTCATTACAATAAGTGTTGATGTTCAACTTTGATGGCGAACCAATCAGGGTTTGACTATAGCCAGCACTTGATGGATTTTCAAACACTTTACTGCTGAAATCTTTTCTTAAATCAGAAAGACCTGAAGCGAAATGCTGCAAAAAGCTTTCACTTTTAGCGATTAATGGCGAGACAATCAAAACCATCGCCAGGAATGCAAATAACAATCTTTTCATTTGTTTCTCCTTATTAAAAACAAGAACCATATTCTTGTAAAAAGATATGATTCTTATGCAACTGCAATTTTGACATCCTCTCCTGCCTTTAAGCAGAAGAGCCGGGCATGTCCTACTCTTAGAATATTGATGTCCGCATTCTCTTTCTGAACGAGAGGATTTCCGCGCAATTAGTTAAAAACCACCATTCCAGAAGGGATGGCGGTTTTAATTTTAATTTAACCGCGAATAAGTACCGTCCAGAAAACCAGCCACATCTTCGAGAGCCATGATGTATCCCTCATTTTTAACAATCATCAGATTAACTTGAGGATTTTCTTTTTGAGGCTGAAATTCAACAAGTCTTGCATTGGCTTTGTCCAATGCTATGCTGACGTTTTCTTTCAAAGTGGCAAGCCGTTCTCTTTGTTGTTTTGCAGTAAGTTTCATTTTTTATCCTGGTTATTAATTGTTGAAAATGACAGGAAATGGCGTGTCAGTGATGAGCGGATTTTCTGCTGTATATAAATCCACTTTTTCTGGACAGTCCTCGTTGCCATACAGCACAAACGAAGCAAAATTAAAATCTACGGCTCTACCCTTCAGAGCCGTATCTTTCAACCACTGACAGTCTTCCTTTGTGTTTAAAAGTTGTTGTTTCATTATTTTCCTTTATGAAAATTACGAGCTAATTGGTTAGTCCGGTACTTTAGCTTCTTCTTGAACGTCAGCTTGGTACATACGCTCCGCTGCAGCCAGCATTTCATCGAAATCAATGTTTTTTTGCTTACATAAATGCATGAGGTTGCAAGTCAAATCACCAATAGCAACCTCAATTTCACTATCAACATCCAGTCCGGTTGTATCAGCAAAAGCTTCTACCGCCTGCATCGCCCATTCAGCCCGGTCTGTATTCATAAAACTAACATTAGAAACATCAGCAAATAAATTTTTGTTCATTATTTTTCCTTTTTTTGATTAAAATTAAGCTTTTTTAACAATATCAAACTTAGATTCAGTTAGTGGCATATACCGACCAGATACATGCCAAATTCCATATGGCGGATTGCTTTGACCTACTTTTTTCGTCCATCTACTTCCTTTTGCGGGAAATGATGTGTATTCAGGTTTATGCCCCTCCATTTCTTTTACTTCGTGAATAGTAACTAACTGACCATTCCGGCATTTATACATGCCGGGTTCATCAATAATTACCGGCAAACTATTTGGTTCTACGGCAAATTGTCTCATTATTTCTCCTGATTGAAAAGACTTGTAAGAGGAAATAAAAATCACAGATGTAGAAAACCCCGACATCTTGTGGATGCACGGGGTTTGTTAATTTACAAGTAAATGAGCCACCACCCTTTTAATTTGAGGTAGTAAAAGGCTCTATTTCTGTATCAAGGCAATCGTCTGAACTTAAAATAATCTCTTCATTATTATAAAGTAGCGTTGCTTTTTTAATAGCTTCCTCAATGGAATTTGCTTGAATTCCAATAATTTTAGAAAGTGTTTCTTTTATTTCAATTTCAAAAGTTTTCATATTTAATTTTTTAGCTCCATGTAAAATAGATCGGGTATAGAATGCTCGCGGAACACTGCCGTGTCCTGCTCCTTTTGTGTTAATGAATTAAACTTTTTCAAAGTAATTCCTCTCAATGATACCTGTCGAGATAAACGATTGAATTGCCTTAACATCATTTTTTAGGCTTTTTTCTAGGAAATCTCTAAGTAATAAAGCATCATCTGGGAAATCTTCTGCTCCTATCCACTCATCGCTTATTCTAAGCGCTATTGCGGCAGCCCATTGATTGCGTTCAAATTTTTTCATTGTTAATTCCTTGGAATAATTACTGGATGTATAGGCTTGCAAGAAGAAATAAAAATCACAGACGTAGAAAACCCCGACATCTTGTGAATGCACGGGGCTTGTTAATTTACAATCAAATGAATTGAGACATTACCTTCACAATAAAATAAATCCCAATCAATGAAATATGCATAGTATATGCAAACAAATAACTGTTGTTTTGGTGATTCTTATTTTACTATTTCTTTGAATTTTGGTATTGATGTCAATCTTTATATTGCAAATAAGAAGCCCATTCTTCAGGGAATGAACAATTTAAAGGGCTATTTGCAAACATGGGTGCAATGTCAGCATCCTTATGAATAGCGAGTTGACAACCTAGCCGAAAAACAAAAAATCGATTGTCAGGATGATCTTTAGCATACTGAATAAATTGCTCGATATATTGTTTAATTTCAGGTAAAGGCAAAGTGGCTGCAGGATCACGTAAATTTGGCGTATCTGGTCGTCCATCCTTGGTAGGGACAGCATAACTTCTTCCTTGTAATCCATAGCCATTACCATAAATAGCACCGAACTTTTGTTTAGCTATCAACGCTGAACCTGCTCCATGCCGCCCTGCCTTATTAGAGCCAAACACAATAATAGTATCCGACCTTTGAGGTAACGATCCATCCTTATGAAAATGATAGTTCACTGTTTCTATCCTTATGGTTAACATTACAAAACAGAGATAAATACCATGGACAAAGAAATATAGGCACGATAAGAATTGCTTTGTTTAATAAAAAAGAATATAATTAAAGCAGATATAAATATACATTAGCTTTTAATTGATTGCACGAAAATCCTCTCGTTCAGGGAGAATGCGGTCATCAATATTCCAAGGGCATGACATGTCCGGCTCACCTGCCAAGTGAACGATGCAGTAATGTCGTCAGCAACAGGAACTCACCGAAGCTATCAATCCCATTCCGGGGTAGAGGAGGTGGGGAGCCTTGTCTTTAGGCAGGAGAGGATGTCAAGTTTATTAGTTCATGCAATGCATTTCCATGTACAAGGCTACATCCAGTAATTATTCCAAGGAGTTAAAAATGAAAAAAACTTTGCAATTTACAGTATTTGTCGATATTGAGGTTTCTGATGATAAAGAGGTCTTCGTCGAAGATATCGCAAAAGGTATCAATTACGGAATCAACTATATGATTGGGTTTAATGAGTTGTGTGGCGAAGTAAATAAGCACGTTACTGTTGGAGAAACTTCTGTCGTCTGCCAGCCAATAGATAATTAGGAAGCGTCATTAAGTAAATCTACAATCAAATCTATTCAGATCAAGTAATCTATATTGGCGATTCATTGTTTAAACATGTAAAAGCTAATTAGGTTAAAACTGAAATCAAATCCCCTAATCAGAAAACTGATATAGGGGATTTTTTTGTCAGTAATCGCCAGCCATAGTCGTGAGCACCGTTTTTTTATCATGCACTTCGCTCATGCTACTTGTGAATTCCATTAAAATAAACAATCCTCAATTATTTGGATGACATACGCTTACATCCACCCCATCCAACTCACCTTCAGCTTTTTCACAGATTAGACACTGTTGCAAAACAACATCGCCGTTTCTGTCCTTAATTGCTTCAGGCGCATCAGCGTCACTGGTTTTGTAAAACACGTGACTACCAGAAGTTACTGTTGGATGACCAGCAAAGTCACTTGCTGTGTTTTCACAGCTAGGTTCATTACCAGCTTCACCAAGCTCCATTCCAGTGAGCGTGTAAATTTCCTCCCACTCTCCCCCACAATCATCGCAATGCATACCTAAAGTACAACTATCACCATCATGTTCGATATCGCCATCATGGATATTGTTGCTACCACAATGAGGACACTTGACGCCTTTGCTGCGGATGTATTGAGATTCCAATGAGTTATCTTCATCTGCAGATTTAGCCTGGAGTTTTGCAGCCAT
>Ga0210033_1002671_pt1 | contig 15017 bp, 28 predicted proteins | sample CryGeymeta201501_FD_185465 | JGI IMG/M metagenome (GOLD analysis project Ga0210033, IMG submission 185465) | Groundwater microbial communities from Crystal Geyser aquifers in Utah, USA - Crystal Geyser metaG 2015-01 (SPAdes) (version 2) | ecosystem: Environmental > Aquatic > Deep subsurface >... | reverse complement strand
CCTCTGGAGCCCTAGCTACTTCGCATCCTCCGTAGGAGGAGCACCCATCGAGATACTACGCGACTACGTACACAACCAGAAGGCGCCGGCCTGAAGGCCGGGGTTTCAGACCCAGGATTTCTGATGAGAGACCTGTCCTTTGTCCCGATCTCGACGTGGGACCGCGATCTCGTCGCTGCCATCCGGCGGCACTACACGGGCAGCCGTGGAGCCCCACCTGGGCGAAAACTAGCGTTCGAGATTTGGGATGGCGATCGTATGCGCGGATATTTCGGGCTTGGCGAGCCGGCGTACAAGTTGGCCGCGCGGCGCCGCCTCGGTATCGCCGACGCCCGTCCGCAGCCAGGCACCGTCTGCGACTTCATCTTCCGCCTCGAAGCGCCCGGCGCGTCGCGCGCCTCGTCCATCCTGCGCGCACTACGCCCCATCGCTGCCGCCGAGTGGATGCGGCGCTACAACGAGACAGTTGTCCATTGGGAAACCATGGTCTTGCCCTCGGCCGTTTGTTCACTGGTAGCAGGCGCCTGCTACAGGCGCGCAGGCTATCGAACCATCGGATACACAACTGGAAGATCGGCACGGCGACCGCCAGGCTCGACGCACGGACCACGCGTGTGGGGGGACGCGCCGCCAAAGCTAGTCCTGTACTTCGGCCCGCTAGCTAGGGTTAGCGTTGCGGCACCGCAGCCGGCGTCGATATGAGCGCCGCGCAAGCCTCACAGACTCCGACCGGGTGTTCGTGATGAAGTGTTTGAACTGTGCGGGGATCGGTGTGGTGGCGGAGGATAGGTGCCCTTGCTGCGAGGGCGCCGGGACCGAAGAATCTGTCGAGCTTCTGAACGCTCGTTCGGAGGCTCAGCGGCACGCGGCAAAGCTGGAGGCGCGACAACTGCGTGAGGCTCCATCCATGCCCGCTATCCCCCCCTCTTGACACCATGTCAGACAAGCCGTACCTTCGACTCACGTAAGGAGTCCGAATGTCGGAGTCAAGTGGAGGACAGTGGCTTGTAAAGTTGCAGCGCCTAGTGGGTGGCCTGTCGGTGTTCGAGCCGGACTCGATCACGCTACGCCATCCCGCGCCTGGGTACTGGGCTGTCATGGGTCCGACTGGCGAGTACGACCTCAGCGCGAAGTCGTCTGACCACGCCGCGATGCTGTATCTGGCCCACTACTGCGGCGACATGGAAGCCGAAGTGGCGATGGCCGCTGAAAACAGCGAGAAGACGCGAGGTGAGGAGTGACCGAATTCAGCGATGTGTGCCCGAAGTGCGGGCACGAGGTAGAGGATCTTGATGGTTTCGGTATGCTCTGCGACCTCGGTCCCGATGGCTGTGGCTGGTGCTCCCACCCGAACATCACCGATGGCCAGTGCGGATTCTGCGGGCGCATGATGGAGGACCGATCCTCCATGGATACGTTGAGCTGCATGGACACTCAGGATCTGGTTGCCCGGCTGGACGCCTGCTTGATCCAGTTCATCGCTAGCGGGGCGCCGTGGTCCGACTTGGCGATGATCGCCGAAGAGTTGAGAAGAAGGATGTACAAGGCCCAGATGATGGTCATGGATCTGACGCGCAGTGTTGCCGAGGCCCAGATGATGGTCATGGATCTGACGCGCAGTGTTGCCGAGCGGGACGAGGAAATCGAGGCGTGGAAGAAGAGCGCGTCGGGTATCGCGGGCATGGTCTATACGGACCTGTCGGAGGTCACCCTGGCGTCCTTGGATGACTACGATTGGCCGGCGCGGATGGACCGGGCAGAGGAGCAGATCGCTGACCTGGAAGCGAAGCTAGCGGAGGCGAGGTTTCCTAAATGACACGATTGCAAGAGCTTTGGAACCATACTGCTGAGGTGCTTGCCGAGATGGATCGGCGGTTTGCTGGGACGCGGTTCCGGTACGCTGGAACTGGCACTGATCACCTGGTCGAGGTAGCAGCCACGGGCGATGCGCTCGCGATACTTAGCGTGCGTGACTACGCTCTAGCCAAAGCTCTGTTCCGCTTCCTCGCCATCGATGAGGGGTGGACTGAGGTTGCGGACCCAGACTGGCCCAAGTTTCAGTTTGTCGCAGAACCAGTCCGGGAACGACAACAGGAGGATGTGATGGAACGGATGAAGGCGCGCGTCGAACGGGGTTCGCAGGCAGCGAGATCCTTGCGGCCCAGGCGGATTACCTGATTCCGATAATACCTATTATCTGAATCAGCAGTTGACAGTAGTTGATAGCAGCTTATACTTGTTCGCGTGAGCAGATCCTACCGCAACCCGTTTAAGGACCAGCACCCGCAGAAGGTGGGCGCTGAGGATCCGAGGTGGCTCCCCAGGGGCGACGATTGGGGACAGTGCGGTGGACAGGGCTGGGAACAGGCGCAGGCGCCTGTATCGGTGGCGGAGCTGGCAGACGCTTCCTGGGCTGCCATGCGGAAGATTGTGGGGAGTCGGCTGAAGGCGCTGGAGATGCTTGGTGGTATCTGTGGACGATGACCTAGGATATTTCGTCGGCGCCAAGGCTGCGCTCCTTGCCTGCGAGAATTTGGAGGAAGCCCTAACCAGGGAGTCCGTGATCTCGCCGGAGTTGTGGCGCAACATCGCTGGCGTTAGAGCCTGCGTGCGCGTGGTGTCGGATCTTATCGACCAGCGCGATAAGACGGCTGAACTGCCTGGTACCGATCTACTGCTCGAACGCTTTCGCTCCCTGCGTGCGGATGTGGACTGCGAGAACCTACTCGACACGTTCGACTTCGCCTTGGGTTGGTTGCGCGGTCTAGGCGTGCCGCATTACCTCGCGTGCGACCTCGCGAGCGAGTGGGAGAACCTGCCGTGGCATTGAATGATAAGCGTCGTGTCGCCTGTAAGGAGTACCAGTGAACTACGTGTTGAAGACAGAGATTATTGGGTCGGAACCGAATCAGACCGAGATAGTGTCGGCGTACACGCCCCAAGGAGACTACGTCGGTGACCGCAAACGGGCCGAGTGCCTGTATAGACTCGGCATTGCGCCTGAGAAGGCGAACCCGTACCACAGAGTGTGCTCCATCGGCTTCTGCAAGCGTGAGCAGAAGTGGTATGGCTGGAGCCACCGAGCGATCTGCGGCTTCGGGATTGGGCACGTGGTGCAGGAAGGTGACTGCGCCGCCTCGTCTGGCTTCACCGACGAGTATCTCGCGCACAATGGCGATCCACTGCCGATGCCGGTGGGCTTCGAGTGCAAAACGCTCGACGACTGTCGACGCTGCGCCATCGCCTTTGCTTCGAGTGTTGGTTGATGTCTGGCGCAGGCACGGGGTTTCCGGTGACGTTCCGCTGCTCCAAGTGCAAGAACGGGCGCGACTGGCGGGGTGGCGAGTCCGAGAAGGGCACGAACGTGCGCCTGACCGGAGAGACGAAGCCACTGTCGTCATCTCAGTTGGGTAAAGGTAACCCGCGGGCCATGAACATTCGGGCCCAGTACGAGTGTCTGGACTGCGGGCACGTGGGTTGGTCCAGGCATGGCATGATGCGAGAGCTTCGAGACCATCGAGGAAATACGCTCGTGGACTGGGACAAAGTACAGGCCGCGATGTATCGGGGAAAGACTGGGCGCGCTCAGCCGGGAGACCAGAAACTCTGCGAGCTGGCGATTGCTGTCGACGTACTTCGTTATTATACGTTCAGCACCAAGGTAGTATCCGATGTCACCGAGAAGATGCGGAACGGCGGCGTGGCATGAGCCCGTTCTACCTAAACTTGATCTCTGCGGAGGCCATGACCATCGTTGCCGGGTCGCTCGTGCGGCTCAAGCGGCTCGCCGCCACGAACCTTGCCAGCCACGTCATGGTTGCGCTTGGGGACAGGGCAGAACTGATGATAGACGCGGAGTTCTTCGACACCACTGAGCATGCACAGTCCAGGGCCACGTTCGTCGTCGGCCAGTTGATCTGGTACGCGCCGACAGACGGCGTGCTGTTCGCTGGCATTGTGCAGGCGACACCTGAGTCTGGGTCGGCGTTCTACAAGCTGCGCATGGGGCCCGCGTATGCCTGCTGGAAGGGTGGCTACGAAAGGACCGGAGCTTTGGTGCCCGCGGAGAGCCTACGCGCGCGGAGCACACCGTGTGACGACGATCCAGACACTGTGCCCTGCGCCGAGTGCGGGGTCTTGCTCGACTCAATCTCATTCATCGACGGTGTGACGGTGATCTGCCCGAACTGCTGCCACTGTTACCGCGTGCCTTACGGTGTCTGATGGATATACGGTAGTGCCCGGTGGTCGGGTACTCCCTCCACCAGTTGTTTGGGAGCGAAAGTTGAACCAGTCAGAGCTAGCGAAGAAGTTGGGCATCAGTCGCCAGCGAGTGAGCCAGTTGATCAAGGGTGGAGCAACCAAGGAGTCACTACTCAGTCGCGTTGTGCAGACGAAGAGTCGCTTCGTGCCGTCCTTCGAGACGCGTTCTGTGAGCAAGATGGCGCAGGAAATGGGCATCAGCCGCGACACTCTCTCGTCGCGTCTGCGCCTTGGGCGTTATGGGCGTCGTCAACACGCAATCTGGTTGAGCTTCGACGTCAAGACGACGGGTCCCACGGCAGGGAGCCACGCGATGCTATCGTTGGGCGTCGTGGCCTACGATGGGATGACCTTCGAGGAGGTCGATTCATGGGAAGCCAATCTGAGCCGCGAATACCACGTCACGGGGATTCCATGCGCGTGGGACGAGGACACTCTCAAGTGGTGGGAGAACCCCGAGCGTGAGAAGGCGTACAAGGTCATAACGAGCAACGCGCAGGATCCGAAGGTGGCCATTCCGAATCTCGTGAAGTGGCTGAAGACGCTTCGGAAGAAGTTCGACAATTGGCCCATCATTTGGGCGGCCTGGCCCGCCACGTTCGACATGCCGTTCGTCAACTTTTACTGCCACATGTTCGCCAGGACCGCATGGGAACGTCTTTACAATGACAACCCGATGCAGTGTGTTGCGGCATTCGACATGAAGTCCTACATGCTCGCCAGCATGCCGATCGAGTACCACGGCGACGTGGAGCACAACCTACCGGCGCGTTGGACAGCGGAGAATCCGCTGCCGCATGTGGCCATCAACGACGCACGCGCGCAGGGGCAGATGCTCATGCGAATGCTGTGGGAAACCGCCTAGAAAGGTGTAAGAGACATTATGTGGAACTACAAAGCGACCGCCACTAGAGTAGTGGACGGTGACACCATCGATCTTGACGTGGACATGGGGTTCTGCGTCCACGTGAATGTTAGGTGCCGACTCTACGGCATCGACACGCCGGAGACTCATGGAGTCCAGAAGAACTCCGATGAGCACAAGGCCGGGATGAAGGCGACGGAGTTCGTCAACGATTGGCTCGCTCAGCAGAATGGGCACGAGGTGGTGATCCGCTCGTACGACAGCGGTCCGCCACGCGCCGGGAAGTATGGCCGCTGGCTCGTCGAGGTGTTCTCGCACGATGACAAGGATGTCAGTCTCAACGAGATACTAATCCGAGAAGGGCTCGCAAAGAACTACGATGGAGGCAGTCGGTGAGCGGTGCGAAGTACACCCGGTGGCACCTCGATAAAGGAACGCTGGCATTGGGGCTCGGACGGACGGTCGACCTCAGCGGTCCAAGCGGTGTCAAGATCATGGGTGCGTGTCTTGGTATCGGAGCGTTTCTTGCTGAGAAGAATCGGCAGTACGGCGACTCGGCCATATCTCCGCTACGCATCTTCAGTAAGGTGTCTGCGGAAGAGGGGATCAAGGTGCGACTCGACGACAAGATTTCGCGGCTCGCGGGCGGCATTGCCGATCTGGACGACGAGGACGTGGTACTCGATCTAATCGGATACCTAGTGCTTCTTCTTATCTGCCGAGAGCCGGTAGACGATGTCTGAGGCCAAGTGCCCACACTGCGGACATAAGTTGCGTCCGACCGAGGAGCTGTCGCATAACGCACCGGAATCTACTCGCTACTATGGCCTTGAAGAGGTGGGAAAGATGCTATCCACAAGCCGTGCCACGCTGTGGCGCTGGATCCGTGACGGGCGAATCAAGGCCGTAAAGTTCAACGGCGACGAGAGAAGTAAGTGGAGGATCTCTGAGGAGGAGATAAGCCGCTTCATTAACAAGGCGGTGAAATCATGAGTGGCGAGTTGTTCCAGGCGTTCCATGATGCCTTCGATCTGTTGGCGACCTCCGACCCCACGCATCGTTATGTGAAGTGGGGCCAAGTGGAGGATCGGCTGCGAGACCAGGTGTCCGTGGCCATCGGTATGGGTGAGCGGGTGTACCTGACGCCGGAGCCCGCGCCCGCGCCGGAGTCCAAGCAGACAATAGAGGCGCAGGCTCGCATGTGGCAGCGGAGGGTCGGAGCCATTCTCAACCTCATCGAGGAGAGGGCCCCTGAACTCGCCAACGATGCGTATGAGACGGTGAACACTAACTGGTACTCACAGCAGGTCGACCGAGAAGGAACCGCGCACGAGGAGGCTCTGGCGGCCCTGGAAGACGAAGGGTGATGCAATGGTCCGATTTTGGTACGTCGCCGCCGCACTGAGCGCTGGTTGGGCATTCGTCAGCCTGTTGAAGTCGGACTGGGACAGCGCCTTCGTGTACGCCGGTTGCGGCATGGTTTTCTTGTACCTGTCGCATCTTTCGGAAGACCCAGATTTTTTTGGTTGACACCGGTTGTCAGACAAGTACCTTCTACACACGTACTACACGTCCGTTTGGACTACCAGGAGAACACGATGGGCAAGAACGAAGCGGCGACGGAAGAGTCAGAGGCCAAGAGGAAGGTGGAGCGCAAGCCATTTTGGGTGTGCGTACCCACGGCTTTCGAGGAGATCGCCGAGGAGGATGAAGAGGGGAACATGATCTCCTCGACGGTCCCGACCGCGTACTCCGTCACGCGGTGTGAGGGGAAGAAGAAGTCGGTCGAGTCGCTGCTGGCGCACTACGACTTCGACGTCGCCAACATCGAGTCTGTGCTCGTGTTCCGTGGGGATCCGCTTCCCATGAAGGCGCAACGACAGATCATCATCAGGTGGTGAGCCATGGCGAAGACTGTACTCGACGGTAAGCGCATCAACGCTTTCGGATACGACCCGGACGATCTGGTGGTCGTCGGCATCGACACCAATGATGGCCCTGAGCATCCGCTCTACGACGTCACGTTTCGGCACGAGGTCGACAACAGCATGGTGCTCAACATCATGGAGTTGGGGATCATCTCCCCCGTGACCGTGTGCAAGGTGCCAGACGACTCGGAGCGCGGCTACTCGGTCGTAGTCGTGGACGGTCGTCGTCGCGTGATCCACGCTCGTGAGGCCAAGCGCAAGATGGCGGCTCTCGGTGATCCAGGCTCGATCAGCGTCCCGTGTACCCTCCAGAAGGGCGACGAGGGGCTCTTGGAGAAGGTCTCTGTGGCCGCTAACTTCGTCCGCCAGGAGGACACCACTCTCACCCGTGCGGAGCGCGTAGCGAAGCTCCTGCGCCGCAACGGCGGTGACTACGAAGACGCGGCCATTGCGGCGGGCATCAGTAGCCAGACGGCGCGTATGTACGAGAAGATGATGGACCTCAGTGCTGGGGTGAAGAAGGCCATTAACAGCGGCGCGATATCCGCTCACGCCGCCGTGAAATTCTCTCACCTTCCCAAGGGCGAGCAGGACGCCAAGATCGCCGAGATGAGCGCCAAGGCGCCCGACGGCAAGAAGATCACTAGGCGCTCGGCTTCGCGGGCTACCATCGGGTCGAAGGCCCCCGGACGTGCCATGCTCCGAGACATCCTCAAGGCCCACGAAGATGCCGAGGACGTCGCCCCGGCGCTCACCGATGACTTCGTTCTTGGGCTCCGGTTTGCTCTCGGACTGGTGTCCGTGGACGAGATCGGGGGTCTCAAAGATCTTCTGGTTCGTAGTGTCGACAAGGACGCTGAGACAGAGGGTCAGGCGTGAGGGGCGAGACCAGCGCGGACGATTTCGTGGCCTACGTTGGTGGCCCGATGCACGGATCTGGTGTTCTTGAAGAGAACGTCCACAAGGCGGTCGTTGTGGCAGAGGAGCTACGCGCTGCGGGCGTGATGGTGGTGCTGCCGCATCTCTCTGTGCTATGGAACATGATCCATCCTCACGTAGCGGAGTTCTGGCTCGAAAACGACTTCGCCCTCCTGCGCCGATGCGACGTCATGCTTCGTCTTCCGGGAGAGTCTCCGGGAACCGATTTGGAGGCAGCGCTGTGCAACGTGCTGGGAATCCCAGTGGTCACCGAAGTGACGAATGTCATCGACCTTTGCCATGGCCGTCATCGCTAACCGACATGCCCACTACCTCGACCACTCTGGAAGACATCTTCGCCGGCTGGCTTCCTGACGGACAGCGCCGTGGTTCGGCGGACGCAGCACTCAAAGCGCTGATCGTGCTCCCGGTATCCACTACACGCGAGGAGCTACTCGCGTGGTGGACGCCGGAGGTTGCCCTTGAACTCGCTGCCCTTGACAGCAAAGGGCCGCGCTGCGACGCTGTCGCGTGGCTCTCCCAGGCGCTTGGAGATGTGCTTCGCAGCGCCTACCTGCGCGACCCCGACATGACCATCGCCACCAGGAATAAGCCAAGGCGCCTGCTGGACGGGTACGACTACATCGCGAGAGTTCCACGCGGTACGCCGCTCCTCGTCGAGTCTTCCAGGTCTTCTAGCGGACGAGTCTGGCAGCTCGCCCGCGATGGCGTCCCGTGTAACGCGGACGGGAGCATGTTGTTACACGGTGCGCGGCTAGCCCGTGTGCCTGATGATGTCGCCGCCAGCAGGCGGATCCACACAGAGCTGAAAATGACCCTCTGGGGCAGCAAAAAAATGCCCTCGGAGGTGGTCAAACCGATAGCTATCTGGCACGACGCGCCGCATGTTAGCGGCTCGTTCGTGTCCATGGCAGAACTGCACGTCTACGCTGATGGATGGATCCGTGCCATCCGTACCGTCCGCGACGACGTCCCGCGCATCGGTACGCATTTCCTACGCGCCCGTGAGTTACGGGCACTCACACATGACATCGAGCGTGCGCCTCGGTGTGTGAGCCTCCCGCGCGTAGAAGTACGCGAGCGGGTCGTCCGTATCGAGGCTGACGATCCACGAATTGACGTAGCCCGGACCATTCCTGGTGCGCGCCCGTGTAGCATAACCCGCGTCTATGCTGGTGAGGAGGGCTGCATGGCGGCGGTCAGAACTCCCGGAGCCAGACTGTTGGGTAGTGGTGGCCCCGTGGCCATTCCGAGTCCGGGTTCGGCGTGGGAGGTCCCCGTGACGGCGTGGCGGGCATTGCACGGTAAGCCATGATCTACACACCGCCGCGCGTCGGACCCACGTGGTTCTCTGATCTATTCTACTTCCTGCTCTCCTCGTTCGTGAGGACGATGGAAGTGTTCTACGCGGCGCTCGATGCACTGCTGGCGCTGGTGGCTAAGTGAAGAAGTTCGTTGCGATGGAGATTTGCGCTGGTGGTGGTGGGCAAGCACTTGGTCTTGAACTCGCCGGGTACGGCCATGCTGCTGTAGTCGAGATAGATGCCGCAGCGTGTGCAACCCTCAGACAGAACCGGCCGGACTGGAATGTGATCGAAGGCGACCTGCATTCTTTCGATGGCCGCCCCTATAGGGGCATTGATCTTCTGGCCGGTGGAGTTCCTTGTCCGCCCTTTTCGATTGCAGGCAAGCAGCTTGGTGCGAACGACGAACGTGACCTGTTCCCCGTAGCCCTTCGCCTCGTCAAGGAGACGCAACCACGAGCGGTGATGCTGGAAAATGTCCGTGGGCTTGCCTCCCCGAAGTTCGCAGAGTACCGCGCTGGAATCCTGAACCGGTTGCATGCCCTCGGATACCGGGCCGACTGGCGACTACTGAATGCAAGTGATTACGGTGTCCCGCAACTCCGGCCTCGCTTCATCTTGGTCGCCCTGCGCCAAGATATCGCAGATCGGTTCGAGTGGCCGAAACCTGTGGGCAAGCCACCCACGGTTGGTGATACTCTGCGGGACCTCATGGCTTCCCGAGGTTGGGCTGGTGCGGCTCGATGGGCTGATGCGGCCGCAGAGGTTGCTCCAACGGTAGTGGGTGGCTCAAAGAAGCATGGTGGTCCTGACCTCGGACCCACCAGGGCACGACGACAGTGGCGCCAACTTGGAGTTGATGGGCTTGGCATTGCTGGTGAACCGCCGGGGCCGGAATTCCCGGTCGACGGGATTCCAAAGCTCACCGTGCAGATGGTTGCGAGAGTGCAGGGCTTCCCCGATTCCTGGTGCTTTTCTGGCAAGAAGACAGCAGCATACCGTCAGGTTGGGAACGCCTTCCCACCGCCGGTTGCGACTGCGGTTGCGAAGTCCATCATCAAGGCCATTGAGGAGTAGTAGGAACCGGAGATCGAGACAACCGATGTCGGCCGGCTCAGGCCGCAGCTACTATTCCAAGGCGGCGTAGAGCGCGTCACCGAGTATCTGCCCGAGCAGGGGCGGGACGGCGTTTCCAATCTGCCGATAGATCGATGAGCGCGACCCTTGCCAGGGCCAGTCAGCGGGGAACGTCTGCAGCGCCGCGACCTCGCGCGCCTCGAGCCGCCGCAGCACGACGTCGGGGCGGTGGTGGACTCGCCCGTGCGCGTCAGCCCACTGATGGACGGAGTCCGCATCGACCACGACGAGGCCCTCCTGCCCGGAGTGGCCGCACGCCACGGTGGGCGCGCAGTTATCGATCGTGCTGCCACGACCGTCGCCAGCACCCAGGTTGCGCACGGCGATGCGGATGGCGTGCTCGCTGTTCTTCGCCTCTGCCCCAGCCTGGACCGTGAGTGACGGTTCATCAGGGCGCGTGGCCGGGTAGAGCAAGGCCCTCGCCCGCTTGCCCGTGCCGTAGGTGCCGCCGCGCCCTACGTCCACGATCTCATGTCCACCCCCGCGCCCATGCGCACCCGCGACCACGGCGTGCGCAGGCCGGTCGAGGGTGGTTGCTGGGTGCTTGGCGGATGTGTACGAGCGACAGAGCGCGCCGGGTAGGCTGCCCAGGGCGTCGCGTACCGTGCGCCAGGGGCGGGTCGTCTCCACGTCAGCCCAGGCCTCAACATAGGCCGCGTGCGCCTTCGTCCCCGCGCGTGGCGTGCGTGCCGGGTCGAGGACGCGCAGCACGGCTTGCTCGTGGCGTGACGGTGGGTGGTCGCCACCAGGCTGCGTGCCCGCGATGAACTTAGCGTGGACGAGGGCGGCCAGGGAGTGCGTCGGCGCAGGCCACGCGAAGTTGGCGGCATCCCCAGCGTCCGCAAAGCCAATGATGAACACCCGCTTGCGCTGCTGCGGCACACCGTAGTCCGCAGCGTTCAATAGCCGATAACAAACGGCGTAGCCCGCGTCCGCGAGCGCGGATAGGACAGACTCCCGGTATGCAGTGTGCTGCGCCGTGAGATACCCCGAGACATTCTCGATCAGCACTGCGCGCGGGGCGTTGTTCCGCGCGAGCGCGAGCATGACCGGGAAACCGTTACGCGCGTCACGCTGTCCTCGCCTGAGCCCAGCGGACGAGAACGGCTGACATGGTGGACCACCCGCCAGCAGGTCGAGCTCGCCAATGTCCTCCTCACCAGTGATCCATCGCTCTTGCGCGCCGGTCCAGAGCGCGCGGCGAAACGTCGCGACGGCGTCGCGGTTGCCGTCCGCAGCCCATCGGTGCGCGAACCCGGCGGAGTGCAGGCCCAAGGCGAGCCCGCCAGCGCCGCAAAATGCCTCTGCGACCGTGAGTGTCAACGCTGTCTCCAAGAAAGGATATGCACCTAGCCATTTTGTGCTGTCTGCCGGAACTGGCCTGACTCTGCCGCGTACCTTGTGGCGTCTCCGGCGTTGAGTCCGAGGATTTCCTGGCTGAAGTCGTCGTGCATCTCGCCCCATCCAATGTCGGCGATAACGAGGGTTCCGTTCTCGTCCCGCATGATGTTGTCCGAGTGGATGTCCTCCCAGTCGATGCCAGCTCGGTACATCTCGTTGACACCCCTGCCGATCGTCTTCAGAAGTTCCAACGCCCGTGCAAGGTTGCGCTTGCCGGCGAGAGACGATGTTGGGAATCCTTCGTCGTCGGCGCTGATCTCCACCACCGTCGCCTGAAGTTCCTGGCGCAGGTAGACGCGCCACTTGTCGATGATGCCGTGGTTGCGAACCTTGGTCGGGATGACGAGGTCAAGAGAGGTGTCCTCGTACAGGTTGAAGATGGCGTCCACGAGCAACGCGTCGCGCTTGCTCAGCGGCGTCAGGTAGGCCCTGTGGATCGCGTACCACTCGCGCAGTCCAGGGAGCAATGTGCTCTCGATGGACCACGCGCCGTAGACGCGCACGACATGCTCCGAAGGCTTGCCGCGGAGCAGGAACGCGGCCTGGATCTCTGACGGGTCACGAGTGAGTTTCAGCACGCTTTTCCCGTGCAGATCGACCTCGAACGCGGTCCCGAATGATCCCTTTCCGAGCTTCTGTCGGATCGGGTCCTCGACGCCGAGGGCCATGAAGGCCGGCATGTTCTGGAGCAGGACGTGGCCGAGTGGATGGTGTGGCTCGGAGACGAGCAATTCAAGGGACGAGGGCTCGTCGTAGGAAGTGCGTGGGGTCTGGCGCATGGTGTTGGGCAACCTCGGTGGAATCGCGTATGCTCAGATCGTGTCGTCTTTAGGATACGCAGCGTTCGGAGTAGATCCTAGCCCACAAAGCGGTGCTTCCGCTAGCGCTTTGCCAGCCGAGTCGTCTGGTGCGGTCCAGTTGGTTACCATTGCTGTTGGATTCTGGCTCGCCGTATCCATGGCGGCCATGTTGGGGGACGCGCTGGACCATTCCATGATCCCGAACGCGGGCAAGCGGCGCACTACGGCGCGCAAGCGTAAGCGCGGACGGCCGACGGTGGAGCCAGTCGGGAGCTACGACGACTGGGTGAAGATGCCCGAGGGCTACGTCCACGTGCAGATTCTACGTGGGCAGGTCTACGCTGGGAGCCCCCACAGTCAGCCGTCAGACGTGGTTTCGGTGACAACCTCGGTCGGTACCGTCTACGACGCCGGAACCACGTTCCGAAGTGTCCCAAGCAACTGGGATGCTCCAGTGAAGGAATTCACGACGTTGGCTGGTGCAGTGAAGCACCTGATCAGGAGTGAGTCGGCATGAGCTACACGAACCTCGGGTCCAAGTTGGTCCCTGGACAGATCAACTTCCAGACGACGCCCACGGGGCGCCTACCGTCGACCTACGTCAAGCACGGGAGATACGGATACGTGATTGGTCAGTCACACATCGCCGGGTGCGACCCCTGTCGAGGTCTTGGGCAGCCGCCTAATCAGGTTGATGATCGCGCCGACCAAGTGCAGCAGGTCGTCGAGGGGACCGTGCGCGACACGATCAAGAGCGCACTCCCCCCGGTCATTCTGACGGGCACCGGAGTGCTCGTGGGAGCCATCGCTGGAGTTGCAGGTGGACTCCTGGGCAAGCCCATCCTGGGCGGTCTTCTGGGTGCCGTCGGCGGCGGCGTGCTGGGCTACTGGAACTGGAAGCGCATCTCCTCGGCCGCATCCACGGAAGTAATCCCGACATCCTCTACGGCCGGTCTTGGCGGCGTCATGGCGGTCCTGTGAGCTACACGATCAAGAACAACGCGATGGGCGACGCGCTCACGACATGGGCTTGCGACCAGGCTGCCAATTCGGAAGCGTGGCGTCAGCGCGTAAACCAGGGCATCTCTGCGGGCGCTGTCGCGGCACTCATCGGCGGCGTCGGGGCTGGCCTGCTCGGCGGGATGCTGAAGAGGCCGCTACTCGGAGCTGCCGTCGGCGGAGTTTCCGCTTGGGCTGCTCACGCCATCTGGACCGCCCCACTGAAGCAGTGACGAGGAACGTGCCGAAGCACGAAGCGTAGTCGTTGCAGATATAGTGACGCGGACGGACAGCGAGGAAAGTCCGACGGCCAGAAACAACGTCTTTTAGGCCGTGAAGGATGTCAGCATGCTATCGAGATCGTCACGCGCTCGCTGAATCTGACGCGTCATGCCGTCGATGCGATTGCTGACGGCCGCGCGGATCATCTCCTCGACCGTCTCCCGGTCCCCGCAGTAGTCGATGCCGTGAGCCGCAGCAGAGAAGGCGAGTTGTGCGAGCGGCTCGTAGAGGCGATCCATCTGGCACCGAAGACGTTTTGACTCTGACACCGCATCGTCAGCAATCTTCTTCCACATCTCGAAGGCTGACACGGGAACGCATCTACCCTGTCCATGTCCAGCGGAGGATTCGTCCGGCATCGCCGCCATGAGGTCGGCGCATTTGCGCACCACCATGGTCGCGACGCCCTGGCCAAGGGCGTTGTCCCGCTGCATGGGGGCTTTCTTCTGGCGCAGAGACGTCCCGTCCCGCGTTGCCTCCAGCAGACCCCAGCCCTCTGGGATCTCGTCCACGCGGACGAGCCCAGACGGAGTCACGAAGTAGCACTCGCGAAACGACTGCTCGACCCACCGTCGCTTCGCTGGATTCTGGATCTCGCGCACGAAGTCGCCACGAGAGCGCTTCACCTCGCACGCGACCGTTCTCCCATGGCCGCTCTGCCACGCCGCGATCGCGGCCACGTCGATACGCCCACGGTTGAACCCAGGTCCGCTGCTTAACTCCCGCATGGTCACCCACTTGGGAGCGGTGAACCTCTGCTCGATCAGTGCTTCCAGATCAATATGCAACGGTTTCACCGTCCCAAAATCAGCGCACATACTGGGCCTCCGGTGCCGGGAGCAAACCGTCAACGATGCCTTCGGCAATCGCGTCGCACAGCCGCGCAACGTCCCTGCATTCGGCTTTGGTGACACCGTAGGACACGACGGCATACTGGCCTGCATCATCGAACAAGACCACCGGAACGGCCCCCTGAACACTCACCAGTGCCTATCCTAAATACGCGAAAACCAAGGTCTGCGCCAACGGACGCGTTCTTCTGGACGTCCTTTGCCGCACGTCGAAGCCGCTCCTTGGTCACCTCCACCAGATTTCTTGG
>Ga0210033_1002666_pt1 | contig 15041 bp, 11 predicted proteins | sample CryGeymeta201501_FD_185465 | JGI IMG/M metagenome (GOLD analysis project Ga0210033, IMG submission 185465) | Groundwater microbial communities from Crystal Geyser aquifers in Utah, USA - Crystal Geyser metaG 2015-01 (SPAdes) (version 2) | ecosystem: Environmental > Aquatic > Deep subsurface >... | reverse complement strand
TGCACGAGCTTCAGACGCGCATCGCGGAAGCCCGCTTCTCGGGTCCAGCGCGCGAAATCGTCGACATCGAGGTTGGAGCCGTAGCCGAAGTAGAGCGCGTCAGAGGACGTGCACATCGGCCGCCACTCCCGCGGCTCCACTGGCTCCACCGCGTCCCCCGGGTCCGCTCGCGCCGCCCCCGGAGCCGCCATGTCCGCCCATCACGGCCGGGGTGCCCGTCAACGTGGACGTGGCCGAGACCAGGACGCCCACCGAGGGTCCGCCGCCGCCACCACCGCCGCCGCCGCCGCCACCGCCGCCGCCGCCGTTGCCGCCGTTGCCGCCGGCACCCGCGCTGCTGCTGCCCGTGCCGCCGTTGGCGCCGTTCCGACCCGCGCCGGGGCCGCCACCGTCGCCGCCTCGACCGCCGCCGCCGCCATCGCTCTTGTGAATCACGACCCCGATCAGGGTGACGTCCGACGCGCTCAGGAACATGCCGAAGGATCCGCCGCCGCCGCCGCCACCAGGGCCTGCCGCACCTCCGCAACCGCCGCTTCCACCGCCACCACCGCCGGCACCCGAGTGCACAGCCAGCGACGTGGTGGTGAACGAACCACCGCCACCGCCGCCCGCACCGCCACCACCGGCCGCGCCGGCCGTGCCATCGTCGCCGGCTCGGGGCACGTAGGTCGCGTCCATCTGGTCCGCACCGAACGCTGGACCGCCGGAGCCGCCGGAGCCGTCCGCTCCGGCCGCGCCATGCGCCCCGTCACTCCCCGCGGCCGCGGTGAAGGAGGGAACCTCCGTGCCATTCGTGCCACCCGCGCCGCCAGAGGCTCCGCCAGCGCCATCCACTCCGGCGCGCCCGCGCAGGTCGACGAACCAGGCGCCAGCGCCGCCATCCCCGCCCGCGGCGCCACAGCTGCTGGCCCCCGCCGCCCCACCCGAGGCCCGAGCCGAGACGGATCCGCCAGTGGAGCCCGTGGATCCCGTCGCGCCATCGGACCCGCGCGCGCCCGTGGTGCCGGCCTGCCCCACGATGCCTGACAGCGCGAAGATCTCCACGTCGCGTAGGACGACGCCTAGCGAGGCCGCGACGCGCACACCATAGTTGCTCGCGCCGAGGGCGCTGGATCCTCCGCTGCGAATCGTCATGCCGTCCACGACGCTGCCATCGGCGCCATCGATGAAGAGTCCGGTCGGGGCCAGCGCCTGAAGCGTCGTCTTGCAGCCAGACGGGTCGCGCGAGCCGAAGTCCGTGCAGAAGTTGCCGCGAATCTCCACGGAGTGGTCGATGACCACGTCCTCGACGTAGGTGCCGCTCAGGACGCAGATGACGTCGGTCGAGCCCGCGTCAGCGATGGCCTGCCCGAAGCTGCGAAAAGGCATGGCCGCGCTACCGCGCCCGGCGGCGTCGAGCCCCGCGAGCGAGACGTGGATCGAGCAGTCCCGAGGTCCCGCGTCGACCGGCCCGGTGTCCACGCCGCCGTCGCTGGGTCCCGCGTCGACGGGCCCGGAGTCGATGCGCCCGGAGTCCATGGGTCTGGCGTCCGAACCCGCATCCACGGGGCCCGCGTCGAAGCTGCCCCCATCACGACCCGCATCGACGCCCGCGTCGGATCCAGGGGTGGGTTGGAGCCCGGCCGTAGGCAAAGAGCAACCGGCGCTCAGGAGCAGGCCCGCAGCCAGGAGCCACGGGCGGCGCGGATCGACGCCGCGTGGACGTCGGGTCTCTGACGACAACATCGGCCCAGTGTACGCCAAGTTCCCGGGCCGCGTCCTCTGAAGCTCCGACCGCCCGCGTGGCGCATCGCGCCTGCGGCGTCGACGCGGCTGCCCCCGTCCCTGTCCCGATCCGGAGACGCGCGCTGTACGACGGCAGCGCCGCCGAGCGCGGCTCAATCCGAGCTGCTGGCCACCGCGGGTGGCTTGCCACCGCGACGCCGACGCCGACGCTTGCGACGCTTGGGAGCGTCCGACGCGTCCCCCGCTCCGGCTGCCCCCGCTTCCTGCGGAGGCCTCGGCGGGCGTGGACCCTGTGCGCTCGAATCGTGCGGAGGCCTCGGCGGGCGTGGACCCTGTGCGCTCGAATCGTGCGGAGGCCTCGGGCGTGGACCCTGTGCGCTCGAATCGTGCGGAGGCCTGCGCGGCGACGAGCCCTCCGGCCGAGGTGCGGAACCTGCCGGCCGATCGACCCCGGGCGGACCACCGCCGCCGCCTCTGCGACGAGGCCGAGGACCGCTCTTCGCGGACGCGAAGGCCCCTGGCGGACCGTCGGCCGGACGACCCTCGGGCGGACGACCATTGCCACGCCGACGGCGACCGTCCCCGCCCCCTGGACTCTGCTTCTGGGACGAAGTCGTCTGGATCTCGACCACGGCGCGGCGGCGTGATCGCGCGGGCTCATTCTGGCCCTGACCTTCCACGCGCGGCGCCGGCGCCTTCTCGACCTCCACCTGCACGTCGTCGAACTGCATCTCCGCGGTCAGCTCTCCGCGCTCGAAGAGCTTCCAGATGTGGTCCCCGTAGCGCTTGCGACGCAGCTCGGGCGCGAACCGCGCGAGGAAACGCGTGAGGTTGTCCGTGTCGCGCACGAAGATCCGGCGCGCGCTGTTGTTGGCGGCCGCGTCCACGGCCTGCGGGAAGTCGATGATCACAGGCCCGCTGGGAGCCATCAGCACGTTGAACTCCGAGAGGTCCGCGTGGACGAGCCCACCGAGGAGCATGAGCGCGCATTGACGCATCAGCTCGCGGTGCACCTCGAGCGCCTCCTGACGGCCGAACTGAAGCTCACTCAGGCGCGGCGCCACGCGCTCCTGATCGTCCTGGACCATCTCCATCAGCAGCACGCCCTCGGAGAAGACGTAAGGCGTCGGCACCCGGACGCCGGCGGCGTGCATGCGGAAGAGCGCGTCGACCTCGGCGGTCTGCCAGGCCTCCTCGAGCTGCTTCTTGCCGTAGGTCGTGCGCTTGTGGATCGCGCGCCGGTCCCGACTGCTGCGCACGTTGCGCCCCTCCATGTAGCCCGCGCGGTTCTGGAAGGCGCGCTGGTTCGCCTCCTTGTAGACCTTCGCGACTCGGATCTCTCCGCCCGCGCTGACCACGTAGCATACGGCCTCTTTGCCGCTCATGAGCTGGCTATGGACCTCATCAATGATGCCCTCCTCGAGCAATGGCTCGAGGCGCCTCGGGGTCTTCATACTGGCGCTCCCACTTTGTCTACGCCCGCATCTCGTCGGCGCGAACGCTTGGCGTAGCACGGTGGGGGGAGCCGTTCTACGACAATCGCCCGCTTCAGGAGCAGCCTCCCGTCGGATGAATGGCGATTCATATGGCGGCGACGACGACCCCGTGACAGGTTCTCGCCTCCTCGTGGAGGCACCATGTCGCTGACTCAGACCGCGCGCGCATTTCTTCGGCCGGGCGAGGCACCGGGCACGCTCATCCGGACGGCGTGGAATGGGCTCGCCCCCCTACCCGGTGGCAAACGCCTGTTCAGCCAGGTCCTGGGCCGAGCCGCACCCTACACGGGCAGCCTGGGCGCACAGGTCGTGGAGCTCTCGCCGGGCCACTCGAAGGTCGTGCTGCGCGACCGACCGGCCGTGCGGAACCACCTGCGCTCGGTGCACGCCATCGCGCTCGCGAACCTGGCCGAGCTCACCGGGAACGTCGCTCTGGCCTACTCGCTGCCCGACGACGCGCGCTTCATCGTGGCCGGCCTGAGCATCGAGTACCTCATCAAGGCACGGGGCACGATCACCGGCACGTGCAGCCTCGAGCCCATCACCTCGAGCGAGCGCCACGAGTACGACGTATCGGTCGAGATGCACGACGCCTCGGGTGCGCTGGTGGCGCGGGCGAACATGCGGACCTTGGTCGGTCCTCGCAAGGCTGATTAGGACCGACGCGTCAGTCGGAGAGCCACTCGGCGCGGATGAGCTCCATCTGGCGACTTCCCGCGAAGTCGAGCAGCGCCACGTCGAGGCGATGACGCAGGTCGCTTCCGGCGGGGGTGGCGAAGCCGTAGCCCTGCGGTTCGTAGCTGGCCTCGGCGAGCGTGAGGCCCATGCTCGCGTCCTGGGAGATGGCGTAGGAGAGCGCCGGCCGGTCGAAGACGATGGCGATGGCGCGGCCCTGGACGACCGCCGCCAGGGCGTCGGGCAAGGTCGGCGTCACCACGGCCTGAGCGCCACGACTGCGCACGAAGGAGATGGCGGTCGTGCCGCGGACGACGGCGACGCGCTGACCCGAGAGGTCGTCCGCGCTCTGGATGGCGGAGCTGTCCATGTTCGCGAGCGTGAGCGCGCTGGCGATGCCGGCGATCAGGGACGAGGCGATGACCATGGACGCGACCATCCACGCGCCCGCGATGAAGCGCCCCGCCAGCGTGACGGGCGATCGGTCGCCGTAGCCCACCGTGGTCATGGTCACCAGCGCGAACCAGGCTCCGTTGGCGATGCCTGGGAGCGGCGTCTTCGGGAAGTGATCGGGGTTCGTGCGGCGCTCGGCGAGCCAGATGAGCGTGCCCACCAAGAGCAGGACGAAGCTCACGCCGGCGACGCCGACCAAGAAGGCGCGGCTCAGGAAGGGTTTGAGGCGCTCCCATAGAGAGAGCCGGCGAGGCGAGGCGAGGCCCAGGCTGGCGAGGAAATAGGGCTGGGTGAAGTCGACGTGGCGGGCGCGCTCGGCGGTGATGCTGATGGGCCCGACGGCGAGGTCCACTTCGCCACGAGCGACGGCGGCGATGGCCGCCGCGGCGCTGGGAGCACGGACGAAGCGATAATTGATGCGGGCGCGTGTGGCGATGGCGTCGAAGACGTCGACGCTGATCCCGGTCGGGCCATGGGGACCGTGGACCACGAAGGGCTCGCTGCCAGCCAAGGCCACGGTCAGCATCGGCGTGGGCGGCGCGGGGGGTGGGAGCGGAGGCAGGGCCGCGGTCGGGTCCTCGAGCAGTGGGAGCTCGGCCACGCCTGCGTCCGCGGCAGCGTGCGCGTTCACGGCGGCGTCCCCAGAGCCCGCATCCCGCGCGCCGGCGTCGCCCGCATCCGGGCCGGCGTCGCGCGTGGCGGCGTCGACGGAGGTCGGCGTCTGGGCGTGCGCGCCGGGGGGCGACGCCAGAGAGGCGAGGACCACCAGCGCCCAGACCAACCCCAGGCTTTGGCGAGTGTTCTCCCCGATCACTCGCACAGCCTACTCGGTGACGTCGATGAGCGTAAAGCGCGGTCCTACCTGTCCCCGAATTGGGCATATCGGCTGGCACCAGGACCGGTAAAAAGGTAAAAGTCCGGCTCTGCGGTCTCGTTGCCCGCATCCCCTAATCGATGGCACACGTCCTCATCGTCGACGACAACGTCGCCTTGGCCGAGAACCTCGCGGAGATCCTCAGCGATGGAGGTCATGAAGTGACCGTCGCCTCGAGTGGCCCCGAGGCGCTGGACGCGGCGGGTGTGCAGCACTTCGCCCTGGCCGTGCTCGACGTGGCGATGCCCGAGATGGACGGCGTCACCCTGGCACGATGTCTCGATACGGCGAGCCCGGGCACGGCCGTGGTCTTCATGTCGGGCTACAGCAACACCGCCCAGCATCGGGCGGCCGAGCAGATCTCGGGACATCCCATCCTGGACAAGCCCCTCGACATCCTCGAGCTGCTCAGCCTCGTGGAACACGCGGCCTAGAGCAGCACTTCGAGCGCCTGCGCCAGGTCGGCGATCACGTCGTCCGCGTCCTCGAGCCCGACCGAGAGGCGAATCAGATCGTCGCCGATTCCGAACGCATCCAGATCCGCCTCGGGGATGTCCGAGTGGGTGTGGGTACGCGGGTGCTCGGCCAAGGACTCCGTGGAGCCGAGGCTGACCGCCAGCACGGCGAGCTTCAGCCGATCGAGCACGGCGTAGGCTTCCTTGCGACCGCCACGGATGCGGAACGAGAGCAGCGAGCCCGGCCCCGTGGCCTGCGTCTGGAAGCGACGTTGCTGCTCCGGATCCAGGTGGGCGCCCGGATAGAGCAAGGCCGTGACCGCCGGATGGTTGGCGAGATAGGTCGCGACCTTCTTGGCCTTGGCCTCGGCCGCCTCGGCGCGCACCTTCAAGGTCTCGAGGCTGCGCAGCAAGAGCCACGCGGCGTGGGGATCGTTCATGTTGCCCAGGATCGTGCGCGAACCCTTGATGGTGGTGAGCCGCGCCTTGTCGCCCATGACCAGGCCCGCGACGAGATCGCTGTGGCCCGAGAGCATCTTGGTCGCCGAGTAGAGCGCCAGATCCGCGCCCAGAACGAGCACGCGCTGGAAGATCGGCCCGAGCACGGTGTTGTCGACCGCGACGATGGCCTCGGGATGACGCGCGCGCGTGACCGCGACGATGCCCGGGATGTCCGCGAGCAGGAGCGTGGGGTTCGCCGGGCTCTCGACGTGCACGAAACGCACGCGCTCGGTCTTGGCCAAGAGCGCGTCGAGCTCTTCCGTGGGCGCGTCGATGCGGAAGCTATGCGTCTCGATGCCCCACTCGGGCAGGAGGTGGCGATGGAGGAAGTCCGTGCCGCCGTAGACGGGCTCGCTGAAGAGCAGCGCGTCGCCGGGTTTGCAGAAGGTGAAGGCCGCCGTGAAGATCGCCGCCATGCCGCTGGCGAAGAGCGCGGCGTCGTCCGCCTGCTCGAATTCGGCCACGCGACGCTCGTAGATCTCGAGGTCGGGGTTCACCAGGCGCGAGTAGATCAGGCCGTCGGGGTTCGAGGCGGGTCCACTCAGCCCGTAGGCCTGATCGAAGAAGTGCGCGAGCTCGCCCGCGCTCCGAGCGGCAAAGGTGCTGGCGGCGAAGAGCGGCGGCTTCACGGCGCCTTCGGAGCGGAAGGCGTCGTAGTGACCATGGATGGCCATGGTCTCTGGCGAAAGTGGCTTGCGGGGCACGCTCATGACGGATCCTCCGATGCCGAGAAGCTCGGCGCCCCCGCTGGTTGTCGCAAGAGCCCGCTGTGAGGAGACGCGAGGCCGGTTGCGTGTCCGACGAAGCGAGCGCCTGCACGGAGCCGCCCGGCTGCCGGGTTGAATCTCAGTAGTGCCAGGGGAAGCGCGCGTAGTCCTGCGGGCGCTTCTCGAGGAAGGCGTCGCGGCCCTCCTTAGCCTCTTCCGTGCCGTAGGCGAGGCGCGTGGCTTCCCCGGCGAAGAGCTGCTGACCGACCAGGCCGTCGTCCGGCAGGTTGAAGCCGTACTTCAGCATACGCATGGCCGTCGGGCTCTTGCTGTTGATGAGCTTCGCCCACTCGAGCGCGCGCGTTTCGAGCTCCGCGTGGGGCACGGCGGCGTTGGCCATGCCCATCGATACCGCCTCCTCGGCCGTGTAGTTCAAGCCGAGGAAGAAGATCTCCCGTGCGCGCTTCTGACCCACCTGGCGCGCGAGCAGCGCCGAGCCGTAGCCGCTGTCGAAGCTCGCGACGTCGGGATCGGTCTGCTTGAAGAGCGCGTGCTCCTGGCTGGCCAACGTCAGGTCGCAGACCACGTGCAGCGAGTGCCCTCCGCCCACGGCCCAGCCGGGCACGACGGCGATGACGATCTTGGGCATGAAGCGGATCAGGCGCTGCACCTCGAGGATGTGCAGTCGGCCCAGACGCGCCGGGTCGACCTCGCCTTCGCTGCCTTCGTATTTGTAGCCGTCCTTGCCGCGGATGCGCTGGTCGCCACCGGAGCAGAAGGCCCAACCGCCGTCCTTGGGCGCAGGTCCGTTACCCGTGATCAAGACACAGCCGACGTCGCTCCACATGCGCGCGTGGTCGAGCGCGCGATAGAGCTCGTCCACGGTCTTCGGGCGGAAGGCGTTGCGCACCTCGGGTCGATCGAAGGCGATGCGCACGCAGCCGGTTTCCTTGGCACGGTGGTAGGTGATGTCCGTGAAGTCGAAGCCCTCGACGTCAGTCCAGGCTTCGGGGTCGAAGATCTCGGAGACCATGGTCGTTCCTTTCGTGTCGGCGCGCCGGGCGCCAGGAGGCAGGAGTCCTCGGGCAGATTCAGCCCAGGGCGCTCGCGTAGAAGGCGTGGAGGTCGGCCGAGAGCTTCAGCCTCGAGGGTGGATGCAGGTACATCATATGACCCGCCTCGTAGTAGGCCTCGCTGATGTTGGCGCGGATGTGCGCCTCGCCGCCCAGGTGGCTCGCCGTGTGCTCGGAGTTCAAGAAGGGCGTCGCGAGATCGTAGTAGCCGTTGCCGAAGAAGACCTTCAGGTGCGGGTGACTGAGCATCACGCGCCGCAGATCCGCCGTGGTGTTGACGTAGCCCATGCGCCCCTCGACGGGCCAGCTCCAGGACTCGTTCACGGCCAGGCTGATGATCTCGTAGCGCCGATCCTCCACGTAGCCGAGCTCGTGACGCAGGTAGTGATTCATGGCCGAGGCGTAGGGTCCGAGCGGCCCGGTGAACGCGGGATCATCGCCCATGGAGTCGCCGACTCCGTCGCCCTCGACGGCGGTGTAGCGGCTGTCGAGGCGTCCCATGGAGAGGCCCCGATCACGCAGCACCTCGCGACAGACGCGACCCAGATCGAGGCGCAGGTGGGCGCGGTCGACCCAGCGCTCGCTCAGCCCGGTGAAGCGCGCGAGCCCTTCGATCACCCGCTTGCGTTCGGCGGCGCCGACGCGTGAGCCGCGCAACAGCGCCGTGGCGTAGGGCCCAATGGCGAACTCACGCGCCTCGGCCAGCAAGGGCAGCAGCTTGGGCGCCTTCTTGCCCAGCACGCCGTGATAGTGGGCCGCCGCCGCGTAGCTCGGCAGCGTGAGGATGTGCGGGAGATCGTTGCCCGCCTCGAACATCAGAGACTGAAAATCGAGCGCGGCCGAGAGCAACACGATGCCGTTGGGCGCCATGCCTTGATCGGCGAGCTGAGCGGCGAGGCCCGCCGCGCGCGTCGTGCCGTAGCTCTCGCCCGCGAGGAAGCGCGGTGAGTTCCAGCGCCCCTCGCGCGTGAGATAGAGGCGGATGAAGTCGGCGACCGAGCGCACGTCCTCCTTCACGCTGTGGAAGGCCTTGTCCTCCGTCTCGCCGAGCGCGCGGCTGAAGCCCGTCCCGACGGGATCGATGAAGACCAGATCGGTGACGTCGAGCAACGTCTGGGCGTTGTCGACCAGTGCGTAGGGAGGCGGTGGGGGCGCCACGGCATCGGGGAAGTCGACGCGCCGAGGGCCGAAGGTGCCGAGCTGCAGCCAGACCGCGCTCGAACCAGGGCCGCCGTTGAAGGCGAAGGTGATGGGTCGGGAGGAGGCGTCCTGCTCCCCCTGCTTCACGTAGGCGACGTGGAAGACGCTGGCCGTGGGCTTGCCCTTGGCGTCCTTCAGGAAGAGCGTGCCGGCCGTGGCCTGGTAGGCGAGGCGCTTCTTGCCGAGGCGGAGCACATGCTCCGTCTGTTGGCGGTGCTCCTCGGGCGGAGGCTCCTCGACGGCGCCGCTCGCCTTGGACTCTTCGTCAGCGCTCATGGCTCGGGAGGCTGCCACGGCGTGACCACGGGCGGAAGCCACCTCGGGCCTCCGTCCCCGAAGGAGCGCCGTTCCAGACGGGTCCGAGTTGATGTCAGACAAGAATATTACAGAACGAGGGGCCCCAGAAGTCTCGCGACGAGGTAATGTCGGAGGGTGAGTCGGGTCAACGAGGTTCGCCATCTCATCGCCGAAGCCATCGACGCCGTTGCCGCGCCGGTGGTGCGCGAGCGAGTGATCGAGCGAGCGCTCGACCTGGCGGGCGCCGACGAGGTGCCCGACCAAGGACGGCACATTCGCGTCTTCATTCGAGAGCACCTCGCTGCCGCCTTGGCGGAGGCCATGGAGCGCGAGGCGGCCGAGAGTGTCGTCCACAGCCTGAGCCCCTTGATGGAGCGCACATCGGGCGCCGAGATGACCGGCCTGCACCACGCCATCGACCTCGGCCCGCTGCCCGTGAGCCAGCTCGTCGAACCGACGGTGCGTGTGCCGGAGGCTCCCAAGCTCCGCCTCGCCGCGCCCCGCGCAAGCGAAGGCGGCACCCTCAGCGTGCTGGTGCTCTTCTCGAGCGACGACGAGAAGCAGAAGCGCATCGCGGCGGCGCTCGACGATGGCGCGCCGACGTGTCGCGCGCCCAACAGCTTGGCCATGCTCGATGCCCTGCGCGACCACGGCGACGAGGGCGCGGTCGTGGTCGTGGACTGCGTCGACGTATCGGTCGAGCCCTGGGCCTTGATCGCCCTCGGTGGCCAGATCGGACCCGGCGCGCGCTTGCTCTTCTGGGGACCGGCTCCCGACTTCGAGCTCGAACTCTCGCACCTCGACGGCAGGCGATGGCGCACGGCGAGCGCAGCCGTGACTCCCGAACAGATCGCCAGGATCTGCTGTGCCCTCGTGCGCGCACCCGCGCCCCGCTGACCACGCGTCGGTGCGTGGACAGGATGTATCGACGCCAGGCGCCGCTCGTGCCATGGTCGTTCGCCGATGGTTCCCCCTGACGAGACCGACTCGAGCGACGGCGACCCTCGCCTCGATTTGGTGCGCGACCTCTTCGGCGACCGCTACCAGATCGACGGGCGCCTGCCCTGGGGCGGGCTCGCCATCGTGTACGCGGCGCAGGAACCCGGACGAGACGTCGCCGTCGCCGTGCTCCCCCTCGATTGTGGCGGTGCACCCGAGATCGAAGACGCGTTCGAGATCTGGTCCGCGGGCCTCGAGGAGTTTCACCACGCGGGACACGTGCCGGTCACCGACTCGGGCGTTCAGCACGGCGTGCCCTACCTCGAGCTCGAACGCACCAAGGGCCGCACGCTGTGGGAGTTCGTCGCGGAGGCCAAGCTCGCGCCCTTGGAGGCGCTGCGACTCGCGGTCGACGTGGCCAAGGTCGTGGACGCCGCGCACGCGCGCGATCTCGTCCATTGGGACCTGACGCCCTCCAACGTGTTGGTCGACGGGGTGGGCGAGGCCGCGCGCGTTCACGTCCTCGGCTTCGGCGTCGCGCCGCTGCTCTTCTCGACCAAGGACGACAAATCCACCGGGCCGACGGGCAAAGGCTCGGGCCCCAAGGCACGGCGCTTCCTCGCCCCGGAACGCCTGGCGAACGCCGAAGGTGGGATGCGCGCCGATCAGTACTCCCTGGGCGCCCTGGTGTACTTCCTGCTCCGTGGGGAGCCACCGCCGGAGGGGAAGCGTCCGCGTCTGGACGAGCTCGGCGGGCTCGAGACCGTCATCGCGCGCGCGATGAAGACCGACCCCCAGGCTCGCTTCTCGGATGTGAGCACTCTGCGGCAGGCGCTCGAGGCCGTGCTCGTGGGCGCCCGGCGCAAGCTCCGAGAGCCTTCGGGTGTGGTGCAGAACTTGGCGGAGACGCTGGAACCCGGCCGCAGCGTCCCGCCTCCGGAGCCGGTGACCAAGCCGCGATCGCGCGCGCCGTTGGTCACCCTGATCGTCGCGTGCCTGGCTCTGACCGGGGCCGCGCTCTGGTGGGCGACGCGAGCGCGAGCGCCCGAAGCGCCGAGCCCGCCTTCCACGAATGTGCCCATCGCAGCACCGAGCTCACCGTCACCGGGGCCGAGCCAAGGCGCGGGCGCAGCGCCAACGGAAGCCGCCAACGAAGTGCAGCCGAGCACCGGCGACGCGCCGGACGCCGACGCGGCGCCGAGCGAGGCCGAAGCAGGAGGCGCCCCGCTGAACCAGCCTCTGCCCGAGCTGCTCGCCGCCGCGCTGCGCCGCGTCGAGACGGGTTCCCCCTTCGCCGAGGCCGACCTCGGTCCGCTCTACGGCTACACCACGGCGCACGCCGACGAATCCCGCGCGCACGCGGTCATGGGCCACGTCTTCGTCTCCATGCACTGGAGCAGCGCGGCCGCCGATGCCTACGCACGCGCCGCCCGCATCGATCCGGGGACGTGGACCAACGCCGCCGTGCTCGAGGATCTGCTCGTCCTCGCGCGGAATCGTGACCCGCTGCTGGAGAAGACCTGGCCCGTGCTTCGCAACCGCTACGGGCGCGCCGCCCTGCCGGCCGTGGACGCCGCCATCACCGCCGGGGGTCCGCCGGCCGAGCGCGCACGCCTTCGCCGCCTGCGCGCACGCCTCGATCGACTGCCCCCGGGTTGATGCGTACGCGCGGCGTTGGTAGCTCGAAGCCATGACCACCCTCGACTACCGCGATTTGCGCTCGGATCCCCAGACCCTGGCGCAGGAGCTCGGCATCAGCCTCGAGGCGGCCCAGCTCTATGGCGCGTCCGAGGTCCTGGATCTGCATCTCGAGGGTTCGATCTGGACGCGCATCTTCGGCTACGACCATCGGCGGCGTCACGGCGGCGGGCTCTTCGGCAACCGCTTCTACTCGCAGCTCGACTTCCCGCGCGTGCTCGAGGGCGGCCTGACCGGCGGCTGCTGGGTGATCACCACCAACCCCTTCCGCAGCGCGCGCGGCCGGGAGCGCGTCTTCTTCCAGAACCTCGCGCAGACGACGCGCCTGTTCGAGGAAGAGAGCGAGCACTTCCGCGTGGTGCGTGACGTGGCCGAGTATCGCGCGGCACGCGCCGACGGCCTGCACGGCGCCTTCCTCGGCGTGCAAGGAGGCAACGCCTTCGATCACGATCTCGCCAGCCTCGAGCGCATCCCCGAGGGCGCCATCCTGCGCGTAACCTTGGTGCACCTCTCCACGTCACGCCTCGGCACCACGAGCTCGCCCGCGCAAGTCGGCAAGGACGCGGGGCTGAGCGCGCTGGGCAAGGAGCTGGTGGAGCGCCTGGACGCGCTGCGCATCTTCACGGACCTGGCCCATATCTCGAAGAAGGGCTTCTGGGACGCGGTCGAAGTGCACGACGACGCGCTGCCCTTGATCGTCACCCATACGGGTGTGACCGGCGTGAACCCCCATTGGCGGAACCTCGACGACGATCAGCTGCGCGCCATCGCCGACTCGGGCGGCACCATCGGCGTGATGTACCAATCGAGCTTCCTGGGCGACGCCACCTTGGGCGGACGCGCCGCGAAGGTCGTGGACCACCTCGAGCACATCGTGGACACGGTGGGCGAGGACCACGCCTCGTTGGGCAGCGATTGGGACGGAGCCATCCTGCCGCCGCGAGACCTGAAGTCACCGCTGGAGCTCGCGAGGCTGGTGCAGATCATGCTGGATCGAGGCTTCTCCGCGCAGCGCGTGCAGAAGATCCTGGGCCTCAACGCCTTGAACGCGATCGAGCGCCTGCGTCCGAGCTGAACGCCAGACGCGTCTCGAGGCCGCCTCCGTGAAGAGACGACCCCGAGTCGACGAAGGAGCGAATGCTCAGCGCACCCAGATCGCCTGGGCCGCGCCCGGCGTCGGGTAGCTGTGCACCGTGGGTCCGGCGAAGCGACCGTACATCCAGTTCGACTGATCCGAGCCGCACAGGGTCAACCCGGAGTTGGCCGTGTTCGCTGCGCTGAAGTCCCAGCCGGAGCCGAGGCTCCCGTGGCCCTTGCAGTCGGCCGGCGCGCCCATGGGTTGGTTGATCTGACCCACGCCGTTGTCCGTGTACTCGTGCGGACCGCCGCACCAGTAGTAGGCGTTGGCGTTTTCGGGTCCCCACAGCAGGTAGCCGGGCTCACCGAAGGCGATGCGCAGCTCCGTCCGCACGATGTCGTTGCTCATGTAGGTCTGGGCGCTGTTCTCGTAGGCCGCGACGCGCAGAGTCGTGTAGTCGAAGGCGTTGAGGTCGAGCCAGCCGGCGGCGGCGGGCGTCGCCGCGGCGGCGCTCGACGCTGCGACGGGCCAGGTGGCCAGCGCCGGGAGGTTCGTGTCTGCGGCGCCGAAGTTGCCGTAGACATCCTGGTCCGCCGAGTTCTTGAGGAACCCGAGCGTCCAGCCGCCACCCGCAGTCGTCATGTCGCACTGCACCCCGAAGCCCGTGCCATCGCCCGCGGGGTCGATGGTGTAGACGCCGCTGATGCCGCGCGTGCTCACGTTGGAGACCGAATCGTTCGCCATGTAGCCGTTGCAGGTCGGCTGCAGCGCCGGTCCCACATCGTTCGGCGAGCACATCACGTAGCCCGTGATGGACATGGTGTTGTTGGCGTCGTTCCAGTGGCCGTAGTCGCACGCCGTCGGGTTGATCAGGTAGATGCGGTTCATGATATTGTTGTCGCCGTTGGGCTCGAAGCCCAGGCAGCCACCGTTGTCGCTGTTCGAGAGATAGAACGAGCAGCCGCGGGTTCCCTGACATTCGCCTTCCCAGTTCGCGAGCCCGCGAGCGCCGTTCGTCTTGGGGAAGACGTTGACGAGGTTGGGCGGGCTGCCGCCGTTGTACGCCCGGATGGCCGCGGCGTGGGCGCGCGTGCGGGGCACGATCACCTCCATGCCGATCGCGGCGCAGGCGGCCGCGTAGGCTCTCTGATCGCTTGCGAGGGCCGCGTCGTCGATGCGCACCATGGTGTAGCCCACGCCGCCGTCGCTGGTCATGTCGCAGTGGACGAGCAGGGGCGCGATGGCGCCGGCGCCGTCCGGGTCGATCGTGTAGTCACCGTCGGGGGATGTGGGATCACCCGCCAGGATCTCGGCGCAGGAAGCCGGCAAGGTGCAGGCGCCAGCGAGGCAGAGCTCGTCCGTGCCGCAGGTCGTGCCGCAGCCCCCGCAGTTGGCCTCGTCGTAGCGCGAGTCCGTGCAGACGCCGCCGCAGCGGTTCGGGAGGCTCGGCGAGCAGGCCGTGATGCACGCGCCCGCCTGGCAGAATTCCGCGTCGGTGCAGCTGGTGCCACAGGCGCCGCAGTTGGCGCGATCGGTCTGGAGGTCTCGGCAGCTCCCGGCGCAGTCGTCGAGCCCGCTCGCGCAGCTGAGGGTGCAGGCTCCGGCGGAGCAGACCTCACCGGCACCGCAGGCGGTGCCACAGGCGCCGCAGTTGGCGCGATCGGTCTGGAGGTCTCGGCAGCTTCCACCGCACTCGTCGAGACCGCTGGCGCAGCTGAGGGTGCAGGCTCCGGCGGAGCAGACCTCGCCGGCACCGCAGGCGGTGCCACACGCGCCGCAGTTGGCGCGATCGGTCTGGAGGTCTCGGCAGCTTCCACCGCACTCGTCGAGACCGCTGGCGCAGCTGAGGGTGCAGGCTCCGGCGGAGCAG